>Ga0256406_1001948_pt1 | contig 31319 bp, 28 predicted proteins | sample RumenRJG_03DNA_FD_185986 | JGI IMG/M metagenome (GOLD analysis project Ga0256406, IMG submission 185986) | Bovine rumen microbial communities from Lethbridge, Alberta, Canada - RJG_03 | ecosystem: Host-associated > Mammals > Digestive system > Stomach > Rumen | place: Canada: Alberta | collected... | reverse complement strand
TAGACTGGGACTGAACACCTTCCACGCCGGTGAGCACGAGGATAGCACCGTCGAGCACGCGGAGAGAACGTTCCACTTCGATCGTGAAGTCCACGTGCCCCGGGGTATCGATGATGTTGATGGAGTCCTGTTCACCGCTCTTGGTGTGGGTCCAGTTTGCAAACGTGGCTGCAGACTGAATCGTGATGCCGCGTTCGCGTTCAAGTTCCATGGAGTCCATCGTGGCACCGACGCCGTCTTTACCACGAACTTCGTGGATAGCGTGGATACGCTTTGTGAAGTAGAGGATACGTTCGGTAAGGGTGGTCTTACCGGAGTCGATGTGGGCAGAAATACCAATATTTCTGTGCTTTTCAATGTTTTTCATATTTTATTCCACAAATGGAGTTGATGTTTGTTTGAGTTGCGCCCAAAGATAGAAAAAAAAAGCCCCCTTTCAAGGGCTTAACTTTGGAGAGGGGTGGGTTTAGGCCTGAATTTCGGCGTCTTCGACCACCGGTTCCTCGGGGTTATCGGCTAAAGCCTTGAAATAGGCGGCTGCGGTTTTCCCGACTTCGTAGGTGTCGTAGAAGGAATAAGCACCGTTTCCGATGGCCCCGATGGCGGGAATGGCTCGGAGGGCGATCTTGCCGAGGAGCTTTGTCGAAATCTTGAGACCTATCTTTTTGAGCAGTACTTCGAGGGCCGCAAGCGAGAGCTTCTGGACCACGATTCGGCTTCCGGTGCGGACGGCGATGTCGCGGACCAGCTGGGCTGCACTGTGGCGGAAAAGGCACCAGACCATGGCTTCGCGGCTGAGTTGGGCGAACTTGCCGTAGGTAGCGGCGATGTCGGATACGAGCTGCGCCTGGATGCGCCAGATGGCGGCGATGTCGGGAATCGAGGTCAGAACGCCCGTGACACCGGCCGGGACCGAGAGGGTGGCGCTGACGGCGGACGCCTTGATGGCCGCCTGGCGGATCAGTTTATTGATCTTGTCGTCCGAATTTTCGGTGGGGGAGTACAGGGATTCCGGAATGTCCGTAATTAGCTCGAACAGCAGGGTACTCAACTTTTCCTTGATTCTTTCCATCTTTTCGTCTGTGCAATCGCTCATAAAAATCTCCTTACGAGACTAATATATAATATTAGACGAGAGACTAGAGACGAAAGACGAAAGAAAATGCGGAAAAAAGTTGGCAGAACTTAGAAAAACGGAATTCCTAGAATATAATCTTCGCGATTCCGCCGGCAAGTCCGGGGAGGGTGTAGCGGAAGGTCTTGCCTTCGAGCCAGTACGAAAGGGCCTGGTCAATCCACTCGCGTTCGCTGGTAATCTTGCGGATGACGATGTCGGTCCCATTTTCGGTGTCGTCGAAGTAATAGTATCCGCGGAACTTAATCGGAAAAATTTCACCGTGCAGAAGTACGCTAACGTCGGCGGTGCCGTTGTCCGAATCAATAGAGATGGACTGGACGTCGCCGAAGCGCTTGACCAGTTCGTGATTCTTGACAAAGGCTTCGACCGCCTTGTTGCGTAAGTTACCGAGTAGAGACATGGTTTAGCGGGGGAGAGTCAGAATCTCGATCCCGTTCTTCGTGCGGGCCACGGTGTGTTCCCACTGGGCAGAAAGCGAACCGTCGCGGGTCACTGCGGTCCATCCGTCGGCGAGCGTCTTGGTGCCCGGACGACCCACGTTAATCATGGGTTCTACGGTGAACACGTTGCCGACTTCGATAAACTGCTTGAGCACGTTGTTGCGGAAGTGGTACAGGGTCGGTTCTTCGTGGAAACCGCGACCGATACCATGACCGCAGTAGTCTTCGACCACGCTGAATCCGTGTTCGTCGGCGATGTCCTGGATGGCGTTACCGATGTCATAGTAGCGTGCACCCTGTTCGCCAGCGGCGCGGATACCTTCTTCCATGCAGAACTTGGCGGTGTCCACGAGTTCCTGGGCGAGGTTGCTGACGCGGCCGACGCAGAACATGGCCGAGGTGTCGCCGTGGTAGCCCGAAAGAATCGTGGTGATGTCGATGTTCACGATATCGCCGTCTTTCAGGATGGTATTCGCGCTCGGGATGCCGTGGCACACGACTTCGTTGATGCTGATGCAGGCGTAGCGCGGGTAACCGTGGTAGCCCATGCAAGCGGAAATACCCTTGTGCTTGCGGGTATAGTCGCCGATGAATTCGTCAATTTCGAGTGTGGAGACGCCGGGTTTGCACATTTCGCCCGCGCGGATCAGCGTTTCGGCAGCAAGGGCGCCGGCGTCGCGGATCAGTTCGATTTCTTTTGCAGATTTAATTTTAATCTTAGCCATTGTTACGTTGTCCTATTTCTTCCATGCGTAGCGGTCAACGAGGTAGGCGAGAAGCATCTGGTCTTCTTCGGTGCCGTTTGCGAGTTCCTTTACCAGCGGAATCACGCGGCTGATGCGTTCGCGGGCTTTCTGACCACCGAAGTGGTTCTTTTCCTGTTCCAGCTTGGCGCGGACGCGTTCGCTTACTTTCTTCGCAATTTCTTCGTTTGTCGGTACTTCCATCTTGATGAAGTTGATGCCGAAGTCAGCGGCGGTCTGCTTCATGTCGATTTCTTCGACCGGTGTAATCAGCGAAATGCAGAGTCCGCTGCGGCCCGCACGGGCGGTACGTCCGCTACGGTGCACGTACACTTCGTGGTCATCGGGGTGGTCGTACACAATCACATGCGTCACGTGGTCCACGTCAATGCCGCGGGCCGCCACGTCGGTGCAGATGAGAATGCGGAGCTTCTTGTCGCGGAAGGCGTTCAAGGTCTTTTCGCGCATGTTCTGGGCGACATCGCCCGAGAGTGCGCCTACGTTGAATCCGTAGCCCGAAAGCACCTGTTCCAGGTAGCTCACGTCGCTCTTCTTGTTGCAGAAAATCATGCAGCTTTCAGGATTGTAGTATTCCAGCATCTTGATGGTCATGGAATCCTTGTCCATCACGTCGCAGGGGTACCAGCGGTGTTCCAGGTTGTTGGCGATGACCTTGTCGTAGCTGAGCGAAAGGAACTCGGCGCTCGGACGCTGGAATTCGCGGGCGAGGCTCTTCACCGTCTGCGGAATGGTGGCGCTGAACATAGTGCAGGCAATCTGCTTGGGCAGGTAGCGGCGAATCTTCTGCATGTCGGGGTAGAAACCCATCGAGAGCATTTCGTCGGCTTCGTCCAGAATCAGGTCGCGGATGTCGAGGAAGTCCACATTGCCGCGCTGCACGTGGTCCATCAGGCGGCCCGGTGTCGCCACGATGATGTGCACGCCGTTCTTGAGAGCCTTCAGCTGCGGTTCGTAACTCACGCCACCGAAAATCGCGACGGAACGGATACCCGTGCCGGCAGAAAGTTTCTCAATTTCGTCTTGAACCTGCAAGCAGAGTTCACGCGTCGGCACGAGAATCAGTGCCTGCGGGAAAATATGGTCGCGTACAATCACCTGCAAAAGCGGGAGCACGTAGGCGCCTGTCTTTCCCGAACCGGTCTTGGACTGCACCAGCATATCGCGGGCGGCCAGCATGTAAGGAATCGTCTTGCGCTGCACCGGCATCAAGTCGGTCCAGCCGTGTCCGCGAAGAATATTCTTCTGTTCTTCGGGCAGCATGTCAAAAGTGTAGTCGGGGAGCTTGTGTTCCGGCTCGATAATCTTAACGGGAGTCAGGAACGGATTGACTTTCTCTTCTTTCTTTTCTTCTTTAACTTCTTCGCTCATAGTGAGCGCAAATTTAGTAAATTCGGAATTCGGAGTTCGAAATTCGGAGTTGGTGCTGGGGTCTTAGTCAACGATTTCCCAGGATCCGCCTTTGTCAGGGCCTACTCGGACAAGTACTCCGTCTTTTTTCAATCGGGCAATTTGCTTTTCCACAGCCTTTGCAGAAATGCCTATAGATGAGGCAATATCTGACATGGTGATATTCGGATTTTGCTGGATAAGACGAATAATATTGTCTCGCGATTTAGCGCCTTGCTTGGTGTTTTCTCCCCCCATTTTGGACTTTTCTCCCCCCATTTTGACGTTTTCTCCCCCCATTTCTGTTGACTTGAGGAATGTATCGATTTCTTTTTGGAGGTTTTTGCAGAGGTTTTCGTACATGAATGACTTGAATATACGAGAATTCTCAGATTCTTGTGCTTGCGCCAAACTTTTGATATAGCCTTCCTTGTCTTCTTTTAATACCTTGGAGGGAATTGCGCCATATTCAAATTGGATTTGGTTCATTAGGAGGCGTGCCATACGTCCATTGCCATCGGCCCAAGGATGGATCGTTACGAGTCCATAATGTGCTTCAAAACTTAAATCATAGATTTCATCAAGATTTGTTTTGTTTAGGGAATGTCGAGCCGCATTTAACTTGTTGCAAAAATCTTCTAAGCGCGAGGGTACCTTTGTAAAACTCATATAGGAGCGTCCGCCTATACCCGCAGTAACATTTAGCAATCTTAAGTCGCCGTTGGCGGTCGAAAAAGAGCCTAGTGCAGTTTGATATGTGCTGCCCGTGTTTTTCATAACCAGGGACGAAAGTTCCTTTAGCATATTCACAGAAATTACATCATGCGATTTTGCCAGTTCGATACTTCTTTCGTATGCCTTTTTCAAGTCTAGGTTCATCATTTGCTCTTCGAGGGTTCGCCCCTTTGCCGTAATGCCTTTGTCGAAAAGCAACTGGTTCTCTATTTCTGTAACCGTTGAACCTTCGATTGCTGTTGAATGCGTGATGATGGAATACAGGTAAAATTTTTGATAGTCAATTTGGCTATCAATACCCAATTCCCGATAGCGAGCAATCAATTCGGTGAGTTTAGACGTTGGCATGGAACTTAATATAACAAATTCTGCCTAAAGATGGTATGTGAAGGCTTTTACCCCGATTGAGAAGCGTAGTCAAATGAAAAATCCCGCTTTCGCGGGATTGATGCTGCATTATTTCACTCGAATCTTTTGCGTTGAGGCTCCGATTTTCAAGAGGTAATTACCGGGCCTTGCGATGTTCAAATCAAAGTTTGTTGCGTACGTGTGTCCTTGCAATAGAACTTTTCCTTGCATATCGAATAAGGCGTAGGTTGCTCCAATTTTAGCTCCTGAAATTTGAAGATTTCTAGCTTCAACGTGTACCGAGAATTGCGGAACTGTATTCGTGATAATCGCTTCGGTCTTTTTGCCAGAACTGCTCGATTTTGGCTGCTTGCTAGAACTACTGCTTTTTGCCGAGCTAGATGAGCTAACGACCTTTGTAGAACTAGAACTTTTAACGCTATTTTGAGAAGACGATGAAGCAATCTCCTTGCTGCTAGAACTGCTTTCGGGATTCTTGATATACTTTGCCGTAATGGTAATGCTTGCCGTTATGGTAATTTCATCGCCAGCGACACCGAGTTTCTTGCTACCGTCATAATAGGCGTCGAACGTGTAGCCCTCTTTTTTCGGTGCTTCGGGGAGCGTGTATGTCTCGCCATCTTCGATTTTCTGGTTGTCAATCTTTTCGCCATCAGCATTCACCACGTTCACAGAGCGAACAATTAGTTCTTCAAACAGAGCCTTTACTGTCAAGGTGGTCGTGACTTTTGCAAACGAGGTGTTCCAGCCGACGAACTTGTAACCTTCGCGAGTCACGCCAGTCGGAGCAACAGCGGCGCCACCATACGGAACCATCTGTTCGTCAATGATTTCGGTTCCGTTCATGAACGTTACCTTGTATTCAACTTTGACGGAATCGTAGATGGCTGTGTAGGTGGCCTCTTCGGTTACGTAATCAAGAGCGGGTTTCCAGCCCTTGTGCGTGTATTTCCATTCGACGGTTGCATCGCGAGTCGGAGTCTTGCTGCAACTCGGCTTTTTGCCATATTCGAATGTTGCGTTTTCAATCTTCGAACCATCGGAATTGTTGAACGTGATTGTGTACGAGCGGATGGTGGAATCATAGATTGCGTGGTAATTAAAATCTTCGACAGCATTTGTGGGCTCAACATCCCAGCCCTTGAATGTGTAGGTGTACTTTGCTGTTGCGGTAAGTGTCGGGTCGGCTCCACCGTATGTCACGATGCTTCCGTGCTGATAGGATTTTCCTTCTAACAAGGTGTCAGCGGGTGCTGCGTTATAGAAATTGATTGTCCAATAGACATCGCTTGCATCCATATAGACAGCATTTACTGTCTGGTCTGCGGTAAACACGGTTGTCGGCTTGACTTTTACGCCATCTGCATTATACCATCCAGTAAAAATATAACCTTCAGCCGGTTCGGGGTCTTCGGGGAACGTCACGAGTCCCTTGTAATTTGTGTAGCGGTTGGTGATTATGCCATCATCGTTAAATGCTATTTTAAAAATTGCTAAGGAATTTTCATTTGCCCAAGTTGGATAGCCGTCTGTTCCGCGTGACCATATTCCGCTATTTTCTTCGGTTCCGTTAGACGTGTTGAGAATCCAAGCGAATTGATCAGTTTGCATTTTTGTAGATGTAGATGATACTTCTGTATTGTTGAGGTAATAAGTTGAACTTTTTAATACATAAGAACTTTTTATATAACCGTTATTGATAGTAGTCAATTTGGTTCCAGAAAAGCAACCTATTATTTTACCATCGTTTTGGTAAACAATTTCAAAACTTCCATGAGAATATTTTACTATTCCTGATTCCATATTGTTGACTACAACTCTATCAGCAGCTTCGCAATATTCAACGTTTCCTAAATTATCGGCTATAAGAGCTCCTTCACTCAGTGATGTACAATAAGAAATGTTCCCATAATTGTACATTATAAAAAGCGATCCATTAAAAGTTGCATTAATTATTTCACCATAGGAATTTTCTATAAAATAACTAGACCTATAAGGATGGTCCACTATTATATTTTTTAAAGAAGCTGATTTTGTTAATGTATTTATAAAAGAACCATTCCCATTACATATTAATTTCTTTCCTCCGCCATCGATAATCCCTTCAAATGTATTCATTGTTGGATATGAGGCTCCGCTCACATCAATGTCATTTACTAACACTGCATTTATATTTGTTCTTCCTCCATTTACCTGTTCGCCAAACCACGCCAATTCATCTGCATTGGTAATTACGTAGAACGGTTTCCCGTCTATCTTTTTCATGTTCTCCGGTTCGGATGTTGCTCCTGTCCAAGCTGCTGCGAAAAGATTCGTTGCAAGGAATAAAAGACTGAGCGTGGAAAGAATCACATGCTTCATTATTTACTCTCCTTTAAATTCTTGTAGGAATCGGAACCCATAATAAATTCCGAATCGTCTGGATTCTCTAGTTCAACTTTGCTTGCAAAACCTTTTGCGAAAAATCCAATGGCGATTAAGATTATGAAAAATGCTATTATAATGCTAATTATAAGTATTACTCCAAAGTTGTTTTGTAATATGTTTAGTAAATCTTGATGTGTTAATTTGGTGCAAATAAATATCACGTTTTTGAAAAACAGTCCAATGGAGACTAAACAAATTAAAATGCTTGCGATGATGTTTGCCTTGGAAACCGAAAAGTCGTAGGCACTGAAAAGATTCCAAAATTTTTTCTTGTTTTTCTTGATAGTCTTGAATAGGGGGCCGATTTCATCATTCTCCAATGCAGAAACATGGGCTTCCCAATTTTCTTGCCAATACTTTGACCCCCTATTGGAAAGATACCATAGAAGCGAAAAGCATGATGCCAGAAACGATAGTAATATTAAGTAGAGAGAATCCCTGTGATTATTACAGATGAAAAAGTATGCTGTGTAAATCGATACCAAAAATGCCCAAAAGAAAGTGGTTCGCTTCCAGTATAGTTCAATTTCGAATTTACGAATGTCTAGTGCGACTTTTAGAGGCGTAAGGCCGCTATTTTCAGGTTTGTTTTCTATGGTAGTGCTGGCAAACAGCGCAAAAGTCCTTTGATTGTTCTTGGATTGGGGTTTTGAATCTGCGTTTGTTTTACGAAAAAATTCTTGGTATTCTTGTTTTGTGATTGTGTGAAAAGTCTTTTTGCTCATTTCATGCCTTTAAATTCAGTTACAAATGTAAACGAAAAAAAACAATTGCAAGTAAATTTTTATAAACAAAGGGGCGGGAATATCTAAAAACGCAAGGTTCCGAATGCAGAAAACCTAGCAAAAACGCAAAGTAGGGGGCTGTGTTTGCTTTTTTTTGGCGAAAAACCGTTTTTTTTAGTAAAAAAAGATGCCGCATCTAGTGCCGCATGACAAAAGGGGGGGGGGGGGCAGATATTGTGATAAACCTAACTCCGTATGGACTTTCGTCTAAACAGAATCAAATCACGATATAACAAACGGGTTTCTAACGGCTTGCCGTCATCAAGATGTCTGTAAATGCGGCGGCAACTTTGTCTAAATCGTTTCGGGGACTAAGCAGATATGTTTTACTAAACAATTCGTTCTGGTAATCTAGCGCATCTTTTTGAAAGAATTTGTTGATTTCTTTACGACCACAGTCAAATGCGGATAAGTCTCGGATAGGGTCTCCGAGTGTGCTAAATGAAAAATCGAAAAAATTCATTTAGATGAAGCTCGTTTTAGCTGGTCTATTCTTGAATTTTCAATAATTTGGCGGCACCACGCCTCTCTTTCGGCGCTGTATTCGGAGCCTGCCAAGTACTTAGCGTTATATTTCGCTTGGCGGTTGAATTCCTCGGCAATTTCTCCCGTTAAAACAGGAATGTGAACAAATGGAAAAGCCATGCCTTAAATATACCTTTTTAATGATCAAGATGCAATAGTATCAATGTTTCCGGTAAATCTACCAAATGAATTTGAAAAATGTGACAACAGTTGTTTGCAAAATTCAAATTTTTTTGAGAGCGTGCATTACCTCAGCATCTCGATGGCTTCTTTGTATTCGCTGAGTTTGCCTGCTTTCTTGATTTTCTTGAAAATCTTTTTAGGAATGTTCGGCTCCAGATAATCCCAAAAGGTTTGGATGTGCGAGAGAATTTGGCTGTCGCCTTGGTATGTTTTGCAGGCGTTGTCAAAAATCTCTTGATGCATTTGCAGAATCTTGCCGAGAAGTTCCTGCGGGGTGGCCTCGCAATCCGTGCTGTGGACACTTGTGGAATCCGTTTCGTTGCACAAGGCTTTGTATTCTGCGGCGAGGCTGGGGCGGGCGAGTAATCCGCGACCAATCATGATACCGGCAAGTTTCGGATACTTGCGCTCAAGCTCGTTGATTTGAAAAACCGTTGTGATGTCTCCGTTGTAAACGAGCGGGTGCTTGCATTCGTTGTAGAATCGCTCGAACGAATCGAAGTCGATGGCTCCCTTGTATTGCTGCTTGCCGAGTCGCGGATGGAGCGTGATATGGGCGAGGGGAGTGTCGTTCAGGAGCGGAAGCAGCGCGAATGCCTCGTCGGGAGAATTTTGCCCGAGCCGCATCTTGACGGAAAATTTGATCGGTGCGGATCCATTTGCATTTGTGGACTCGGTTCCATTTAAATCTTTGGACGCGGTTCCTGTTGCGGAATCTGACATTTTCCTGATTTCGGCCATGATTTCTTGGACCGCATTTATGTCGCTTAAGATGCCCGCGCCACGGTGACGGTTGACCTGCATCGGAAAGGAACATCCCATATTGAAGTCAATTTCAGAGAATCCTTTTTGCAAAAGAGCTTCGGCGAGTGTCTTGAATTCATGAACGCTGTTCGCGATAATTTGCGGAACGACCTTAAAATTTGTGTGAGAATCCGTTTCTAAATCCCGCAGGTCCTTTTCGCGTGGCAGGCCATTTTCTATCCGCAAAAACGGAGCGTAATAAGCGTCGACTCCGCCAAAAATTTCGGCATGGGCCTTGCGGTAGGGGCCTGTCGTATAACCTTGCAGTGGTGCGAATAAGATTTTAATCTTCAAATCTCCGAGTTACTTGAACGGAGTCCAATGGTATTCCAAACCGACACTGATGAACCAGTCGACAGTGGAGGCGCCAATCGTTGTAGGTTCTGCGGCAGCATCGGGCGAGGGCTCGGTGTAGATGTCCTTGCCGCGGCTCGAAATACCGGTGCGTACGCTTAAGCCGTAGTGCTGCAGGAATACGCTTTGAAAACCGAATCCGAGAAGTGCGCCCTTGTAAGGGTCTTCGGTCTTGAAGCGAGTCTCGTATTCCTTGGAGGGCTTTTTCTTGGAACTCTTGAGTTCGATATCTTCGGAGTAGAAACTGTATTGGAATCCGAGGAAGGCGAACAGATGCAGGTCCATCCACTTGATAGGCGCGTAGGTCCTGGAAAACATGACGTTCAAGCCGATTTCGTGCTGCGTGAAATCCCAGTGGTCAAGTTCCTCGTAAACGGAGTCGCGTTCGTCGATTTTGACATCGTGGTTGGAGTAGCGGTAGAAAATTTCACCCCCGATAAAACCGAACCAGATACCGCCCGCGTACAAAGTAAATAGCGGAGTGGAATCGTCCATAAAGTTCCAGAGGCTTACGGAGTCGCGGGTAACTCGGTAATTGCCAACGCGGCTCTTGATATGGCTCCGGTACCAACTATCGGGCGTGAAAGGAACTTGCGCCTGGGCGTACCCTGCAGAAATCCCGACCCACGACCTGAATGTAGGCGATTCCTTGTAGAGTTCGTCGGGCTCGGTTTCCATCTTGAGGCGTTCTTCCTTGGTCAGGCGACGCTTGGTATGACGGTCGAACAGGGCGCTGGCGATTTCGTCGCCGAGGGCGATTTTGTCGGCTTTTTTAGTGACGGTGCCCGCCGCCTTGGGCTCGCTGGAGGTCTCGTCGAAAATAGCGACTTGAAGGTTGTTCCCTTTGTCGGCGATGTAGAGGACAATCTTGTCTTCGAGTGTCTGAAACTTTGCCATCATGGCCGGGTGGCGGGCCTTGAGGTAATGGGCGTCCAGCCCCGGCTCCATGTTACTTGAAAGCCAGGAGGCGTATCGCGAGGCGACCGTGTCGCGTTCCCATTCGCCGAATAGCCTGCACTTGGGTTCGCCGATTCCCGTGTTGTTGCGTCGCAGCGACAGGCAGAATTCCTTGGGATCGATAGGCGGTTCCTTGTCGGGCGTCCAGATGAGAATGTCTGCATTCTGCCACAAGGTCCAATGAGAATCAAAGTAGATGTCCTTGGCGTGGGCACCACTCGCAAGTAGCGCATGTGCCGCCAGCACGAACATAAACGTAATCAGGGCGAACTGGGAAAAAAGTTTCATTTGCCCACCCCCTGGTACAGGTTCTTGCGAATCTGCTGGACGGTCTGCCGCATCAGCTGCTCGAGGTCGGTCAGGCCGAACTTGATGACCGGATGCTGGATTTCGTCGACGGCGCTAAAGAGCGGACGCTGCTTGATGTTGTCCCAGAGCGTGTAAGAGATGACAGCGCTAATGTTTTTGACTTCGCGTTTTTCCTCGGATTCGTTGTGGATGAGGGCGTAGTCGAAAAAGTTCTCACGCTTGAGGTCGGTGCCGACGATGACTTCGTGAATCAGGAGGATCTGTTCGGGAATGGTGCCGTCGGGGGCCTTGACGACAACGCCTTGCTCCGGGAGTTTTCCCTTCATGAAAATGCGGTCGTCGAGTTTTTGGCTTTCTTCGGGTGCGTTGTCGAGAACAGAATCCGACAAGACAATGATTTTCCCGTAGCCGCCACGGAATTCCTGTTCCATGGCCTTGGCGCAGAACTCGGTCGCCTTGATTTGCGTACTGTCGCCGAAATCGAGGCGGTTCGCGAACCACTTGGTCCGCGTGAGTACGAACGCCTTCTGGAGTCCCGTCACCGTCAGTTCCCCGTAGGGAGCCTTTTTATAGGCAGGGTGGCTCTTGGACCATTGGTAGGAACCGGCGCATCCCGAAAAGAGAAGCGCCGCCATTACGAACAATGTCCAGAGGCGTTGCCGCATGAGTCCTGTTTACTTCGCTCCCCACTTTTCGCGGTAGGCGTACACCTTTTCGAGGATTCCTTCGGGAGCGTTGATTTTCTTACGGTTCTCTTCGCTTTCCAGGAAGGCGATGATGTCGTTGATGTTCACAATGGAATGCGCCTCGATGCCGTATTCGTCCTGCACGGTTTGGAGTGCGGACTTGCCGTTTTCGAGTTTTTCCTTGCGGTCCACCGAAATCAAGAGGCCGATGACATTTGCGTTTTCAATCTTCGAAAGCGCCTGCATCGTCTCGTTCACGCTGGTACCCGCGGTAATCACGTCTTCGATAATCACGACGTTCGTCTTCTCGGTGTACTTGTAGCCGACGAGCATGCCGCCTTCGCCGTGGTCCTTCGCTTCTTTGCGGTTGTAGGTGAAGGTCAGGTTCTGGGCGTACATGTCGCTTAATTTCATGGCGGTGGCAGCGCACAGCGGAATGCCCTTGTAGGCCGGACCGTAGAGGTTTTGAGCCTTGCCGTCAAAATGCACCATGAAAGCGCTTGCGTAGTATTCGGCGAGTTTCGAAAGTGTGGCTCCCGTACGGAATTCTCCGGTATTGATGAAGTACGGGGTCTCGCGGCCGCTCTTGGTCACAAAGGAGCCGAACTTGAGGGCACCGGCTTCGACGAGGAAATGGACAAATTGATCTTTGATGTCGTTCATGGTTATGCACCCGCTCCGCAGAGCATGCTGAAGATTCTAGAGAATACGTTCGTTTCTTCGGTCAACACTTCGATGACCGTCAGAAGAATAAACACGAGGACGCAGAGCCCGATGTAGAAGTAGAAGGACTTCTTGAAGCCCTTGATTTTCAGCTTGAAAATCACCCAGGCGATAATGCTGAAGATGGCGCTGAATGTCCAGGCGGCGATAGCTCCGAGTGAAATGCCCGGAATGAGGCTGATCGCGAAGGTGAGGGCGATGCCCGGCATAAAATAGAACGCGATGCAGAGAACGCAGAGGAGCGCAAATCCTACGTAGTGGGCGAAACCTCTTTCCTGCTGCACGATAACCTGCGGTTGCGGGGCGGGTTCTGCGGCGGGAATGGGCTCCGGTGCCGGTTCGGTGGAGGTCTGTTCGACGGGGGCCGTAGGCTGGGTCTCGTCCTGGGGGGCGGATTCCATCACCGGGGCGTTTGTCGGGGTTTCAACCTGCGGCTCGGCGCTGTTCTGGTTGTTCAATTCTTCGGACATGTTGTTGTCTCCTACAGTTCAAAAATTTTTTATTCCTAATTCCGAAATTCGAATTCGGAATTACAAAATAAACGTTCTGCCGGCGTACACGAATACGCGGTGTTCGAGCCAGAGCTTGAGGGCTGCCGACAGGGTGCGCTTTTCGATGTCCTTGCCGAGTTCCACGAGCTCGTCGATGCTTGCGGTTTCAGGCACGCGCTGGATATCCTGGCAAATGATCGGCCCCTGGTCGAGGTCTTCGGTGGCGAAGTGGGCGGTTGCACCGATAATCTTCACACCCTTGTGCCATGCCTGGTGGTAGGGCTTTGCACCCTTGAATGCGGGCAGGAATCCGTGGTGGATGTTGATGATGCGGTACTTGAATTCTTCGGTGAACGCCTCGCTCAAGATCTGCATGTAGCGGGCGAGGACCACGGTGTCGGTTTTCGTTTCGGCGATGATTTCGCGGAAACGGTTCTCGGGAATGCTCTTGTCGGGGTTGCTCGGCACATAGTAGAACGGCACGCCGAAGGTTCCGCCGACGGGGCCGAGGTCGGGGTGATTTCCGACAATGCAGCTGAACTCGCAGGGGAGGTCTCCGTCGCGGTGCTTCAGGAGCAGGTCGTAAAGGCAGTGGTCCGTCTTCGAGACGAAGATGGCGACACGTTCAATTTTCGTGGTGTCGAAGAGCTTCCAGTTCAGGTGGAGGTGCCCTTCCAGGGTTTCCAGATGTTTACGGACTTCTTCTATGTTTTCGGATTCGGCCTCAAAAACGGCTCGGAGGAAGAATGTCTCGATGTCCTTTGCCGTATGCTGCTGAAGGTCAACAATGTTTGCGCCCGCCTTGGCGAGCACCTGCGTGGTTCCGGCAATAAGGCCCTTTTGGTCGGGGCAATGAATCTGCAAAATGTAACGGGTAATAGCCATAGCCCAAAATTATAAAATCGCGGGCATAAAGTCTTTGCTCTCTTTCCGAAAATCTAAAATATTCTAACTTTAAAACGAAAAATTTATACGAGAAGGAAATATGAAACACGTATTCTCTCTAAAGTCCCTGTTCGCCCTGGTCTGTGGCGTGGCTGCTGTCCAGACGTTTGCTGCTCCCCAAAAGACTTGGGATGCAATTTACAATGCCGAAGGCGAAGGTGATTACGCTGCGGCCAAGATCGAAGGTAACATCCGTTTCGGTAAGTATACGCACTATAAGGAAGTCCAGCCGGTATCTTTCAAGGTGAAGGATAGCTTGTTCGTGTTCTCGGTTGCGGGTAACATGACGGTTCCTGCCGACAAGATTGAAAAGGAACATTTCTACGAAAAGTGCAACGAGACCATGGAAGCTTGGGTCTCCTACTTCAACAAGCCGCGTAACTTCGGTGGCGAAGACCTGATTATCAATATCGCGGGTGTCGACCTTGCTTGCGGCGATGAACTCTATGCCGTGGGCGACCTGCGCCTCAAGTTTGCAAACGCCAAGGCCCAGGAATCCTGGGTGAATACCTTGGAAGGCCGCGAAAAGTACAAGCGTGAAAAAGTGGTGGAATACCGCAAGGCCGAACAGGAACACCGTGCTTCGCTCCGCGATGTGTCGGGTATGGTCACGGACCCGCGTGACGGTCAGGTGTACCGCACGATCAAGGTGGAAGGTCGCGAATGGTTTGCCCAGAACGTGAACTACAATGTGGAAGGCCACTCCTGGTGCTACGAGGACAAGGATTCCTATTGCGCCCGTGGCGGTCGACTCTACGATTTGGAAGGAGCCCGCAAGGCTTGCCCCGAAGGCTGGCATCTGCCGCGTGACCGCGAATGGATGGACCTGCTCACGGGCCTTACCCACTGCTACGAAGGCGTGGATAAGTGCGAAAAGTTCGCCAGCAAGATGAAGGCCACGACCGGTTGGCAGGGCGGTGGCGGTACCGACGAATACGGCTTCTCCATTTTCTCTTCGGGTTACCGCAAGATGGTGGGCAAGTCCATTGTCCGCTACGAAGATATGGGTGAATATGCCGGCTTCTGGTCTGCGCAGAATGGCCGCAACGAAACCATCTGGATTTGGGCCATGGGCCGTATGAGTGACCAGATGGTGCGCCAGCTCGTGCCGAGCAAGACCAACGCCTATTCTGTCCGCTGCATCAACGGAAACTAGTAGACGGTAGACCGTAAACCGTCGGTCGCGATTAGGTTAGCGTCATCCCTGAAAAAAAGAATGTCATCCCCGAACGATTAAACTGTCATCCCCGACTTGGTCGGGGATCTCTTTTTTTAATTGAAGAAATTTACATCCAGTTCCGTTTTCTTTCGGCCGGCGGGCTCGATGACGGCGGCTGAAAATTTTGCCGCGCTGAACAGGCTGTTCGTCACGTCGACGACTTCGTCTTCGCTCATGGCGTTGATGTTTTTTTCGGAATGCTCCATGGAGTAGAATTCACCCAGGTGCAGCACCTGTTCGGCCATGCGGATTACGCGCTTTTCGGGGATGTCGGCACCCAAGTACATGGCTCCCAAAATGTTGGTCTTGGTGCGTTCGTATTCGCCTTTGTTGAATCCGCGCTTCAAGAAGTTGCGGACTTCGGCGAGAGACAAGTCGAGGGCTGTCCGCAGCTGGTGCGGTTCCGTGGCAAGCGATACACCCCAGTCGGTGCAGTCAAGGTAAACGTCGGCGGTAGAATACACGGAGTAGGCAAGCCCTTTGTCTTCGCGGATTTTCTGGAACAGGCGGCTGGCCATGCCGGCCCCCATCGCTACGTTAAAGAGCGAAAGGGCGCAGCGGGCGCGTTCGTCCATCAGGCTGCGGTCAAAGCTTAATCCCCAGAAAAGGTTCGATTGCGCAATGTCTTGCTTCTGCACGACTTTGACGCTGTTGCTTGCCTTGTAAATGTCGGTGGGCATGGTGCCGTTCACTTTCTTTTGTGCGAATTTTTCTGCACAAAGTTCTACAAGTTCATCGTGGTTGACTTTACCCGAGGCGCAAATCAGGAGCGGAATCTCGTTGATGACTTGCTCTTTGTACTTGAGCATTTGCTTGTGCGTGAGCGCCTTGACTTGCTTGATGTTTCCGGTAATGGAATGGGCGATGCCGCAACCCTTAAAGTGGATGGCGTTAAAAACGTCGCCCACGATTTCTTCGGGAATGTCGTCGTAGCTGTGAATCTCCTCGATAATCACACGACGTTCCTTTTCCATTTCCTTCTTGTCCATACGCGGGTGCATGAGCATATCTGCAATTACGTCAACGGCGAGCGGCAAGTGGCTGCGTTCAATCTGTGCGTAGAATCCCGTTTCCTGGCGGGTGGTGTAGGCTTCCAAGTTCCCGCCCTTGTCTTCGATAGTGCGTGCGATTTCAAGTGCGCTTCGGTTTTCGGTTCCCTTGAAAACCAAGTGCTCGTAAAAGTGGCTCAGGCCAAATTCGTCTTTCGCTTCGTGTCGCGATCCGCGCGGCACCCAGACGCCAAATGCGATCGAGTAGGCGTGCGGCATGTAGTCCGTCAAAATAGTAATACCGTTATCGAGAACTGTTTTCTTTACAATCTGTTTCATAGCTAGTTGTTATTTAAGTGTCATAATGCGTCGAAGTCGCGGCAATCTCTCGTTACTGTGTCATTCTGGAGCGTAGCGACGGAATCCAGTACCGAAAGATTTATGTTCTATTTCCTCTTGCGTTCGCATACTCCCTGTGTTGCTTCTTTACTTCTTCGCTTACGTTCATGCAACCTTGCAACTTGTAGTAAAAGTCTTCAAGCTGCTGCGGACTGTAAATGGTCTTGCGGCTCGTGATGCACTTGAGTAGGGCCTCCTGCAATTCGCTGCAGTGAACGATGCTCCAGAATTCGTTGTCCTTGGGAACTTTCCGCAAGGTGCATCGGTCGCTGAAAACCACGAACGAAATAAAGTGCGCCTGCTCGTGGCGAATCTTCAAAAAGTGTTCCAACGCCAGAATGTGCCCGATGTTCTGGCGAATCGGATTGTGGAACGTGTGTTCTGTGCTTGCGTTCAGGTGCTGGTTCCAGCGCTCGCTTTCAAGGTCGCCTGCGATTTCTCCCGAAAGGTTCTTGCTTTCAAGAACGTAAATGCCTGACTGGTGCAAAAGCAACGCGTCAATTTCGGTGTAGCCTGCACGGGCGGGAATGTACAGGTTTCGCATCAGCACATACCTGCGCTTGTCGGTGTCGCAGACGCGGGCGGTCAGAGCCATCATCGCCGCTTCGCCAAAGATTCCGCGCGGGTCGTTCGCGATGCGCTCGTCATTGAATTTCGGATTTGGCTTGAAGAAGTTCTCGCTGCGGGTGGGGGCGTGCGTAATGCCGTAGCCGCCCAGTTCAAAGGGCTTGTCCAGCCCACGAATTCCGTCACACAAGCCTTTGCGGCGTTCCTGCTCAAAATCGCGAAAAGTCTTGCGGCGACCATCGCCATGGTACATTTTCGGATTCTTCTTCGGCGCCTTGCCCTTGACCTTAAAAAATATAAGGGCCAGCAACAGAACAATGCCGATAAGAGTCGAAAAAGTCATGCCGCAAGTATAGTAAAAATGAGGCTCGCTGGAGCGAACCTCTTGTCTTTACTTAAACTCTTCCGAAACGGCGGGTTTTGCGGAATGGCTTGTCGCCAAAGCTGCGTTCGTCGTGGTCTTTGTGGAAGCGGTCTTCTTTTTTGCCGAACTTCTTGTCCCCGAACATTTTTTCGCGGCGCGCCTTGCGGTTTTCAAAGGGCTTGTCGTCGAAATTTTTGCCGTGGCGGTCGCCGAAGTCCTTGCGTCCTTCACCGCGGTGGAAGCTGCGGCGTTCTTCGCGGCTGGCGCGCGGGCGCGTTCCAGGGGCAGGGCCGGTGGGAGGTTCGTCGGTCATCAGGCGGAATCTGGATTCGTTTCCACGGATGGTCATGTCGGCGAGAATGTCGAGGACTTCTTGTGGCATGGTTTCGGGGAGTTCCACGGTGCTGAATTTGTCGAACAGCTTGATGCGCCCGATGTTGGAACTGCTGATGTTGCCTTCGCCGGCGATAGCGCCTACGATGTCTCGCGGCGTCACGTGGTCGCGACGGCCCACGCCAAGGTAGTAGCGCAGGTAGCCTTCTTCAACGCCGTTCGCGCCTTCGTTGCGTTCCTTGCGGAGTCGGCTCTTTTCTTCGCGGTCAAGGCCAAAATTATCATTGCGTTCGCGGCGTTCACGCGGGGCTTCAAGGGGCTTGAGCTCAGGGAACAGCGGCTGCTTTTTCTGCCAAATCTTGATGACGGCGGCGGCGATGTCGATGGCGGTTAATACTTCGCTAGATCCTTCGACTTCCCCTATCGCCTGCGGCTCCAGGGTTCGCTCAGGATGACACTCTGCGTTTTGACTTTCGTCTACCATCGATTGGACGAGTTCCCTGAATTTGTCGAGTTCGCCAGTGGTAATAACGCTCTTGATTTTATCCTTGAAGGCGGCGACGCGCTTCGCGCTGATGACTTCTGCCGTCGGCAATTCCATCGTTTCGATCGGCTGACGGGTTGCCTTTTCGATAATCTTGAGCATCTTCTTTTCACGCGGGGTGATAAAGAGGATTGCGTTACCGCTGCGGCCTGCGCGGCCTGTACGGCCGATGCGGTGCACGTAAGATTCGGTGTCGAAGGGAATGTCGTAGTTCACCACGTGCGTAATGCGGTCCACGTCGATTCCGCGGGCGGCCACGTCGGTCGCGACAACGATATCGAGCTTGCCCATCTTGAGTCGGTTGATGGTGCGTTCGCGCATGGACTGGGCGAGGTCGCCGTTCAGCGGGGCCACGTTGAATCCGCGGCTTTCCAGCTTTTCGGCGACTTCGGTCGTGTTCTGCTTGGTGCGCACGAAAATCAGCACGCCGTCAAAGTCTTCGCCTTCGAGCACGCGGGCGAGCGCTTCAATCTTGTGCTCGTTCTTTACGAGCAAGTAACGTTGGCGGATGTTTTCGACGGTTGTCGTCTTGCCTTCGATGCAGGCTTCTTCGTATTCGCCCAAGTGCTGTTCGATAATCTTCTTGACTTCTTTAGGCATGGTGGCGCTAAAGAGGGCGCGCTGGGCGCTTGCAGGAATTTCCTTGAGGATGGTTTCCACATCTTCCATGAAACCCATGTCGAGCATTTCGTCGGCCTCGTCAAGCACGATGGCCTTCACGCCCGAAAGCACGATGGAGCCGCGCTTGATATGGTCGATGAGGCGACCCGGAGTAGCGACCACGATATTTGCCTGGCGCTTGAGGGCTCGCAACTGCACGGCGATGTCCTGACCGCCGTAAACCGGAACCACATGCACCTTCGGCATCTTGGCGGCGTACTGCTGAATTGCTTCGGCCACCTGGATGGCGAGTTCGCGGGTCGGCGTGAGAACGAGCATCGAGGTCTCGTGACCGTTAAATTCAAGCCTCGAAAGGAGCGGAAGCGAGAATGCGGCGGTCTTGCCGGTACCGGTCTGGGCCGTGCCGAGCAAGTTTGCTCCCTGCAACAGGGCGGGAATCGCCTTCGCCTGAATGGGGGAGGGCGTCTCGTAGTTCAATGCCTTGATGGCTTCAAGAACTTCGTCTGCAAGTCCGAGGTCTTCGAAGGTTACCAGAGCTTCGTCGCCCGGTTCTTCATTTTCGGAATATTCATCGGAAAATTCTTCGGAAGATCCTTCGACTTCGTTATCACTTCGCTCAGGATGACCCATTTCTGGTTCAGCGCAGTCCTTTTTCGACTCGGCATATTCCGTGTCGTTTTCTTCATTTAAGGTTGGTGAGCTTCCCGAAGCATCCTCTTCTTCGGGCTGTTCGGCTTCGCCTTCTTCAAATTCGACCTTTGTTCCGACTTCGATGGCGGATTGGGGCCCCTTTTTGAGCACGTCGCCTTCTTCGTCAACGATCACGCCGTTGGGGTTCAGGGTGAGGAATGCGGCTTCGTCAGCCTCGTCTTCGTCTGCTCCGCCTGCGATGGCGCTCAAAAATGCGTCTGCTTCGCGGGCAATCTTGGATTTTGGGTCAATAGATTCTTCGGGAATACGTTCTTCAGTATTCTTCGTCATAATGCACCTTCAGGACCCGTAAACTTCATCTGCGGCCCATGCCGCACTATCGAATGGTTCTGGCGCCGGTTGTCCAGGCTGAACCTTGAAAAGCCCCGAAGCGCACTCGCGCTTATAAACCTGAAGTTTTTTGGATCCATTTTGTTGGATTTGGCGCCAAATGTAGAAATAAGCCCCTCTATTTCAAAGGGTTGGAAGATTTTATTAAGATTTGCCCCTTATTATATATAGACAACTTTGAAAATATTTGCTAAATTGTGCAAACCTCGGAGAGATGCCAGAGTGGTCGAATGGGCCGGTCTCGAAATCCGGAGTCTGTCACAGGACCGAGGGTTCGAATCCCTCTCTCTCCTTGAAACAAAAAGCGGAGCCGTAAGGCCCCGCTTTTTGTTTCACTGAAAAAAGGAATCGAACCCTCGCAGAGGGTTCGATTAACTGCGCGAGAGCGAAGCGAACACAGCGCAGTTAAGGATTACGGCCAAAGGCCGTAACCCGAAGGGCGATGCCGGAATGAAAAGACGGCATCGTCCCATCCCTCTTTCCTTGTAAAGGAGGGTGGGTGAGGGGTGTTTTTATTCAAAAAATTGGATTTCTACGGGAGGTCTTGACATTCTTCCTAAACTTTTCTATATATGAAAATATGAATAGTTGTTCATATATTAAAAATAAAACTTGCGCCCATCACGACCACGAAAAGGTCCTTCCGGCACAGGATATCGCTTTGGATACCCTTTTCGAACTTTCTGAGTTTTTCAAGTTCTTTGGCGACACGACTCGCATCCGCATTATCCATCTGATGCTTTCGGGTGAGATCTCGGTAAACGACATCGCCGAAAAACTGAATCTGGAACAGTCAGTGGTCAGTCACCAGTTGCGCATTTTGCGTACGGCGAATCTGGTAAAGCCTCGTCGCGAGGGTCGCAAGATGTTCTATTCGCTCGACGACGAACATATCGGTCTTATTTTCAATACAGGTCTCACGCATATTCTGCACAAGAAGGGTAAGTAAAATGTCTGCGGTTGTTGAAATTCTTGAAAAGTTTGTCTGGCAATTTGTCACGCTGTTTTCGGAGATGGCTTCGTTCCTGCTGCTCGGCTTTTTGCTGGCGGGAATTCTGCACGTGTGGGTGCCGAACCACTTGTACGTTCCCAAGATTTCGAAGCCGAATTTCAAGTCGGTGCTTTGGTCGGCGCTGTTCGGCGTTCCGCTCCCGATTTGCAGCTGCGGTGTGATTCCCACTTCGATTGCGCTCCGTAAAGAGGGTGCAAGCAAGGGCGCGAGTGTGAGCTTCTTGATTTCGACGCCTGCGACGGGCGTGGATTCCATTTTGGCGACGTATTCTCTGCTGGGTGGACCATTTGCGATTTTGCGCCCGGTAGCCGCTTTCGTGACGGCGATGCTTGGTGGATTGTTTACGAATGTAGTTACAAAAAATGAACCGGAAACAGGCGTTGCCGTTGTGGGCGAAACGCACGAACATCATGAACATCACCATGAACACGAACATTGTGATTGCGAAGGCGATCATTGCTCATGCAGTCAAGAGGGCCACGATGAACATTCGAAAAAATCCTTTGCCCAAAAGATTAAGGAAACTCTTGAATACGGTTTCGTGAACATGATTGGCGATGTGAGCAAGTGGCTCATCATTGGCCTTTTGCTGGGTGCGCTGATTGCGGCCTTTGTTCCGGACGATTTCTTCCTGTTCCTGCACGAATACCCGCTGCTTTGCATGGTAGTTGTGTTGGTGCTTGCAATGCCGATGTACACCTGCGCGACGGGTTCCATTCCTCTTGCACTTGCTTTGGTTGAAAAGGGCATTACGCCGGGTGCCGCGCTCGTGCTCTTGATGGCGGGCCCTGCAACGAGTATTGCGAGCATGCTCGTGGTTGGAAAGGCTTTTGGCAAGCGTACCTTGGCCGCGTACCTGACTTCCATTGCGCTTGGAGCGCTGTTCTTTGGGTTTGTTATCGATACGTTCTTTATGGATACATTCCTTGCGTCTATGCTTCCTCACGCTTCAGCCGAATGTCATGGTCATGGAGCCTTGGGCGTATTGGATTATATCTGTGCGGGACTGTTCGCGTTGTTGATTGTTTATGCCAAGTTTGCACACAAGGGCTGCGGCGGACATTGTGGCTGCGGTTGCGGTGACCACGATTGCTGCTGCGAATGCGGCGATGACCACGACCATTGCGAATGCGAAGGACATGGCGAACATCATGAACATCATCATGAACACGAAGAACCTGTTGTTGAAACATATAGTGTCCTTGGTATGAACTGCAGCCATTGCAAGGCCTGCGTCGAAAAGGCGACCTTACGCTTGGACGGAGTTCTTTCCGCAGAAGCAGATGTCGCGAGTAAGGAACTCCGCGTGCAATGGCACGGAGACGATGATGTCGATGAAAACGCTCTTAAGAATGCCGTCGAAGAGGCTGGCTTCGAGTTTGGCGGAAAAAAGTAACTTGCATAAACCTATATTTGGCCTATGCAAGTTACCCCGATAGGCAAATTTTATGGTGATGCAGTCTACAAGTACGATGCTCCTCGACAAGGGCGTCTTTTTGCGGGGCATCCCGGCCGCATAGAACTTGCTCCGGGACGAAATTTTGAAATGGCGTTGCGGGATCTGGAAGGCTTTGAACGCATCTGGGTGATTTTTCAGTTCCATGAAAATGAGGGCTGGCGTCCGACGACCCGTCCGCCTGTTCCGCCCAAGGGGAAAGACCGTGTTGGAACCTTTGCGAGCCGTAGCCCTTACCGCCCGAATCCGATTGGGCTTAGCTGTGTGCGCCTGCTGAAGGTGGAAGGCCTTACGTTATTTGTAGACGAGGCGGACTTGCTTAACGGGACCCCGGTGCTTGATATCAAACCTTACATCCCGATGGCCGATGCTTTCCCCGATGCCAAGGCGGGTTGGGTCGAAGAGCAGGTGGGCGACTTGTGGACGGTTGAGATGTCCGATGATTTTTCGGCGCAGCATCGCTGGATTGTAGAACATAGCGATTTCGATCTCGAAAGTTTTGCGCAGGTGCAGCTTTCCCGCGGAAATTTCTCGAAGGACGTGTTCGACAGTTCCCGTCGCCGCTTGACCGTAGACACTTCCGCACATACAGGCGTGCTTGCGTATCGCACTTTCCGTATCCATTTTAGCTACGATGAATCGGCCCGCAGTGTTCTACTGCAACGCATTAGCAGCGGCTATTCAGCCGAAGATTTAAAGCCCGGTGCCGAAGACAAGTACGGCGACAAGGATCTTCATCGCGCATTTAATTTAAACTTCAAGTAGCCAGCCATCTGGAGCGGGTGATTAAACGAACCGTCTGCCATTTTGGCCTGCAGGGCTTCGTCACTCAGCAGTAGGCTTTCAATTTCTTCGGTGCTGTCGAAATGCGTGCAGCCTTCCTTGATGACCTTGTCAATGAAAACGACATGGAATTTACCGCGGTGCCTGTCCGGATTCACGGGAAAAGAGCCGAGGTAACTGATTGTGTCATTCTGAGCGGAACGAAGTGGAGTCGAAGAATCTAGACCCGTTCGACTTCGCATCTTCGATGCTTCGCTCAGGGTGACACATTGTTTCTCAATGCCATATCCGCATTCTTCTTGCAATTCCCGCAGGGCAGCCTGTTCCGGAGTTTCTCCCTTGTCTATAATTCCGGCGGGGAATTCCAAAGTGATTTTACCCGTTCCGTGGCGGTATTGTTCCGTCATGACCCATTTGCCCTCGGTGGTTCGTGCCAAAATCAGCACCCAGTCGGGTTGCCATAAAGTGTAAAAGTCGTCAATTATCTTTCCGTTCGGCAATTCGCATTTTTCTTTGGCGACTTTTAGCCATGGGGCGTCTACCAGGTATTCCGTATCCAAGAGTTTCCAGGGTTTCATGCTCTGTAATTTAGAAATTTTTGACTTTTGAATGAAATTTTGTATATTTCTTGGTATGAGCGAGTTAGGATTTTATGCGGAAGTGTGCGTGGGGTGCGCATGTGTCCTGTTGATTCTTTTGTATAGCATCAAAAGACTTCCGACGCCGCAGCTGAAGTTTGCGCTGTTTTCTAAACTCGTTTTTTGGCATATCATCTATTTTTTCAGCGATGCACTTTGGGCATTGGTCAATGATGGTGTCTTTGCTAAAAATTTGATAACGGTTTTGGCGGTAAATTATTCGAATGCAGTTGTCATATCAATCCTTTTTTACAGTTGCTTTGTTTTTGCCGAAATTAGTTCTCGGCCGGAAATGACTCGCGTTCAAATTCAAAGTCTTCAGACGAAATTAAGAATCCCGATCGTTATTGAAGCGGTTTTATTGCTGGTGTCGTTTGTGTTGGCTCCTAAATTCTGGTTGAAAGACAATCTGGAGCCGAATGATCTTTATTACGTTGTTATGATGTTCCTTCCTTTTGTGTACATCATGACTCCGACGTTTCGTTGTTTTAACCGCGTGCTTAAACCACAAAATCGGAAAAATTTGAAGACTTATCTGGTTGTAGCAAGCTATGTTCCGTGCTGTATTGTTGCTGCGGCCTTGCAGGTGTTCTACTCCCTGAATACACCGATATTCTGTTTTGGCTGCACTCTAATTATTTTGTTCGTCTATTTGAATTTGCAAAGCCAACTCATTTCGACGGATTCGCTGACGTCGCTAAACAACCGTAACCAGCTGGAAGTTTTTCTGCAGCAGCAAAGCGAACAGAAATCTTATTATGTGGTGATGGTTGATGTCGACCACTTTAAGCAGATCAACGACACTTATGGACATATCGAAGGGGATAATGCTCTTGTCCTCGTTTCCTCGGCGCTCAAGAAAGCGTGTGATCGCTTGGGAAAATCGGTGTTCCTCTGCCGTTACGGTGGCGATGAATTCCTGCTGGTGGTTCCGACAGATATGCCTGGATACGCTGTCCGCGAAATTCAGGAATGCCTGCGCGAAGAACTTTCTACCCGTCAGGGACCGCAGTACTATGCAATAGAAGTGAGCATCGGGTATGCCGGTTGGAATGGCCGAGTATCCAGTTTTAAGGATAGCGTTGTTAACGCGGACCAGATGATGTATGTCGAAAAGCGTTCCGCCTAAGCAAACTTTTTGCTAGGATTTTTCAAGGTTCGCTTTATCTTGCGTAGCGAAAGCTCGCTCAACCTTCCAATTTGTTCTTCAGATAATGCCTTGATGTCCAGGTGAAATACAGGACGTCTGCGATGACGAGTGCGATTGCACAAGCAAAAAAGACTTGGCGATGCATGCCGAAGTAGTTGGCCATGGAACCCCCAATCAGAATGCCTGTGCCGATACCGATATCCCAACCGCTCAGGTAGGTGCTGTTTGCGGTTCCGCGCTGGTCGTGGCGGGCGAGGTTCACGCACATGGTCTGGTAGCCCGGGAAAATCAGGCCGAGGCTTGTTCCGATCAGGAATGCCGCGACAAAGAAGGTGATGGGCGAATGACTGAACGCGAGGATAAAGTAGGCGACCACGTTCAGGGTCATGCCGGTTCCTACAAGGTGGATCAGGTAGCCGCGGTCAATGAGGCGGCCCGTCATGATTCGGTTCATGATTAGGCCCGCTGCAATCAGGGCATAGAACCAGCCAGAGCCGCCAATGCCAAGCTCCTTGGCGTAAAGGGCGATGTAGTTGGTGACGGGACCATAGGCGAAGCCCACAAAAATGAAGTTTACGAACTGCGGAATGGCGCGGGTCAGGAAGAAACGGTCTAGGGATAGCGGCGCATGTGGCTTTTTCTCCTTGCGCGGTACATTTAGAGTCTGCACGAGAATCAAACCGATTACGCACAAAATAATTGAAATTGCAAATACGATGGTGTCGCCGAAAGCTTCGTACAGGAACATGCCGGTCATGGGGCCTGTCGCGAACGCCAGGTTCACGCTGATGCCGAAGTAGCCGATGCCTTCTCCGCGGCGGCTTGCGGGCAAGGCGTCGATGGCGACCGTGTTGCTCGCCGTGCTCGAAATTCCGAAGAAGAGTCCGTGAGCAAAGCGCACTGCGGCAAGAATCGGCAATATGCCGACCGTCTTGTAGCCTAAAAAGCAAGCGGTAAACGCGAAGAATGTCCAAAAGTACAGGGGCTTGCGGCTGAGCGTATCCACCAAGAATCCGGCGAACGGCCTGCAGGCAAGAGCTCCGATTGTATAAAGCGAGATGATGAAACCTGCGGTCGCGTTGTCGGTCGCAAATTTCTCAATGATGTAGAGCGGGAGGATCGGCAACAGCTGGTAAAAGCTAAAGAACAGCAGAAAGTTCGCGGCGGCGACCGTCACGAAATTCCGCGTCCACAGCGGCGGTTTTTCTGTTGTCAAAACATCAGCTGGCATAATCCCTCTTCAATATAATGCGGAATGTGAAGTGTGTAATGTGGAATGATTTCATTTCACATCTCACACTTCACATCTCATTTCCTCTCCAGCATCACGATGGTTTCGAGGTGCGGGGTGCCGGGGAACAGGTCGAGCGGCTGCACCTCGCGCACGCGGTAGCCGTAGCGTTCCCATTCCTTGAGCGAGGCGGGAATTTCGTCGGTGCCGCAGAACACGTGGCATACGCGGATCGGCTTTCTCATCGCGAGTGCGTGAATCACGCCCGGTTCGCAGCCCTTGCGCGGCGGGTCCAGAAGGATTTTTTCGGGTTCGCCAGGGATCGGCCGCGGCAGTCGCGTCTGCACGAACATTTCGTCGATCTTGCCCGCGATAAAGCGGTAAGACTTTTTGAGGTGCTTGGCCGAAGCCTTCGCACAGTCGATCGACGGACCTTCCCATTCGACGCCCAAGACGTCCTTGGCGGCTTCGCCGAGTGCAAAGCTGAACAGCCCGTAGCCGCAGTACAAATCCAAGAAGTGGTCTTCCTTGCTTAAGCTGAGCAAACGGCTTGCGGCCTTGATCAAGTTGTGAATCTGGCTTTCGTTAATCTGACTGAATCCCGTGACGGGGTAGCGCAGGCTGAACTTGCCGAGTGACAGGCTCATTTCACGCGGGCCGTAAAGCTGCTTGAAGTTTAGGCCTTCGGTGGGGCGCTTCGATTCCAGGTAGTAATCCGATTCGGTGGTGTCCACGTAGGCGTGTGCCGCTGTCACCTTGAAAGGGGTTTCCTTCAGGGCATCCGAAATCAGCTTGAGCTTGCGCACGATGCTCGCGTCAATCTTCTTGATGTTGAAAATTACCACGCGGTACTGGTAAGTGCCGCGAATAATGATCCAGTTGAGCGCATAGGCGAGCGGTTTGTACGCCGGCGTAATCAACTTTTCAAAAAGAAAATCATAAATCCTGTTGTGTTCTTCGGGTTCGAGCATCGATTCCTGGCGGTCGAACTGCAGATTTCCCGGTTGCATGAACACGCGACGTTTGCTCGTGGTGCGGTAGGCGCGGGGCAGGGGGCTCGCGATCACCTTCTGCGGGTTTCCGGCGAGACGGTTCACGTCCCAGAATTCCTGGATGGCGTCGTTCTTGACCTTCAGCTCGTCCTTGTAGTCAAGCATGGCGAGCGATTCGCCGTGGGCGGAGTCTGCTTCACGGGTATAACCCGGAACCTGGTGTGCGATGGCTTGTTCGAAAAACATAATTGCCTCCATGTCGGCCGTTTTTACAGAGGCAAATTTAGAAATTATTTACATTCCGCTAAAAAAGATATATATTCAGAATAGGTGTAAACAATTAAATGGACAAACTGGGCCGTTCCTGAGCGCCATGGAGTGTATTATGAACCGGATAAACATTGTTGGGTTCGCCTCGGCATTACTGATTATACCATTGATGTGTATTGTCGCCTGTACCGTAAGTTCGGAACCGGCGGAAGATAGTGTAGATGTATCCGAGGTTGAATCCGCCCATGAATTGGAAGAATGCTCCGACGCTCTTTTGGGAGAAACGGTCCTTGTAACAGAAGATGATGCCTACTACACATGTATTAGGGGCAAATGGCTAAAGATGGAAGCCAATGGTAAATCTAGCAGTAGCAAAGAAAAATCTAGCAGCAGCAAGGAAGAATCCAGCAGCAGTGAAGAAAAATCCAGCGATAGTTCTGATCTAAAGCTGGAATACGGAACACTCAAGGATGCACGCGATAAGCGGACTTACAAAACTATCACCATCGGTACACAAACGTGGATGGCAGAGAATTTGAACTACTCTGATTCCGTTGCAACCCCGAGCCTAAAGGGAAAATCTTGGTGCTACGATAATGATGATACAAATTGCGATGAGACGGGGCGCCTCTACACATGGGCTGCCGCCATTGATTCCGTGAAACTTGCAAACGATACCGCAAATCCACAAACATGCGGTGATGGTGTTAACTGCAAACTGCCCGCAAAGGTACGGGGCATCTGTCCTGACGGATGGCGATTGCCCAAAACTGAGGACTGGAAAACGTTAATCGCTGCAGTCAATGGCTCAGGGATGAAAAGTGCAAATCTAAAATCTACAAGTGGCTGGAGCGGCGATGGCAATGGCACAAATAGCTCCGGTTTTTCGATACTCCCCGCAGGTCACAGGTATAGCGACGGATACTTCTACAATGCAGGCACTGAAGCTAGTTTTTGGGAAGCCGAAGATTCGAACAGCAGTCAAGAAAATAGCGAAGCCAGTTGCATGAGTTTTTTTGTTCATTTTAAAGATGCTCTCTTTTCCCTTGGAAACAAGAACTACGGTTTTTCTATCCGCTGTATAGAGGATTCGGAGGATTAACTATGAAGAAAGAAATAGTATCGTCCATCAGTCTAGCCTCAGTATTCATGGTCTTATTGTTTACGCTCATCGCCTGTGGGGGCGACAGTGATTCGGGCGTAGACGCCAGCGCAAAAGTGCCCGAGGTAAAAAATACCGATGATCTGGAACAGTGCACGGACTCTCTTTTAGGGAAAACAGTCTTTGTAACGGAAGACAGTGCATATTACACTTGCATCAAGGGCGAGTGGATAAAAGCAGATGAGAATGCTGAGTCTAGCGATTCTGATTCCGGCCATTCATCTGACTCTAAAACCCCAAATACATCTTCTGCGAAAGAGGGCAAAAGCATTTCTGGATTTGCGCAAAAAGGCCCCTTCCTAAAAGGCTCCAGTGTAACCCTTTATGAACTGGATGGTACTACATTTGCACAAACCGGCAAGACGTTCAAGGGAGAAGTTGTAAGCGACAGGGGTGAGTTCAGTATTTCCGGTATTACCGACCCAATTCGGTATGCGCTGTTGGAAGTTTCTGGCTATTACCGTAACGAGGTTACAGGAACAAAATCCGGTGAAAAAATCACCTTGAACGCGCTTGTTGATTTTAGTAGCCGAGAAAAGGCCAATATTAACGTGCTTACGCATTTGGAATACAAGCGAGTTGTTTATCTTGTAAACACTGGCAAGGATTTTTCTGCGGCCAAGAAACAGTCTGAAGAAGAAATTCTAAAGGCTTTCGATATTGCAGATAAATTAGACCTTGCGGAAAATTTAAGCATCTTTGCTGACAAGGATGGAAATACCGCACTCCTTGCCCTTAGCGTGCTTTTGCAAGGCGACCGTACCGAGGAAGAACTTTCAAAACTCCTGACTGACATTGCAACGGACTTCGAAAAAGACGGTGAATGGAATGACGGTGCGACAAGGGCTAAAATTGCAGACTGGGCGCGAATAAAAAATCTAGACAGTCTCCAAACCAATATAAGGGCTTGGAGAATTGGCGCCGTAATGGATATAAAAAAGTATGTGAAAAATTTCTGGTACACGAACTACGGCCTTGGCGCGTGTAATGAGGACCGTGTGGGCGAGGTACTTGCGACAGCAAACGAGCATAGTACAACCTATGGCACGCAAATGCGCTTTATCTGCAAAAAGGATGGACTATGGCATGGGGCCAATGACCTGGAAAAAGATACCTACGGCGGAAAATGTACTGAGATTGGTCAAATAATCAAAGGCAAGGTTGTGGAAGCCAACAAGTACTATTGTGCTGCAAGCGGTTGGGTGGGGCTATTTGGCTGGAGTTGGGAAGTGCCCAAGGAATTCCACCTGAACCCAGAAATTTCATACGGAATCCTGACCGATGTACGTGATGGGAAAACATATAAGACAGTCACGATCGGAAAACTGACGTGGATGGCGGAGAACTTGAACTACTCCGATTCCGTTGCGACTCCGAGTTTAAAGGGAAAGTCCTGGTGCTATGACAATGTCGCCGCGCATTGCGATGTTACAGGCCGCCTTTATACGTGGGCTGCCGCCATTGATTCCGTGAAACTCGCAAACGACACCGAAAATCCACAATCATGCGGCGAAGGTCACGTCTGTTACCCGGACATATGCGGCAAGGAAACTAGCTGTTCTCAGCCTGTAGTGCTGCAGGGAGTCTGCCCTGATGGATGGCATTTGCCCAGACAGGATGAATGGGGTATGTTGATCAACGAAGTTAATGGAACACCGGGAGAAAAACTTTTATCTCAAACAGGCTGGTACTGCAAGGGAACCGATACATTTGGTTTCTCTGTGATTCCTTCGGGTTTTGGTGGAGGAGACGGTTTCGTTGGAGTGTCTGATGATGTGGTCTACGATTTCTGGGGTGTCGTACCCGAACACATACAAAGCGTTCAAGTTGACGGCAATACAACAGTGGTAACTATCGAACAGGAGGGGGGATACCCGTCAAACGATGCTATTTTCCATGTCGCAACGGGCGATGATGAGCCGAATACGGTCTGTGTTGCGGCAATATCTTGTGGTGTAGTTCGCTTTGACATCTGTTTGCCAAAGAGTGACGGATATTCTGTTCGCTGCGTTAAGGACTATAATTATGCCGATATCCTTTGAGAAGTGGGATAAGACCCTTAAAATCATAAAAAAGGACCCCTCAGTGAGGGGTCTAAGAGCGGCGGACCGGGATCGAACCGGCAACCATTAGCTTGGAAGGCTAAGGCTCTACCATTGAGCTACCGCCGCGAGCAAGTCCAATTATACAAAATTCCGCCCATTTTCAAAGGGGTTCCTTAAAAAGTTCTTGCATTTTTTTGTAAAAAAACTATATTTACCGCCACAATAACCATTTACCTAGAGGTAGCTTAACTTGGCGTTACAAAATCCCCGCGACCGCCGCATGCCGAACAGACAGAGCGACGGAACCCGCATTAACGAAGACATTCGCATTTCCCCGATCCGTCTTGTGAAAGACGATGGCGAGGCCGTCATCATGGATACCAAACAGGCTCTCCAGATGGCCAAGGACGCCGGACTGGACCTGGTGGAAGTGTCTCCCAATGCTAAGCCGCCTGTATGCCGTATCATCAACTACGGCAAGT
>Ga0256406_1001947_pt1 | contig 31324 bp, 21 predicted proteins | sample RumenRJG_03DNA_FD_185986 | JGI IMG/M metagenome (GOLD analysis project Ga0256406, IMG submission 185986) | Bovine rumen microbial communities from Lethbridge, Alberta, Canada - RJG_03 | ecosystem: Host-associated > Mammals > Digestive system > Stomach > Rumen | place: Canada: Alberta | collected... | reverse complement strand
TTCTTCTGTCATTCGAACTGCCTAAAAAACACCCACAGCAGGGGCGTCCCTCGTGGGCGCCCGGTCGCCTTTCAAAGGCGAATAACTTTATATTATTGTCGGTCTTACAGCCCGATCGGGCACCCACAAGGGGCGCCCCTGCGGTGGGTGTGTCTTGTTTGCGCATTCGATTTTACGCACAAACGACACGAATATCACAAAATTCCCACACGGAGTTTAAAGATTTTAATGATGTTGGCTCCGCCGATATTTACCGAAGTATATGTAGACTGCAAAAATATTAAGTTTAATCGAGACATGCAAATTTATTGGAGGAAAAGTTACTTGAAGCTTTTGGGGACTACATCACGCCACTGGTGTTGATTTAAAAAAGCCTTTTTTAATTCTATTCACCCAATCATTTATATGGTTTAATCTTTACGTAACGCGAATGTAACATAATTGTAAAACGGAAAAGTTACCTTTGCCGACAGAAAATATTTTTGGCTTAAACTATTAGATTATCCAACGATGAAAATTGATTTTCCACGCACGGCACTGTCGCTGCTTTCGCTGTTTCTGCCGTTGGCGGTCCCTGCACAGGGCACCGGTGGCATAAAGATCGGCGACAAGGTCAGGATTGGCGGTACCATCCGCGGCAAGTACGAATACCAGACCTCTGAGAACAAGGGTCGCTTCGAAGTGCGTACTGCCCGCGTGAACGTTTCCGGCGACCTGAACCAATATGTTTCCTACAAGGCTGAGATAGACCTCTGCGACGAGGGAGTCATCAAGATGCTCGACGCCTATGCCATGCTACGCCCATGGAAGACACTGAAGTTCACCATAGGCCAGATGCGCGTGCCGTTCACCATCGACGCCCACCGCTCTCCCGACCAGCAGTACTTTGCCAACCGATCCTTTATTGCCAAGCAGGTGGGCAACGTCCGTGATGTCGGTGCACGCCTGGGGTACACATTCAACGTGGGATTTCCGATAATCGTCGAGGCTGGTCTCTACAACGGCTCCGGCCTTACGAACCAGAAAGACTTCTGGACCAATGAGATAAACTTCTCCGCCAAGACGCAGATACTGCTGCCCGTGGGACTGGACGTGGTGCTCTCGGCACAGAAGGTGAAGCCGGAGGATGTCAGCGTGATGATGTACGATGCCGGACTGACCTTTCACAAGAAAGGGTTCATAGCTGAGGCTGAATACCTGTACAAGCATTATTCCCAGGGTGCCTTCCATCCCGTACACGCCTTCGACGGATTCGTGTCGTACGACATACCCATCCGGCGATCTATGTTCACGAAGATATCCCCGCTCGTGAGATACGACTTTATGACCGACCACAGCGACGGAAAGAGATACGTTGTCAGCGACGCTCCTGCCGACGGAGCTCCCACCTCCGATGGACAGCAGAAGGGAGTGCTGATAGTCAACGACTACAAGCGAAGCAGAATAACAGGCGGCGCGACACTGAGCCTTGACAAGCCATTCAGAAGCGACCTGCGTCTGAACTACGAGAAATATTTTTACGGCCACGACGGCATACCGAAAACCTCCGAGAAGGATAAAATCGTGGTTGAGCTCATGGTGCACTTCTAACGCCTGACACAGTTTTTTAACTAAAGTTTCACAGGATTGTAACAGTTCTGTAATGCTTTCTTGATACTTTTGCAAACGATAAAATCCTTTGCAAAAACTCAATATTTAGGGAACGACAATGAAAGAAAGCAAGAAAGCCATTTTAAAGTCTTTGTCAAAGACTGCAAAGAAGAATGACCGTTTCGACATGCTAGTGTTGAATATGGCATTACAGAAAATAGACTGCGAGAATTTTGATTTCGACGGAGACGCTGTATACACCGTGGACCATAAATACTTAATCTACTGCCTTTCGCAGAAGGATAGTATCTCCATTCCGGAAGGCACAGAGGTCATAGGAGAAATGGCTTTCAGGCATAAGAAGGCACTCAAGAACATTGTCATCCCCTCGACGGTGAAGACCATCGGGCAGGATGCGTTCTACGACTGCGACAACCTCGACAATCTTTACATACCGGCGTCGGTGTCCACTGTCAGGGGCTATTGCTTTGCTGAATGTGGAAGTCTTAAGACCGTTACCTTCGGCGGTGTTCCGAAGCACCTGAGCCGCCACACTTTCGACGACAGCGAGGACCTGCACCGTATCGTCGTGCCGAAGGGCAGTCTGAAGTTCTTCCAGAAAGCACTGCATTATGACCCTGCTGATGACGAATACCTAATTATTGAGAAGCAATGAAAATACAAATGAAAAAATATTACGTTGAGCGCGACGTCAGCTGGATGTATTTCAACCATCGCATCCTTCAGGAAGCGCAGAAGGAATCAGTGCCTCTTTTGGAGAGGCTGTCGTTTCTTGGTATTTATTCCAACAACCTCGATGAATTCTTCCGCGTCCGTGTGGCGTCCATCAACAGACTTCTTGAGGAGCCGTCGCTCGACAAGGCCACTCACCACTCTCTGAAGACCAGTCTGAAAACCATCAACAAGCTCAACCTCGCATACAGTGTGGAGTACAACGAGACTGTTGAGAGGGTCATGGGCGAGCTGGAGAAGCACGGCATACGGGTGCTCAACGAGAAGCAGCTCAACGATGAGCAGAAGGAATTTCTGCGCCATTACTACTACGACAAGATAAACGGCTCGGTGAACCCTGTGTGGCTCAACGAGATTGACGACATTGCAAAGCTGGAGGACAACCGCATATACCTCGTCGTGGAGCGTACCGACAGCGAGAAGCAGAAGACGAAGTACGCAATCGTGAAAATCCCGGACCGCCATGTGGGACGATGGGTGAAGATATCTTCTTCCGACGGCTTCGATAATATAATGTATCTCGACGACATCATCCGCTATTGTCTTCCGCTGATATTCATCGGCATGAAGCCCGCCACCTACCGCGCCTACTCCTTCAAGTTCACCAAGGACGCCGAGATGGAGATTGACAACGACCAGGACTACGGCACACTGCAGAAGATACGTCTGGGCATAGACAGCCGCCGCCGCGGCGATGCCGTCCGCGTGCTCTACGACAAGGAGATGCCCCGCGAGATACAGAAGAAGATTCTCGAGCGGCTGGACATCGACGAACTCGACACCAACCTTGCCGGCGGACGCTATCAGAACCACAAGGACCTGATGTCGTTCCCCGACTGCGGACATACTGAGCTGAAGTACCCCAAATGGCCCCACAGCATGAAACCGGAGTTCACCACCACTGAGAGCGTCCTCGACGAGATACGCCAGAAGGACCGCTTCATACACGTGCCATACCACTCCTTCGACTCCTACATCCGCGTGCTGCAGGAGGCTGCCATGAAACCGGAGGTGCAGGAGATAAAGACCACCCTCTACCGCCTGGCCAAGGACTCCAAGGTCGTGAAGGCCCTTATCAGTGCCGCACGCAACGGAAAGAAGGTAACGGCTGTCGTGGAGCTGCTGGCACGTTTCGACGAGGAGAGCAACATCAAGTGGAGCAAGCGCATGCAGAGCGAGGGCGTGAACGTCATCTTCGGCGTCGAGGGACTGAAAGTCCACTCCAAGCTGCTGTACATAGAGTCCAGGAAGGGAAACATAGCGTGCATAGGCACCGGAAACTTCCACGAGGGCAACGCAAAGGTCTACACCGACTATATCATGATGACCGCCCGCGCCGGAATAGTAAAGGAGGTGGCGAGGGTCTTCGACTTCATCGAGCACCCGTACGTGCACCCGCAGTTCCGCGAGCTGATGGTCTCTCCGAACTCCATGAAGAACCGCATACTGCGCATGCTCGACGTGGAGATAAAGAATGCACGTGCCGGCAAGGAGGCATGGGTGAAGTTGAAGATAAACCATATCACCGACAAGGACATGGTGCGCAAGCTCTATGAGGCCTCCTCCGCCGGTGTAATGATAGACATCGTCATTCGCGGCAACTGCTCGCTGGTACCGGGAGTGCCGGGGGTGAGCGAGAACATCCGCTGCGTCGGCATCATCGACCGTTATCTGGAACATTCGCGAATACTCATCTTCTGCAACGGCGGACACAACAAGTACTTCCTCGGCTCTGCCGACTGGATGCCGCGTAATCTCACCAGCCGCGTGGAGGTCTACACATCTGTCTACGACCCTGACCTGCGCAAGGACCTTATGCGCACCATCGACTACGGAATGCGCGACAACGTCAACGGACGCATCGTCGACGGCCACGGCACCAATGCCTTTCCGGAGATTGCACCGGGTGAGAAGCCGTTCCGCTCGCAGGAGGAGCTCAATGATGCCTACAACCACGCCGGCAGCAATGAGTAGATCATCTGCCGCAAGACATGATTCTTAAAAAAAAGATTTTTATGAACATAGACAGTTTTAATCTCGCAGCTATCGACGTTGGTTCCAACGCCGCCAGACTGCTTATCAAGCATATCAATGTCGACGACGACGGAAATGCCGAAGCCGTGAAACTGCTGTTCCTTCGCATACCTCTGCGGCTTGGAATGGACGTTTTCGCCGACGGCCGCATTTCCGAGGAGCGCAAGCGTGAGTTCGTGGCCACCATGAAGGCCTACAGACAGCTTATGAAGGTGTACAGCGTCAGCGACTACCGCGCCTGTGCCACCTCCGCCATGCGCGACGCCAAGAACGGCAAGGACATCATCCGCAAGATAAAGGACAAGGCGCACATAAAGCTCGACATCATCACCGGAAGTGAGGAGTCGCGAATCATCTACGACAACCACCTCTCCATTATCTCCTCCGAGGGCAGTTACCTGTATGTCGACGTTGGCGGCGGTTCCACAGAGCTGAGCTTCATCTGCGATGGCGAACGCCTGTACAGCCACTCGTTCAACATCGGCACCATCCGCCTGCTCAAGAACAAGGTCAAGCGCGAGGACATCATAAAGATGAAAAGCGAGATAAACCAGATAACCGTCGGCCGTGAGGACATAAAGATTATCGGTTCCGGTGGAAACATCAACAAGCTCTACCGTCTGGCATCCAAGAAGAGCACCCTCGACTATCTCCCCGTGGACACTCTCCAGGAGGAGTACGACACGCTGAGCCGTCTGAGCGTTGAGGAGCGCATGGCAAAGTACGGCCTAAAACCCGACCGTGCCGATGTCATCGTGCCTGCAGCAGAGATATTCCTGCACATCGCCGCCGGTGCCCACGCAAAGAAAATACTAGTCCCGAACCTCGGTCTGGCCGATGGAATCATCAATGAGATGATGCACAAAAAATTGCAACACCATTGTAACATCAATGAAAAATGTGTGTAATAATGTCTGTCTAATTTTGCCGACAGAATTATTACACATTTATTCGGAGACTTCGAGAATTTACAACGATGGAGTGCTCAGGTCTGGAAATTCAATGGAAATGCCAACTATACTCTAAATTTCCTACTTTTTAAAGTGGACTCTCTCATTTATCGTTCAATAATCAAATCGTTTATTCGTTTATTCGTGCAAAAAGACTTATCGTGTCCTTAGTGAGTTCGTGCAAGGCAATTGTGTCTTTCGTGCAAGGCAATTGTGCCTTTCGTCTCGCATCTGTGATGCATCGTGAAGGTATATATATCGTATTATTCGTGTGTTCGTGCAGAAAGGCATATATGTTGATTTTCTTCTGTCATTCGAACTGCCTAAAAAACACCCACAGCAGGGGCGCCCCTCGTGGGCGCCCGGTCGCCTTTCAAAGGCGAATAACTTTATATTATTGTCGGTCTTACAGCCCGAGCGGGCACCCACAAGGGGCGCCCCTGCGGTGGTTGTGTTGTGTTTGCGCATTCTAACTTTATATTATTGTCGGTCTTACAGCCCGATCGGGCACCCACAAGGGGCGCCCCTGCGGTGGGTGTGTCCTGTTCGCGCATTCGATTTTACGCACAAACGACACGAATAACACTAAACGGATTTCCGTTGTTAGTCTTTGAAAAAGTAATCCCCATGCAGTGGATGAGAGTCACACCGCATGGGGATTGCCCTTTTTACTTTTTTACCTTTCTGCTTTTTTACCCTTTTACCTTTTTACTTTTCCTGTGGCATTGCGTACTTGTTGCCGGTGAGGCGGGTGAGCTCGTGGCGCATGTAGTTGGAATAGCCGGGGCGCTTGACGGGTGCGCCGATGCCGGTGGCGGTGCGTTCGAACTTACCGTCCTTCTCAGGCTTCACTGCCATGTCGTTGTACTTGACGATGAGGTAGATGGCGAGCTGCTTCCAGCGGGCGAGCATCTGCTGTGCCTTCGTGTTGCTGTAGTCGTTGAGGTACTTCAGTGCAGCTGCCTTGTCGGTGGTGTAGAGTTCACGGGCGTGGCTCTCGACGTCAGCCTGATTGGCGAAGTAGCTCTGCTCCAGTGAGTCGCGGACGGCCTTAAGCGAGGGGAACATCTGCTCGTAGCGTGGATATACCATGTTGGAAACCCAGTTGCACACCCAGAAGGCGTTCTTGTCGGAGAAGGTTACGGCGTCGGCACCAGGTGTGTTGAAGCACTGTGGCTGAACGGTGTTGCCACAGTAGATTGGCACGTAGGCAATCATGTTGCCGTCGTCGTTGCCCCACCATGTGATACCGCCAATCTCGCGCGGCAGCCATGAGCGAAGCTGTGAAATGTATGAGAAGCCAGTCTGCTGTGTTGATGTCGGACGCTCGTTGAAGTATTTCTTTCCGTCAACGACGTATTCGAGAGGGGTAGGGCGGTAAGGCGATGCCCAGTTGCCCTGTGCTACGTCGCTGTCGAGGGCGAACGGTGTCCCTTCGAAGTGGTCGCGCATGCATGCCTCCATGTCGGCGACGGAGAGCTTGCGGTTCGGGATAATCCACAGCGGCATGTCCTCGGCGTTCTTGTCGTGGCCGTCGGCCCATGCTATCCAGCGTGACATATCCTTGAAGTGGTTGAAGAACGACCATACGCGGGCCTCACACCAGCGGCGGTCGCCGAAGCCTATCTGTGAGTATGCCTTCTTCCATGAGAAGTCCTTGTCCTTGCCGGTGAACCATCCCTTCTGGCGTGCGAAGGAGATGACGTTCTTGGAGTGTAGGACCTCGGTGTTGTAACTTGTCAGCTGACCGATGCGGCTGCAATTGGCGTGACCGCTGATGGCATTGTCAGGAATGCGGACGGCAGCCCAGACGACTTTCTGCTTAGGGTCGCCACCGCAGCCTTGCATCTCCATTATCCACGCCTCGTTAGGGTCGCAGATGGTGAAGGTCTCGCCTTCGGAGTTGTAGCCGTATTTCTCGGCAAGACTGGTCATGACCTTGATGGCCTCGCGGGCGGTCTTGGCACGCTGCAGGGCAAGGTACATGAGCGAGCCGTAGTCGATTTGACCATTGGCATCGACGCATTCCTCGCGTCCGCCGTAGGTTGTCTCACCTATGCTGACCTGGTATTCGTTGATGTTGCCGATGACGTTGTAGGTGACGGGTGCCTCAGGAATGAAACCGTGGGAGGCGTGCGTGTCGTAGTCGATTATCTCACGCTTGTCGCCGGTCTTGTGGGTTCCGGCGGCGTAGTGACAGAGCGATGTGAACATGCCGTAGTCGTCGGCGTTGTAGGTGCAGAGGACGGAGCCATCGGTGGTGGCGCCCTTTGCGGCTATGAAGTTGGTGCAGGCGGTGGCGCGGAGGGCCAGGGCGAGCAGCGCTGTTAGGATGATTTGCTTTTTCATTGTTGATGGGTTTGGAGCTGCGGCAGCGCCGCAGCATACTGAACGGGGTGGGAGAGGGAGCCTCACGGTGCAGAGGCGTATCTGACGGTGGGGCGTGCTTAGAACTCGGCTTTGAAGCTGAGGTCGAGGCTCTTGACGCTGTGGGTGAGGGCTCCGACGCTGATGAAGTCGACGCCTTGCTCGGCATAGTCGCGGATGGTGTCGTAGGTGATGCCGCCGGACGACTCTACCTCGTAGCGGTGGTTGATGAGGTCGACGGCCTTTTTGGTGTCAGCAGGGGTGAAGTTGTCGAGCATGATGCGGTCGACACCGCCCTCGTCGAGGACTTGCCGGAGCTCGTCGAAGTCACGGACTTCAATTTCAATCTTGAGGTCGAGGTTCTTCTCCTTGAGGTATTTGTGGCAACGGTTGATGGCATTGGAGATACTGCCGGCGAAGTCGATGTGGTTGTCCTTGAGGAGAATCATATCGAAGAGACCGATACGGTGGTTCATGCCTCCGCCAATCTTGACGGCTTGCTTCTCGAGTAGGCGCATGCCGGGGGTCGTCTTGCGAGTGTCGAGGATGTGGCAACCGGTGCCTGCTACGCGCTCAACGTAGCGGTGGGTCATGGTGGCGATACCGCTCATGCGCTGCATGATGTTGAGCATGAGGCGCTCGGTCTGTAGAAGGGAACGGACGCGGCCGTCGACGGTGAAGGCGATGTCGCCCGGCTTTACGTGTGCACCGTCGTTGATGAGGACGTTCATCTTCATGTCGGGGTCGAACTTCTGGAATACTTTCCTTGCCATGTCGACACCGGCGAGGATGCCTTCTTCCTTTACGAGGAGGTGGCTGCGTCCCATGGCGTCGGCAGGTATGCAGCAAAGGGTTGTGTGGTCGCCGTCGCCGATGTCCTCTGCAAAAGCGAGGTCGAGGAGACGGTCTTCAAGTTGATCTACTGTAAGCATTGTTGTTTTGTTTTTTATGTTATGTGGGGCTGCGGCGGCGCCGCAGCAAACCGGACGCAAGCAGGGCAGCAAACCGGACGCAAGCAGGGCGGTTAGGATGCGGGGCGGTGCTACTCGAGGGGGGTGCCGTTGTGGGAGGCACGGAGGATGCCGTCGGCGTCACGGGCGATGTTGATGGTGCCGCCGAGCCATTCGGTCATGGGGAGCTCGTCGCGGAACTCGTAGTAGTTGACGACGCGGCCGTCGTAGAGCTCGACCACAGCCTGATGAAGGACGGTGGTGCCGATGATTACTATGTTAGATGCTACTCTGCGCATGGCTGCTTCTTGGGGGAAGGGGTTCTATTTCGGGGTGCGGACGGGAACGGGACCCTGTGGGATTGGGATTGCGGGCGGACGCTTGACGGGGGCGCTGTCTGACGGAGCGTTGACGGTCGGTGTAGCGGTGGCGTGCATGCGGATGAGGTGGATGCCGTTGATGAAGAGTAGCTTCAGGGTCGTTGACGGAAGCATGGACTCCTCTTGCGGGAAGATGAAGTAGCCACGGATGTCCTTTATGCCGTTGTTCTGTCCGTCGTAGATGTAGACCGACTGATGGGAGTCGGACGTGATGCGCAATGCCTGTGTTATGATACTGTCGTTGCCAAGTGTGACAGCGAGAACTGCATAGGCGTTGCGCGAGCCTTCCTGTATGATGTACTTCGAGTTGAACTCAAGCATGATACGGTCGCCCTTGTGGAAGGCGGTGTCGACTTTGACAGCGAAGGAGTAGCTGTTGGTACCGGGAACAGGCGAAAGGATGAGCGCCGATGCTCCCCGCCATACGTTTGCCGTGTCGCCGTTGAGTGACGTTCCCATCATCGAGAGGTCGGTGCCGGAAGCTCCGAGTTCCTTCGACTCGTCGTTGAGTCGCACGGCAAGGTCGTCGTAGATGTCGTGGAGACGGTCAGTGTGGCGCATGTAGTACTTCATTGAAGCCCGCATCTGGCCCTGTGTGTAGCCGTACTTGCGGAGAACGGCATCCTGATATGCCGTCACCTGTTCGTCGACATTGCCCTGCGGATTCTGCGCCGCCATCGCCATTGCGATGTGGTAGTCGTAGAGGATGTCCTCCATCTCCCCCGGCTGAATGTATTCGTCGGGAACTCCAGGCTTGCACGCCACGAGGGTTGCAAGCAGAGCGAAGAGGAATAATCGTAGGATGGCGGTTCTCATTGCTTCTCCGATGTTTCGTTGGCTTCAGAGGGCTGAGGCTTTTGGGTTGTTGCCGATGGCTCTTCGCCGTTGTTGCTCAGGTATTTCCAATAGAAAATGATGAGACAGAGGACGCCCATCGTTATGCAGGCGTCGGCGAAGTTGAAGATAGCGTTGAAGAAAGTGAACTCCTCGCCACCCCAGAGCGGGAACCAGCTTGGGAACGTTCCGTGGATGATGGGGAAGTAGAACATGTCGACGACGCTGCCCCCGAGCAGTGAAGTGTCGTAGCCCTGCCCCCACGGAACGAGCTGAGAGACGGACCATGGGGTTGAGGCTGTGAATATCTGCCCGTAGAAGATGGAGTCGAAGATGTTGCCAGCCGCGCCGGCGCATATCATGCACAGCAGTACGACGTAGCCCGTCTTCGCCTTCTTGGCAATCTGCGAGTGTATGTACCAAGCAAGGAAACCTACGGCAATGATGCGGAAGAGCGACAGTCCGAACTTACTTCCGAACTGCATGCCCCATGCCATTCCCCTGTTTTCGATGAAATCGATACGGAACCACGGTGCAATGACGATTTGGTCGCCTAGCGCCATGTGGGTCTTGACCCATATCTTGATGATTTGGTCAATGGCGAGCAATGCTATAACTAACAGAGTCGCGTAGATTTCCTTCTTCTTCATTAATGTTTCTTTCTTGCGTTTTTCGATTCAACGCTGAGTGTAGCGTGCGGTACGGCGCGCAGGCGTTCCTTCGGTATGAGCTCGCCGGTGATGCGGTCGATACCGTAAGTCTTGTTTTTAATTCTGAGCAGCGCAGCCTCGAGGGCGTTGATGAACTTCTGCTGACGCTGTGCCATGCCGACGAGCTCCTCCTTGGTCTGCGTGAGGGAGCCTTCCTCCAGAGCCTTATAGGTAGGTGACGTGTCGTCGACGTCGTTGGTGTTCTTGTTCATAAGCTGGTCCATCGTGTTCTTATAGTCTTCACGAGTCTTGCGCAGCTTTTCGTTAATGATGGCGCGAAACTCCTCGAGTTCCGCGTCGGTGTAGCGTGTTTTCTTGTCCATATTAGGAATAGTATTTAAGATAGCAGGGGGAGAGGGAGAAGAGCTGCGGCAGCGCCGCAGCAAACCGAACGCAAGCAGGGCGGCACCGAACGCAAGCAGGGCAGGGGTAGAGCCGAGGCGAACGGGCTGCGTGGCGGGTGCGTCAGGCTTTCTGGATGGCGATGTTGATGGCGAAGTCGTCGAAGTCGACAGAGGTGCCATCGTTCGGAGCGATGGTGATGTCGTCGGCGAGGACTTGCGTTGCGACAAAGGAGCCGTAGCTTTCGACAGCCTTGTCGGTGGCGTCGTTCGGTGCGAGGGTCACCTTGATGCGGTCGGTAATCTCGAGTCCGGAGTCCTTACGGAGGTTCTGGATGCGGTTGATGAGCTCGCGTGCCATGCCCTCACGGCGGAGGTCGTCGGTGAGTTCCACCTCAAGAGCAACGGTGAGGTTGCCCTCGTTGGCTACGAGCCATCCCGGCATGTCCTCGCTGATGATTTCAACATCGGCTGCGAGAACGTCGAGTTCGTTGCCGTCTACATTTATATTAAGGTGTCCGTCGGTCTCGAGGCGGGCGATGTCGTCCTGCGAAAGCGATGACATCGTTGTTGCGACGCCCTTCATGAGCTTGCCGTACTTCTTACCCATGACGCGGAAGTTGCACTTCACCTTCTTGACGAGGATGTTGTTCTGACCCTCGACGAAGTTGACAGCCTTGACGTTTGTCTCCTGCTTGATGAGCGAAGCGACCTGCTCGATGTGGCGGCGCTGCTCGTTGCTTGTTGCCGGAATGAGAATCTGCGACAGCGGTTGACGGACTTTGATGTTTACTTTGCGGCGCAGGGCGAGAACCATACTCGTTATCTTCTGTGCCATATCCATGCGTGCCTCGAGGTCGGCGTCGATTGCTTCGGCGTTGACCTTTGGCCATGAGTCGAGGTGAACGCTTTCGAGCTCACCACCGAGGTCGTGGTAGAGGCGGTCGGCGAAGAACGGTGCGAACGGAGCGAGGAGCTTCGTGACCGTGAAGAGGCAGGTGTATAGGGTGTTGTAGGCTGACAGCTTGTCGTCGCTCATGTCCTTGCCCCAGAAGCGCTTGCGGTTCAGACGGACGTACCAGTTGGACAGGTCGTCGCTGACGAAGGCGTCGATGAGGCGGCCTGCGCGGGTTGGGTCATAGCCGTCGAGTTGCTCCGTGACGCCCTTGATGAGCGTGTTGAGGCGGGAGATAATCCAGCGGTCAATCTCGGGGGCGGAAGGGGCCGCGGCAGCGCCGCAGCAAACCGAACGGGATGGATTATAGTTGTCGACGTTGGCGTAGAGGGCGAAGAAGGAGTAGGTGTTGTAGAGGGTGCCGAAGAGCTTGCGGCGTACCTCGTCGACACCGTTGGCATCGAACTTCAGGTTGTCCCACGGCTCAGAGTTGGTCATCATGTAGAAGCGGACAGGGTCGGCTCCGAAGCGATGAATCATCTCGAACGGGTCGGTGACGTTGCCTACGTGCTTCGACATCTTGTTGCCCTTGGCGTCGAGGACGAGTCCTGACGATATGACATTCTTGAACGCAACGCTGTCGAAGACCATCGTAGCGATGGCGTGCAGGGTGAAGAACCATCCACGTGTCTGGTCGACTCCCTCGTTGATGAAGTCGGCAGGGTAGAATGCCGGCGGTACCGGTGTGCCCTCGTAGGTCGACGTGATGAGCTCTTGGCGATACTCGTCCTCGCTCTTTCCCGTTGCCTTCAGCTTCTCAGCGTTCATCTCGCCCTCGAACGGGTAGTGGAGCTGAGCGTATGGCATAGAGCCTGAATCGAACCAAACGTCGATGAGGTCGGCCTCGCGTTTCATTGGCTCACCATTGTCGTTGACGAGTACAATCTCGTCGATGTACGGACGGTGGAGGTCAATCTTATCATAGTTTTCCTTGCTGTAGTCGCCTGGTACGAAGCCTTTCTCCTTCAGAGGATTGGACTTCATGACGCCAGCCTTTACACTCTTCTCAATCTCATCGTAAAGCTCGGCAACCGAACCGATGCACTTCTCGCCACGATGGCTGTCGCGCCAGATTGGCAGCGGTGTGCCCCAGAAGCGTGAACGCGAAAGGTTCCAGTCGTTGAGGTTCTCGAGCCAGTTGCCGAAGCGGCCTGAGCCAGTCGACTCAGGGTGCCAGTTGATGGTCTTGTTGAGCTCGACCATGCGCTGCTTCTTCGCCGTATCGCGGATGAACCACGAGTCGAGCGGATAGTAAAGGATGGGCTTGTCGGTGCGCCAGGAGTGAGGATACGTGTGGACGTGCTTCTCAATCTTGAACGCCGAGCCTTCCTGCTTCATCTCCATGCAGATGACAACGTTGAGGTCCTCCTCCTTTTCCGAGCGCTTGCGGTCCCAAACACCATTCTCGTTATACTTAGGGTCGTACGCGTTCTTGACGTAGTCGCCGGCGTGATGGCTGTATTTTGGTACATCGACACAACGCTCGACGAAGTTCTTGTCGAGCTCATCGACAACATAATACTTACCCTGTAAATCGACCATTGGGCGTGTCTCGCCCTTCTTGTTGATGAGGTAGATGCCCGGAATTGCGGCATCCTTGCTGACCTTGGCATCGTCGGCACCGAACGTCGGAGCGATGTGGACGATACCGGTACCGTCCTCAGTGGTGACATAGTCGCCGAGGATGACGCGGAAAGCCGCATCTTCCATCTCGACGAACGTATCGACGCCGTCCTCGCCCTTGAACGTCTTCTGGGGATGAGTAGCAGCATAGTCGTTGACGAACTTCTCGCTGTACTCGCCGACCTTCTCGCACGGCTTCACCCACGGCATGATCTGCTCGTAGTGTAGACCCTCGAGGTCGGTTCCCTTGAAGTGTGCCACAACCTTATAAGGCACATACTTGTCGCCATGCTGATACTCAGGCAGTTCACCGTCGTCGGTGATAGGACCGCCCGGATTCAGATAAGCCGGCACGCGCTGTTCAGCTATGATGATTGTCTCCGGCTTTGCAGTGTACGGATTGTATGTCTGGCAGACAACGTAATCGATTTTCGGACCAACGCAGAGCGCCACGTTCGAAGGCAATGTCCACGGCGTTGTCGTCCAGGCAACGAAATACGGGTTGCCCCAATCCGACTTCTTGAGCGACTCAGACTTAGCCTTGAGCTGAGCCCAACTGTCGTCGGTGATGCGGAACTGCGCCGTTACGGTCGTATCCTTCACGTCGCGGTAGCAGCCCGGCTGTGCAAGCTCATGGCTCGACAGACCCGTACCGTCCGACGGACTGTATGGCTGAATGGTGTAGCCTTTGTAGAGCAATCCCTTGTCGTAGAGTTGCTTAAGGAGCCACCACAGTGTTTCGATGTATTTGTTGTCGTATGTTATGTACGGATGGTCCATGTCGACGAAGTAGCCCATCTCCTCGGTGAGCTGGCGCCACTCCTTGGTGAACTTCATGACATTCTCGCGGCACTTGTGGTTGTAGTCCTCGGTAGAGATATACTTCGGCGACGACGGATTGTTGATATCCTTCTTTGTGATGCCGAGTTCCTTCTCGACGCCGAGCTCAACGGGCAGTCCGTGGGTGTCCCATCCCGCCTTACGCGGAACCTGATAGCCCTGCATGGTCTTGTAGCGGTTGAATGTATCCTTGATGGAGCGTGCCAGGACGTGGTGAATGCCCGGATGTCCGTTGGCAGAAGGAGGTCCTTCGAAGAAAATGAAGCGGGGCGCACCCTCGCGTTCGTCAATGCTCTTGTGGAAGATGTCGTTTTCTTTCCATGCCTCAAGGACGTCGCGGTTGACCTCGGTAAGGTCCAGTCCTTTGTGTTCGGCGAATTTCTTAGCCATAAGTATTATCCAGTTTTATTGTTGTTTCTTATGTTTGTGAGCGGGGTGGAATCACACATTATATATATTAGGCGGCAAAATTACTAAAAAAAGATGTTTCTGCCAAAAAAATGTAGTAAAAACAATGCTATTCGCCGCAAACGTTCATGAGCGCAGCGGGGGCGTTCCCCGTGGGTGTCTATGCAATCAGAGCACACCCACCGCAGGGGCGTGCCTTGTGGGTGTCTATGCAATCAGAACACACCCACCGCAGGGGCGCCCCTTGTGGGTGCCCGATCGGGCTGAAAGACCGACATTAATATAAAGTTATTCGCCTTTGAAAGGCGACCGGGCGCCCACAAGGGACGCCCCTGCGGTGGGTGTTTTTGAGGCTGTTTGGATGACAGCGGATAATCAATATATTTTCGTTTCTGCACGAAAAACACGAAACAGACAGGCACAAGGGGTACAATTGTATGGCTAATCGTAAAAGTTATATATCTGACTGATATTCATTGTGTTCAATCGTGTCATTCGCCCCGCATCTGTGATGCATCGTGTCCATTACCCAATAATCGTTTATTTCGTGTCTTTCGTGCATAAAATCGAATGCGCAAACAAGACACACCCACCGCAGGGGCGCCCCTTGTAAGACCGACATTTAAAGCAGTGAATTCGCCTTTGAAAGGCGACCGGGCGCCCACGAGGGACGCCCCTGCGGTGGGTGTTTTTGAGGCTGTTTGGAAGACAAAACTGGAAAGGGTGGATTTTCTTAAAAGTTTACAGTAATACCGTAGCTGCCGAATGAGCCCGCAAGAGGGCAGCTTTGGGACTGCAAAAGCTAAGGTATTGGACGATTGAAGCTGACGTTTTGGAGGATTAAAGTTGCCCTCTTGCTTAGGTGTTGGCAGTCAATGGGTTACAAGAATACAGCAATGGGATGGCTAATCGAAATATATTTACATACTTCGACGGCTTGCTTTGCCCGCGAGCCGAAGAGTAGTGCTTTCTTGAAACTGTTGTATCGTTGGAGCCAGCGTATGTCATCGTTTTCTGCCATAGTTGTTCGATTTTTAATCCACTCAGCAAAAACAGCAATATTTTTTTAATCTTACAAGATAATGCCACGGAAAGTTTGCCCGAAAGGAAATAAAGTGGTATTTTTGCAGACACAAACTAACGACTAAGACAACAGATGAGAAAGCTGAAACTACTGCTACTGACGCTCCCCGTGGTAGCCATGAACGCCGCGGCGCAAACTGCGGCACCCGTAACGCCCGTCGCTCACGGCGGAACGAGCGCTGACGGTGATGAAATTTACTTGACAACCGACTACACCAACGATACGACGGTAATCGCAAATCCGGAGCGCGGGACGATACACCAGCAGGAACTGCACGCCACGCGGAAAAAGAAGACGTACAACCTGACGAAGGATGAGGTCGGAGAATGGCGTACGAAGGAGAAGAAAACGCTTGTGCGCATGAACGTCTACCTCGAAGACTTTGTAAATAATCCAACAATTCGCGAATCGTATATCGACACAATAAGGACAAATCTGAATGCCATTCGTGACGGCGGCGCCAAGTGTATCCTGCGCTTCGCCTACACCGATGATTCGGGAAAGAAGCCGTGGGACGCGCCGATGGACGTTATCAGCAAGCATATCAGTCAGTTGAAGACGGAAATCCTCGACAGCCACAGCGATGTCATCAGCGTTTTGGAGGCGGGCTTCCTCGGCGTTTGGGGCGAATGGTACTACACCTCGCACGACGGCAAGACTGACCGTAAGGCGGTGCTTACGCAACTGCTCGACGCAATGCCGCAGAACCGCTTCGTGTCGGTTCGCGTCCCGTCGTATAAGTATAATGTATTCGACAGAACATCAGCCGATTACACCACTGAGACAACGGCTTACGACGGCTCTGACTATAGTCGCGTCGGAGCATTCAACGATGCCTTCATCGCCAGCGACCGCGACATGGGTTCGTTTGGCTCCAACTCGCGTGAGGGCGGAGTGAAGTCGGACGGTGCCGACGCCGACCGCACGTTTTGGGCCATTGATACGAAGTTCGGTCCGATGGGAGGCGAGTCGACTGAGCCCGACAAAGCGAGCGATGTCAATAAGTTTTACACTCGTACGCTGACGGATTTGGCGAAATACCATTATACATATATTAATGAGGAGTGGTACGACGGCTTCGTGAACAAGTGGAAGTCGACGGTTGATGACAAGACGGCGCTGCATCCTGGCGATACCTATTGGAATACAATGGAGAAACGGCTAGGCTACCGTTTCACGGTTACTGGGGCGCGGATAACGAAGACTGTCGGCGATGTGCTGCACGTGGAGATGGACGTCCGCAACGACGGATATGCCACGCCGTACAATCCGCGTCCGCTTAAGGTGGTGCTGCTCACCGAGAACGGCGGCAGCTACGATGTTGCGGCAACGCTCGATGCCACAGCCGACCACAATGCGGCGAGCCCTGCCAACGCTGACACGGACGTGCGGCGCTGGTGGAGTGGGGCAACGACGAAGGTTTCTATGTGGCTGTCGGTCAGCGGTCTCGATGCCGGTCAGCAGTACGCTGTTGCCATTGAGCTGCCCGACGAGGATGCTACTCTAGCCCGTAACGATGCTTACAGTATTCGGTTTGCGAACGTAGGGACGTGGCTTCAGACTGCCGGCCGTGGCTTCAATCTTATCGGCTCTACAACAGCGGCTTCAGTTGCCGATGGCATCGGCTCCGTCCCGGCCGTCTCTCCTTCCGCTTCCGCCCCTGCTCCCGTTTACAATGTTGCAGGTCAGCGCGTTGCCCCGGGCTATAAAGGATTGGTCATCTCCCGCCCCGACGCAGCAGGTAAAGGAGCGGCAAAGAAAGTCGTGAGGAGATAAAACGGTATTCCTCTCCAAGCCTCCCACTTGACCTCTCCAAGCCTCCCCCAAGGGGAGGGTGTCTAATCACCTGATGCCTGCTTGCGACAACAGCTTGGACATCCACTGCAGGGGCGTCCCTTGTGGGCGCCCGATCGCCTTGTAAAGGCGAATGTGGTATCATTTTATTCGGTCTTCCAAACCGATCGGGCGCCCACAAGGGACGCCCCTGCAGTGGGAGTCGCGGCTGTTTGAACATTTGTTGATATTCATTTAAGGTAACCAGACATCCTACCCTTGGGGGAGGCCTGGAGAGGTCCCAGTCGCTTGGGGCTTCGATTCTACAACGCTGCCAGCGCAATACTCAGGAACTTCCCCTCAATGCTGTCGCCACGCGACGGCAGGACAACAGGAGCGAGGGCACCTTGCAGCACACTTGCAGTGCGTGCTCTGGCGAAGAGAGCCAGCGACTTATGCAGCACGTTGCCAGTCTCGATGTCCGGCAGGATGAGCGCATCGGCACGTCCTTCCAAAGGTGACGAAATCCCTTTGACTGCCAACGCTTCCGGTGAGCATGACGTACTCAAGTCCAGCGGACCGTCGACGATGCATTTGCCGAAGTCGCCTCGCTCCGCCATGTGTTTTATGTCGGCGTATCCTGCGGTATAAGGGAAGTGGCGTGCGTCGACTTTCTCCGAGCAGTGTATCAGTGAGACGCGCGGGCATTCGACACCCATGATGTGCCATGCATGCACCACGTAGCGCACCTGCGCAATGCGTTGCTCCTGCGTCGGGAACGGAATGACGGCGGCGTCGCTGAAGAGAAGCATGCGTGGGAACGTCGGAATATCAGCCAGCGTTATCTGTGTCAGCACGTTACCTTTCGGCAGCATGCCCTTGTCACGGTCAAGGACGGCACGCAGCAGGTTGTCGGTGTTCAGCTTTCCCTTCATGAGGATGTCGGCATTACCTTCGCGGATAAGTTCCACGGCACGTCGCGCGGCATCGTCAGGGTCGGCGGCGTCGACATAGCTGACGTGTGTCGTGAAGTGCGGCCATATCTGATTACGGCTTATTACGTCGCGTCCGCCAACGAAGATGATGTCGGCGATGCCTTCGTCGAGTGCCATTTCGATGGCGCGCTGCGTGTGGTTGTCGATGCCGTTGACGACAGCGATGCGCTTGCGTGTTCCCCTCCTATAGAGCAGGTCCACCAGTTTCTCAAAGTTGGTTATAGTCATATTTAGTCCTCTCCAAGCTTTCCCCAAGGGGAGAATGTTTGATTACCGAGCGAATATGAGTCGTTCTACCCATGTCTTCCTCACAATAGGAGAATGTTTTATCATAACTAAGACTTCCCCACGGGACAGGTGTTTGATTTTCGAGAGCCTTCGTTGCGCCGGCATAAAATGCATCCATTGCAATTGATAGTGGATATTTTATTCCTTGGTCTTCTCTTTTTCAGATTCTTCCTGAGCCTTCCGTGCCTCTTTTCGTGCACGGTTGCGTGCCTGTTCCTTTGCGAACTCCTTGTACTCTGAGCTGTGTCCCTTGCTGAAGAACGAGCTGACGACGTACCAGACTACAAGTACTCCTAATGCGATAAATAGTAAATCCATATATAATTTTTCCTCTCCAAGCCTCCCCCAAGGGGAGGATGTTTAATTACTTTATGCCTCCTTGCGCCAAAAACAATCTCACCCACAAGTCACTTTAGACATCCCTCACTTGGGGAGGGCTTGGGTAGACTTTTGCTTTGGGGAGGCCGTAGGTGGGTTATGCTTTTCTTTCTTTTTCCTCTTGCATGTCTCATAGAACGCGCATCCGGCACAACCATAGTTGCGGTAGCGGATATTCTCACGCCATTCGCGGTAGAAATAGATGGCGGCGTAGGCGACGGCAGCGGCGATGACGATACCGATGATGACATACTGGGCGGTCATTTATGCCTCCTTCTGCTTAGAGTTCGAACCTTCGGCAGCAGCGGCCTGCTTCATGGCAACCTCCTCCGATGACGTCTTAGCTTCTTCCGTCTTCTTCTCCTTGGCAGCGGCGCCGGGCTTATCGAGCACCGAGTACTTGCTGTTGAGCGAGATATACTCAGGCACTATCTCCTTCATTTTGCGGACGATAGCCATGTCGTCGAACGTGCCGGCTATCTTGCACAGTTCCTCGATGTCACGCTCCACGGCATCGTAGTCGTAGCGGCGCACCTTGGCAACACGTATCTTCTTGTGGAATGACGGCAATGTGTCCTCCTCGTTGGCGAGCACTTCCTCGTAGAGTTTTTCTCCGGGGCGAAGTCCTGTGAACTTTATCTCAACATTCTGGGCACCCGAGAGCCGTATCATACGGCGTGCCAGGTCGGCGATGCGCACCGGTTTGCCCATGTCGAAGATGAATATCTGTCCGCCCAGTCCGCGCGTTCCAGCTTCGAGAACGAGTTTGCAGGCCTCCGGAATGAGCATGAAGAAGCGTATGATGTCGGGGTGTGTGACCGTGACAGGACCTCCGTCCTGTATCTGCCGCTTAAAGAGCGGAATAACGGAGCCGTTGCTTCCGAGTACGTTACCGAAGCGCGTGGTGACGAACTGCGTGTGTGTGGTGCCCTTCGTGCGTGGCGTTCCGTCGGCGTTGTGCGTGTCGAGCCAGCGGTCGAGGCTTTGGCAGTAAATCTCGCAGATACGTTTCGAGCATCCCATGACGTTCGACGGGTTCACCGCCTTATCGGTTGAAATCATGACAAACTTCTTCGCACCGTACTTGACGCTGAGGTCGGCGATGACCTTCGTGCCCCACACGTTGTTCTGGATGCTCTCCGACGGGTTGTCCTCCATCATCGGCACGTGCTTGTAGGCTGCGGCGTGGAAGACGTAGTCGGGGCGTTTGTGGCGGAAAATGTCCTCCATGCGGTCGCGGTTGGCGATGCTTGCAACGTACGTATCGACCTTCAAGTCGGGGAATTGCTGGCGCATCATCAGACGTACGTCGTGCTGCGGCGTCTCAGCCTGGTCGATTAGGATGAGCTCGGCTGGTCCGTAGGGAGCTATCTGCCGTACCATTTCCGAACCGATGCTGCCTGCCGAGCCCGTTATCATAATGCGGCGGTCGTGCAGCTGGCTTGCAATTGTCGTCATGTCGACCTGTATCTCGTCGCGCGGAAGTAAGTCCTCGATTTTCACTTCGTGCAGTTGAACCGACGTACTGCTGTCAGGCTCCCAGTTCTTAGGCATCGAAGCGAGGTAGATAGTGACCCCGTTGCCGATGAGCATGTCCTGCAACTCCGTATCGTTTCGGAAGCGTTCGGCTTGTGCCGGACTGACGATGACGGCCTGGATGTTCTGACTGACGAGTGCTTCCTCTAGTTTTTCACCAGGCTGATAGACCCGTTCGCCAAGCAGGATGCGGTTGTTGTAGCTCGGGTCGTGGCTGATGAAACCCTTGAATTGCAGTCCGTTGTTCTTGATATTGCGTATGTTCTTCGCCAGTCCGATACCGTGGTCGCCGACACCGTAGATGAGCGTTCGCTTCACGTCTTTTGAGCCGACGGAGACATCGTAAATAGCCTTCACGAGCACGCGCACGCCCCACATGCAGATAGTTGCTATGACGTACATGGCGAGAATCTGCCTTCCTGCAAGCGGCTTGAAGTGCCAGTAGATGTGAAGCGGATAAATAATGTAGTGGAATATCTCAGCCATGACGCACGAAAGCGCCTGTGCCATGGCGATGCGTTGCAAGTCGACGAACGACGAATAGCGTATGATGCCCGAATAGGTGTGGAAGATGCGGAACCCGATGAGGTTGAAAATCATGTAGACGGCAATGGTTCTCGACAGCAGTCCGAGGTTACCAAGGGTCACTGCTCCACGGTAGTAGAGCCAGAAAACGAAGATGCCCGACAGATAGCAGATGGCTATATCGACAATCAGCACACACCAATATGGCAGCGCTTGTTTGGATATGTACCACCTGAACAGGTTATTGTAAATCTTGCTCATTTGTCCGCTGTGCTTTTCTTTAAGTCTTTAATTTGATGCAAAGTTAATAAATAATGATATAATAAAAGAGTAAAAAGGGAAAAAAGTAAAGAGGTAAAGAGAAAGGTAGAAAGGTAAAAGGGTAAAAAGGTAACTAAAAAAACGTCCCTGCCGTCTTTTGGGGGAAATCACTTCCGCCTTTGCCGGTAGGGACGCGTATCATTTAAAGTAATGAGAATTGATATGACTGAACGTACAGATATTAAATTAGTTAGTTTTGTATAAAAATAATCCTTCTGATATGTTGAATTCTAAGTCTTACTATTATGTCATTATCTAATCTTCAGCAGTTTGTCGTTATATGATAGTTGATATTCGTTAAAGTCTTGTTGAGAAGATACCGCTCTTCATGACGAGGGTCAGCAGGCCGTCGGTGTAGAAAGCACCGGTGAACGGAGTGTTGATGTGGGTCGTTACGTTGCCGTTGGCGTCAGCAATGATGAGGTCGCTGGCATCGTCGGTGAGCTCGCCCTTCTTGTTGCGTGCCATACAAGTGTAGACGTGGTCCTGCTTGTCGTAGAGCTTGTCGCTTTGTTCCACCTTCACGATTTTGCCGCTGTTGGTGTCGAAGAGCTTCTTCGTTCCGTCCTTACCGACGAGGAGCACGCTGTTGTCGCCGCTTTGCATGCAGATCATGTGGTTGCCGTCAAGGGCGTACTTTGTGTGGTTGTCGATTTCAGATACCTTGCCGATGACGTCCTTGCCGTAAACGACGGTCTCAGGGGCGCGGAGGTTCGAAATCTCATTTAGTCCGTTGCTGGTGAGGTAGTAAGCCTTACCGTTGGCGAGGTGGGCGTCCTTGATGTTACCGTCAATCTTCGGGAATGTGATGAAGTCCATATCACCGTTTGATACGCTGAACTGAGCGACGAACGGTTTGCCGACATTGTAAGTGCAACCCTCAAGGTAAGCCATACCGGACGACTGCATCGTAATCTTGTCTCCGTCGAGGCGGATGCGCATCGCAGAAGTCTTCGCCTTAGGAAGCTGTGTCATCCACTTCACGCCGAGGTTCTCGTCCATGCAGTAAAGAGCTTCACCGTCGGCGAGATAGATAAGTCCATTCTTGAAGATGATGTTCGACTTGATACCTGTGTAGTAGCCGCGGTCGACGTAAGGAGTGAAAGCATAGTCGGCATCGGAGTTATGGTCGGTGCGCTGCTCACGCTTCGTAACACCCACCGGCACACCGTAGCGGCCCGTGTTGAGAACCATCTCGTGGGTGATACCCTTCTGCGGGTCGATTGTATACAGGCGGTCGGCCCATACAAGGAACTCGTGCTTCTCCGGAAGATACGTAACATTGTTCCATCCCCAGCGAGTGTAATGGCTGATGGTGTCGTTCCAAAGCTCGCGACCGTCGGAGAGACGATAGGCGTAGAGGACGTTCTCAGCGTGGAATTCGTAGTTCTGGTTGAACTCGTTGAACTTGGCGCGGTAGCCGAAGACGACGTTTGCAGAGTCGTTGACGTAGACCGGCAGAATATTACGGGTCCATATGTGCTGACCGACGAGGTTGTCGAGAGTGGTGAAGAAACCTGTGTTGCCATGGACCTTACGAACGGTATTGTTCGACGTAAGCATACCCATGCGTGTCACCTGCATGATACCGCCCTGGCTGTCTTTCTTCCAACGGAAGCCCTGCTCAATGTTCGAATAAAGCATAGCCTCGTGGCTTGACTGCTGGTAGAGCAGAACCATCTCGCCGCCATGACAGTGGTCGACGAGCATTGTGTTCATATCGAGGTTTATGTATTGGCCCGAGATGTTCGTTCCGCCGTTGAGGTTGCGGAGCGACATCTGGCTATTGTTATTGTTGTTCGAGCTGTTGGCGGTGTTGTTAGCGTTGCCGGCAGCGGCGCCAATCGTAAGCGCCATCATTATAATGGTAAGAAAAGACTTTTTCATAAGTCCTGGCTTTAAAGGTTTCTGATACAAAATTAGAGATTGTTTTTTATTAAGGCAAACGTTTACACGATTTTTTTTGCTGTGTTTTTTGTGTGTTCGTGCACAATTTTAAAGTTCCGTATTTTGTGCAATTTAGTCTGTTCTTTTTATCGACGAAAATATGTTCCAAAACAAGTTATACTAGTCTTTTATAACAAATAATGCATATTTCGGAAACAAATGATACAGTGCTCGGGTTACACCAAAAAGCGAATTATTCGACATTCCTTAAGACTGTGTAATTCGAACAGTGAAGTTGCTGAATGGGACAATAAAGGTTCTTCCGACAGAAGGATTAATAACAAAAAATGCCGCAAAAACCTAGAAGAGGTTAATAACGCCCACAAGGGCCGTCCCTGCGGAGGGTGATTTTGAGGACTGGAACAATGAGGTATTAGCTATAAAATGAATATCCGCCAACATGTTGGCGGATATTCATTTGATTTAATCAACTAGAATAACCAACTATGCGCAAGGAGGCATCCGGTATTCAACATCCTTCCCCGTGGGCAGGGGCTTGGTTCGGACAAGGGGGAAGGCTTGGTTCGGACAAAGGGGAAGGCTTGGCCAGGACACCCCAATTACTCTGCCTCCGGCACGATGAGCTTGTATCCCTTGCCGTGGATGTTGATAATCTCAATCTGGTCGTCGGCCTTGAGGTGCTTACGAAGCTTCGTGATGTAAACATCCATTGAGCGGGCATTGAAGTAGTTGTCGTCAATCCAGATTGTCTTTAGGGCATAGTCGCGCTGCAAAATCTCGTTGGCATGGCTGCAAAGAAGACCGAGCAGCTCATTCTCCTTTGTCGTCAGCTTCGTAGCCTTTTCAGGGTCGTTGTCGAGGGTGAGAAGTTGCTTTTGCGTATCGAAGGTGAAACGGCCGATGTGATACAGCGTGCTCTCCTTGTTCTTCTTGCCACGTACGCGGCGAAGGATGGCCTCTATTCTCAGAACAAGTTCTTCCATAGAGAACGGTTTGGTAATATAGTCGTCGGCTCCAATCTTGAATCCTTCGAGAATATCATCCTTCAGCGTCTTCGCCGTGAGGAATATGATAGGTATTTCGGAGTTCGCCTGACGTATCTCCTGTGCCAGAGTGAAACCGTCTTTCTTTGGCATCATGACGTCAAGGACGCAGATATCGAACTTACTTCTCAGAAAAGCCTTGTATCCGGCTTCGCCATCGGGGCAGAGCTCAGCCTGGTATCCCTTTGCCTGCAAGTACTCGCGAAGAAGCATTCCGAGGTTTTCGTCGTCTTCGCACAGAAGGATTTTAATCTTTTCGTCCATAATTCTATTCTTTTTAAAAGTTAATATTATTTTTCTTTATTGTTGTTTCTTATTCTTCCGGGGTGAACGGCAGGGTTATGGTGAACGTCGTTCCCTTGCCGTAAGTACTGTCGACGTGGATTTCACCGTTGTGCAAGTCGACCATCTTCTTGACGTATGCGAGTCCGAGACCGAAGCCCTTGACGTCGTGGCGGTTGCCGGTGTGGACGCGATAGAACTTCTCGAAGATTTTCTTCTGGTCCTCCTTCTTTATGCCCTGTCCCGTATCGCGTATGCTAAGGCAAACCTTGTCGCCCTCGTTCCATGTCTTCATGTAGACGTTGAGCGGTGCATCGGTGCGTGCGTACTTAACTGCGTTGTCCATGAGGTTGAAGATTACGTTCTGGAAGTGCATCTCGTCGACGTAGATAGTTGAGTCGACGGCACCGATATCGGTGTAAACCTTTCCTCCGGCGTGCTCCACACGAAGCGTGAAACTGTTGGCGATGTTCTCCACCATCTCGTTCAGGTCGACATGCTTCTTCTTCAGCACCGCCTTCTTTTTGTCGTACATGCTCATCTGAAGAACCTTCTCGACGAGGAAGCGGAGGCGCTTGCTCTCGTCCAGCACTACGCCGCTGAGATGCTGAAGCATTGACGGTGTCGTCTGGATGCTCTTGTCGTTCATCATCTGGGCTGCGAGCGAAATGCTTGCTATAGGCGTCTTGAGCTCGTGCGTCATATTGTTTATGAAGTCGTTCTTTATCTCCGAGTAACGCTTCTGACGGAATATGACGACGATGGTGAATATGAATGTGACGAGCAAGACAAGGGTGAAGATAACCGACGGTATCATAAATCTCACACTGGAGAATATGTAGCTGTTCATGTCGGGGAAGTAAACCTTGATTACTCCCATGTTAGGCTGCTGGTCGTTGCGGAAGAGCACCTGCGAGTAAGACTTCTCCTCGATGTCCTCTTCGGTAGCGTCGGCAGGCCAATCGGAGCAGCGGTAGACCTCGCGGCCGTCCTGCGTCGTCACCATAAAGTGGTAGTTGATGCTGGTTCCGACGTTGATACCGTTGTTGAGGAGCTCTGCCCGCAAGTCCTGGTCAAGGAGTTTGAAGTTGATGCGCTCCTTGAGCGGCTTCTCAGATGCCGAATACAGGATGTTGTACACGACCTCGTTGACCATTGCCTTCTGATAGACGTAGCGGTTGCGCACCATCTGCTGGATGCTCTTCTTCGTCGATGCGACAGCGTTACTGTCGTTGCGGAGTATCATAGCCTTAGGAATCTGCGACGGCTTCACCAGCGCTGTCTTCTGCTCGAACGTCGTTACGCCTCCGTTGTTGTTGGCTTTGGATTTCTTGTTCTCCGTCGAGTCCTTGCTGACATAGTCCTCGAGGTACCGCAATGTCTCGTTGAGTTCCAGGTTGCGCGAAGCCTGATACAGTGCACGATTTACCGACTCGTCGAACTGTTCCTTCTTCATCTCCGCCATCTCTTCGATGTAATTGAGTTGAAGAAAGAGCAGGGCAAGGAACGAAAGTCCCATGATTACCGCCACTGTCCATATCGTCTTCTTCTTCATTGCCTTTATCTTTATCTGAAAGCAAAGTTACTTCAAATCTTAATTATTTAACAACTTAAAGTTAAAACAAATCAATCTGATTTACGTTAATTAACTTATTACTGTACTTTAGTTCATTTTTATTAATTATAAAGGACATCAACAATCGTCCGGACAACCATGCCATCCACCACAGGGAATGCCCCTCGGGTGGAAGGCTTTGCTGCTATTTGGGCGGTGGCGGATACCTATATTAACTGTAAAGTTAAGCGACGGCGCCAAAAAAGTTAAGCAACGGCGCCAAAAAAGTTAACTGACGGCAACAAAAAAAGGCATGCCCTAAGACATGCCTCGTATTGTTTTTGAAAACGAATCCTATTGGATTACTCGTCATCACTTGTTGCTTCAGCCTCGTGAGCTGCGATAAGCTTCTGCTGAACATCGTTAGGAACAAGCTCGTAGGAAGCGAACTTAGCCGTGAACGATGCGCGACCGCCCGTCAGACTGCTGAGGGCAACTGAGTAGTTGGAAAGTTCCTTGAGAGGAATCTTAGCCTGAAGCTTCTGATAACCTGCCTCGGCGTCCATTCCCATAATCATTGCACGGCGTCCCTGGAGGTCACTCATGACATCGCCCATGTAGTCGGAAGGAACGAAGACCTCAAGGTCGTAGATAGGCTCAAGAATCTTCGGGCCTGCATTCTTGAACGCCTCAGAGAATGCGTGACGGGAAGCGAGGGTAAACGAGAGCTCGTTTGAGTCTACCGGGTGCATCTTGCCATCGTAGACAACGACACGAACGTCGCGAGCGTAGCTGCCCGTAAGTGGTCCGCTCTCCATGCAATCCATGACGCCCTTTAGTATTGCAGGCATGAACCTGGTATCGATGGCACCACCGACGACGGAGTTTATGAAGACAAGCTTTCCGCCCCAAGGCAGGTCTTTCTCCTCTTTGCTCTTGATGTTCATCTTGAACTCCTGCCCACCGAGCTTGTAAACAGTTGGGTCCGGCATACCTTCAGCGTACGGCTCGACGATGAGCGAAACCTCACCGAACTGTCCGGCGCCACCCGACTGCTTCTTGTGGCGGTACGTAGCACGCGATTGCTTGGTGATAGTCTCACGGTACGGAATCTTCGGCTCTTCGAATTCAACAGGTATCTTCTCGTTGTTCTCCAGACGCCACTTCAGCGTACGGAGGTGGAATTCTCCCTGTCCGTGAACGATAGTCTGTTTGAGCTCCTTGCTCTGCTCAACTACCCACGTCGGGTCCTCCTGCCGCATCTTCAGCAAAGCTGCCATGAGCTTCTCGGTATCGGCAGAGTTCTTGGCCTTGATGGCACGCGAGTACTTCGAGTTAGGATATTTGATGAAGTCGAATCTATCGTCGACTCCCTTTCCATTCAGGGTGTTTCCCGTCTTTACGTCTTTCAGTTTGACTGTACAACCAATGTCGCCGGCATTCAGTTGGTCAACTGGTATACGCGTAGCACCTGCGCAAGCGTAAATCTGACCAATGCGTTCCTTCGAGCCGCGGTCGGCGTTCGTAAGGTCATCGCCCGGCTTTATGTTGCCCGACATTACCTTGAAGTAACTTACCTCACCAATGTGCGGCTCCATACCGGTCTTGAAGAAGTAGACTCTTTCCGGTCCGTTTGAATCCGGTGTGACCTCTTCGCCACGTGTGTTGTGAACCTTCGGCATATCGCTGACGAACGGAACGACGTTGCCAAGGAACTCCATGAGGCGCTGAACGCCCATGTCCTTGTGAGCATCGACGCAGAATACCGGGAAGATAGAGCGTGTCACGAGTCCCTTACGGATACCCTGGCGCATCTCGTCCTCAGTCAGTGTCTCCTCCTCGAAGAACTTCTCCATGAGTCCCTCGTCGTTCTCGGCAGCTGCCTCGACGAGAGCTGCGTGCAGTTCCATAGCCTTGTCCATCTCCTCAGCAGGGATTTCCTCACGCTTAGGAGCGCCGCCATCAGGTCCCCACGACAGTTTCTTCATGATGAGAACGTCGATAATCTCGTGGAAGTCAGGACCTGTGCTGACAGGGTATTGTACCTGTACGCACTTCGAACCGTAGATGTCTTTCATAGATGATATGATATTGTCGAAGTCGCACTTGTCGGAATCAAGTTGGTTGACAAGGAATATCACCGGCTTCTTGAGCTTCTCGGTGTAGCGGAAAGCGTTCTGCGTGCCAACCTCCGGGCCGTACTGTCCGTTGATAAGTATAACAGCAGTATCGGTAACGTTGAGGGCTGTGATGGCTCCGCCTACGAAGTCATCGCTGCCCGGGCAGTCGATAACGTTCAGCTTCTTGTTGTTCCACTCTACATGGAAAACCGTCGGGAAGACTGAATAGCCATACTCCTGCTCAACGGGGAAGTAATCGCTGACGGTGTTCTTAGCTTCTACTGAGCCACGGCGCTTTATGACACCGGCTTCGAACAACATACTTTCGGCAAGCGTGGTCTTGCCGCTACCCGCACTGCCAAGCAATGCGATGTTCTTAATCTCGTTTGTCTGATATATCCTCATATCTGGTAGATTTAAGTTGTTAGGATAAAGTTTCGTTTTTCCATGCAAACCGTCGTGGTTCACATTTGCGCCGATAAAGTTACGCTATTTATCCGAGACTGCCAAAATAAAAGGACAAAAACCGTAAATATTTTAAATCTTATTAGTACTTTTGCACGAAATAGAATACATTGCATTGCCAATAATATGTCAGGATTGTACGTTCACATACCCTTCTGTGCCAGCCGCTGCATCTATTGCGGGTTTTACTCGACCACACTGGCCGAGCTCAGGGCGAGGTATGTCGACGCTTTGGGGCGTGAAATGCGACTGCGGGCTGCGGCATCGGGAGCAGAAACGATTTCAACGGTGTACATCGGGGGCGGAACCCCAAGCCAGCTGACGGCCGACGAGTTGCATTCGCTCTTCCGATATATAAATAATGTGTACTCGCCGGACTGGGACAACATTGAGGTAACTATGGAATGCAACCCCGACGACGTAACTGCCGACTTCTGCCAGGTGCTGAAGGCGCTGCCCGTCAACCGTGTCTCGATGGGTGCGCAGACGTTCTCCGACGAGAGGCTTCGCTTTCTCCACCGTCGCCACACCGCCGTTGAGGTGCGGCAGGCTGTCAGCAATCTGCGCGCGATAGGCATCGGCAATATTTCCGTCGACTTGATGTTCGCTTTCCCCGGCGAAACTTTGAGAGACTGGCAGAGCGACATCGACGCGGCGCTCAGCCTCGATGTGGAGCACATATCTGCCTACAGTCTGCAATACGAGGAAGGTACCACATTATATAATATGTTGCGGCAGGGGAAGATACATGAGATTGACGACGGGCTGTACCGACAGATGTACAACACGTTGTGCGACCGTCTCACCGCGGCAGGCTACGAGCACTACGAGATAAGCAACTTCGCGAAGCCGGGCCATCGCTCCCGCCACAACTCGTCCTACTGGCACAACGTCCCTTATATCGGCATCGGTGCATCGGCGCATTCCTATTCCTGCAGTGCGAGAAGTTGGAATGTCAGCGATATCCGTCAATATATCACGACGGTAGAATCCAGCCAACTGCCTTCGGAGCAGGAGGTTATCGACGACGACACACACTATGACGACACGGTGGTGACTGCCTTGCGCACCTGCGAGGGCATCGACGTGGCTGCCTTAAAGCCACGTTACCAACGCTACATCCTCTCCGCTGCCCGCCCGTACATCGATGGTGGCGACATGGAGTTCAGCGCCCATCGCCTCCGCCTTACCCGCAACGGCATCTTCGTCAGCGATATGATAATGGCGGACTTGATGATGGCGTAGCACGAACAATATTTATTATATATTCTCTTCTGCACGAACACACGAATAATACGATTTTATTCATATACGATACATCGTGCCATTCGTGTCTTTCGTGCATAAAATCGAATGCGCAATCAGAACACATCCACGGCAGGGGCGCCCCTTGTGGGTGCCCGATCGGGCTGAAAGACCGACATTTAAAGCAGTGAATTCGCCTTTGAAAGGCGACCGGGCGCCCACGAGGGGCGCCCCTGCGGTGGGTGTTTTTGATGCTGTTTGGATGACAGCGGATAATCAATATATTTTCATTTCTGCACGAATACACGAATAATACGATTTTATTCATATACGATACATCGTGCCATTCGTGTCTTTCGTGCATAAAATCGAATGCGCAATCAGAACACACCCACCGTAGGGGCGCCCCTTGTGGGTGCCCGATCGGGCTGTAAGACCGACATTTAAAGCAGTGAATTCGCCTTTGAAAGGCGACCGGGCGCCCACGAGGGACGCCCCTGCGGTGGGTGTTTTTGAGGCTGTTTGGATGACAGCGGATAATCAATATATTTTCGTTTCTGCACGAACACACGAATAAAACTATATTCTTTCTTTCACGATGCATCGTGTTAAAAATCCAGACATCGTAAATTTCGTGTCTTTCGTGCGTAAAATCGAATGCGCAATCAGAACACATCCACCGCAGGGGCGCCCCTTGTGGGTGCCCGATCGGGCTGTAAGACCGACAATAATATAAAGTTATTCGCCTTTGAAAGGCGACCGGGCGCCCACGAGGGACGCCCCTGCGGTGGGAGTTTTTGTGGCTGTTTGGATGACAGCGGATAATCAATATATTTTCATTTCTGCACGAATACACGAATAATACGATTTATATACCTTACATGATGCATCACAGATGCAGAGCGAAATACACGATACAAACAGGCACAAGGAGTACAATTGTATGGACCTTAATTCCGCAACACTATAATTTAACTTTATTTATAAGTTCCTGAGCAACAAAAAGTTGCCCAGGATTTTGCCATGTCAGAATTTTCACTTATCTTAGTGTTGCAAAAAGAAAACAAGCAA
>Ga0256406_1001946_pt1 | contig 31329 bp, 25 predicted proteins | sample RumenRJG_03DNA_FD_185986 | JGI IMG/M metagenome (GOLD analysis project Ga0256406, IMG submission 185986) | Bovine rumen microbial communities from Lethbridge, Alberta, Canada - RJG_03 | ecosystem: Host-associated > Mammals > Digestive system > Stomach > Rumen | place: Canada: Alberta | collected... | reverse complement strand
AGGCCATTCTTCTTTCATTGGTTTTTTCATTTTTCTTAAGTGATTGCTAGCATCACTTCCCTTGAACCTCACAATACTAAGTACATATTCATCCATTTTTAGTATTTGTGACATAAATACAAGTGCAATTATAAATCCACCAATTGATTCTAATGCTAGTTTAACAGCTATACTCATAAATAGTGTATAAGCAAGCGCATGTGCAGGTTGAATTAAAATATTTGCTACGAATTTATTTAGCCAATTTTCAAATCCTGCTTTTCCTTTTGTATTAGCATTATCCATCGCATATCTTATAATTGCAAATGGTGCCAATATTATATATATAATGTTATAAATATACCTTCTTATATATAACAATAAAAATTTAATCCAGTACACAATAAGGGTTACATACATTATCATTCCAGAAATTCCAACAGTGAATCTCATATCATATGCCCTTGCCTCTATTGTATCATGAAGCGAACCAATACCGGTTGTCGTTGCAGCAAACATTTTTACTAATATATCATTTAACGTTAAAATAAATATCATTAAATAATGTATTACAAATAATAATACCATGCATTTTATCCATGTTACAAGTTGTTCACTATAATTTGCTTTACTTTCTGCTGATGTTGATATTGCCATTCTTAAACCTGTATATAGCAAAATTATGAACATTATAACTGCTGCAATATTTCTAATTGAATAATACCATCCTGCTACCAATTTTTTCACTGTGTCTAATACACTATCCTTGACTAATTGTTTCCCCCCTGGTGTATTAGAGAAAATATTAACATCAAGTGCTGGAATTCTGTTATATAGTAAGTCTTCAATTGAATATTCAGGTTGCTTTGCTTGTTCTTTGGAATCTGTTATTCCCTCTGCTGATAATAATAATCCATTAATTAAACTTTCAATCTCTTCGGTAAATCCAACAACGGCCATCCTTATACCTGAAACTAGAATTCCAAAAATATAATTAACTATGTTTTTGATTGCATCAATAATCTCACTTAATGATTTTTTTTGAACAATACCAACTTTCTTTGGTAATCCATTATATTTAAAATCCTGTGAATCTAAATCAACTGCATCTTTATAGTATTCGTTTATTTGCTCAGCAGTTAGTGTTACTTCTCTTGTATTTGATGCATAAGGAGAAGAGCCTGATGCTATTGCTGCAGCGTCACCAACATAAATTGCAGTATGTCCATCTGTTACAAGGATATCACCTTTTTCAAGTGTCTCAGAAATTTTTTTAAACCCTATATTTGTTAAATCTCCATTCATTATACTTGAAGTAGAATAATATCCACAGTTTTTTAATTCTTTTAATTCTTTTGCCTTAGTTCCTACCTTATATCCTGCTGATATAATACATGCGCACACAAAATGAGAACAGTCAGTGTCTATTGCTTTATTTATATTTTTAGGGTCATGACCATATGTATCAAGTTTCATGTCTTCCATAAAAGTTGTTCCATCCCCATATTTGTATCCAATCATTTGGTTGTTAGCTGCATTGCAAGCACTTTCAGCAATTGCATTTCTAACTTCATTTTCTTTATCACCAGAATATCTATAAAATTGGGTAAACCCATTCCTATAGTTTGCAATTTGTACTTCGTGTCCCTGGTCCCCTGTAGCAGATGATCCATAACTAGCAGTTGAAGCTTCGGCTATTTTTTTACCGCTCGTATTTGTTTCTGCTGCCATTGTTACATTACTAAACGCAGACGCAATAAAAGACGCAATTATACAAATCAAAGTAAATATTATTATTTGCTTTTTTAGGTTTAATTGCATCCTTTTCATTTTGATTTCCTTTCTGCTTATTATAATGTATCAACTATTTTTTCAAGCATCAGATTGCTATGTTAATTTATTTTAATGTCCCATGTATTTAAAACTTCAAGTTTTTATATTAGATCATTGCATGTCACATATCTTCGAAATTTCAAATTGCTATATTGGTTTATTATACATTTCATATGTTCCAAACTTCAAATTGCTATATTAGTTTATTATACATTTCATATGTTCCAAACTTCAAATTGCTATATTCGCTTATTGTACATCTTATATATTTCAGCTTTTAATTACATTATTCTAGTGTATCATACGTTTCTTGGAACATTAGATTATCATATAAAATATATAAATTATTTGGAATATTTCCATCTTTTTGGATATCTGTAAGTGTTTTGTTATCTACTATTTTCCCTTGAAAATTATCATAAATTGTAATACCGTTGTTTTTATCATAACCAAATTTTATTTCAAATCCTTCAAGAGGATATTTTATATCTATTTTTCCATTATTATTTTCATAAATTGTATAATCTGTATAAACTTTTGTTATATTATCAATAAAACTTGAATAATCACCATCCTTATTTAACTTAGTCATTAGTGCATTTAATTGTTCATCTTTGTTTTGGTCAAGTGTAACTGTTGGATAAATTGAAATTTTTCCATTTAAGAAAAATACATAGAAGCCATTTGTTTTGTACCCTAGGGCAGTTGCTATATCAGTTCCAAAATAATATGCATCAGGTAATTTATCATATAAATCAGCTTGATCCATTCCTGTAGTTATTCCATCAAAAATTTCTTCCTTATAATTGGAATCAAATATTATATTATATACTCTATCACCAAGCATTCTTACTTTGTATCCATTATATACATAATAATTGCCTTCCTGTTTTTGCATATTTTGTACAGATAATTGGGCTTGCCAATTGTTATTGATTAATGATTGTATTATTGGTGATTTTACTTTCAAATTTGAAACATCATTTTGAGTTTCAACTATTTTGCTCAATGATTTTTTTGAAACAGCATTATCAAAGAAATGAGGATCATTGTTTATTAAATATGTTGCGTTTTTCTGTTCTGAATCATCATCCAATTTAACTGTTATAACAATTGAACGAGACTCATCAATTATTCTAAAATCGTCTTCCATTTTATCTGCAAAATTAATAATTACATCCTCATAAAATGGTTTATTTGAGTAATACTCTCTTCCTTCAACCTCTGCTGGCTCTGTGTTAAAATTTATATAAATATCTTTGTCATATTTTTTCTCAGTAGAATTCTTTGAATCTATATATGTACAACCTAGATAATTACATACGTCTTGTATTGTTGATAAATTCTCATAGACTGTTGGCAAAACTTCAACAGTTTCTCCTTCAATACTGTTAGTATCTCCAGTGCTATTTTCATCAGAATTGTCAACAGAATTATCTAATAAATTGCTATCTGAATTTCCTAATGTTTTATTGATAATATTTGTATTAGAATTATTTTTGGTTTTACTTTTATTGATATTTATGGCTAATACTATTAATAAAATCATCAATATTACTATAAAAATAATTACTATTTGAAGAATTCTTTTTGAATTATCTTTCATCTTACTTTATATAATCAATTATATAGAAATAATAATTTATTTAATTGATTAATCCTTTCTATCTTATTTTTTTACATCAGGAACTAAGTCTTTTACTTTTACATCTTTTAGCTCTTTGTTAAATGCAGATTTTCTTGAAATTATAATGCTATTTGCAATTCTTTCAATATCACTAACTAATGCTAAAATTATTACAAATAATATTGGTTGTGTATTGAATATTTCATCTGCTGATAATACAAAAATCGAAAAAATTAAAAGTTGAATTGGCTGTTTAACAACTTCTGTTAAGAATTCTGTCCACCAATTTTGAAAACCTTGTGCGCTTCCATCATTCATTTTGTCTAATGAATAGGTTGCACATACAATTGGCGAAATTACTATATAAAAATAAATTTTAAATGTTCTTAGCAAATATACAACAAAGAATTTTATTTCATAATATGTTAACATACAATAGCATATAAAGAAATATACTGGATGATTAGCAGTAGTATTGTTTCCCCATAGCCCATTGACTGTATTGTCAATTATCATTGTTTCAATATTTGTATCTAGTTTTGTTCCTGTTGCTTTTATTATCACACTAACAAATAGGTTAGAAACATAAATTGTTGCTATCATCATAATGTGTATTATAAATATTAATACTATGCTTATTACCCAATTAACTAACATTTCTTTATATTGTGCAAATTGTTTTGCTGACCCATTTCCTGTTACCATTAATATTGCCATTCGCATTCCAGTATATAATAATAAGATCATAATAATAATTGAAGCAATGTTTCTAACACCTATATACCATTTTGAAACATTTTTTCTAATGGCATTTACCATATCACCATTTCTGTCCGAATCTGTTTCCCAAAAATTTATTCCAAACAAATCATATTTATTTGATAACAAATTAATTATTGTAAATGTCCCACCTGTATTTGCAGCCAGTTGCATTATATAATTTCCAACTTTTGGTATAAATGATAATATTAAAGTAATTGTTCTTAGTATGTTTGTTCCTATATCTTGTCTATTTGATAATTGTTTGCTTTTTTTTACATCTTTTCCATTTTTGTCCTCTGCTGTGTATGATGTAGTTCCATCTGACATTTCTTGTTCAATATCAGTTGCATTGGTTTCTTTTAAGTCTTCTCCCAAAGTTGAAGGAGAAGTTTTATCTACTGCATATGATTTTGGCATAATTAAACTTAATACAGTTAAGAGTATAAGTATTAATGCAGTTGTTTTTTTCATAACTCCTCCTTGAAACTTTTATAAATTATTATCATTCTTCTCTTGTATTTTGTTGATATTTGTTTCAATAAATTCAAACTCTTTTTGTGTTGGTCTTATCTCAATTATTGCTGTTTGTTCTCCAACTTTAAATAGTCCCTGTCCACGTGAACATGTTGTTAGGAAAGCAGCTTCCCCATCGCTTAACTTAAATACTTCCTTAATATATTGAATTTCAGATTTATCTTGTGCTAAGAATAATTTTGTATCAGATGATGTCAATACGGCTTGTACTTCTGATTTTTCGTAGAAGTCTTGGAATCTCTGTGATACAACAGCTAATGAAACATTTCTCTTTCTAGCACGTCTAGCCATTTTGTTAAGAAAGTCTACAGCCTCTGGATAAGGTAATAGCATCCAAGCTTCATCAACTAAAACTCTTTTCTTTTTTGCCTTTGATTTATCCTCGCTATTTTTCTTAACAAATTTCTCCCAAATCCAAGATAATAATATTTGTTGTGCAAGTGGCCTTGCAAATCTTTCTTCTAGTTGAGAGATATCTAGGTTTATAAATGTCGTTCCTTCTAATAGATCAAATGTTGATTGTCCATCAAAATATGACATTTGACCATTATATTCACGAACATATTGTTTCATAACTTTTGTTAAATAACTGTAATGTTCTCTGTAATCAGGGTTTTTATTTTGGCTTGCATTCAATAATATTCTGTGATACCAAGATCCTATTGTAGGCATTTGTTTTTTCCTACGTCCTAGGTATCCATTATTTATTGCTCCTCCTTGATTTACTAGATACAAACTATTGATATCATTTGTTATTCCGAGACTTGCATATTCTTCTGCAGCAGCCTCAGCTATAATTTGTTTTGTAACCTCATTAACAAAATCAGTTTTTGTACTTCCTCTTGCCATTGTAAGTAATACTTGTGTTACATCCTCAATTTTGTTTTCAACATTTAGTGAAACCATTTCACGTCCTGTTATTTCATCTTTAGTAATTTCTGGTTCAACATCAAATGGGTTTATAATTGTATTTGATGTTGGCGAAATTACAACATTAATTCCACCTAACGCATCAGCAACAACTCCATATTCACCTTCAGCATCAAGAGCTAAACTTTCAATACCCATTAATACTGCTGATCTTGCAATTAATGTTTTTATTGTTACACCTTTACCAGCGCCAGATTTACCGAATATAACCATATTATAGTTACTTAGCGATGGACTAAAGTTATCATATAAAATTGGAAGTCCCGTTTGACGGTTAAATCCAATCGGTATTCCATTTTCATGTCCTACATCTGCATTGATAAATGGAAATACTGTTCCCATTGATCTACGGTCAAATGTATGTCTTTTTTCTATTTTATCTTCATTAAAAGGAAGATTTGATTTAAATGCATCTTCCTGCATTGCCCATGCTGTTTTAACTCCAGTTAAAGTTTTTGACATATCTGCTGTTAGCATTTCGGTTTGTCTATCAAGTTCTTCCAAGTCATAAGCAAATATTGTACACATTATTGATGCTTCAAATAATTTATCAAAACCACTTGCTATTGCATCTCTAAGTTCCTCAGCTTCATTTCTTTTTTGTGCTAGCATACTCTCACGGTTGATGTTTCCCCTATCTGCTGCAACAATTCTTTCTGTTTCTAGTTCATTAATTGTTCTGTTTAATTCGCTTTGTGATTTTGCTTCGCTTATTGGCCTAATAAAAACAGAAACATTAATATCTCCAAAATTATACATATCTCTAAGTAAAAGTGGGAATGTACACATTCTTGGAAGAGCAGAAATAACCATTGTTCTGGCATATTTGCTAGTTGCTGCTATAATTTCCAAATGATTTGTACTTGAAGCATCAATTCCAGATGGTGCAATTAAATCTTTAATATCCTTTCGATTTGATTCTAAGCTATTAACACTTCTTTCAATGCTATTTGAATTATTTACAATATTTACATTTCCTGCCTGATTATTTTTCATTCAAAACCTCCTCATTAGTTAGTTTTTCTTCTGATAACTCTTTTTCTATGTCCAGAGTTTTGATGTGCCTGCTGACTTATTGTTTCAGTTGTATTTTCATCTTCGTCTAAATTAGCTTGTGCTATTTGATTTTTTGTTTCTCTATATAATTCATCTGTCATTTCATCCTTATAGTCATCAATCATTTCTTGTGCACGTTGCTTTACACGTTTTTCTCTTTCTTCACGATTAATTTCATCAGCCTTAATAATACTCTTTGCTGCAACCTTAGAAGCTTCATCATCAATTTGCTCATTTATTCTTTTCTTTCTTTCTTCCATTACATCTTTTGCTGTTGAATATAATCTATCATAATCAGCATTTAGAGCATCTCTAATATTGAAGTTTTCTGAGCCATCTCTGTTGTATGCAACATATAGTAATTCAGCTATTTCTTCTGATGATATAACTCTTCCTGTTACTTCTGCTGAGGCTAATGATCTTATTATTGTTTGACATCTAGTATACAATTCAGAAAATGCTATGTCTCTTATTTCATCTTGAGAATATTTGCTTATATCTCCATATTCGCTTGTATAGTAAGAAACTACAATGTATGTTTTTTGTTGTAATATGTTTTTGCTCTCACTTATTTTCATAGTATAATCTTCTATTGACTCACCATATTCAAGAATATTAACTTTTCTCTTTTTTTCAAATTGTAGTCTGTTTAATGTATCTACATCATTTTTTACAGATGCATTTGCAATCTGATAATCTAATCTACTTATTTGATCTCTAATATCATCTGTACGTTTTTTGTATTCTTTTATTAAATCTGTCAAATCCAAAGTTCTTGTTTGTACATATAGCTGAATTGGAAAACGTAAGGTATTTAACATTTCAATAAATCCCATTTCAACTGCATTTTTTTCATCTTCTGATAATAAATCATAGTTTATTCCTTTACATTCAATTATCATAACATATTGTTTTGCATTTTTTCTAACAATCATATTATCAGTAATTGCATCAAATTCCATAAACTTGTATATTGAATCAATCGTTTTTCCATCTCTTGTAATGTAATTAGCCTTAACATTATTCTTATCTTTTATCTCTTTATTGTTTTTCTCACTCTCAATTTTCTTGTCAGCCATTTTTTTAATGATAAGTAACGCCACCATGCCTAATATTGCAATTAATACTATTACAACAATCAAGATAATATTTAACATTTGAATTGTGTCCATTATCTGTTATCCTCCTTTGTATTATTACTTCTCTCTTGTAATACATCCCAAACTCTTTTTGAATCTGATTTTTCAATATAATCTGGCCTTTTTCTTGGAATAGCATATGAATATACTTTTCTATTTTTTTTGAAAATCAAATATTCTCTAAATATTTGGTCAAGCGATTCTCCTCCAACATTTTTAGTAAGTCTCGTTGTTCCCATTGTTGGAACTTTTATTGTTACAAACAAATATGCTATTATTGCAAATAACACCATAACTAAAAATCCTATGTATGGATGTCCAAAGCTTTTTATTATAAGATATGGTATTGACCCAATAGCAGCTCCTATTCCTGTTGCAATAAGGCTTTTGCCTGTAAAAATATATAATATTCTACCTTCACCTTTTAACTTATTATTAGGTATGTAATAAGTTCCCATTACGTTCCTCCTTTGTTTTAAAATAAACCATTTAAAATTTTAACTACAATGTTATAAATTCCAACTCCTCCATATACTATTGCCATTGCTATTACAAACCATAGCAAATTTTCTTGTATTTGTGCTCTCTCCTGCATGTCTTGTGCTAGCATATATTTTACTCCTAGAATTGAACCAACAACAAGGAATACACCTGTTGCTATGTACACTATAACGTTTGCTATTGGTAATAACTTATCTTGAATATCTTTTTTATTAATTGTTGATTCTGCGCTTCCCTCATTTATAAAGTTTTTACCTGAATCAAAAATATCTTTTGCCATATCTTCCCCTGAAGAATATGTTTTCGCATCGGTATTACTTGATGATGAATATGTTGATGATGAAGAAGAACCACTATCACTTTTTTTCTTCTTTGCAATCTCTGTAGAAGATGATACTCCAGCCCCATCAGTCCCTTGTACCTGTACTGCGAAACTTGATACACTACAGATTGAAAATATAATCATTAATGTAGCCAAAATGATTAATGTTTTTTTTATGAAACTTTTATTAATTGTCATTACTTGCATAAAAATATTCTCCTTAATTTGAACTTTTAAACTTATATTTTTTCTTTTGTTCTTTTATTTTTTATTTGTTTATATAGTAACTTTTTTTCAATTTTACGCTACAATATCCTGACTAAGGTTTGCAACAATTTTAACAATTGTTCCTATTGTAAATAATATTACTCCTCCTATTGCAACCGCTATTAACTGTTCAGAAACTTTTGCCTTTTGATCAGGTGCTGCAAGTGCTACTTGTACACCTTTTACAAGTACTGCTATTACTGCTGCTGCATAACATACGGTCGAAATAACACCAAGTATTTTTGACGTTACCCCATTTACTGTGGAATTTGCTTGATATACTTTTTTTGAATTTGACTCATCTATTGTCATCAAATCATCATCAGAATCAGTTGTTTTATCATCTTCTTCAGCAATTTTTATTGTTGTTTGGCTTGCTACTGTTCTTGCATACGTTTTTGTCATTAAAAATATATTGCTGATACAAAATATCATTGCAAATGTCATTGCAATTACTTGAATTCTATATAATAATTTCATTATATTCTCCTTTTATATACACTTATCCAGTTATGATTATACCGTAATTTTATTGCATTTTTCAACATTTTAATAAAAACTTAATATAAATGTAATATTTTCAATAATGCCTTTTTATTATATCATGGTAAGTATTAATATTTCAACACTTTTTTTGGGAATTATATAGAAACATAATTATTAATTATATTATAGAAAAATTAAAAAAATTAAATATAAATAAAAGATTAGCTTTTATTATATACAATAATATATAAGTAAATTTGTAATATGCGTATATATTTTAAGCTTTGTATGAAATAAAAAACACAAAAATTAAAAGAGCCCAACTTGTTAAAATACTCTCTAACAAATTAGGCTCTCGAATTTCGTTCACTTTGATAACTTTACTCTGTTTTAACTACAGAAGTTCCTAATCCTTTAATTAATTGTACAATTGCTCCTGCTGCAAATATCATTACAGCTCCAATTACATAAGTAATTGCTGTTTTTTTCATATCAGCTTTTGCATCTGGTGCAGCTATTAACCACTTAACACCTAATATGATTAATAATATAACAGCAGCTGCATAGCAAACATATGTTACAACTCCTAAAACATTACCAACTGTTTTTGTAAATCCGTCACTTTGAACAGCTGTTGCTGATGGTATACTAACAACATCATTAGCTAAAACAGTATTTAAAGATAAAGTAATTGCTGCAATTATTACTAATATAGAAATTATTTTTGTTATCTTGCTTGTTTTCATAATAATTATCCTCCTTAAAACTTATTTTAATTATAAATTAATATTTTGAGGTTGTCAATCTTTTTTTATTAATTTTTTAATGTTTCATTATAGTATTTTGCAATTAAGTCATCAAGTTCGCAACTTAATTTATAGATTATAGAATAATCTTGTCCTTCTATTATGCTTTTATCAAGTTTTATCCTTAGAGTATTTATATCATCTTTAATCATCATACAAATCTCCTATTTCTTTGATTTCTATATATAGAAATACCATATTTTTACAAATTTGTCAATATGTATTTTTTATTTTTTATTATTTTACAATGGAAATTATTGATTCGTCATTATCAAACATTTTTTTCTGGATACTTTTTACATATTCATAATTTATATTTTTTATTTTTTCTGCTGTTTCAATTGTATTTATATGATGCATTTCATCGCTTAGGAAGGTTCTTCCTATTTCTTCAACATCATCAAATATTGTGACAAATTCTCCAAAAATTCTTTTTTTACTTCTTTCAAAATCATCTTTTGATATTTCTTCATTTCTTAATACATTGGTTACTTTGTCATATACCTTTTCTGGTTCTAGACTTTCCCCTGAGAATAAAACATGTGAATATATATCTGAAAATTCATAATCAAATGATAATTCTGACATTAATAAATTTTTTTCGTATAATTCTGTATATGCTTTTGAGCATTTTCCAAGTAAAGAATTAAATATTATTTTTAGTGCTATATCCTTTTGTGTACTATCTTCATCTTTTAAATAATCTCTATATCCTATCATAAATAAAGGCATATTGACATTCATGTCAGCTGTCATTTGTTTTTGATTAATATGGTTTGGCTCTTTTTCATATATTCTTTTTATTGTTTCAATTGGTTCTCTTGGCAATAATCTTTTTCTTACTTCTTCTACAATTTTTTCAGGTTCAAAATCCCCTGCTATGCACATTATCATATTTGATGGATGGTAAAATGTATTGTAACATGAATATAATGTTTCTTTTGTTATATGGCTAATTGTTTCAACAGTTCCTGCTATATCAATTCTAATTGGATTATTAGTATACAAGCATTTCATTGCATTTAAATAGACCTTCCAAGCTGGTTCATCATCATATCTTCCTATTTCCTGTCCTATTATTCCTCTTTCTTTTTCAACATTTTGATCAGTAAAATATGGATTTTGAACATAATCCATTAATTCATCAAGTCCTTTGTAAAAATTATCAACTCCTCCAAAAAGGTATGCAGTGTGATCATTAGTTGTATATGCATTTGCATCAAGTCCAAGTGCCATCAGTGTATATAAACTATCCACTCCTGATTTTTGTTCAAACATTTTATGTTCCAAATAGTGTGCAACACCATCTGGAACTTTTATTTCTTTATTTGTTATTGGCTCGATAAAATGGTTATCAATTGAGCCAAATTTTGTTCCCCATATTATATATTTTTTATTTGTTTGATGTTTTGGAATTATTATAATTTTCATTCCGTTTTCTAATGTTTCAATATATTCCTTTTCGCCTATTAACTTGCTTTCAATAACTTCCATTTTTAATTTTATTCCTTTCTCTTTGCTAAATAGCACACAATTATAAAAAATTGATTTTTTTAATAATTTCAATCTCAATAATATTCTTCTATTATAAGGAATTTATTTTTCCTTAGCTATTTTTCCTTATTAATAGCGTACTGAAAATCAGCTTTCTTATAACTATTTTTTATCTTCGTAATTTTTCAAAAAGTAAATTGTGTCAATGCTGACATTTTTAGCTTCTTCTATAACTTGCTCTTTTGTTACTTTTTCAATATTTTTGTAATATTGCTCAACACTTAAATTCTCATCAGTTATTTCTTGCATAAATGTAAACCATAGCATTTCCTCTTGTGATTCTAGGATTAATTTAATTGAAGATAGTATCAATTGTTTTGCTGATTTAAATTCTTCCTCAGTAATATTTCCATTTTTCATATCATCAAGTTGCCTTTTTATAATTTCAATTGTTTTGTCATAATTATTTAGTTCTATTCCTGCTCTTATTATCATTGCATTTTTTAATTTAATGTATCTTGATGAAACAGTATACGCCAAACTTGCTTTTTCACGTACATTTTTAAATAATTTTGAATTTGCTCCTCCGCCAAGCACCATATTGTACATTGTTGCAATATTTTTGTCCTTTATATTGCATAACAACCCAATGTTTAGTTTTCCTTGTGTTACTTCAAGTTCTTCATTTACTATATTAGGCTCAATTTTTGCCTTTATACTTGTACCATTATTTTCTATTATATTTTTATTATTTATTTTAATTTTAAATTCTTCAAAAGATTTAAAGCCATAGTTTTTAATTGATTCAATATTTGGAATTTCGATTTTGTTTGCATCATTTCCATTTATTATAATGTCAATTTTACAATTAGAAATTAATTTCTTGTAATAGTCATATAAATTTTCAGAGTTTATTTGTTCCAAATCTTTTAAATTTCCAAGTCTATAAACTCCGTATGGCTCATCTTTAAACATTTCTTCTATACATCTGCTATATGCATAAGAACTTTTATCGTCTTTGCGTGATTCTATTAGCTTTTTTAAATTCTCTTTTTCTTGATTTACATACTCTTCTTTGAACATATTGTTCTCTAAAAGTGGATTAAATACTATATCTAAAATTAAGTTCATAGTTTCTTGTGACAAATTGTCATCAACATATTCATCACATAGTGAAGCAATATAAAACTTTAATACAATGTTATCTCCCACTTTTTCAATTCCATAGTTAAAATAAGCTCCATACATTTCTTCTAACTTTTTTCCAAGTTCATATTGTGTTTGATAGTTATTTGTACCTCTTTTTAATACTTGTGGAATTAATGCATTTTTAGTTATTGTTTTGCTATCTAATGGTAGCGTTAAAAAAACACCTATTTCATTTGTTTTAAATTTGTTTGAATTAATTTTAGTTATCATTTGCTCTTACTCGTATATTTGTATACGAATCTCCTCTTTAAATATTTAGGTTTTTAAGGATTCCTATAAACCTCTAATTATTAAATTGTGTGTTTTATTTATGTATTTTTTACTTTTATATTTAAAATTTTATCACTTTTTAGATTTATCTTTATTATTATTTTTCATAAACATTAAAATATTCAACTTCTTTAAAAGTACTTGAATTTATTTTAACATATTCTATTAAAATAAATACGACAATTTAAAATTGTTTTGTCCTTCTTATGTATCTTATTATTTTTTATAAACATCAAAATATTCAAATTCTTTAAAATTGCTTGAATTTATTTTAACATATCCTATTAAAATAAATACGACAATTTAAAATTGCTTTGTCCATTTGCTATAAATAAGTGATTGTAATACTTTAGTTTTTTTGCACAACAAAAATGTTGGAACTTTTGCAAGCCCCAACATTTACATTTTAATATTTTCTTTTTCTAGCAGCCTCTGACTTCTTTTTTCTCTTAACGCTAGGCTTTTCATAGCATTCTCTTTTACGTAATTCTTGTAGTAAACCATTTCTAGCATTTTGTCTTTTTAGCTTTTTTATAGCATCTTCTATATTTCCATTAACTACATTAATTTTTGGCATCTTTTTCATCCCCTCCTTCCAAAGCTTTAAACTATTGTATGGGATTATAGAGCAAAACTGCTCTAATCTTTTAAATACCTTGATATTATATCTTAATAATGCCTCTATTGTCAAGTACTTTTTTACGAAATTTTTGTTGATTTCAAATGAATTCTCTGGTTGCATAATTTTCGTTGCTAGTACAACAAAAATTTTAGAGTATTAGTCTATTCTTGTTTTATGTCTCTAACTTTTTTTAAAATATTTTCATATTTTTTTCATATAACTTTTTAAAGTATTATAATATTATTATTTTATATGCCTGACACTTTTGCAAAATTTTATTTTAAATTTTGAAATGACTTTATTACTCAGCTTTTTATAATAAAAAAAACGAGAGAGCAATTATGCTCTCCCTTAATTCAACAGTAACTATAATTTACTTTACCTGTGCAATAATAATTGCACGGTTGCAAATCTCTTTTTCCTTAGGACTTAAGTTCGCAATAAGAAAATCATCCCTAAGCTTCATTGTAAGAATTTGATTTGCAATGTCCGTTAACTCAGAATTCTTTCGATAATCCTGACTTTGTACCTCCAGGTTCCAGATACTATCAAATCTGGAAAGTAGATCTTGAATAGTTCCTTCAATCATATTTTTCTCCTTTGCTGCATTCAAGACAATATAGTTACTTTAGTTACGTTATTATTTTATCACAAAAATCCCTAAAAATCAAACGTTTTTTATATTCATTGTTAATTGAAAAGTTTAATACAATTATTAATAACATTCACTTCATTTAGTTGTACAAGGTACATTTATTTTAAGGAATTGCACTTATTTTTTTGATATTTAAATTAGATTAATAAAAAGTAAGCCATTAGGCTTACTTTTTAAAGGTTTCATATAACTCTTTCTTTTCAATAGGTTTGTTTTGTTTTAAAGATTCTTTTACATCAAGTATTCTCTGATTTGATGAACCTCTCCAATTTAATTTTGGATTATGTAGCTCATCCATATATTGTCCATCTACTAATATGTCAACATTTTTTATTTTTTCTTTATTTTGAATATTTTCAAACTTGTATCCTGTCCATACCCATATATCTTTTTTGTTACCAAATTTTTCTTTAAAAGCCTTTGATAGCATCTCTGTTGCATCTATATTTCTTGGATGCAATGGTTCTCCTCCAAGGATTGATAATCCTTTAATATTTTCGTCATCACACAATTTCATTACAGTATCAACTGTTTCTTTAGTAAATTCTTTTCCACCATTGAAATCATGTGTTTCAGGATTAAAGCACTTTGGGCAGTTAAATTCACATCCTTGTAAAAATATTGAAACCCTTACTCCTGGCCCATTTGCTATATCCATTTCTCTAATTATGTTGTATCTCATTTTCTGTTCCTTCTTTTTTATACTATTTTTTAATTTTTTATGTTCTTTTCTTCAGTTTTTTTATTTATCTTATTTATTTTTGCTCTGTTTAAATTCTAAGCTTTTAGATTTACTCTTAGCTTGTATTTTCTTGCTTCATTTAATTTCTTGTCTTTTTAGCCCTTGCTTTTTAGCTCTCTTCCATTGTTTCTTATTATGTTTTTATTTCTATATCACTTTGTGTATTTTGTTAGCAAAACATATATATATATTATATATATGTTTTGCTTGTTATTATTTGGTTTTGTTTATTTTTTTCTCAGGTTCTTCGTATTGCACATTGTCAATGTGAAGAACTCTTTCCTTAATTTCTTGTGTTCTTCCTTTATTCCAGAAGTTTGTTCCTATATATCCGCAAGTTCTCCTTGCAACATTAAGTGTTCTATGGTCTCTGTTTCCACAGTTTGGGCAATACCATTCTAGGTTATCATCTAGCAAAATTTCACCATCATATCCGCATTTTTGGCAATAATCTGATTTTGTATTTAATTCTGCGTACATAATATTGTCATAAATAAATTTTATAATTTGTTCTATAACTGGAATGTTGTTTTGTAAATTTGGTGTTTCAATATAACTAATTGCTCCCCCTGGTGATAATCTTTGGAATTTGCTTTCAAGTTTAAGTTTTTTAAATGCATCAATTTTCTCAAATACAGGAACATGATATGAATTTGTAATATAATTTCTATCTGTTATTCCTTTAATTACTCCAAATCTTTTCTTTAAACATTTTGCGAATTTATATGTTGTACTTTCAATTGGTGTTCCATATAATGAATAGTCTATATCCTCTTCTTTCTTCCATTCAGCAGTTTTGTCGTTCATATGTTGCATAACTTCAAGAGCAAATTTTTCACCTTCTGCACCATCAGTATGTGAATTTCCTGTCATATATTTTACACATTCATAAAGTCCAGCATATCCAAGTGATATTGTTGAATATCCATGGTGTAATAATTCATTTAAGCTTTCGCCTTTCTTTAATCTTGCTAATGCTCCATATTGCCATAGAATTGGGGCAACATCAGATGTTCCTCTTGAAAGTCTTTCATGACGAATTTTTAATGCTTTGTGGCATAATTCAAGTCTTTCATCAAATATTTTCCAGAATTTGTTCATATCTTTTCCTGATGATAAAGCTACATCTGGTAAATTAATTGTTACAACACCTTGATTAAATCTTCCATAATATTTGCCTTTGCCTTCAACATAATTTTGTGCATGAGCAATATTTCCAAGTGACATTGTTCTATCAGGTGTTAAGAATGATCTACATCCCATACATGGATAACAATCTCCTTCACCTTTTTCGTTTATTTTATATTTTTTCATCATTTTCTCTGAGATGTAATCAGGAACCATTCTCTTTGCAGTACATTTTGCAGCTAATTCTGTTAAATACCAGTATTTGCTTCCTTCTTTGATGTTATCTTCTTCTAACACATATAATAATTTAGGGAATGCAGGTGTAATGTAAACTCCTTTTTCATTTTTAAATCCAAGAATTCTTTGATTTAAAAATTCCTCAATTATCATTGCAAGTTCATCTTTATATTCTTCTGTTTCACCTAGATACATATTTACAGATAAGAATGGAGCTTGACCGTTTGTATTTGTCATTGAATTTACTTGATAGTTGAAAGTTTGTACTCCATCAGCAATTTCCTTTTTAGTATCTTCCATTGCAAATTTTTCACATTGTGCTTTTGTTAGGCCACGTTCTTTATATTTTTTTAGATATCTGTTGTAACTGTCTCTAACAAATGGAGCTAAGTGTGTTAATGTTACAGTTGCACCACCATATGTTGATGATGTTACTGCCAAAATTATTTGAGTTGCAATTGTGCATGCTGTTAGAAATCTGTGTGGTTTATCAATTTTTACTCCATTGATAACAGTTCCATTTTGAAGCATATCATCAAGATTAATTAATTCGCAGTTTGTTAAAACATTTTGTGCAAAGTAGTCTGCATCGTGAAAGTGTATAATTCCCTCATCATGAGCTTTTAATACATCCTCTGGTAATAAAAATCTACGTGTAATATCTGTACTTGTTATTCCAGCTAAATAATCTCTTTGAGTGGTTACTACTTTTGCATTTTTATTTGAATTTTCATTATTCCAATATTCACTTTCTCCATCAATAAGTTCCTTTATTGATTTATCGGTTGTGTTAGCTTTTCTAACTAAGGCACGATTATAACGATATGTTATATATGCTCTTGCCAATTCATGCTTTCCAAAATCCATTAACTTGTTTTCAATTTTATCTTGGATATCTTCAACAAGAATTCTTTTCTTTTTAGATTTTCTAATTTCAGATACTATTTGTTCAATTTGTTCATCTGTAACTCTTTCTTCTTGATCAACTTCCTTGTTGGCCTTTTGAATAGCATTTATAATTCTACTTTCATCAAAATCAACAATTTTCCCATCTCTTTTTACAACCTGCATTTGTTTGCCTCCTACATTTATAATAAAAATTTTATTTTTTCAAAAAATCATTTTTTAAAATTTTGTATTTTTTAACTACGCTATTATAATAATTCAATTAAAAAATAATGTCAATAATTTATTTTTTTAATTATTTTTCTTTATTATGTTTCCAGCTTTGCAAAGTTCTCTATTTTCAAGGCACATCAGCTTTTGTTTAAAATTATCTAATTATGTTACCAATGTTGTTTTTTGTTTATTTTCGGGCATTTATTTTCTTATATTTCATTTGTATTACATTTTTATTTTTTAGTTTTATTTTTTGTGTTTTTTAAAAAATCATTTTTTCATTTTTTTATTTTTTCACTTACTATAAAAAAAATTTGTTGTAAAGTTATTATTTTTATACTTTTAGTCTAGTATTTTTTATACTTTATAAATCATCATTTAATTTTTCATGCTTTTAATTAATAAATATTGATATATGTTGAATTGTATTGTGTTTTATGGTATAATTTGCAATATTATGTAATATATAGAGGTGTTTATGTTAATAGCTTTATCAGGGATTACTGGAGTTGGTAAGTCCTTTTTTAAAAACGAAATTGTAGATAAACTTCGGATTTGAAAAGGTTCATACTATTCGAACACGTCCTAAAAGAAAAAACGAAGTCGAAGGAATTGATGGATATTTTATGACTTCTGAAGAACTCGATAATTTACAAATGCAAAATAAAATTGCTTATAGATTTGAAGTATTTGGCGGTGAATATGCATACTTAAAAGACGAAATTTTTTCTAATAAAAATATGGTTTTTGAAATGCATTACACTACTATTGATGATTGGAAAAAGGTTAGACCTGATATTAAAACAATTTATATTTTTCCATCTGATATTGAAAAAGCTAAAATACAAATCAAGAATAGAGGCTTGTCATCTATTGCTGAAATATCTAGGCTCAATGAGATTATCGAACAATACAATTTTATGATAAACAATAAGAATTTTCAAAGCAAATTTGATTACATATTTTTTAATAACTATGATGTTGAGTCCGAGAATAAGCTAATTAATTTAGTTAGTAATTTATCAAAATAAATTCTTATCTTTTGTGTTTTTATCGGTGAGCTCATTATAATTTAAAACTTTTACAAATTATAATCTTAGCTATTAATGTAAATTTACGCATAAACATGTAATTCAAAAGGATGGAATATGGAAAAATTTTTTATGATTAATGAAAATTTTAATCAGATAATAAATACTACATTAAAACGTGAGTTTAATTTTTGTATAGTTGAAAGCCTTGTACCAATAAGTACAGGATGGACTAATATTGTTTATAAAGTAGAAACAAATCATGGAAATTATTTTTTTAGATTTCCTCGTGATGAATTTTGGGAAAGGACTATTGTAAAGGATTATCAGTTTGCAAACTTTATAAAAGGTAAAACTTCATTTAAAACATCTGATATTCATCTTGGTTATGATAATGGTAGACCGTTTTCATATCACAAGGAAATCCCTGGAAAGCCTTTGGCTGATGTGATGAATAGCTTATCTCAAAATGAAATTGATAAAATTTCATTTCAAATTTGTAAATTTATGAACGAACTTCATCATATTCAATTTGATAAAAGTCAAATTTTTTCTATTGATAATATTGGCCTAAATTTAAATGATTTTATCTCTGAACTGTTAGACGAACACGTTAGTGAAGATGATAAAAGCTTTTGGAAAATTTATAATTTTGACGGAAGTAACAATTGCTTGGTTCACGGCGATTTCAATTCAAGCAATATCTTGCTTGATGATAATAATAACGTCGTAGCCGTTATTGACTTTGGTTTTGGCGGTTTTGGAAATAAATATATGGATATTTCGAGAATTATTGGAAGATGTCCAAACAATTTTAAGAATAGTATTATTAGTTCATATGAGAAAATTGATAACCATTTTCTTGATATTAATTTACTTGATAATGATATAGCAATTTGGAATAACATTGATTCTGGATATATAAATTATATGAAAAAAATTGGAATCTATGAATAACTAAAAGAACATAAAATTTTAAGATTTTATGTTCTTTTAGTTTGTTTATATCTTTTATATCAATTTGTTAACCTTGTTTTATTAATATTAGTTTTATCTTTTGTATCGTTTTATTAATATTAATTTTATCTCTTCATAAATTTATTAACCTCATGTTATCAATATAAGATTTTAAATTCTATCAGAACAAATTTGGTTTGTTTATATCATTTTATCCTTTTAACTATTTCTTATGTGTTTCTTCTTATTATTTTTGATAATGCATTATATGTGTCTTTTGATATGGTTTCTTTTGATACCACTACCCCATTTTTTAACAATGTTTTATACGTTTCAGATGTGCATCCATTTTCACCATATCTCTCAACTACTTCTTTGCCTTTTTCTATTGTGTCATCTTCTTTATATTCTATTTCTTGTTTTATAACACTCGTTTCCTTTGACTCTATTAAAACTGTATAATCATCATCTTGTTTTATTCCATATATATTTACTGTTACAACTCCATCTTCTGCATTTGATTCTATTTTTATTGGGTAGTTTCTGTTATTTTTAAATTTAAAGTCTACACTTCCCCATGATACAGTAGCATCTCTTCCTGCTGCAACATATGAAGATTTAAACGAATGATTATGCCTTTCAACAATTTCAAGATTTGTTAATAGTGCAGCATTATATAAAGTTGAAGATAACTGGCAAATTCCTCCTCCAACATCAAGCACAACATCTCCTCCTGAATACGCATTTGCCTCTTTAAATCCTGCCGCAATTGTCCTTTCTCCTATTGTTTTGTTATATGAAAAAGTCTCTCCTGGATTTACAATTGTTCCATTTAGTTTTTCTGATGCTAATTTTAAATTGTTTGCTCTATTTTTGTTACTAGCATCAAAGTCAGTTGTAAAAGTTGCTAGTTTATCCGTAAATGCGGCTGTTCCTAGGCTCGCTACTGTTATTTGTGGTTGTATTATTTTAAGTGGTATAACATATTCTTCTTTATCTTCCTTTAGGATTTCTTCTGCTTCCTCTTTTGAAATTGCAAGTTCTATTCCATCCTCTTCTGCATGTATTTCCTTTGGATTATCTGAAATGTATGCATTTTTTGCCTGTTTTGTCACTTCTGAGATAATTTCATTCAAATTTATGTCAGCTGGTTTTACGTTTTCAACTGGTATTTCTATTGTATTATTAGGATTAGTTATATCATTTATTGTATTTTTGATTTTCTCTTTTAATTGTTCTTTGTCAATAATTACTCCCTCTTTGCCCTTTTTTATAATAAGATTTTCATCTTCAATATAATATGAACTTTCGGTTTTTACATCAGGTAATTTTCCCTCTATGTCATTTATTATTGTATTTAATGTGTCTTCATTTATATTTTGATTCAAATTAAAATTTCTCTTTTTAAAAAATGTTGAAATTATTTTATAATTGTTTGTAATTATGTTTCCGTTTCTGCCAATATTGTACGCATCCTTTACTGCTTCGTTTATATCATATTCAATGCCCAATTGATCAAATGAAATTGTAGTTTCAAAATCAGAATGTTTTAATGTTATTGGCATGGATTTTTTTTCATCAGTAATGTTTTTAATCATTTCGTTAGCTTCTTTATCATTTTTTCCTGAGACAGAAATTCCTTGAATAAAAATGTTTTTATAAATCCTCGTGTTATTCATGTTTAACAAGCTAAACATAATTGAAAAAATAATTAAAATTATAATTACAGCAATTATAATTTTAGCTTTTTCCTCATGTGTTAAGCCCACTTTTCCATATTTTTCTATAAATTCTTTTTTTAGTTTTCTAGACTCTTTACTCATATTAATTCCTCAACATACAGCTAACATCACTTTATTTTCAAACATTATATCATTTCAAAATTTAATATTCAATATAATTTTATTGTGTTCCTCTATATATTATTACCAAAAAAATAAAGCATAAAGTCCCCCAAAAGCTTACAAATATTAGAATTAATGAGCAATAAATGATAAATTTCAGATTTCCAATATGTGACAAAAGCGTATAAAAATTTGCATTTTGATTAAAATAGTGCTATAATTAGCTTTGTTGCGCTACAAAAAAAAGGAGTGTGATTTTTATTTTAGTAAAACTGTGCAATTTAATTTTACATTCGATAAAAGTTTTAGCAATTTTAGTTGTAGCTACAATTATAATTTTAGTTGCAATAACTATTAAATTTAAACCTGCATATGCAGTTGTTTATAATAATGAAATAGTTGGATATATTTCTAGCAAAGATGATTTCCGACAAAAAATTAATAATGAAATTTTAACGCCTGATGACAAAAGTGTTGCTTTTGTTTCTCTTGATAATGTTTCTTATAATTTTCAATATGTAGCCAAAAGCATTATTAATGAGGATTCTGTTATTAGAACACTTAAAGGCAAAGCTAAAAGTATATATAAAGTTTATGAAGTCTATGATACAGCTGATGAATCAATTGCTGTATATGTAAACTCAGAGGAAGAAGCAAATTTATTAGTTGCTAATCTTAAAAGCAATTATTCTAAGGTTTCTGACAATTTAGCTATTAATGTACTTTATCTTGAAAATCCGGTCTCTGAGGAATCTATCTCTGAGGCTAAGGCTAATATTAATTCTAAATTTAATGAGGATCAAGAGGCCCAGGAAGAAGTTGAAAGCCATTCAGTAAATGGAATTTACCTAGCTTGCTTACCAGTTTCTACTGGTCATGTTTCTTCAAGATTTGGTTCAAGAGAAAGCATTAGAGACCATGTTCATAAAGGACTTGATATTGCCGCAAGCTATGGTTCTCCTATTAAAGCGGTTGCTGACGGAACAGTCATTTTCTCTGGCGTTTCTAGCGGATATGGTAACTTTATTAAAATTGACCACGGCAATAATGTTGTTACTTGCTATGGGCATTGTAGCAAATTACTTGTAAGCAATGGGCAAAAAGTAAGTAGCGGTGATATTATCGCAAAAGTTGGTTCTACTGGAAATTCAACAGGTAACCATTTGCATTTTGAAATTAGGATTAATGATGTTCAAATTAATCCGCAAAAATATCTATATAACTAAAATGAAACCACAAGTCTAACTTGTGGTTTTATAAATAGATAGTAAATTCAAATATCTTTATATAGTTATGAATAAATTTATTTTAAATACGCAATTTTAAAATAATTATTTATATCTATTTTAAATATGCAATTTTAAAATAATTATTTATATCTTTTCAACATATTATAAAAAAGACTGTTATCAAAATATTTTTTACTTTGTTAACAGTCTGACAAACAAAAACTCTAAAATGTTTTCATTTTTTAAGTTAATTCAAATTGTGATTTGTATAGATCTGCATAAAATCCGTTTTTCCTCATCAATTCATCATGATTTCCTTGTTCAATTATATTTCCGTTTTTCATGACTAATATTAGATCAGCATTTTTAATTGTTGATAATCTATGTGCAATTATAAATGCCGTCTTTCCTTTTGTTAATTTGTCCATTGCCTTTTGTACTAATTCTTCTGTACGCGTATCAACATTTGATGTTGCTTCATCTAATATTAAAAATGGTGCATTCTGTAGCATTCCTCTTGCTATTGTTATTAATTGTTTCTCTCCTGCTGATATTTCATCATTTTCAGTTATTTTATAGTCTAAGCCATTTGGTAATGTTTCAATATAATGGACCAATCCTACTTCTTTACATACATTCATGATTTGTTCATCTGTTACATTTTTTGTGTTGTATACTATATTTTCTCTTACAGTTCCCTCAAATAGCCAAGTATCTTGCAATACCATTGTGAATAAATCATGTACATTACTTCTTTTTAATTCTTTTGTTGATATATTGTCTATTTTTATATCTCCTGATGTTACATCATAGAATTTCATAAGTAAGTTTACCATTGTAGTTTTTCCAGCCCCTGTTGGTCCTACTATTGCAATCTTTTGTCCTGGTTTTGCTTTAGCTGTAAACCCTGTTATAGTTGGTTTTGGATTATTATCATATTGAAATACAATATTATCAAATTCAATATTTCCTTTTGCTTGTTCTCTTGGAAGAATTTTTGTAATTTTGTTTTCATCTGGCATTTCCTTTTCATCCATAAATTCAAAAACTCTTTCGGCAGCAGCTGCTGTTGATTGAAGTGATGTCATGCTTTGAGCAATTTGTGATAATGGATTTGTAAAAAGTCTAACATATGTCATAAACGCAACTATTACACCAAATGTTATTACATCATTTTTTGCAAGCATTGCGCCAACTACGCAAACAGCAACATATCCAAAGTTTCCAACAAAATTCATTAGTGGTGGCATTATTCCTGATAAAAATTGACTCTTTCTGTTTGCTTCATATACTTTTTCATTTAATTCATCAAATTTATCATTTACAATCTTTTGTCCATTATATATTTTTACAAGATTAAGTCCTGAATAAACTTCTTCTATATGTCCATTTATTTTTCCAAGTTGCTCTTGTCTTTCCACAAAATATTTTTGAGACTTTCCTAGTATTAAGAACATTAATACAAATCCTAATAAGCTTGATAAAATTGCTGTTAAAGCCATTATCCAGTTTGTGTAAAACATCATTATTATTGATCCTATAAATAAAGTTATATTAGCAATTAATGTTCCTAATGATTGATTCATCATTTGAGCTATTGTATCAACATCATTTGTGATTCTTGATAAAATATCTCCAACTGAATGTTTATCATAATATCTTAATGGCAATTTGTTTATTTTTACTGAAATATTTCCTCTTAGTTTTTTTGCAAATTTGTTTGAAATTGTTGCCATTATAATGCCTTCGGCAAATGTTAAAATTGCAACTATTATATACATTGCCGATAACGTAATAGCAATACTTTTTATTTTGTTTAAATCTATATTTCCTATCATTCCCGCAGTAATTGTGTCTGTGATCTCTGATAATTTGTTTGGAGCTACAATGGAAATGATCGATCCTACAATTGAAAATATAAATGCTATTGCAATTGGCGCTTTATATGAACCTAATTCCTTGAATAATCTTTTTACTACTCCTTTGAAATCCTTAGCTTTTTCACCCGAATTTCTTCTTCCCATTGGTCCATGATGTTGTATTGGAGTGCTTGTCTGTGTTTTGTTTTCTTTTTTGTTATCCATTTTCAAGTTCCTCCTTACTTAATTGCGATAATGCTATTTGCTTATATACTTCACAGTTTTGTAATAATTCTTCATGTTTGCCCATTCCAACTATCTTTCCGTCTTCTAATACTATGATTTTGTCGGCATTCATAACTGTTCCGATTCTTTGTGCAACTATTAAAACTGTTGCATCCTTTGTGTGTTTTTTTAATTCTTTTCTTAATATACTATCTGTTTTATAGTCTAATGCAGAGAAAGTATCATCAAAAATGTATATTTCTGGATCTCTTGCTATTGCTCTTGCAATTGATAATCTCTGCTTTTGTCCTCCTGATACATTTGTTCCTCCTCGTGACATAACTGTATCTGTACCATTTTCCATTTTGCTGACAAACTCTTCCGCTTGTGCTACTTTTATAGCTTCATTGACTTTTTCATCAGAAATTTCACCTTTACCGTTGTCTCCAAATGTTACATTGTTTTTTACTGTGTCACTGAATATCACTGCCCTTTGTGGAACATATCCTAATTTGTCGTGCAATTCCTCTTGTGTAAAATCTTTTACATTTATATCATCAACTAAAACTTCTCCATTTGTTGCATCATAAAGTCTTGGAATAAGATTGATTAATGTTGATTTACCGCATCCTGTTGAACCAATAAATGCAACTGTTTCACCTTTATTTGCTACAAATGAAATATCTTTAAGAAGTGGTTCATTTGCATCTGGATATTGAAATGTAACATTCTTGAATTCTACTTTGCCAGTTACGTCAGTTTTTATGTTCTTTTTCTTTCCATCTTTTATTGTAATTGGTGTATCTAACACTTCGTTAATACGGTCAGCTGATACCTTAGCTCTTGGTAACATCATAAATATCATTGCAAGCAATAGTATTGAAATTATAATTTGCATTGCATATGAGCTAAACACAATCATATTACCAAACAATTCTATTTTACTAGTCATATCAGCATCATTGATAAGATTTGCACCTATAATGTATATTCCAAGTGGTAAGAAATCCATTAATAAGTATATTAATGGTTCTAGCAACGCAAAAGCATTTTGATTGAACATTTGCATGTTCGTTAAATTTGAGTTTACATTATTGAACTTGTTTTCTTGATATTTTTCAGCATTGAACGCTCTTACTACTCTTATTCCTGTTAAGTTTTCACGTGAAACTGTATTTAATTTATCAGTTAATTTTTGTACAATCTTAAACCTTGGTGAAACTATTGCAATTATTACTGAAATTAATGATAACATTATTGCAACTTCCACACCAGTAAGTGCGCTCCATTGCCAGCTTTTGTTCAAAATTTTAAATACTGCCCAAATTGCTGTAATAGGCGCTTTTATAATTAATTGTGTTCCCATTGCAAGTGTCATTTGAATTTGGCTGATATCATTAGTTGTTCTTGTTAATAAACTACTTGTCGAAAATTGTTTTATTTCATTTATAGCCAAATCTTCAACTTTAGTAAATAACTCTTTTCTGATTCTTTTTGTAATTGTTGCTGTTAACCATGCAACTAAATATCCTGTAAATACTGCTGCAACTAGACTCCCTAATGCGCATAAAAGCATATATCCACCATTTTTTAAAATATCAGACATATTACTATCTTTAATTTCAACTAATCTTGTAATCTCCGACATGAAGTCAGGCATTTTTAATTCAAGCCAAACTTGCAAAACTACAAGCATTGCAATTACCATAAAAGTAATTACGTTTTTCTTATTAATATTTTTTAATATCAGTTTTAACATTTTATTTTACCTTTTCTCCTTTAAATAACTTTTTTATATAATTATAATTTACACTAAACTTGACTTTTGAAATTTCTAGCATAATTGTCATTCATTCTAAGCCTAACTTTTGAAGTTCCTGCAATTTGAGTAACTGTTCTATATAATTATCATTTACCCTAAACTTTGTCAATACTAATTATCATAACTCGTTTTAGAAATCCGCCATTTACTATATCGTAATTACTCCAAGTCTAGGTGCCACATATATACTATTAAAAACAATATCTCTCGTTAAAAAAAATATAGAGGCTATCTTTCGCACGATAGCCTCTTTCGAAAATAAAAGGGGATGTTTTTCTTTTTTAATCAGTAATAGGAGTAACTCATTACTGATTATGCCTTTATTATAATAATTAATTTTGTCCATTGTGTGAACTAAAAGTGAAAACTTGATTTTTTATTTTTGTGTTGATGAATTTGTATCACTTGGTGTTTCTGCTAATGTAACTGTAATTGTTTGTTCATTTCCATCTCTGTTTATTGTAAGTTCCATTGTGTCTCCAACATTGTGTTTATTTTTAATTTCGTTTAATTTTTCTACAGAATCAACTTCTGTTCCATCAGCTTTTGTTATAATATCTCCTGCTTTAAGTCCTGCTTTTTGAGCTGGTGAAAAATCTTGAATTGATCTTATATAAACACCTTTTACCAATTTATATGTTGGATTATTTTTTATAACCTCATCTGTAATATCAATTCCTGTGATTCCTATATAAGGTCTTATTACTTTATTATATTTTATCAAATCACTATAAATAGATTTTGTACTATTAATTGGTATTGCAAATCCTAATCCTTCAACTCCAGTTCCTGAAGCTTTTATTGAATTTATTCCTATTACTTCTCCATTACTATTAACTAATGCTCCTCCACTGTTTCCAGAATTTATAGCTGCATCGGTTTGAATAACCTTATATATTTTTCCATCACTATCAGTTACTTCTCTATTAAGAGCACTAATTGTTCCCGTAGTTACTGAGCTTTGCATTCCTAATGGATTTCCAATAGCCATGCACCATTCTCCAACCTGCACAGTACTTGAATCTCCTAATGTTGCAGATGTTAAATCAGTCTTGTCAATTTTTATAACAGCTAAATCTGTTTCAGAATCTGTTCCAATAATTTTTGCTTCATACTCTGTTGTATCATTATATAGTGTTACAGTTATCTTGGTTGCTTTACCTAATTCATAGAAAGAACTTGAATTAGATGAGCTTGAATTAACAACATGATTATTTGTTAATATATAACCATCTGAGCTAATTATTACTCCTGAACCCTCTGCGGTTGCTGTTGATGAATTTTGTGAAAATACAGAATTTATTGCATATGTAACTTTAATTCCAACAACTGAAGGTAAAACTTTTGTAGCAACTGATACTCCTGTGTCATTAATGCTTGACAATGATACATAATTTGTATTTGTACCACTTGTTGTTTTTATTGTTTGAATAGTAGTATTACTTTTTCCATAAAGTTTAGAATTGATTGATGGAACGTTTGCACACAATGTAACAACTAATGTGGCTCCTAAAAGTCCACTAACAAATGGTACTACAACCGTTTTTCCCATATTTAAATTATGTTTTGTTTTTTCTTTTTTAACTTTTGGTTCATTAAACTTACTTTTTTGTTCACTTGAATTTACATTTACAAATTTTTTATCTTCCATTTTTTTAAAGCATAACTTTGTTTATTTGTTTATACTTTTTTCCTTTCACATATTTAGGCTTTATCTTTACCTATAATTATATATTATAATAAACTTAATTTGTGAAAGAATTGTGAATAAATTGTTATTATTTTTTGATATTTATTTTTCGTATTCTTTGTTTTCCTTTATTTTTTGACCAAGACCTTTTATTTTTTCGATTGGAGTAATGTTTTCGTCTACTATTTTGCTTGCAAATTTACCTAATGTGTATTTTTCAAATTTACTTTCATCTTCATTAAATAAGTAAATATCTGTGTCTTTTCCATAAACAGCAACTCCAAGTATAAAATTATTGTCTGCCTTTTTTCCCTTATAGCAATTAAATATCTCAACTTTATTGGAATCTTTCTTATCTAAAAGAACGATTTTTTCTTTTGCTTTTGCTTCTGTAATTTCTCCTCCTGGCACATCTTTTCCAAGTAGAAAATCCATCCTCCATTTTCTATCGGCATATCCTATTTTGTCATCTATATAACCATCAGAATGTTCCAATATAAATTCCATTTTTTGGTTTATGGTATCAAATAACGGTAATGGCATTTTTATAAGCTCTATGTAATTGTCAGTGTAATATTTTGTTCCATAATCTATATATCCTATTTTTTTATCAATTTGTTCAAGAGTATATCTATCGACTATTGGCTCTAATTTTTTATTATCATGACTAAATGTTTCTACACCAAAATGAGTTGTTCTCATTCTTGCTTTAATGTTCATCATATCTTGTTGCAAATCAAAATCATACTGATTGCCATTTTCATCTATGTAATAATTATATACATGCTTTAATTTTCTACAATCCATGTCATTTGTTTTTACATTCATATTAACATTTAAAGATTGCATTACCTTTGCATATATTTCTGATATTGATTTGCAGATTGCAGTATTGGTTTCTAATGCCTCTTCAATTCCTTCATTTCCAGAATTTTCGTAATATACTTTCTTCTTCTTTTCTGAATTACCAAATGAATAATTTACGTCAAAATTTAATTTTTTTCCTAAGTTTATATACACATATCGCATTTTTTCAATATCTGAGAAACCCTTTGTTTCCTCTTTTACTTTACTGATATAATCTTGTAGCTGGCTCAATTTTTTTCCTTTCTATTTAAAATAAATATATTTATATTATATTAAGCTAATTCAAATTTATTAAAAATTTTAATAGGCTTCTTATTATATCATATTATACCGTTTAATACAACTCTATTTTTCCCTTCTAAATAAAAACCGTAAATTATTTTACTAATTTACAAGATGTATGGACATTTGTTGGAAAACCCTTTTTTCAACAATTTGATAACGCCTCGCTTGTTAAATGTATGGAAAGGGACATAATTAATATTGTTATTAATTATTCCTTACCTAATTCTAAAAGGGTCTTGATTAGAAATAGATATCAGCACTTTGCATTTAATTTGTGCGAAGCAATCTCATACGCTAGCTCTCAAAACACCGATAATAATATTTATCGGTACACAGATTTTTCAAATTCTGTTTTATTCTTAGGAAAAGAGCTTTGCGATTTTATTGATCATTTCTGATTAGTTGTTTTCAGGTAAAATTAAAGGCTCACCATTATTTGGTAAGCCTTTTTTTTAATTTTTAAAGTTTTGTTTTACTTTTATTTTATTGCTTCTAATATAGTTTCTTTTGGTGTTAATCCTATAAATGTTTTTTCCAACTTTCCATTTTTGAATATTAATATTGTTGGTATACTCATTACATCAAATTTGATAGCTAAATTAGGTTCTTCGTCACAATTTACTTTTCCAACTTTTATATCGCTATTTTCTTCAGCTATTTCATCAATTATTGGACTCATCATTTTGCATGGTCCACACCAGTCTGCGTAAAAATCTACTATTACAACTCCTTCACTTTTCTCTACCTCTTTTTCAAAGTTTTCTTCATTAAAAATATTTACCATTTTTATTTCCTTCTTTCTTTAATTTTATTTCTAAGTATTATCTATTTCTTTTACATAATTTATGGCTGATAATCCAGCCTTGGCTCCCTCATAAACTGCTTTGCTTACTTGTAACAATCCTCCTGTGATATTTCCACAAGCATATATTCCTTTAACATTGGTTTCCATGTTTTCATTTACTTTTATGTTATCATTTTCTGTGATTATTCCTAATGTTTTTGCAAAGTCATTTGCTCCCGCTTCGCCAAGTGCAACAAATATTCCATCTACTTTAATTTCAGACGAATCCTCAAAAACAATCTTTTCAACCTTTTTATCACCAACTATTTCCTTGATTTTTTTGTTATTTATTTTGAATTCATTTGCAGTAGATTTAATTTCTCTCTCTTTTGGTATATTAACATATTGTGACTGTCTTTTCAATATCTCTTTTGTAATGTTTGTTGGCTCTCCATTCGTTAGTATCGTAATTTCATTTGTAACATTACTTAACGTTTTCGCTTCTGAATAAGCAAAGTTCCCATTTCCAATTACTACAACATTTTTTCCTTTATAAAAAAATCCATCACAAATTGCACAATAGGAAACACCTTTCCCTTCAAACTCATTTATACCTTTTATAGGTGAAGCTATTTTTTTGTTTCCTGTTGAAATTATAACTGCTTTTCCTGAATATTCATCCTCTGGAGTTTTTACAATAAATCCATTTTGTATTGACTCTATTCCTGTAACTTCACTGTTTCTAATTTCTACTCCCAAATTTTTTGCTTGTTTTATTCCATTATCATATAATTCTTTTCCAGTAATTCCATTTACAAATCCATAATAATTTTCTATTTTTGTCGCTTTTCCAAGATTTGATGTTCCTTTATAAATTACAAGAACTTTCATATTTGCTCTTATTGCATATAATGATGCAGAAATCCCAGCAGGACCTGCTCCTATGATTATTATATCATACATTTCATATTTCCTTTGCTACAAAATCTAATTTTTACTAATTCAAATTTACATTAAC
>Ga0256406_1001943_pt1 | contig 31372 bp, 21 predicted proteins | sample RumenRJG_03DNA_FD_185986 | JGI IMG/M metagenome (GOLD analysis project Ga0256406, IMG submission 185986) | Bovine rumen microbial communities from Lethbridge, Alberta, Canada - RJG_03 | ecosystem: Host-associated > Mammals > Digestive system > Stomach > Rumen | place: Canada: Alberta | collected... | reverse complement strand
AGGTGGATCCGGACGACTAAGGCGCCAGGGCTCGGGCCATCCTTTGATGCTCAAGGTCAATGCAGTGCAAGGGCGATTGTGCAAGTCCTGATGACGTCAATTGCGCAACGCTGCCGCAAGGAATCGGCTTGTCTGATCCGCTGGATGCCTTTGGCAGGCAACTTGCTAATTCTAAAGGTAATTTAATTATTCAACTTGTCATACCTTTGACCGCCGCAGTATGATCTGGATCATTGAGGCGCACTTTTTTTTGGGTCAGTCATTAATCCTGTGGGATGCCTGCTCGAAGCAAGAACTTAGGGCAGGCAAGCACGAAGGAATAAGCCATAAGACGAAGACGCTGAGGCGCAGCAGCTATGGCCTCCCGGATGACGAGTATTTCTTTTTGAAGCTGATTGACTCGTCACACAAGTGGGTCAAGCTGGAGGCGCCACACAGAATTTAGGACTGCCCCCTTTTTTTTGCATGATCCTGACCCCCAGGGGCCGCGTTTTTCCTATATTTGGGTAAGGAAACGCGCATCTGCCCCCGCAATCTTGCATTCAAGCTTTCAAAGCCGGGGGGGCTGCGCTGCGGGAGTGATGCGATGGCCGTTTCAAGCACTGGTGCTGCGCAAAGCGAGCTCAAGGCCGTATTGGATGCCATGCCGGGTCCGGTGTACGCCTTCAGGCCCGGCGAGGACGATGACAGGCCCGTCTTCGTCAACCGCCTGTTCCTCTCGGGCATGGAGGCCCGGGACGAGAGGGAGCTTTACGAGAAGGCCGGCGGCGACTTCTGGAACTTCGTCCACCCCGATGATCGGCAGCGCGTCGCAAAGATCTGCTCCGAGGCGGCCAGCGAGCCCAACGGCTGCGCGAGCTTCGAGTGCCGCATCATCACCACGAAGGGCAGCACCCTCCTGGCGCGCGTGCTCACGCGCGGGGTCAGGGAGCCTGACGGGAAGATCCTCTCGGTCAACTTCTGGCTGAACCTCGGGCGCGTTCTCCCGCTGCCTGCCAACACCAAGACCGATCCGCTCACCGGATTGCTCTCCATGCACCCGTTCTTCGAGGCCATGGAGGAGCGCCGCAAGGCCCAGGGCAGGGGCCTTGCGGTGCTCTACATCAACATCTTGAACTTCCGCTCGGTCAACCTGCGCTACGGCGTGGCCGCGGGCGACGATCTGCTCTGCTCGCTTGCCCACAGCCTCCAGGACTGCTTCTCCGACGGCATCGTCGCGCGCTTCGACGCGGACCACTTCGCGGTGCTCGCTCCTTCCGACCGCTTGGGAGAGCGCGCCGAGCACATGCGCTCCATGATCCGCAAGTTCTCCCCGCGCACCATCAACGCGAGCATCGGTGCCTGCATATGGGACGATCCCTTCACCGACGCCGAGGCCGCCTGCACCCGCGCCAAGGTGGCCTCCGACGACAACCGCCGCCGCGATAACACCTACTTCTCGGTCTTCACAAGCGAGCTGGGCAAGCGCCTTGAGATCTCCGAGTACGTGGTCTCAAGCATCGACGAGGCCATCGCCCGCGGCTGGATCAAGGTCTACTACCAGCCGATCATCCGCTCGATCACCGGGCAGATGTGCGGCATGGAGGCGCTCTCGCGCTGGGACGATCCGGCCCGCGGCCTGCTCCCTCCCATGGACTTCATAAAGCCGCTCGAGGACGCGCAGATGATCTGGAAGCTCGATCTCTGCGTCATCCGCCAGGTCGCCTCGAACATCGTGCTGCGTGAGAAGCAGGGCCTGCCCGAGATCCCGATCTCCATCAACCTCTCGCGCATGGACTTCCTCCACTGCGACATCTTCAAGGAGGTGGAGTCGCTGGTGGCCGAGCTCGACATCCCCAGGAGGATGCTCCACATCGAGATCACCGAGAGCACCATGACCTCCCGCGAGGACGCGGTGCTCAAGGCCATCGACGCCTTCAAGTCAGCAGGCTACGAGCTTTGGATGGACGACTTCGGAAGCGGCTACTCGACGCTCAACATGCTCAAGGACTGCTCCTTCGACGTCCTCAAGATGGACATGGCCTTCCTGCGCAGTGACACGCCGCGCTCGCGCTCGATCATCGCCTCGGTGGTGGCGATGGACAAGCGCATCGGCAACCGCACGCTCGCAGAAGGAGTCGAGACTGCCGAGCAGGCCGAGTTCCTGAGGAACGTCGGCTGCGAGAAGATGCAGGGCTACTTCTTCGGAAAGCCCATGCCCTTTGAGGAGTCGCTCGTCTCCTGCATCCGCAAGGGGATCAGCATCGAGGGGGCAAGGCGCCGTCCCTACTACGACTCCCTGGGCAAGGTTGACTTCATGTCGAGCGCCGCTCTCGGCGTCGTCGAGCTCAAGGATGGCAGGATCCGCATCCTCTTCATGAACCAGCCCTTCATCAACCAGTCCAGGCAGGACGGGTTCAACTCGGCAGAAGACATCGAGGCCGCGGCCAACGAGCGCCGCAATCCGGTCAACCTCGGTCTGCTCAAGGCTGCTGATCTCGCGGTGCGCACGAAGCACAGCGGCGAGGTCCTGGCGACCTTCAACGGGCTTGAGCGCCTGATCCGCTACCGCCTCCTCTCCTGCTGCGACAAGGACTTGCTCTTCGAGATCACCGTCTACGACTGCTCGCAGATAGGCAGCCAGGGCAGCGTCTCGGCCCTCATGAACCTGCGCTACCTCTACACGGACATCTACACCATCGATCTGAGCGAGATGACCGTGAGGGACTGCCAGCGCGGCGACATCGCCGAGGACGTGCCGGGCGAGAGCATCATCGGCAGCACCGGCGCGCTTGCAAGCATGCTCCCCGAGATCTTCCCGGCAGACCGCGCCCGCTACGAGCGCTTCATCGATCCCAACACCCTTGTGGAGCGCCTCGATAGCGCCGACATGGGGGTGCTGCGCGGGATCTTCCGCACCAAGGAAGCCGATGGGCGCTTTGCCTGGATGTCCCACCGCATGCTGCGCATGCCCAACGCCGTGCGCACCCAGGCCCTCTATGCCGTGCGCCTGATGGACGTCGGCACCGACGTGGACGAGGTGGAGCTTCTGCGCTCGGACGCCTACGGCAAGCTCACCTCGCCGGCGCCCGGCGGGATGGATGGCGGCATGCTCTGGGAGAACCTGCTGCTCTCAAGCCCCCTGCCCGTCTTCTGGAAGGGCAAGGATCGATGCTTCCTCGGCGCCTCCAGGAGCTTCCTCGACTACTACGGCTTCAGCTCGCAAAGAGAGATCCTGGGCAAGACCGACGAGGACATGCGCTGGCATCCCTTCAACGAGCCCTACCGCAACGACGAGGAGGACATCTTGAAGACCGGCGAGACCCACGAATGCGTCCCCGGCAAGTGCATCTGCAGGAACGTCTCGCACAACATCGTCTCCACGAAGTGGCCGCTCTACCGCAACGGCGAGGTGGCAGGACTCATGGGCTACTTCCTCGACGAGCAGATGCTCTCGCGCTTTTCAAAAAACGCCTGCGGCGCACGCATCGACCCGGACACCGGCTTTGCGACCGTCGACACCTTCCTAGACGATCTAGCGTGCTTCGAGGCTGACAACCGCGTCAGCGGCCGGCAGTTCGGGATCATCCTCGCCAGCGTTCCCGAGTTCGGCAGGCTGCTGTCAAACTACGGCCGCCCCGCGATGCTCTCGGCCCTCAAGGAGAGCGCCGGCGTGATAAGGCGCGAGGCCGGATCGGCAGCCTCGTGCACGCGCGTCGGCCCCAGCCAGTTCGCGGTGATCACCGAGTGCGCCTCCAAGGGCGCGCTCTTCGCGGTTGCCAGCAGGATCAGGAAAGGGATCGGCGCCATCCGCAGCGCCGGCGGGGCCAGCTGCACGCTCTTTGCAAGGATGACCGTGATCGAGCCTTCAAGGGCATCTGGGTTCCGCGGCAGGCTTTTTGGACTGGTCACCGAGGTGGCGGACGATCCGTCATGCTCAGGCTTGCTTTCAGGCAGCCGCGTCGTGCACGCGCTTTTAGACGAGATCCCCATAGGCTGCTGCGTGCTGGGGCCTGCATTGGCAGTGCGCTTTTGCAACCGCGAGGCCGGGCGCATGCTCGGATACGATCCCTTGGAGCTCACCGGTCGCACGCTTGGCAGCGCGCCGCTTGAGTGCACCTTTGCAAACGGCTCGGAGATCACGTCCCAAAACGGCCCGGTGATGGCCGCGCTCTCAAGCGGCAGCGTCAAGGGAGCCGAGGTCTTCATGAAGGCCCATGACGGCAGCGACGTGCTCGCCCGCATGACGGTAGTCCCCATAAGGGACGCGGGGGGCGAGGCAAACGAGACCGCCGCCTTCTTCACGCCGCTTGCCGACCGCCGCTACAACCGCGCCTTGGTGCGCGCGATCTACGAGGTGGCAACGCGCGATCCGGTGACTGGGCTGCCCGGGCGCAAGTTCATGGAGTCGTGCCTGGACGAGGCGCTGGAGTCCTACCGGCGCACCGGCCACCCCTTTGCCGTGCTGCTCCTCGACATCGACGCACTGCATGATCTCAACACCCAGCACGGGCATGCCAAGGGCGACGCGGTGCTGCGCGCCGTGGGCTCGCAGCTGCGCCTCTACGGCCGCAAGAGCGATCAGTTCTGCCGCTGGGGCGATGACGAGTTCGTGGGGCTCTTGCAGATCAGGACCCCGCAAGGTGCCAGGGAGGCCGGGGAGCGCTTCATCAAGCTCGCCGGCACCTGCCACGCGCAGTCAGGCGGCGAGGAGATCCCCTTCAGCACCGCCATCGGCATAGCCCTGCCCCGCAAGGGAGATTCCGTGGTCTCGATCATCGAGCGCGCCGATCACTGCATGTTCAGGGCCCAGAGGCGCGGCAGCGGCCAGATAGAGATGGACGAGGTTCCGGAAAATGGCTGACGCGGCACGCTTGTCGTCCATCAGGGTGGACGAAAATGCCGCTTGGGCATAGCATTTAGGAAATGCATGCCAGGCGCCGGCTCTGGCATCGCCTGTCCAGCAGTGAACATCCATAGCGCCGGCGCAGCCTGCCGAGGTCGGCAGGGCGCGCCGTGAGAGGGGCCATCATGTCCGATTTCAGCAACCAGTCGTCTCCAGGAGAGCTCAAGCGCATCTTGAACGCGCTTCCCGAGGCCCTTTGCGCTTTCAGGCAGGGCGAGAGCCGCCCTTTCTTCGTGAACAGCGCCTGGCTCAGGAAGATGGAGGCTTCAAGCGTCAATGAGCTGTGCGCCAGGTGCTCCGGGAACATCGTCAACTGCCTGCACCCCGACGATCGCGCCCGCGCCGCCGAGTACCTCTCAGCCCCGATCGAGGATGGCGGGAGCCGCAACATGGACTGCCGAGTGGTGACCTCCAAGGGAAACGTGCTGCGCGTGCGCATGAACTTTCGCAACATGGCCGATCCCAAGGCGGGAGCAGTGCGCCTGTGCAGCTTCCTTGAAATAGGCGACGCCCTGCTCAAGGCGCCTTCGGAGGAGACGGATCCGCTCACCGGCCTGCCCTCGCTGCATGCTTTCATCCAGGCGATGGAGGAGCGCCGGAAGGAGGGCCGGGGCAGCCTAGCGGTGCTCTTCATCGACATCGTGAACTTCCGCCTTCTGAACCTGCACAAGGGCGTCTCCTCAGGTGACATGTTCCTAAAGTCCTTCGGCCAGAGGCTCAAGCGCCTCTTCCCCGACGGCATGGTCTCGCATTTCGACGCCGACCACTTCGCGGTGCTCGCCCCCGCCGAAGGCATCGACGAGCGCGCCGGAGAGGTGCGCGACATCGCGCGCGGCTTCTCCTCAAGCATCGACGCCACCGTGGGCAAGTGCGCCTGGGACAGCGATCTGACGAGCGCCGAGCTGGCCTGCAGCCGCGCCAAGATGGCCTCCGACGAGTGCCGCCGCCACGACAACACCTTCTTCCTCTCATTCACCCCGCAGATGGGGCAGCGCCTTGAGATCTCCGAGTACGTCGCCACCAGCATCGACACGGCGATAAGCCGCGGCTGGATCAAGGTCTACTACCAGCCGATCATCCGCAGCCTCACCGGGCAGCTGTGCAGCTTCGAGGCCCTCGCCCGCTGGGACGATCCGGCGCGCGGCCTGCTCCCGCCCGCGCAGTTCATCGCCCCCTTGGAGGAGGCGCAGCAGATCTGGAAGCTCGACCTGTGCGTGATCCGCCAGGCCGTATCCCAGATGGCCTCGCGCGAGAGGCAGGGACTGCCCGAGATCCCAATCTCGGTGAACCTCTCGCGCATGGACTTCCTGCACTGCGACATCTTCAAGGAGATCGAAGACCTCCTAAGAAGGCACGACGTCCCCAGGCGCATGCTCCACATCGAGATCACCGAGAGCGTCATGACCTCGCGCGAGGAGGTGGTGCGCAGCGCCATCGACTCGTTCATCTCGGCAGGCTACGAGCTGTGGATGGACGACTTCGGCAGCGGCTACTCGACGTTGAACCAGCTCAAGGACAGCAAGTTCGACCTCCTCAAGCTCGACATGGCATTCCTCAGGAGCGACACCCCGCGCTCGCGCGCGATCATCTCCTCGATCATAGCCATGGACAAGCGCATCGGGATCCGCACGCTCGCCGAGGGCGTCGAGACGCCCGAGCAGGCGAAGTTCCTGCGCAACTGTGGCTGCGAGAAGCTCCAAGGCTACTTCTTCGGCAGGCCCCTGCCCTTCGAGGAGTCGCTGGCCTCCTGCCTGCGCAGCGGGATCGCGCTTGAAAACCCCAAGCGCAAGTCCTATTACGACGCCCTCTCCCATGTGGACTTCCTAAAGGGGATCCCGCTTCTGATCACCGAGCTTAGGGAGGGGCGCATCCGCGTGCTCTTCATGAACGGCGACGCAAGGCGAGAGCTCAATGAGATCGGGGTCGAGGGCAGCGACGGCGCAGAGGCGCTTGCCAACGCCAAGGGCACCTCGCTCAACCGCGATCTCATGAAGGCAGCCGAGCTTGCCATCCGCACCGGGAGGTTCGAGAACGTCCTTTGCAAGGTAAACGGCCAATCCCGCGTCTTCCGCTTCCGCTTGCTCAGTCGCTGCGGCGGCGACAGCCTCTTTGAGACCAACCTGTACGACTCCTCTCGCGTCGAGCAGGAGTTCCAGGGCAGCCTGGCCTCGCTCGTGCACCTGCGCTGCTTCTACTCGGGGCTCTACGACATCGATCTGAACGAGGGAACGGTCCGAAGCTGCCTGTACGCAGACGACACCGAGGCCGCGCCCTCCTCCCCGCTCATAGGCGGCGATGGCAGGGCCTCCGAGATCCTCCCTGAGATCCTGCCTGCCGACCGCAAGCGCTACCTCGCATTCCTCGATCCAAAAACCCTGGGAGGGCGACTCGCAGGCGACAGGAACGGGCTGGTGCGCGGGATCTTCCGCACCCGAGACGAGGGCGGCAGCTTCCGCTGGATGTCCCACCGCATCGTGCGCGTGCCAAGCGGCCCGTGCTCAAGCGCCATCTACGGCGTGCGCCCGCTCGACGTGGGCACGGACCGCGACGAGGCCGACCTCTTGAGCTCCCATGCCTTCGGACAGCGTCCGCACGCGCTTGACGACAAGGATCTGCTCTGGGAGAACCTGATGCTCGGAAGCCCGCTGCCGCTGTTCTGGAAGGACTCCAAGCGCCGCTTCCTCGGCGCATCCAGGCGCTTCCTCGACTACTACGGCTTGAGCTCGCAGGGCGACATCATCGGCAAGACCGACGAGGACATGCGCTGGCACCCGGGCAACGGCCCCTACCGCGAAGACGAGCAGGAGGTGCTCAGGTCCGGGGAGATCCACGAGAGCGTGCCCGGCAAGTGCATCGCCCACGGGATCACCCACAGCATCCTCGCCACCAAGTGGCCGGTGTTCCGCAACGGCAAGGTCGACGGCCTCATGGGCTACTTCCTCGACGAGGAGATGGTGCGCGGGCTCACTGCCGGCGCAAGTGCCGCGGCATCGAAGCTCGATGCCGACACCGGATTGCCCATGGTCGAGTCATTCCTCGACGACCTCGCCCACTACGAGTCTGACAACCGCCTGGACGGCCGCAAGTTCGGGATCATCATGATCCAGATCCCGCAGTTCAAGCGCATTCTCGCCTTCTTCGGCACCGAGGCCATGCGCGCGGCCGTGCGCGCCTGCGCCGAGGTGGTAAGGCGCGAGGCGGGGCCTTCGGCATCGTGCTCCCGCGTCGGCACCGGCCAGTTCGCGGTGATCACCCAGTGTTCCGATCGCAGGGATCTCGAGGCGGTGGCCCAGCGGATCCGCAGCGGCATCAGCGCCATCCACCGGGTTGGCGGAGCCGATTGCTCGCTCTTTGCCAGGGTCTCGGTCGTGCCTCCCGGGCAGTCTGAGAAATTCAGGAGCCTCTTGCTCTCATCGGTCGTAGAGCAGGCCGCCGAGTCGAGCGCCGGCCTCCCGGGCTTCTCGATGAACAACCGCCTCGTGCGCTCGCTCATGGACGACATCCCCATAGGCTGCTACATCGTCCGCCCCGACTGCACGATGACGTACTGGAATCGCGAGGCGGCAAAGCTGCTGGGCTACGGGCCCGAGGAGATGATAGGGCGCAAGTGCACGGAGCTGCCGCTTGGCTGCGCCGCGACCAACAGCTCGCCCATTCCCCTGGAGAAGTGCCCGGCCATGCTCGCGCTCTCAACCGGATCCCCGCAGACCATCGAGATGTTCATGACCGCGAAGGACGGAAGCGACGTGCTCATCCGCAACACGCTCGTCCCCATCAGCGACGGCAGCGGCGGCACGGATGTCGCGGCGCTCTTCACGCCGCTCTCCGACAGCCGCTACAACCACACGCTCGTGCGCGCCATCTACGAGGTCGCGACGCACGACCGCCTGACCGGGCTGCCCGGGCGCAAGTACATGGAGGAGTGCCTAAGGGACGCCCTGGAGAGCTACCGCCGCACCGGTCACAGCTTCGCCGTGGTCCTGGCCGACATCGACCACTTCCACGAGTTCAATGTGAAGCTCGGGCGCGAGGCCGGCGACGCCGTGCTCGCCCAGGTGGGATCGCTTTTGCGCCACAACGGCCGCAAGAGCGACATCTTCTGCCGCTGGGGCGGCGACGAGATAGTAGCTCTCCTGCAGATCCGCTCCCCCGGCAGCGCCAGGCAGGCCGCTGAGCGCTTCCTCAAGATAGCAGGCGGCGGCAAGGCCGTCTTCAAGGGCCATGCCATCAGGTTCTGCTGCTCGGTGGGCATAGCGCTGCCAGGCAGGGACGACACCGTGGTCTCCATAATCGAGCGCGCCGACCGCCTGATGTTCAAAGCCAGGGAGGCCAAGGGCGGCGAGCGCATCGAGGCCGATCCGTCGGTCTGACGCGCATGCGGCACGACGCACCCGCGCCTTTGCGCATAGCGCCATGTTCGCCGCGGACGCGATCATGAAGATCCCCAAATGCTCTCATGCCGCCACGGTTGCCACGCTGGCAACCATGCCGGCGTGATGAGTCACATGATGCTGTGCCTCATCATGCGCTGCCTTGAGATCATGGAGAAACCATGCAGCGTGGCGGACCCCGCGCCGGCGGGGGGCTATGCTCCGAGCACCCGGTCTTTGCCAGCAAGAACCGCAGTCCTGGCCTTGATTGAGAAGATCCGCAAGCCTGAGAAGTTGCGCGCAATCGTCCCCGGGTGCTTCAGGGCGCTCGACGGCCTTGCCAAGGAGGCCATCAGCCTCATCGATCCATCGAACGAGGAGAAGGGAGGCTTCGAGGCCCTGGTCAAGGCCCAGGGCGATCTCGTGGACATCCTCGCCAAGTTCGAGCCCAAGCTCGTGAGGATGGCGCCTGAGGATCGGAACAGGAAAGCCAGGGGCAGAGGCAGGGGCAAGGCCGCGCCAAAGTGAGGGCAGAAAGCGCCCTTGCCCCCATCTGGCTTAATCAGCAAGAACTTTGAGCGCCTGGACTAAGCCGGCTGCAGCTTAGGCAGGCCCAGTTGATGCGGCGCTGCAAGCAAGCCTCCCTCCCATGCGCTAAGTGCTAGGAGGGGCTTTCATGCGCGCGCCCTGCCGTCAGCTTGCGCCGCTTGGGATCCTGGAGCCTGAAAGCTCACGCGCGATGGTGCTTAAGCTGCCTGCGCAGGGCCTTTAACGCATCTGCGCGCTGGCGAGCCGATCCATCGAAGAAGCGCGGATGAGCGTTCCAGAACGCCAATGCCTTGGCCCAAGGCGTTCTTAGCGGTGCCATCAAGCACCTGCCCGTGTTTATTGCATCACCATCAATGGTGGCTGAGACTGGCTTTACACCACCTTTTTTGGCCAGCGCCCCGGCCATCTCCTTTAACGCCTTCCCTATCGACTTTCCTGTTTTAGAGCTGATTGCAAAGACGCGGCAGACTGCGCGGACAGCGGTGTCGCCCAGCCCGTCTCTTTGCAAGCCCCTCTTTGCGAAGACGTCGCGCAGCGGCCTGCCGCTTGAGAGAGCCGCTACGGCGCGGCAGGCAGCGTCGGCGATGACCGGACTGATGTCGCACTCAGGCAGGAGGGCATCGAGCCCGGCCATGGCCTTGGCTGCCGATTCAAGGCCGCCTATGATGGACCTGCTCTCCGGGTCGAGCGCAAGCGCGCCCGTGCGGATCACGCTGTCGCTGCGGCAGGCCTGCGCTGCCATCGCCGCCCTGAGCCTAGCCTCTGCCTCACTCGTGGGGTTGCCACCGGGATCAAGGAGTCCGTCCTGCTCGCTTGCGGGCAGGGAGAAAATGAACTTTGAGATGCTCTCAACGGTCGGAGTTCCGTCTTGGTAGACCTCCACATCCTTGAGGTCAAGGTGGTGGGCGTCGCTTTTGGCTTGCCGGACTAAGTTCATGTAAGGCCTTTCCTGCGCGCAGGCCTGGCTTCCGATGCAGGCGGCCGCGTCATCAGGCTGCATCAGGCGCACGAGCGCGGGCATCCTCATGCCATCGATCGCCTCGGGGGCCACGCCATGGAGATCATCGCCCATGAGCTCTGAGCGGTAGCCTCATGCCGTGCCGCGGTCATAAGCGGCTTTCATGGCGGCGAGGCGGCATTGGGGAAGGCCGCGTTGAGACGGCGCATGGAAAAGGTATCTGCCGGAGGTTGCAAAGCAGCAGCCACGCTATCTTGCGGACGGAATCTTCGGTCCGTGCCAGATACGCCCGCACGGCGGCGCCTCAAGTGATTGAAGCCTTGAGGCGCGCAGCAGGCGGATGCCCTCTGGTCAATCGCGGGGGTTGAGGATCTTGAAGGCGGAGCTGCCGTTGGAGTCGCAGAGCTCCTTGCCAAGCACGGCCGTGGCGGCTTTCAGAGGCTCGACGAGGGCGTAGGGATAGTTGAGCACCAGCATCCCCGATCCGCACATGCCGATCTCCTCTTCCTGCTTCTTCACGCGCAGCTCTGCCTGGAGCAGCGGGTGGCCCAGGTGCTTTATCTCCTGCACGAGGTTCTTGGAGTGGTCGGCCATGCGCGAGAGCACCGGGTACCAGATGGCGTAGATGCCGGTGTTCCACTTGGAGAGGGCTTTCTTCAGGGCCTTGACCATGGCCTCGAAGTCCCCCTTCTCCTCATACGAGGGATCGATAAAGCACAGCCCGCGGCGCGGAGTGGGAGGCAGCACGGCGCCCATTGCCTCCATGGCGTCGCGCTTTTGCACGTTGATCCTGTGGTCGCGGTAGAAGACCTCCTTCAAGGTGTCTATCTCCGAGGGGTGCAGGTCGATGAGCGTGATGCGGTCGCAGTCACGCGTGAGCTCGGACTCGAACCATGGGGATCCGGGAATGGCCTTGGGATCCTCCTTGGCAAGTTCGTCGATCACCTTGAAGTACTCGGGGACGATCGCGCGCAGCTTCTCCGACTTGCGGATCTTCTCGATGCCGGTCATGTACTCGCGGTTCTTGCTGGCAAAGACCGAGTCCTCGGAGTAGAGGCCTCCGCCTGCGTGGGTGTCCACCACGGAGTAAGGCTTCTCCTTCATCTCAAGGCAACGCAGGATGAGGCAGAGGGTGATGTGTTTGAGCACATCAGCGTGGTTGCCGGCGTGATAGCCATGGCGGTATGAGAGCATTTGTCTAGGTCTTGATATAAAAAATAAAATCCAGCGCCCGAATACAAAGCCTCGCGGCTTCTGCTTACATGGTAGCGCTTTTTTGCAGTGTCGTTCAATCCTGTCAGGCAAGATGGGAAGGGATAAAAGCGGCGGAGTATTCCAACGAGAGGGACGTGGGAAGGCGACTTTTAGGAACATGCTGATGTCAAAAGGAAAAATCTTTGTACATTGGTGCCTGAAAAAATAGTGTTAGATCAGACCGTTCTGAAAATGCCGATCCATTAATCTAAAGATCAAGGCGTAAGCAGTTCCGAACCGTACCATTGCATAAAATGCCCTTAAGATCAGAAGATTATAAGAGTCGAAAAAAGATGCCTAGAATATCTCCTTAGAAACAGTATGTTGCATCGTGACATCTACACTAAAAAATCTGCTTTAATTGCAGTATGTTCTGCAAAATGCCATCCATTCCTTGATAAATCAAATCTCTTAAGATATTTACATTCCTTCTTTTATTTTCTTCCATGTATCCAAGATGTTATGAAAAACTCCGTCCAAATCACGAAAATTCAAAAAGATAAATTCTACGAAACGCAACATTGCATAAAATAGCGATGGATCAACATGTAATTTTCTGGAATTTGAGCTGTTCAAGTATCATCTTGGAAATCAAAGAATTAAAGCTGTACATCGGACATGTAAAAAATACTGCTTAATCAAAAGGTTCTGAAACCACCCATCCATTCCGTGAAAAATCAATGCTGACATGGCCTTGTACATGTTTTAAGACGATTATCTGATAAATCAAGTAGTTGCAAATCTGATTTTCCATGGGGGCACATGGGGGGATAAACCCCTCAATTCAATAATGAGGGCGTGCCCCTCGGTTTCCTGCCCTATTGCCGCATGGCTTATACTTGACTCATCTCCCGGATCTGCTGCTTGCGCAGGCGTTCGGCCAGGGGGCTTTTGACTGGGGTGTCATGGACGCCCGCTCAGCCTCTGGCTTTCTGGTCTCATCTTTTAAAATTGATTGCAGGCGGCTTTTAAATGGACAGTAAAAATACAGAAAATGCTTTTCTCAAAATTCAGAATGAGTTTGACGGGCTTTATGCAAAGCTTAAAGCAGTAGGCATTGATCTGCTTTTAGGGAAAGGGAGAAACATTCCGCTTCACCTGAATGAAAGACTTGACGACAATTTTTTTGAACATCTCTTCTCCGCATTTGCCGAATTAAACGGCACCGCATCGGTGGACAAATATCGCTTCGCCGTTTTTGTCTGGGCAAAGTATCTTCACGAGCGATACATCCAAATCTTTTCTCAGCGCGTGATTGGACTGCCCAGGTACAACTACTGGATCATGAGCATCAAGTGGAAATGGCATCCGCAAATGCGTGTTTTCAGCGACGAGCAGAAGGAAGCCCTGATCCAGGAACGGCCTGAATCGACCGGGTACATAGACACAATCGAATGGAAGCAGAGGATCATCAGGGGCGGTCGCATTTACTACGTTGTTCCCGAAAGCACAAAGAAATACACCCGCCCAGCCTTCGATGCGGAACGGCAGACCTACGTGATGTCCAGGCTATTCACTGACGAGCCGAATTGGCAGAAGGAGCTGATGTGCGAATACGAGAAGAAATTCGCATTGATCCGCCGCGCCAAGAATCACATCGGGGAAGCGAACCGCGAGTTTTATCAGGCGACCGCTTGCATCGCTCCATTCATTTCAGAGATCCGGGCAAAGTCCGAAGCCGTAAAAGCGGCGCTTTCTAAAAAAGACGCTGCGGAATGAATTGCCGGCCCGCCTTCCATTGAATCGTCAAAAGTCCATTCCGAGAATGGAGATTCCTGAATTGGGAAGCGGGTAGCAATTCGATATTGAGGCGTGAATTAAAGGGGGGTTGCACCCTCTTTGCCAGAATTAAGGCGGGATCGATCTCCCGCCTGCTTTTTGCTTGGAATAAATTGCCGGGGCGTTCTCGCTTTAAAAAAAAGCTCCCGGATCCCGGTGAAGTCCCGATAGCTCGTTCTTCAATTCCAATCTTCCAATCCAATAGCCTGCCTTTTATTGCCGGATTGACGCTTTCATTCTCGTCATTCCAGCCTCCAATTTGCCAGCAGCCTTAATCTGGCTGGACAGATCCCGATGCGCAAATTCCAATTCCATATTGGAAATGCCGCAGTCTGATTCACCATGCCGTTTAGCTTGCGTGAATCAATCCTCGCTGTCCTCTGAATCATCCTCCCTGCTTTTCACAAGTCCCCTGGCATTTGATCTCCGTCCTCAATTTCGGGCTGTCTTTTTCGCTCTTTTCTTCCGGCTTAAAACCGTTTCCTTTTCGCAGCCCTCCGCCGTATTGCCTGATGGATCTCCCCTGAAGCCCCTTTTCCTAAAACTGCCCCGTATCCGCTCCCAGCCGCCGGAAGCCGCCAGTCAAAATGCGTGCAACGTCAAATTCCCACAGGAGGGCTTATGAAGGCTCAAACGATCCCGACAAGGCAGGACGATCCGGCGTGGTTCATGTTTTTCCGCCTTGACGAGATCACTCCATTCCTCGCCTTGCTCGTGATCGGGATCATCACCCGCCATGTGTTCCCGTGCATGCTTGCCGGCTGGTTGTTCTCGTACCTGTACAAGCGTTTCAACTCCAGATTCCCCAAGGGCTTCGTCCTGCACTGGTGCTACGGGCACGGGATCTGGTTCGGGATGTCCAAGACCTTCCGCGATCCGTTCAACCGCCGCTACCTTCCGGCACTCATCAGGCCGCGCTTGAGCCTTGAGGCATTCAAGATCAGGAAGGAGAACTGAAATGGACTACGCGTTCCTGAAATCGACCTTCAGAGGCCTCAAGAGAGAGGCCTCGATCAGCCGGATGACGATCTTCATCGAGGGAGTCGCCATCTTCCTGCTTGCTGTCGTGATCCTGACCCGAGACCGCGTGACGACAATCATTCCCTGGACGATGCAGCACAGCGGCTACGTGTCCGAGGACATGGCCTCCGAGTCATACAAGACAGCGTGGGGCATGGCGCTTGCAATGCTCCTTGGCAACTGCAACTACGGCTCGGTCGACACGATCGAAAAGCGCATTGCGCCGTTGCTTCCAAACGACATCTACCAGAGCACCATGACGGCTCTCCGCGCACAGGCGATGCAGTTCAAGGAGAACCGCATCACGGTGCGCTTTGAAATCACGAAGTACATCTACGAACCATCCACCGACAAGGTTTTCGTTGAAGGCGACTACTACATCAAGGCGCCGGGGCTTGCAGAGAAAAAGGAGAAGCGCAGCTACGAGTTCATCATCGGTATGGAGTCGTACATGCCGCAAATCCTTTACATGAACACCTACGCGGACGTTGCGAGAACCAAGCAGCGTCTCAAGCAGCTTGAAGAACAGCACAGGAGCGTGAAGGAATGACTAGGCAGTGCAGGCTTGCGGCGGCGGTAGCCGCCGTCCTTGGAATGGCCGGGGCCATGTCGGCCCTGGCCGAGCCGACCGGGGCTGATCCGGGCATTTCCGCTCCGAAGACAGAACAGACTGTCTTCTCGAAGGAGGCGGCGGAGGAGATCAAGCAGAGATCCGCCGCGCAGGCCGCCTCGTCTCCCGCGCTCGACGCGGCAGAGGGGCAGAACGTGAACTTTGCCAACTCGAACACGAGAAGCTCGAATTGGATCTTCCAGCAGAGGCTTGGCGAGTACAACGGTCCCGCGCTCGCGCAGGCGCAGGGCCAGGGCGCTGCCGCAGCGCCTGCCATCCAGCAGCCATCATCCCCTGCTGTTTCCGGCAGCGACAAGGAAATAGCCGAACTCAGGCAGCAGCTTGCAGAGGCGAGGAAGCAGGTTAAGGACATCGAGGACACATACGGCAAAATGCCAGCCGGAGCCGATGGCAGCCCGATGCCTGAGAGCCAGAAGGCGCTGGTGCCTTCCGTTCCCGCCTCGGTGCTCTCGCGCACCCTTGGCGGCACCGAAAGCACCAACATCCTCGTGACGCCGGGTGTCAATCAGATCATCACGATCTCAAGCGATCAGCCCAATCGCATAGTGACCCCGTTCAACCACCCGCAGATCCTCAGCTCTGCGCTGCAGGGAGGAAGCGGCGACAAGTGCGGCGAGGTGTGCGTGAAGGGATCCGTCATTTACATCTCGACTAAGAAGGACTACCCGCTGGGCATGTTCGTGACTGAGAAGGGCAACGAGCAGACGGCAGTCTCGCTGACACTCGTGCCCCGCCGCATACCTCCCCGCGAGGTGCGTCTCCAGATCGCCGACGGCGCAGGCGCGATGCTGATGGCGGGCTCTGACGAGGCGAAGGTCTGGGAGACCCAGCAGCCTTTCGTGTCGGGAGTCAAGAAGGCCATGAAGGACATCGCCCTGGGGCAGGTGCCCAATGGCTACCACCTCCAGAAGATCCCATCGGACTACAAGTTGCCGGTGTGCACTCAGCCGGGACTGAGCTTCGACTTCAAGAAGGGCGAGCTTATTGCCGGGGCCAACCTGAACTACGTCGTTGGCATGATCACCAACGTCGCGCAGAAGGAGATCGAGTTCGTCGAGTCGTCCTGCGGCGGCTACGACGTGGCCGCCGTCGCGGCGTATCCGTACAACCTCCTGCGTCCGGGAGAGAGCACCGAGGTCTATGTGGTGCAGCGCTCCGGTTCGGGCCAGGCGCAGGCTGCGGCGAAGCGCCGTTCTCTGATCCAGAGGTGAGCGATGGTTGACGACACTTGCGGCATGGAGATGCTCGAAAGGCAGAGGATGCTCAACGCCATAAGGCAGGCGCTCCTCTACCGCGTGCATGACGACGCCGACTGCTACGCTGCCGAAGGCGGCGCTGCGGATCGCGAGGAGCGGGCCGAGCGCGCCCGCAGGCTCAGCGAGAACTTCCGCTACGTGCTTGAGGAGGCCCAGGTCGCGCTGGACGAAGCCGCGCCGAAGGTGTGCGCTCCCGGCGACGCCGGGAGGGCCGCCCGCAGGCGCATTGGAAGAATTGACGAGATGTTTTACGAGCTGCGGGCCATGTTCGACGGCCTTGCCGCCGACGGAGGGATCTAGCAATGGCTGAAAGCAACAAGCCTGAAGCCGCGACAGGCGCGGAAAAGGGCGCAAGGAAGCGCGGCCTCTGGGACAGGCTCACTCCGGCCCAGAAGAAGATGGCCGTGTTCAGCGGAGCTGCCGCGATCGTCTTTGGCTTCTTCACGCTGATGAACGGAAACATTCAGATCTCGCGCAGCAGGACAAAGCCGATCGAGAACGTGCTCACCGACAGATCGTCAAAGGAGCTGGGGCTCGACTCGCTTACTGCGCAGATCAAGATCGCGAACGACAACATGACGCAGATGCGCGCCGAGAACCGGCAGCTCAGGAAGCAGGTCGAGGATCTGCACGGGCAGGTCGAGGGCACGAGAAACGCGCGCCGGGACACAGCCGATCTGCAGCGCCAGATCCAGTCATTGCAGGATCAGCTCAGCCAAAACCAGTCCGACATGAGCGATCAGATCGCAAGGCTTAGCGCGGAGAACGAGCGCCTGAACAAGATCGTGAGCGCGGCTCCCGCCATAAACGGTGCCGCGCAGGGTCGCGGGCAGTCACAGCAGAATAGCCCCGCTGGCGGCAGGCAGGACGCGCAGGGCCGCCAGCCCTCTTCCGGCGGGAGGCAGGAAGCCGGCGGCACACCCGAGATTGGCGATCATTCGGTCCCGCAGGGAAGGCAGCCGGACTCGCCAAGCCTCTCCGGCAAGCCTTTTCTGGATCGTCCAGTGAACACGAGCGACCCTTACGCGCTTTATGCCCAGGAGCGCAAGAGCGAGGATCCGCTGGAGACCTCAGGCGGCGAGGGCGCGGCTCCCTCTGACAACTCCATTTCGGTGATCGCGGAGCCGGCCAAAAAAGAGGATGCCGAGGCGTCGAAGAAGAAGAAACCCGATCTCTTCCTGCCGACCGGAACAATGCTTCACGGGGTGCTGCTTTCCGGACTCTACGCACCCACCGGGGTGAACGCCCGCAAGGATCCGTTCCCCGTGGTCCTCCGCGTGCAGGACGAGGCGATCATGCCGAACCTTCGCAGGGCCGACCTCCGCGAGTGCTTCCTCACTCTTTCCGGCTATGGAGACCTCTCCTCGGAGCGCGCGCTGCTGCGCGGCGAGACCATGTCCTGCATCGCAAACGACGACTCGGTGATCGAGGCGAAGTTCCCGGGATACGCGGTTGGCGAGGACGGCAAGGCCGGAATACGCGGCAAGCTCATCACGCGCAACGGAAAGACGTTGCGCAACGCGATGCTCGCAGGCTTCGCCAGCGGAATTGGCGATGCATTCAAGTCAAACTCGGTCCCGAAGCTGGACATCTCGTCCGACGGCTCCACAACATACCAGGCTGCATTTTCGACCCGGACTCTGAACAACGGCCTGTTCAACGGCGCGTCAGAGGCGCTCAACCGCCTCGCGGACTACTACATGTCGCTAGCCGAGCAGACATTCCCCGTGATCGAGGTGAACGCCGGGCGCGACGTGACAGTGACCCTGACTCAGGGAACGGAGCTGACCACCGTGCGCAATCCTGACGGCAGCGCGTCGGAGGGTCGCGGTGGCGGCACCCCCGCGCCAAGCGGCGCGGCAGGCGCAGAGAAGTACGAACACCAGCCCACACCAGAGCTTGACTGATTGGAGGAACAAATGACCAAGACACATTCCCCTGCCTTTATGGCAATCCTCGCGCTGCTCCTTGGCGCATCCGCATTGCAGGGATGCGGCTCGCTGGGCATTGGCGACGATGAGTTCACGTGCAAGACAAGCGGCGACGGGCAGCCCTGCGCCTCGTCGTGGGACGTTTACAAGGACACGAACAACGGCAGGAACCCAAGCCGCGAGGCGCGCCTGAAGCAGCAGGGCCGCGCGGACGGCGCGGCATCGGCGGAAGGCGGCGCTCCCGGGAAGAACGGCAATTCCGACTTCGTGCTTGACAACTACGTGACCGCCCGCCTGCCGGACGCTCCGATCCCCGTGCGCACTCCACCGCAGGTGATGCGCGTATGGATCGCCCCCTACGAGGACGTTGACGGCGACTTCGTGGTGTCAGGATACGTGTACTCGGAGATCTCTCCGCGCCGTTGGACGCTCGGCGTAAACGATCAAGCGTCGGACAAGTCACTCTATCAGCCGCTGGCTAAGGACAAGTGAAAAATGATGATGTATGAAACTACTGCTGCCGCCGCTGGCGGCGTGAAGGTCGCGTCATGGGTCAAGCCTGCTTCCATTGCGCTGCTGCTCGTTCTGGCTCTCGCAGCCGGAGTCGCGCTTGCGTCAACGTCGGGAAGCGGAGGCAACGACCAGGTGAATAGCTCGTTCGAGGAGCTTTTGAACATGCTCAAGGGCCTCATGCAGGGAACCTTGGGCAGCGTGATCGCGCTGGCCCTGATCCTGTGCGGCGGCTTCATCTCGGTGCGCACCCAGTCGCTGTGGGGCTTCGTGATCGGCATCGCGATGGCGCTGGGCATGCTCTACGCGCCTGACATCGTGACCGGGATCGCCTCCGCGACTGGCGCTGCGGATCCCGCAGGCACCGCGCAGTTCGATCCTTCCGCGTTCGACCCGTCGCGCCTGCTCTGAGCGGCCGTGGCCCCTGCCATGCGCGGGGGCTTTGGGCTGGGCCCCGGGGCGCAGCAGATCCGGAGAGAAAACTTCTGCCCGCCGTCCTGGAGTCCAGCCCAAAGTTTTTCCAAAGGTGGTTCCATATGCTCAAGCTCAGGAAAACAGCCTTGCTGGCAGCCGCCATCGCGGCTGCGCTCGTGCCTTCGGCCCGCGCCGGGCAGCAGCCTTCGCCAGTTTTCGTCAACGTCCCCAATTCCGACCTCGCGTCCGAAGCAAAGCCGATCTTCACCGGGGAAAAAACAGGGGCAGTTCCCAGCGTTCATGCGGGGTCAGCCCATGTCCAGGCAGGCAGCTCAGATGCACTTCCCGACGGACTTAAGCTGCCTTCCGACCTCACGCCGGAAGAGCGCGGCGAGCTTGACGATCTGCTCTCTGACAAGTCGCTCACGCCGGGCGAGAAGCGCGCCGCGATTGAGTTCTGGCTCAAGCAGCGGGGGGACGATGGCGAGGAGCCGCCAAAGCCAGAGGAAGTCGGGTCGCGCTCGCGCGCGATTTTCAGCGGAACCATGAAGGACGCCCAGTCCGTCGAGAACTCCCTGACCTCCCTGCTTGGACTCCCCTCTTCCGCGGGGAAGGACGGCAAGGCGATCCGCCCCGGGCCGGAGGCGGTCAAGGAGCTTGTCGGCAAGCTCAAGGGAATGATCCAGATCACGGCCCCGCTCAAGATGAACTACATGGTCGCCGTCGAGGCGACGCCCGGAAACATGATCTGGATGAGCGCGGACGGGCGCTTCGTCTTCAAGGGATCGATGTACGACACGTACAACGACATGAAGGAGCTGCGCGACATCAACGACGTGCAGCGCTACGCCTTCAGGATCGACTACAGCAGGCTCAAGCTCGATCCGGACTCGCTCTCGTCGGCCCGGCTGGGCGACGGCAGGCGCTCGGTCGTGATCTACGTCGATCCGGCATCGGAGCTTACTTCCAAGGTGCTCGCGGAAATATTGAAGTACCCCGACAGGAAGGACTTCACCTTCTGGTTCGTCGTCACTCCGTCCGACACCAGCAGATCGCAGGATCTCGCGATGAGGTTCTACTGCGCCAGGCAGGCCGGGAGGACGGACATCGGGGATCTGCTGGCGCAGGGGAAGCTCGACAAGCTGCCGAGGCAGGACAACGGATGCAAGCTCGACAACTGGCAGAAGACCCTCACCGCCGCCTATTACACGGGCGTGGATGTCCTGCCTTTCTTCGTCGGCTACGACGGATCAATCTCGCGCGGCATCCCCTCGCAGGGGATCTTCAACTGGCTTGCCCGCCAGAGCATAGCCGACACCGACTCGCCTGCCGGAATAGAAGGCCAGGCCAAGACTGCGGGCGTGAAGGGAAAGATCTCCGAGGCCCTCACCTTGCAGCAGGCGACGCTTGAACAGCGCGACGCGGCCCTGAAGAACTGGAAGGCCCCGCAGGACGCCTCCTCTGCCTTTTCCTCCGAGGAGGAGGAGGAGGAGGACGTGCCGACGCTCGACGAGGAGACTGGCGCCGCCGCATCGGATCCCGATTCCGTCCCGGTGGATGCTCCGGGCTCCGAGCCTCCTGCGGCCGCCCTGCCTGATCCAGCTCCGGCAGACGCCGGGGAAAGGCAGGAGATCGTGAATGACGTGAACCGCCAGTACTCCGAACGGAACAAGTTCCGCTCCAGTGGGCACGACATGAGCGGCTTCGACATGCGGGACTCGATCGAGCGCTACAAGCGCGACGCCGATCCGGTTGCATCCGATCCGCTGACGGTGAACGGCAACGACCAGTTCACCGAGCGCTACGCGCAGGGGGATCAGGCGCTCTCCCGCAGGGCCCTGCGCGGCTACAAGCCGCTTGACGGCAACTATGTTCGCCGCGCACGTGGCCCCAGCAGGGGCCTGGTGCAGTCAATCGTGGAGCTGCAGACCCAGATCGAGAAGACCCGCAACGAGTTTCGGCGCAGGCGCGAGAAGGTCAAGGACGACTACGACAGATCGTTCCAGTGGCTGGAAACGCAGTACGGCTGGGCGATGCGCTACGACAACGACAAGCGCCTGCGCGTCCAGACCGGCATCAGGCAGAAGCAGGCGGAGCTCAAGCCGGTGTTCCGGCAGAGGATCGACGATCTCAACAAGGCCGAAGCCGAGAAGCTGCGCGAGCTCAACAAGGAGATCGCGTTTCTCAAGAGCGGCCTTTCTGACTACAAGGAGTGACGGATGTACGAAGGCAACCTGCCAATGTCGGATCTGAGCCCTGTGCTCGGCTTCGACGCGAAGAGCAAGATCTTTTTCAATGACGACCGCACGCTGGGGTTCGGATTCGTGTGCACCCCGCTGCCCTACTCCAACGCCGAGCTGATGGATCAGTTCAAGACATTCCTCGGCCTTGACTTCCCGGAGGGCACGACGATCAGCTTCATGCTCTACCGCTCGCCGGACATTGACCAGTTCCTCGACAGGATGATCCTCCTGCGCAACTTCTACCGCGACGAGCTGCTCACCCCGATGCTGCTAGACCGCGCCCAGTTCCTGCGCGAGCACACGGACAAGCCGCTGGTGACCGAGTACAACGGCCAGAGGTACGACTGCGGGCGCATAGTGGACGTGAAGCTGATCGTCACGATCAAGATCCCGGTCGGCAACGGCATAGATCCCAAGCCGAAGGACCTCGACAAGGCGTGCGACATGCAGCGCCGCGCCTACGCGTCGCTGCGCGAGTGCCGCTTCGCGCCGCAGGAGATGCGCGACTCGGATTTCGTCAGGATCATGTCCACTCTCGTCAACTGGGGGCCGGGCGCCTCGTGGAAGGGCAGCGCCACCGTGGCCGATCCCTACACCTCGCTCAACGAGCAGTTCTACGACTCCGACACGGATCTGGACGACTCTGATCCGACCCGCTCCTACATCGCGCTCCACGAGCGCGTCGACGCCAAGGACGGCGATCCAGAGAACAAGTACGAGTGCTACGTGCAGGTGCTCTCGCCGCGCGAGCTGCCGCCCTCGTGCTTTTTCGGGGACGCCGTGCTCTACGCGGGCGATCTGACCGGCAAGGGCAAGTCGGCGAACATCTCCGGCAACTACGCCGTGGTCTCGACGGTCCACTACATCAACCACACCCGCGTCTTCGACAAGATCAAGCGCAAGCGCTCGCTCACCTCCAAGGCCGCCTTCGCCCCGGTGCTGCTCAAGGCGCGCCCGGAGATGGCCGACGCGATCTCGGATTACGACGAGATCTACAAGTCGGTCAACGGCGGGGCGCACCTCGTCCAGATGAGCTTCGAGATCGTGATCTTCGCGCCCACGAGGAGCCTGCTCACCCAGACCTCGCAGGCCATGCAGCAGTACTTCGCGACGCTCAAGTTCAAGCTGATGGTTGACCGCTACGTGCAGCGCGAGCTCTTCATGAACTGCCTGCCGTTCTCGTGCGACAGGAAGTTCATGTTCGGGATGGAGTCGAGGCGCTTCCACACCGTGACCACCGACGTGGCGCTTGTCCTGCTGCCACTGTTCGCCGAGTGGAAGGGAACTGGAACCGGGCACGTGGCGCTCATCTCGCGCACCGGGCAGATCATGTCGGTCTCGCTCAACGACTCAAGCACCAACAACAACGCGCTCATCGCCGCCGAGTCCGGATCCGGCAAGTCTTTCTACACCAACGAGCTCATGGCGATGTACATGAGCGAGGGCGCGAGAGTGTGGATCATCGACATCGGACGCTCGTACCAGAAGCTGTGCAACATCCTCCACGGCGAGTTCATCAACTTCCGGCTTGAGGATCTGCCGTGCATGAACCCCTTCAGGATGATCACCAATATCAATGAGGAGCATGACAGCGTGATCTCGATCCTTGAGGCGATGATCTCGCCCAAGGAGCCGCTGACCGCGACGCAGGAGTCAATCCTGACTCGCATCTTCGACGATCTGTGGGAAAAGCACGGCAGCAGCATGACGGTGGATCTCGTCGAGCAGGCGCTCTACAAGTACGCTTCGGACAACAATGACAAGCGCGTCGAGGACATGGCGACGCAGATCTACGACTACACGACGCGCGGCCAGTACGGCAAGGTGTTCAACGAGGGCACCCCGAAGAGCTTCACAAACCGCATGACGGTCCTGGAGCTGGAGGAGCTGACCGCGTACCCGAATCTGAGGCGCGTGATCCTGCTCCAGCTCATCTTCCAGATCCAGCAGGCCATCTACCTCTCGCCCGACCGCTCGCAGCGCAAGCTGGTGATGATCGACGAGGCCTGGGATCTGCTGAAGGAAGGCGAGACGGCAAAATTCATGGAAGGCGCGTACCGCAAGTTCCGCAAGTACGGCGCTTCCGCAATCATCGCCACGCAGGCGATCTCTGACCTCTACAACGGCGCGGGGAGCACGGTCGGTCAGGCAATCGCCAACAACTCCGCGTTCTACTTCCTGCTGGGGCAGAAGCCGGCGACGGTCGAGCAGGTCAAGGAGCACAAGTACCTCGACATTTCAGAAAGCGGGTACGAACTGCTCAAGGGCGTGCACACCGAGAAGGGCGTGTATTCGGAGATCTTCATCAATTCCAACGCCGGAACTGGAATAGGCCGCCTGATCGTGTCGGACTTCGAGAAGCTCATGTTCTCGACCGACGCCAAGGACATAGCGAAGCTCAACGAGTACGTCAACAAGGGCGCGACCTACTCCGAGGCCATCAACCAGGTCCTCATCAACGAGCAGAAGATCGACGCGGTGCGCTTTGCCAAGGACCGCAAGCAGCCGCTTGGCAGGATTTTGGGCAGGGACGAGCTCCGGCGCTACATGGAGCGCAGGCACATCGCCGTGACGGACGAGACGATCGTCAAGTATGAGAACGCAGTGTGGGACGCGGATCTGGGCAGGCTGGTGTTCGCTGACGGCTCGAACCTCCGCAACCCCGCCTACGCCCGTCCGGTCTACGTCCCCAGGGATGAAAGGGAGGCTGGGAAATGATCTCATTCAGAAACATGATCATCGTCCTGCTGTGCGGCATGACCGCGTTCCTCGCCTGGCGCGTCCGCCAGCTCGGGGAGCTTGCCGCAGGGACGCCGCCCGTGGCGGTGATGGACTGGGGCGGGATCACCAACCCGCTCAACTACGCCAATGGAGGCGCGGATCCTGCCGCAATGACGGCTGCCGCCGCAGGGATTGCGCGCGATCTTGCGTCCGAGGGCTGGCTTGTGCTCGACAAGGGCGCGGTGGTCTACCCAGGCTCGGCGCAGGTGGTCTCCTTCAGGGAGGTCCGGCAGTATTTGCAGTCGCATCCTGAGCTGGCCGCTCAGGCGGCTGCGGGCGGAGGAGCCGGGAGATCCGGCTCCGCATCGGAAAAGCAAGTGGGAGGAACCCATGTCCAAAATCAATGACTTTCTAAAAAAACTTAACTCGAAGCAGTGGGTCTTCAACTGGTTCTGCTTCGCGTTCTTCGTCTGCGCGATCGCGGCCCTCGTATTCATAAATCGCTCGCTGGCGGTCAACACGGCGGTTTCATACCAGCTCACCGAGCATGTGCAGAGGCTTGAGCAGAGGGCGGCGGCGCTGGAGAGGCAGGCTTCGAGGCTGGAGGCGAGGGTCGCCGAGCTCTCGGCTGCCGCCAACTAAAAATTCACGCCGAGCGCGTTGGAATTGGTGTATGATCCAAGGCGGCGGCGAGGGAAACGCTGCTCCCCTTCCCGAATGGGGGAGCCCAAGCGCCCCCATGATCCCGTCGGCAATGCGTCAAGCATTGATACCCTTCTTCCTCTTCTCCAAGGGGGATCAAAAGCAAGCCGGCCCTGCCGGCATCCAGCACCGGACGCCCCCCGCAGCGATGCGCGGGGCGCCCACACGCTTCTCCCACCCTGCCCCTTTTTCCGCAAGGCCATCCGGACTGCGCGGCGTAACCTCGCCATGGGCGCATGTCGCCCGGAGCCCGAACATTCCATTTCCATGAGCAGGAGGCGGCCATGAACCGCAACAAGGCGGAAAAGGCTGCGGCGGCGCTTGCATCAGGCGCTCTCGCGGCGCTGATCCTGGCCGGAGCCGCGGCGATCTTCTCATCGCGATACTCGATCGTGATCCCGCGCTTCAGGGAGTCGTGCATCAGCGTGCCGTTCAATCTGGGCCTGGTTGACAAGTGGAGCCGCCATCCGCAGGAGCGCGGGGAGCTGTGGGCATTCCGCACAAGAAGCGTCATGGGATGGAAGGACGGGGAGCTTTTCGGCAAGCACATCGGGGCCCTGCCGCTTGATCATGCGGAAGTCACTTCCGCCTCCGCCGTGGAAATCGAAGGAGAGCGCATCGCGCGCGGCCTGCCGCTTGCGCAGCGGCTCGGGATCCCTCCTGAAAAGTTCGTGCGGAGCCAGGTGCTCGGCTTCGGCCAGTACTGGGCGCTGGGAACGGCGTGGGACAGCTACGACAGCAGGTATTGGGGGGCGCTGGATGAAAGCCAGATTGAAGGCCGCTTCATCGTGCTTTTTTAGCGTCCTGGCGTTCTTCCTCTGCGCGCAGGCGCATGGCGGGGAGGCTGGGTTTTCGGAGCGCGACGCGGCCCTGCTCAGGGAGCTTGAGGCCAAGGCGGAGGGCCGCGCCCAGGACGGCAGGGAGATGCAGGAGGCCGTCGAGCGGGTCGGGAAGGCGATCGACGCCCAGCGCAAGGCGCTTGAGGCGGACGGATCGCTCACGGCCTCGCTCCAGCACGCCCAGGAGCGGGCGTCGGATCTCGCGGAGAACGGAAAGGGCCTGATCTTCTCCAACGAGTCAGTCGCGGCGCTTGAGCGGCAGGGCCGCGCCCAGAGGCTTGAGCGCGAAAGGCGGCTTTCCGAGGCCCGGGCAGGCGGCATGGCCCCGCCTTCGGCCTCGGGACCTGAATACGACACTCTCATATTCATCTCCTACAGTCTCGACAAGGAGACCATCAGGCAGCTCTACCAGATCAACGCAGGCAGCGCCCGCACGGCACTCGTGGTGCGCGGGTTGCCGAAGGGAACTACGACGATCACGCAGGCCATCCAGCGGATCCAGGAGGTCGCGCGCGATCTCAAGCTCGATCCTCCGCCTAACGTCGTGCTCAACCCAGTCTGGTTCCAGCAGTACGGGATCACCAAGGTTCCGACGGTGGTGGCCCTGAAGGCCCCCACCCAGCCGCAGTCGGGGGATCAGGCCACGGGCAAGGCAAGGCCTGCTCCGGAAGTGGTCGCCCGCGCAGAGGGCATCATCGATCCTGAATGGCTGAGGCAGCGCATCACCCTTGGTGATCGCGGGGATCTGGGCGTGCGCGGCCCGGTCGCGGAGATCGAGGAGCGCGATCTCATCGACGAGATGAAGGAGCGCGCCGCGAAAATAGACTGGGCGGGGAAGAAGAAGCGGGCCATCGCCCGCGCGTGGGAGAACATTCCGATCGAGACGCTGGAGAAGGCGCACGAGTACCGCCTCCGCGTGATCGATCCGACATTCACCGTGCTCAAGGACATAACCGCGCCCGATCCGCACAATCCCGGCAAGACGCTCCTGATCGCCAAGCGCGGCCAGAAGGTCAACCCGCTTTTGTCAAAACCGTTCAACCGCCTGCTGGTGGTGTTCGATCCGACCGACAGGAAGGAGGCCGAGTTCGTCAGAGCCCGCCTCAATGGGTGGGAGAAGGAGCACCGCAAGGGGTACGCGGGCACCAGGCTCGTCATGTCGGGCTTCGACCGCTCGGAAGGCTGGGATGGCTACAACAAGCTCGTCGAGTTGTTCGGGGGCCGCCCGCTCTACACGCTGCAGAAGGAGCTTCGCAGCGCCTTCGCGCTTGAGCGCCATCCCTGCATCGCCTATGCGGTGGGCACCCGCTTCGTAGTGGAGGAATTCGATGTTTCTTCAGGCAAATAGGCTAGGCGCGGCGATCTGCGCGGCGCTTGCCGCGTCGATGCCGCTGCGCCCCGCGCTGGCGGTTTACGACGCCACGGGCGGATACAGCAACGTGACCGTGACCGACGCTGGCACGGGCCAGACCTCGATCGTCGGCTCGGACATGACCGATCCGAACCTCGGCGGAGCGACGCAGGGCCGCGGCCTCGGCACCTCGACGGGCGACAGCTCGCTCGACGACTCAAGCGGCAACGTCGTCTGCCCGAACACCCGCCTCGTCTCCGGCAAGATCTTTTCGGCCACCTGCTGGGCGTGCCTCTTCCCGATCGTGTCGATGGGGATCAAGATGCCTTTTGGCGGAGCCGAGGACGAGCTGCCCGAGGACCGCTCCAAGAAATTCATCTGCATCTGCCGCGACAAGATGAACGTTCCTTATTTCGGAATGCTGTGGGGGAACTGGCAGCCGACCCGCGTGGTCGAGTTCGTCCGCAAGCCGGGCTGCCTTGCCTTCCTCGACGGCATGAAGCTGGGCATCTCCTCGGCGTCCTTCGGCGAGTTCGAGTCCGAGACGGGGGAGAACGCCACGTCCGGCGCCCAGGGCAACTACCACATCTACGCCTATCCGCTGCTCATCATGCTCAACATGATGGAGACCACCTCGAACTGCCTCAAGGACACCTACATGGACATCGACATTCTCTTCATGAGCGAGGTTGATCCGACGTGGAACGACGACGAGCTGGCGTTCTTCAGCGCGCCGGAGGCGGCCCTGGTGAACAACCCGGTGGGAATGATCGCCTGCATCGGCGACGCCTTCTCGTCCACAGTTCTCAAGCGCCCCGTGAACTCGCTGTTCTGGTGCGCCGGATCGTGGGGGATGATGTACCCGCTCGCGGGCTCGCCCATCGGCGACGACGGCGCACTTGACTTCTCCTCGCTGATGCTCGACCGCGTGCTGTTCGCCCTGCACCGCAGGGGGTTCCTGCAAGTCACCTACGGCGACGCGGCGCTGTGCAAGGGCAACTACTCGCCGCACATGCCGAAGACGCAGTACAAGTTCACGATGCTGTACCCGGTGCCCGAGACGCACGTGTCCCACGTGTCCGGCGAGTCGCCGCTGCGCTGGGGGACCGGGCGCGTGGTTCCGGCGACCGGCGAGGACTACATCTACCTGGTATGGGCGTGGAACGACTGCTGCATGCCCGGCGCAATCAACGCCCTGTGAGCGACGGCTGCTGGAGCAAGGCATCCGAGGCAAGGAGGATCCCGTGGACTTTCCGTTAAAAAAGGCCGTGAGCGCCGTGTGCATCGCCGGCCAGTTCTCGCTGATGTTCTGGAACATCAGCGCCTACGCGTCCTCCTGGAGGGATCAGCCGTCGTGCGGCGACGTTGCATCCTGCAAGCTCGCCGGGCACAACTTCGGCTACGATCGCGTGGCGTCCTCGCAGAACGACATGAACCACACGGACGTGTCGGGCGGCACGATCAACTTCGGGAACTCGAAGGTCCAGAAGGCGATGCAGGACACGGGCGGCCCGCTCAAGAAGAGCGATCTGAGCGCGGCAACGTCGGGCAAAGTCTCTTCCTCGCGCTACTACACCACCGGCAAGGCCCCGTCCATCACCGACATGCAGTCGCTGCAGTCGGCCTCCGACGACGAGATCACCGAGCGCTCCCAGGCCAACCTCGACAACATGGACGCGGATCTCGCCGCCGAGCAGAACGGCACGAAGAGCGCGGCGTCGATCGAGGCCCAGGCCTACTCGACGGTGCGCGGCGCAGCCTCCCGCTCGCGCAGCATCTCCGCCTCGGATCCCGTGTTCTCCCCGCTCAAGGAGACCGAGTCCTCGCTCACCGCCAACCCGTTCTACGACTGCGAGATAGACAAGAGGCTCATCTCGAAGAAAAGGAAGATCCACACCCCGGTGTACAAGTCCTGCTCGGACGTGGCGGTGAACGGCTGCACGCTCACGCACCACATGAACCCGTCGGTGGCGGCGTACATGAACGGCGCGGCGAAGTGGGGGCAGTGCTCGGGATCAAACTGCGTCTCGATGCATCTTGGAAAGTATTACGGGAGAGGCGAGGCGTTCGACCTCAACTCCTGCAGCCAGGGCTACCTCACGGAGACCATCAAGATCACCAACCCGGGCGCGATCACCTGGGCGGGGATCACCTCGGTGCGCTACCGCGGATCGGTCATAGTGACGCTCCCGAAGAGCAGCGAGAATGTCTCGCAGATGGTGCTGTTCGCCGGGGCCGATGGAGCAACGCCGTCCGTCTCCGGCTCCGGCGACATCGCAGGCCTCTCCTGCTCGGCGTCGTCAACCCAGCGCAACGGCCACTCGGCTGTCGATCTGACCTCGATGTTCAAGTCCGGGAAGAACGGCGGCACCATCACGTTCCAGATCTCATACAAGGGGGCCGAGCCCGACGTTGAGCTGCAGATCGGCTACGATCCGAGCAAGGTCGTGCTCAACGACGAGCTCAACGAGCCGTGCGCGACCTACGCCCGCGCGATCGAGTCGGGCGATCTCAAGGGAACGGTGACGTGCACCGCCTCGATTGCCAACTGCTCGGGCGGCTACTGCTCGATGAACGGCGTGACGATCCCGCAAGAGCAGATCCAGCACATCCCCACCCAGCCGTACACTTGCACGACGGCAACCGTGAAAGTCGATCCGTCCGCGCTTGCAGGATCGGGCAAGGAAAGCTCTGGCTCCAGTTCCAGCGGGAGCTCGGAACTCTACTCGTGCTCCGACCTGAAGGCGCAGGGATGCGGACTCTCCTCGTCGCGCTGCGCGCTTTTCGACAAGAACCAGCAGTGCGTGATCGAAAAGGCCACCTACGACTGCGGCTACGCGGGCGATCACGAGGAGGAGGTGATAACCACCGCCAGCTCCTACAAGTGCCCCGGCGCAATAAGCTGCATGGGCGTTGACTGCGTGGACATCATGGTCGGCGACGCCACCAGGGACTTCAACAAGGCCCTGGCGCTGATGCAGGAGTCCCAGCAGGGCCTCAACGATGTTGACTGCACCGCCTCGGGCACGTCGGCGGGAAGCATCGATCCTTCAAAATCGCTTGCCGAGCAGGGAGCGTCCGTTTCGTGCACGTTCTTCAAGCCCACGAAGGAGGAATGCAAGGACTACGCGCACGGCACAGGGCACCTGCTGAGCGCGAACAACTGCTGCAAGGAGCCGGGATCGCAGGTTGACACGGCGCAGTACATCCGCCAGATCGCCCACGTCTGGAAGATGAAAGGAGTTGGCGAGTCGATCCAGCGCGGAGACTTCGTGAAGTTCGACATGGGCTTCGACATCGACGGCGACTTCAGCCAGCTCTACGGAGTCGGCTGGGACCTCTTCAAGAACTACACCGGCGTCGGGCAGGCCTACGCGAGGATCGAGAGCAAGATCCTCTCGCCCATCACCAACGCGCTCAACAACATAATCCCCTACGCCGGAGACGTCTTCAAGGGCCTGACCTACTATGCCGAGGATCAGATCATCGCCGGAGTGATGAACGAGATAGTCCTTCCGTCAATCACCAATCTTGTCTATAAGATAGGATCCGCGATCACGGGCGCCGCAGGCGGCGCCGGAGGCGGCTCGATCATCAGCGACGGCACCTCGATGGGCCAGTGGCTCCAGCAGAAGCTCGCCGAGCAGATCGGCCAGGAGGCCGCCGCGATGGTGGCCGAGGTGATCTCGATCGTCGGCTGGGCCTACGCGATCTACTCGGCGGCGAAGATGCTCGCGCAGATCTGGTCGAAATGCACCAACGACGAGATCGCCCTTCAGTCGAAGATCCGCGAGAAGAACTGCGGCTACGCCGGGCGCTGGAAGGAGAAGCTGGGCGTGAAGCACGTGTTTCACGGCGGCATAGTTCCGGTTCACAACGTGTACTGCTGCTTCCAGTCCCCGCTCTCGCGCATCCTCAACAAGCAGGTGAAGTACGCGCTCAAGGGCTGCAACAACATC
>Ga0256406_1001942_pt1 | contig 31409 bp, 24 predicted proteins | sample RumenRJG_03DNA_FD_185986 | JGI IMG/M metagenome (GOLD analysis project Ga0256406, IMG submission 185986) | Bovine rumen microbial communities from Lethbridge, Alberta, Canada - RJG_03 | ecosystem: Host-associated > Mammals > Digestive system > Stomach > Rumen | place: Canada: Alberta | collected... | reverse complement strand
CATCGGTTCGATCCCGATCTGGGTCGTTTATTTTTACATGGGGTCTTAGCTCAGCTGGGAGAGCATCTGCCTTACAAGCAGAGGGTCACAGGTTCGAGCCCTGTAGGCCCCATATAGAAATAAATGAAATAAATGAATTGATTAATGCGGGCGGTTTCCCGAGTGGCCAAAGGGGACAGACTGTAAATCTGCTAGCGATGCTTTCGGTGGTTCGAATCCACCACCGCCCATTTAAATGCCGGTTTAAGGCTTGCGCCGATGTGGCTCAATTGGCAGAGCAGCTGATTTGTAATCAGCAGGTTATCGGTTCGAGTCCGATCATCGGCTTATTCTTAATTTTATATATCGCGGGATGGAGCAGTCAGGTAGCTCGTCGGGCTCATAACCCGAAGGTCGAAGGTTCAAATCCTTCTCCCGCAACTTATGTGCCTAGTTAGCTCAGTAGGTAGAGCAGGGGACTGAAAATCCCCGTGTCTCTGGTTCGATTCCGGAACTAGGCACTTTTTTAATGTATTAAGCCGTCGACACGCGAAACGTGTAATTGTAAAATCCCGATCTGGAGCATTAGCTCAGGTGGTAGAGCACTTGACTTTTAATCAAGTTGTCCGGGGTTCGAGTCCCCGATGCTTCATGTGTAAAGCCTCTGGATATTTTTCAGAGGTTTTTTTATAATTATGGATAGTTAATCACAGGAGGATCTGTCTTGAGCGAACAATATGATAAAGAAGAAGCCAGAGAGATGCGCAAAGAACGCCGTGCACAGGAGCGCGAGCGCAAGAAGAAAATTCTGCTCTATGTGTCTCTGGTCGTTATTGTCCTTGCTATTCTGATCGTGGTTGTTCTTATCGTTCTTCTGAGGGCGCATATGAAAGCGGAGGAGGCGACAGTCGCCACTACATCGGAACTTCAGTTTAATATTCAGTATGCCGGCGAACAGACGGAGTTTTCATCCTCGGAGAGCACAAGTTCATCGAACAGTGTCGTTGCCAGTTCGGAGAACGAAGATACATCTGTGCTGCCTACGATTGATCTGAGCGGTATATCAAGTACGCATGCCGTTATGGAACGTCTTTCTGACGGCGCTGTGTGTGCCGATCTTGGAAGTACGGAGCAGATCTATCCCGCATCCATGACAAAAATGATGACGGCGATTCTCGCCATTGAGAATCTGCCTGATCTGTCGAAGACTTATACGTTTGACGGCTCGGAGTTTGATACCGCCTACGCCAATGGCGCGACAACCGTTGGCTACCAGTCCGGCGATACGGCGACGTATACGGATATTCTGTACGGCATCATGCTTCCTTCAGGTGCAGACTGCTGTTACGCGATTGCCAATGCCGTTTCCGGAGATGAGAGCGATTTTGTCAATCTGATGAATCAGAAGGCCCAGGAGCTGGGCATGAATGACACGCATTTTTCCAACTGCGTCGGACTCCAGGCGGAGGATCACTATACCACCTGCGCCGATCTGGCGACGCTTCTGAAATATGCGCTGCAGAATGATACGTTCCGCGTTATTTTTACATCGTCAGTGTATACGACCGATCCGACTTCAGATTATCCGTCGGGTATTACCATGAGTTCCACCATGTTCATGGCGCTCGTCAATTCGACGCTGGATAACGGTGCGACGATCGAAGGCGGAAAAACCGGATTTACGGATGAGGCCGGTCACTGCCTTGCTTCTCTGGCAAGAGCGCAGGATGGAACAGAGTACATTCTTGTCACCGCTGGCGCTGCAGGCGGTGTAAACGATACACCGAATGTGGACGACGCCATCACCGTTTATTCTCAGCTTCCCGGCACGGCGGCAGTTACGCAGGATGACGAAAACGTGGATCTGGATTTCGGTGAGACAGTACTGAGCGGAAGCAACGATCAGTGAGTGCGGATGTCAGAAACGAAAAAGTGAATTATACCTATATGCTTCGCTGTCGGGGAAATGTTCTGTACACAGGATGGACGAATAACCTGGAAAAAAGAGTCCTGACACACAGCGAGGGGCTGGGAGGGAAATTCACCCACAGCCACAGACCTCTGGAGCTGGTATGGTTTGACTGCTATGCAGATAAAAGTGAGGCCATGCGCAGGGAAGTGCAGATCAAGCAGCTCACGCGTTCCGGGAAGGACGAACTGATCAGTTCACTTGATCCTGAGAGGAAAAAGGAAATTGAGCGCATCAATGCATTTGTGCGAAAAAGCGTACGTGACAGATAGACAGAGTGAAACGGGATAAAACATGCTTTGCGGGTTTTATCCCGTTAACGCGAAGTTCGCCACACCCGGTCACTTCGTGATCGGCCGTGTCTCTCTGTTCGCGTAAAAAAAGCGGCCGCAGCAGCGACCGCTTTTTTGTCATATTATCGTCAGTTCATTATCCGTCGATCTTGATTCCCTTGAGAAGAGAACCGAGATTTGTGCTGACATTCTCGGCTTTCGGAAGCTTGAACTCAGGCTCGCTGTCACGGCGGGAAGAATGCTCATATCTGCCGCTGTGCTCATGACCCTCATCTGCGCCCTCTTCCAGAGCTTTCATGGAAAGGCTGAGCTTGCCGTCTTTGATCGCGATAACCTTAACTTTCACTTCCTGTCCGACCTTCAGTACATCTTCTACCGATTTAACTCTCTTGTGAGTGATCTGGGAAATATGTACAAGTCCGGAAAGACCATCACCGAGATCAATGAAAGCGCCGTAGGACTGGATGCTCTCAACCTTGCCATCCATAACGGTTCCCACCGGGATAGATGCGATCCGTTCCTTTTTCTTCTCTTCTGCCTTTGCGCGAAGCGGCTCCACTGCGGAGAGGATCAGACGACCCTTCTGTTCATCAATTTCACGCACAATGACCTGAATCGGTTTGGAGAGATAATCTTCAAGGTTATCTACATGTCTCAGGGCAAGCCGTGATGCGGGAATAAATCCGCGGACACCTTCAACATTGGCTACCACACCTTTGTTGACTACGCCGTCTACGGTCACATCGAGGACGGTCTTGTTTTCCTGATATTCTTTCAGTTTGGACCAGTCTGCCTCACCCTCATCATGGAATTTGGATAAATCCAGTGCATCCTGGTTTTCCTGATCAAAATCTGCCATTGTACTTAAAGTTTCGTCTGCCATTGTCTCCACCTCAATATTTAAATTATCGCATGCAGCGCAGCAATATCGCCGCCTGCAATCACGCCTTTACAGTATAGCATAGTTTCAGGAAATCAACAGAAAAAAGTTCAGTTTCCTGCGAAAAACCCTGCAAAAAACCGCGTATTGCGTCTATAAAATCGCCGTTATGAAAAATTTGTGATATGATAACATAACTGATAAAAAAGCAGAAGAGGTTATGATATGGCGCAGAAAAAAGAGATCGTTTATATCGTAGGTCACCGCAATCCGGATACGGATTCGATCTGCTCGGCTATCGCCTATGCGGATATCAAGAACCGCACGGAGCTGGACCGGCAGTTTCTTCCGATGCGGGCAGGACAGATTAATGAGGAGACGGAATTTGTTCTGAAGCATTTTCATTATCCGATGCCTGGCTATCTGCCGGACGCGGGCACGCAGGTAAGTGAGATCGAGATTCACAAGGTACCGGGCACGCCGCGCGATCTGTCTGTCAAGAAGGCATGGCAGGTGATGAAAGAAGAGGGCATCGTGACGCTCCCCATCACCTCGGGCAAAAATAAACTGGAAGGCCTGATCACTGTCACAGATATCGCAAAATCCTATATGGAGATCTCTGACAGTCATATCCTCGCAGATGCACACACGCGCTATGACGCGATCGCGGATACGCTTGACGGCGAGATCCTCGTCGGCGACGGAAAGAAATATTTCACCGAGGGCCGCGTGGTCATCGGCGCTTTTCATCCGGATATGATGGGGCAGTATATTCAGCAGAACGACCTGGTCATCGTCGGAAACCGCGCGGAGGATCAGCTGTGCTGTCTGGATCTCAAGGCGAGCTGCATGGTCGTGGGACTCGGAGCTAAAGTCGGCTCTTCCATCCTGAAGCTGGCGGAAGAGGACGGATGCACGATCATATCCAGTCCACACGACACATATACCATTGCGCGTCTGATTAACCAGGCTGTTCCCGTGGAATACCTGATGCGTCACAGAGAAAATCTCATCTGCTTCCATAATACAGATAAGGTGGATGATATCGAGCAGGTCATGAAGACCAGCCGTCATCGTGACTATCCGGTTCTTGACAAGAAGGAACGTTATCTGGGCACGATTTCCCGCCGCAATCTGATCGGACATGTCGGCAAGAACCTGATTCTCGTGGATCACAATGAGACGACGCAGGCTGTCCTCAATGTCGAGGAGGCGAATGTGCTGGAGATCATTGATCATCACCGTCTCGGTTCCCTGCAGACCATGGGTCCGATTCTGTTCCGCTGCGAGCCAATCGGATGCACGGCGACTATCATGTATAAGATCTATCACGAAAAGCATCTGGAGATTCCGCCGAAGATTGCCGGGCTTCTGATGTCTGCCATCATCTCTGACACGCTGCTGTTTCGTTCGCCGACCTGTACGCCGATGGACAAGAATGCAGCGCAGGATCTGGCAGAAATTGCCGGTATCACGGATATCAATGCCTATGCGGCCGAGATGTTCCGTGCGGGCTCCAATCTGGAGGACAAGACGCCGGAAGAGATATTCTTCCAGGATTACAAGAAGTTCAATATTGAAGATACGAACTTCGGCGTCGGCCAGATCAGTTCCATGTCTGCCGAAGAACTTTCCTATATCAAGGGCCGCCTGCTTCCGCAGATGCAGGAGGAGTGCGGAAAACACGACATCGAGATGGTATTTTTCATGCTCACGAATATCATCGATGAGTCGACAGAACTTCTCTATTTTGGCAGCGGGGAGAAAAATGACGCCGGACGTCTCGTAAAGGCGGCATTCCCCGAATCGCAGCCGGACGGAACAAGCGCGAAGCTTCCGGGTATCATTTCCCGCAAAAAGCAGCTGATCCCCGCCTTCATGCGGGCTCTGCAGGAAAGGGAGTAATAGAATAAGCTGAAAAAGCAGTATGCGCGGAATACGCATACTGCTTTTTAATTATATCTATTATTTTTGTAATTAGTCATAATAATGCTTGCGCATACGATTTAAGCATGCTATAATCACGCATGGTTGTTACAAAGGTGTAACATAGCCGTACTTTAACCATTTATATTTTATCCACAGGGAGGATAAACACATGTCTTACGTTGATGAAGTCTACGAAAGAGTCGTAGCAAAGAACCCCGCTGAGCCGGAGTTTCATCAGGCAGTAAAGGAATTTCTTGAGAGCATTCGTCCGGTTGTTGATAAACACGAGGATGAGTACAGAAAGACAGCTCTTCTTGAAAGACTGACAGAGCCGGAGCGTCAGATCCGCTTCCGCGTTCCGTGGGTTGATGATAAGGGTCAGGTACAGGTAAATACCGGATACCGTGTTCAGTTCAACAGTGCCATCGGACCGTACAAGGGAGGCCTGCGTTTCCATCCTTCCGTATATCTGGGTATTATCAAGTTCCTTGGATTTGAGCAGATCTTCAAGAATTCTCTGACCGGACTTCCTATCGGAGGCGGCAAGGGCGGTTCTGATTTCGATCCGAAGGGCAAATCTGACAGAGAAGTTATGGCATTCTGCCAGAGCTTCATGACAGAGCTTTACAGACATATCGGCGCAGATACCGATGTTCCTGCCGGTGATATCGGCGTAGGCGGACGTGAGATCGGCTATCTGTATGGCCAGTATAAGAGAATAACCGGACTTTATGAAGGCGTTCTGACAGGTAAGGGTCTGACCTACGGCGGATCTCTCGCAAGAACAGAAGCTACCGGCTATGGCCTGCTGTACTTCACCAAAGAGCTCCTGAAGATCAACGGCAAGGATATCAAGGGAATGACAGCAGCTGTTTCCGGTGCCGGCAACGTAGCTATCTACGCGATCCAGAAGGCTCAGCAGATGGGCGTAAAGGTTCTGACCTGCTCTGATTCCACTGGCTGGATCTATGATCCGGACGGCATTGATGTGGCAACGCTGCAGGAGGTTAAGGAAGTTCATCGTGCACGTCTGACCGAGTACAAGGCAAAACGTCCGAATTCCGTATATCATGAGGGACGCGGCGTATGGGTTACCAAGACGGATCTCGCTCTTCCGTGCGCTACACAGAACGAGCTGACACTTGATGATGCGAAGACACTGGTTGAGAATGGCTGTGTTGCTGTCTGCGAGGGCGCTAACATGCCTACTACACTGGATGCAACCGAGTATCTCAAGAGCCACGGCGTAATCTTCGGACCGGCCAAGGCAGCCAATGCCGGCGGCGTAGCTACTTCTGCTCTTGAGATGTCTCAGAACAGCGAGCGTCTGTCATGGACATTCGAAGAGGTTGATCAGAAGCTGCAGCAGATCATGATCAACATCGTTCACAATATCGATGATGCGGCACGCGAATATGGCAAGGAAGGCGACTATGCAGCAGGTGCCAACATCGCCGGATTCCTGAAAGTCGCTGACGCTATGCAGGCACAGGGTATTGTCTGACTGTCCTGCATACTGACCCGGATGCATAATCCCGGCTGAAGGCTGAGAAAATGCTGCCGGTATATACGAGATCACGGAGGGCTGTCCGGCCGTCAAGGCGGCTGGGCGGCCCTCTTTCTGTGCGCGCTTTACAATTTTTTAATTTTAGTTTAAGATTAAGCACAGATTGTGACATAAAATTCAAAGCGTCTGAGAGCTGGGGAGATCCAGACGCCTGATTATTGAGGTGAATATGGATAAGTATGTGATCAAGGGCGGGAACCCTCTGGTCGGTGAAGTGGAAATTGGGGGAGCCAAGAACGCTGCACTTGCTATCCTTACGGCTGCGATCATGACCGACGAGCCGGTGTTTGTTGATAATATTCCGGATGTAAGTGATATTAATGTTCTTCTTGAGGCCATTTCCGTCATCGGCGCACGGGTTGACAGAGTCAGCCGTCATGCGGTGGAGATCAACGGATCTACGATAGAGTCTGTCAGCGTGGATTATGAGTATATCAAAAAGATCCGCGCATCCTACTACCTGCTGGGAGCGCTGCTCGGCAAGTACAAGAGAGCAGAGGTGCCGCTTCCCGGTGGCTGCAATATCGGCAGCCGTCCGATTGATCAGCATCTGAAAGGATTTCGTGCACTTGGCGCTTCTGTGACGATTCGTCACGGTGTCATCGTGGCATCCGCACAGGATCTGCACGGTGCACATATTTTTCTGGACATGGTTTCCGTCGGAGCTACCATCAATATCATGATGGCTGCATCCATGGCGAGAGGCAATACGATCATTGAAAATGCCGCGAGGGAACCGCACGTCGTTGATGCGGCGAACTTCCTGAACAGCATGGGCGCGAATATCAAGGGCGCCGGAACGGATGTCATCCGTATCCGCGGTGTGGAGAAGCTTCACAGAACGAACTACACCATCGTCCCTGATATGATCGAGGCCGGTACGTATATGTTTGCGGCAGCGGCTACGAAGGGTGATATCCTGATCAAGAATGTCATTCCCAAGCATCTGGAGGCGATCACCGCGAAACTCGTTGAGATCGGCTGTCAGGTCGAGGAATTTGACGACGCTGTCAGGGTTATCGCGAAGAACCGTCTGAACAAGACGCATGTCAAGACGCTTCCCTATCCGGGATTTCCGACGGATATGCAGCCGCAGATCAGCGTGACGCTCTGTCTCGCCAGAGGCACGAGCATTGTAACCGAGAGTATTTTTGAAAACCGCTTCAGATACGTGGATGAACTGTCACGGATGGGAGCGAACATTAAGGTGGAAGGCAATTCGGCCATCATTGACGGCGTTGAATCCCTGACGGGAGCAAGAATCGCTGCGCCTGATCTCCGCGCCGGTGCCGCACTGGTCATCGCCGGACTCGCCGCCGAGGGCATCACGGTCATTGATGACATTGTCTATATCCAGAGGGGTTATGAGGATTTTGACATCAAAATCCAGGAACTGGGTGGACAGATTGAAAAAGTTTCCGACGAGCGCGAGATTCAGAAATTTCGCCTGAGAGTCGGCTGAAGGGTAAGAAGAGTAAGAAACAGAGCCGGATGAGCACTTTGCGGTGTCATTCGGTTTTTTGCTGTTTATACCGTTGGACAAAATGTTTTACGTGTCCTAAAGGGGTACAAATTGCCTTGACTGTACCTGTGAGCGGCGTTATCTTACCATACAGAAACAGACAGTTACTAATTTACAACTGCATATGCTTTCTCTTATTCAGAGTGGCGGAGGTACATAGGACCTTTGAAACCACGGCAACCCCGATTCGTCGGAAGGTGCCCGCCTGAGCGAGATTATCGAACAATAAGGGAGTCGATCGCCGGATCTTCTTCATTATGATGATCCGGTTTTTTTACGCAATAGTGGGAAAGCAGAACGGTAACCCATTTCAGAAGGAGCTGCGAGATGGAAAAAAGATTGTTTACATCCGAGTCCGTTACAGAAGGACATCCGGACAAGGTCTGCGACGCTGTCAGCGACGCAATCCTTGATGCCTGCCTCGAGCAGGATCCGTACAGCCGTGTAGCCTGCGAAACGGCTGCCTGCACCGGTTTTGTACTGGTGACCGGCGAAATCACAACAAAGGCTATTGTCGATTATCAGGACGTTGTCCGCAAAACGGTCAACGAGATCGGTTATGACAATGCCGACTGCCAGTTCAACGGCAATACCTGCGCCGTATTTGTAGCGCTTGACAGACAGTCCGCTGATATTGCGCTGGGCGTTGACAAGTCTCTGGAGGCAAAGAAGGGCGGCCAGGAAGAGGATCTGGATACAGGTGCCGGCGATCAGGGTATGATGTTCGGATATGCCTGCAACGAGACACCGGAGCTGATGCCGTATCCGATCGAGCTTGCACACAAGCTTTCCAGAAAACTCACGGAAGTACGCAAGAACGGCACACTGCCGTATCTTCGCCCGGACGGAAAGACACAGGTATCTGTGGAATATGATGAGAACAACTGTCCGGTAAGACTTGAGGCTGTCGTTCTCTCCACGCAGCATGATGAGAATGTTACGCAGGAGCAGATTCATAAGGACATCAAAAAATACGTGTTCGATGAAGTTCTTGACCCGAAGATGATCGACGAGAACACGAAGATCTATATCAATCCGACAGGACGTTTCGTAATCGGCGGACCTCACGGCGATGCTGGTCTCACAGGCCGCAAGATCATCGTTGATACCTATGGCGGATACGCCCGTCACGGCGGCGGCGCTTTTTCCGGAAAGGATCCGACGAAGGTAGACCGTTCCGCAGCATATGCAGCCCGCTATGTGGCGAAGAATATTGTCTCTGCAGGCCTTGCAGACAGAGCTGAGATTCAGCTTTCCTACGCAATCGGCGTGGCTGAGCCGACTTCCATCAACATCGATACGTTCGGAACCGGCAAACTGAGCGATGAGGAGCTCGTGAAGATTATCCGCGAGAACTTTGACCTCCGTCCGGCCGGCATCATCAAGATGCTGGATCTGCGCCGCCCGATCTATCGTCAGACCGCAGCGTATGGCCACTTCGGCCGTACGGATGTCGATCTGCCCTGGGAGCACACAGACAGGGCTGATGCGCTTCGCAAATATTTGAAGTGACAGCTGCGGCAGCCGGACTGTGAGCGCCTGAAGCGCCGGAGATCGGTGATCCGCAGAGAATATAACATCCGCTGACAGGCGCCCCGTACGGAATATTACCGCGCGGGGCGTTTCTGTGTTACACTCATAGACGGTTGCTGTAAAAAATGAGTCGGATGGTGGAGAATTTCGCATGATTTTTTATCTGATGGGAAAAAGCGCAAGCGGCAAGGATCATATATATCAGGCTGTTCTCACGGATACTGTTCTGAAGGATAAGCTGCAGCCGCTGGTCATCTGCACGACGAGGCCCATGCGACACGGGGAGAAGAACGGCCGCGAATACTGGTTTACGGATGAGAAAACGCTGCAGAGGCTCAGATCAGAGGGAAAAGTGATCGAGGAACGCTGCTATCGAACAGTGAGCGGACCGTGGTATTATTTTACTGCGGACGACGGACATATCGATGCCGCCGGTCAGAACTATCTCGGCATCGGTACGCTGGAATCCTACGTCAGACTGAAGCAGTATTTTGGCGAGCAGAATCTGGTTCCGCTGCTCATTGAGAGCGACGACGGTATACGGCTGGAACGTGCGCTCCGGAGAGAACGGAAACAGGCCGTGCCGCAGTATGAGGAGATGTGCCGCCGCTTTCTCGCCGACGCCGCGGATTTTTCCGAAGAGAAAATAGCGCAGGCGGGTATCCGGAGACGCTTTCTGAATAACGGCGCGCTGGATGACTGTATCCGTGAAGTTGCGGTATTTATCGCAGATATGATATGATAATATATACGCTTCAGGGAGGAGAGCAGAATGCGGGAACCGGATGAAATCAGGGGATTTGCGGGTATCATCGGACATCGTGATGCCGTATCGCATATTCAGAATGCCATACGTTCGGATAAGGTGTCGCATGCCTATATCATCAGCGGAGAACAGGGCTCGGGCAAGCGGCTGATCGCCACGCTTTTTGCCATGACGCTGCAGTGTGAGGAGCACGGCGTTGATCCCTGCGGGCAGTGTGCGTCCTGCCGCAAGGCACTCACAGGCAATCACCCGGACATCATCTATGTAAAGCATGAGAAGCCCAATACGATCAGCGTAGACGAGGTCAGAGCGCAGATCGTCGATGATGCGGCGATCCGGCCCTACGAGAGTCCTTACAAAATCTACATTGTCGAGGAAGCTTCCAAGATGACACCACAGGCGCAGAATGCCCTGCTGAAAACCATTGAGGAGCCGCCGGAATACGTAGTTATCATGCTTCTGACGGAAAACCGGGAATCGCTTCTTCCGACGATCAATTCGAGATGCGTGTCGCTGAACCTTCACCCTGTCAGCGATGAAGAGATGAAGGATTACCTGATGAAGCAGATGCATGTGCCGGATTATCAGGCGGAGATTGAGGCGGCATTTGCACAGGGAAATATCGGACGGGCGAAGAGAATTGCCGGATCTTCGGATTTTATGGAGATTGTTGAGAATTCGATCCGGCTGATGAAACAATCCAGACAGATGGATGTGCGTGACATGATCGAGGCGATCCGCATGCTCTCGAAGGACCGCCAGCAGACATATGATTATCTGGAAGTGTTCGACATGTGGTTCCGCGACGTGCTTCTGTTTAAGGCGACGCGCGACGTGGACGGATTGCTTTTCCGCGAGGAGGTCAGCGCGATCCGCGAGCGCGCGATGATCAGTTCCTATGAAGGCCTGGAAAAAATTCAGCAGGCGATCCGTACGGCAGGAGACAGGCTCCGCGCAAACGTCAGCTTTGATCTGACGATGGAACTGATGTTCCTCACCATCAAAGAGAATTAATTTTAATGGCTTGATACAGCTTGTGGCATTATTTTTTACATGGTGCCAGATGCTGGGAAACAGGATAGAAAAATGGCAAAGGTTATCGGTGTCCGGTTCAGAAGTGCCGGAAAAGTCTATTATTTTGATCCGCTCGATTTTGAGCTGAGACACGGAGATATGGTCGTCGTGGAGACGGCAATGGGCAATGAGTGCGGCAGAGTCGTTCTTTCTGCGCGCGAGGTGCCGGATGAAAAAGTGACGAAGCCGCTCCGCCCCGTTGTGAGAAAGGCGGACGAACAGGATATCCGCAGGGAAGAGGAGCTCCGGAAGAAGGAAAACGAGGCTTTTCATATCTGCAAAAACAAGATCCGCGAGCATAATCTGGACATGAAGCTGGTTGCGGCGGAGTGTACCTTCGACGGAAAGAAAATCATGTTTTACTTTACGGCAGACGGCCGGGTGGATTTCCGTGAGCTTGTGAGGGATCTGGCTTCTGTATTCAAGATGAGAATCGAGCTGCGGCAGATCGGCGTGCGGGACGAGACGAGAATTCTCGGGGGCATCGGCATCTGCGGGCGCCAGCTCTGCTGCTCATCTTATCTCACGGATTTTGTACCGGTTTCGATCAGGATGGCCAAGGAGCAGAATCTGTCGCTGAACCCCGGGAAGATCTCGGGCGTCTGCGGCCGGCTGATGTGCTGCCTGAAGAATGAAGAGGAAACGTATGAATATCTGAACCGCAATCTTCCGGGCATCGGCGATACGGTGCAGACGCCGGATGAGCGGGTCGGCGTGGTATCTGCCGTCAATGTACTCAGGCAGCAGATCCGCGTGCTGATCGAAGAGGGCGACGAGAAGGATATGGAGGAATATCCGGCGGCCGACCTCACGCTGATTGCCAAAAAGAAGAAGGGCCCGAGACAGCAGCCGAAGAAGAAAGCGCAGAATGATGAAGCCGCAGAGGGCGGTTCCGGAGAAAAGAAAAAAGGCCGGAACGCCGGGAAATCTGAAGGCGGCAAAGACGGCAGAGGCGCGGAGAAGGCCGGCGACAGAGAAGCTGATAAATCAGGAAGAAAAGAGTCTGACAGAAACAGAGAGCGGACACAGGGGGAAAGTGCCGGTGGAAAGAATGCCGAGGAATCCCAGGGACGTACCGGACGCGGCAGAAACCGCAGAAGAAGGCAGAATGCCCAGAATGACGCTTCAGCGGGCAGCGGAAATGCCATGGACCGCGAATCCGGCAGTGCGCCGGGCGCCCGGACGGAGAGGGATAACGATGTCAGCGCATCGGAAGAACCCGGTGAGGAGAAGAAACACCGCAGCCGCCGGCGCAGACGTCACAGGAACAACGGCGGCAATGCTGCCGGTGCATCCGGCGATACAGCCGGAGAATCAGAGGGCGGCACAGCCCAGTGAAGGAGTCAGGCATGCCGGAACATCCGCTGCTGAGAGAAGATGAACAGCTGGACGATCTCCAGAATGGGTATTTCATCATTCAGGGTGATAAAAATTTCCGCTACGGCATGGACGCAGTCCTGCTGGCGGACTATGCTGCGGCCGGCCCGGACGACAGAATCCTGGATATGTGCACGGGAACAGGGATTGTCCCCATTCTGCTCGCCGCAAGAGGCCGGGGGAAAGAGATCACCGGACTGGAAATTCAGGAGAAGTCTGCGGATATGGCGGAGAGAAGCGTCAGGATCAACCATCTGCAGGACAGAATCAGAATCATCCGTGGAGATATAAGGGAAGCCGCGTCATTTTTTGACGCAGCTTCTTTTGATATAGTCACATGCAATCCGCCGTATATGATCGGCGGGCACGGGCTGAAAAATCCGGATCCGGGCATGGCAGCTGCGCGGCATGAGATCTTCTGCACGTTCCGCGATGTGGCCATGCAGGCGGCGTATCTGCTGGCGCCCCACGGATATTTTTACCTGATCCACCGGCCGTTCAGGCTGGCGGAGATCATGGATACGCTGCGGGAATTTCATCTCGAACCCAAGAAGATGCGGCTCGTCTATCCGTATGTGGACAGGGAACCGAATCTCGTGCTGATCGAGGCACGCAGGGACGGGAGACCACGGCTTGAGGTGGAAAAACCGCTGATCGTCTATGAGAAGCCCGGCGTCTATACGGATGATATCCGGGCGATATACGGGGACGGGCGCTGAAGCCGTGTGCAGAACAATCCGAAACAGGGAGAGGTTATGACAGGAAAACTGGTACTTTGTGCGACGCCGATAGGAAATCTGGGGGATATGACGCCCCGCGTGATCCAGGCGCTGAAGGATGCGGATCTGATCGCCGCGGAGGATACAAGAAACAGTATCCGGCTGCTGAATCATTTTGACATTCACACGCCGATGACCGCATATCATGAGAACAACCGCTATGACAAGGGACGTGAGCTCGTCCGCAAAATGCAGGAGGGAACCGTAGTCGCTCTGATCACGGACGCGGGGACGCCGGGCATTTCGGACCCCGGCGAGGAACTGGTCCGCATGTGCAGCGAGGCGGGCATACCCGTGACATCCCTTCCCGGCTCTGCGGCATGCATTACGGCGCTGATTGTCTCGGGACTGCCGACCGGCCGGTTTATTTTTGAGGCATTTCTGCCAATGGATAAGAAGGAGCGGCGCAGCAGGCTGGAGGAAATGAAAAACGAGACCGTGACGATCGTACTCTATGAAGCACCGCATCGTCTGAGACGGACGCTCGGGGAGCTGCGCGAGAATCTGGGCGGCAGCAGGAAGATCGCCATCTGCCGGGAACTTACGAAGATTCACGAGGAAATCCAGCGGACAACACTGGAGGAGGCCTGCCGGATTTACGAAGAGAAGGAGCCGAAGGGCGAATACGTCCTCGTGATCGCCGGGCGGGATCCGGAGGAAATCAGGCACGAGGAACAGCAGAGCTGGGACAGCGTGTCTGTGTCTGATCATGTGCAGATGTATATGGATCAGGGCCTGGACAGGAAAGAAGCCATGAAGGCGGCCGCGCGCGACCGCGGTGTCGGCCGGCGGGAGATATACGCTGCGCTTGAAAAGGATAAGGAGCAGGCGTCCGGAACGCGCACAGCGGCGGCCCCGGGCGAGGATTGCAAACAATGACGGCTGTTGTTATAATGAAGAAATCACAGTGGGGTTTTATGCGTAATAAATGTATTGGATACTGATGGTGTGCACGACCGGACGTTTTCCGGGAGAATACCGCTGAAACGCGTTTTCCGGAAAAGCTCTGGACAGCACTGCACAGAGATGTGCCGCGAACCCGGCAGGAAAGGGGAAGTTTATGAATATCACAATCAGTGGAAAAAATGTCGAAGTAACGGATGCACTGAGAAATACGATCAATGCCAAACTCGGCAAGCTGAACAGATATTTTACCGATGATACGAACATCATCGTTACCCTCAGTGTGGAGAAGGAGAGACAGAAGATCGAGGTTACGATTCCTGTCAAGGGACGGATTATCCGTTCGGAGCAGGTGAGCAATGATATGTACATTTCGATCGATCTGGTAGAGGAAGTCATCGAGCGCCAGCTGCGCAAGTATAAGAACAAGATCATCGACAAGAAGCAGAACGCGGCGAACTTCCAGAAGGCATATATTGACAAGGACTACATGGAGAATGAGGATATCCGCATTGTCCGCACGAAGAAGTTCCCGGTAAAGCCGATGTATCCGGAAGATGCCTGTGTGCAGATGGAGCTTCTCGGCCACAATTTCTTCGTTTTCACCAACGCTGATACGGATGAGGTCAATGTCGTTTACAAGAGAAAGGGCGGCACCTACGGCCTCATTGAGCCGGAAGAGTGAGGAGCAGTAACTGTATATGAAATTATCAGAAAAACTATTTGGCACGCACAGTGAGCATGAGATCAAGAGAATCATGCCCACTGTGAAAAAAATTGAGGCGCTTCAGCCCACCATGCAGGCAATGTCCGATGATGAGCTGAAAGCACAGACACAGAAGTTCAAGGACCGTCTCGCCAACGGCGAGACACTGGATGACCTTCTCGTCGAGGCGTTCGCGACAGTCCGCGAGGCGGCGAAGAGAGTCCTCGGCATGGAGCCCTATGAGGTACAGATCATCGGCGGTATCATCCTTCACCAGGGACGTATCGCAGAGATGAAGACCGGCGAAGGAAAAACGCTGGTTTCAACCATGCCGGCCTATCTCAATGCGCTGACCGGCCGTGGCGTGCATATCATCACGGTCAATGATTACCTGGCACAGCGTGATGCGGGATGGATGGGAAAGGTTCATGAGTTCCTTGGCCTCACGGTTGGCTGCGTCCTCAACAGCATGAAGAACGATGAGCGCAGAAAGCAGTATGCCTGCGACATCACCTATGTGACGAACAATGAGGACGGCTTCGATTATCTGCGTGACAACATGGTCATCTATAAAGACCGCATGGTGCAGCGCGGTCTTGTCTATGCCATCATCGATGAGGTCGACTCCGTCCTGATCGATGAGGCGAGAACACCTCTGATCATTTCCGGTCAGAGCGGAAAGTCGACCAAGCTGTATGAAACCTGCGACATTCTCGCCACACAGCTGCAGCAGGGCGAGGCGTCAGGCGAAGTGACGAAGATGACGGCGATCATGGGCGAGGAGATCACCGAGACAGGTGACTTTATCGTCAATGAGAAGGATAAGATCGTCACACTCACGGATCAGGGCGTCAAGAAGGTGGAGCAGTTCTTCCACATCGACAACCTTTCCGATCCGGAGAATCTGGAGATCCAGCACAATGTGAACCTTGCGCTGCGTGCGCATTATCTGATGCACAGGGATCAGGACTATATCGTCAAGGATGATCAGGTGTTCATCGTCGACGAGTTTACCGGCCGTGTCCTTCCGGGACGCCGTTACTCAGACGGTCTGCATCAGGCGATCGAGGCGAAGGAACACGTGAAGGTAAAACGGGAGTCCAAGACGCTCGCTACGATCACGTTCCAGAACTTCTTCAACAAGTATGAGAAAAAAGCCGGTATGACGGGTACCGCACTCACCGAGGAAGAAGAATTCCGCGAGATCTACAGCATGGATGTGGTGGAGATCCCGACGAACAAGCCGATAGCCCGTATTGATCATGAAGATGTCGTCTACATGACCAAGAAGGAAAAATATAAGGCAGTCATCGATGAGGTTGAGGAGTCCCATGCCAAGGGACAGCCGGTACTTGTCGGTACCGTGAATATCGATACATCCGAACTGCTCTCCAAAATGCTCACGAGACGCGGCATCCAGCATCAGGTGCTGAATGCAAAGTATCACGAGCTCGAGGCGGAGATCATTTCGCACGCCGGCGAAGAGGGATCGGTGACGATCGCGACGAACATGGCCGGCCGTGGTACCGATATCAAGCTGGATGATGCGGCGAGAGCTGCCGGCGGCCTCAAGGTCATCGGCACAGAGCGCCATGAGTCGAGACGTATCGATAACCAGCTGCGCGGACGTTCCGGACGTCAGGGAGATCCCGGTGAGAGCCGTTTTTATCTCTCTCTGGAGGATGATCTGCTGCGTCTGTTCGGATCTGAGAAGCTGATGTCTGTCTTCCGTTCTCTCGGTGTGGCGGAGGGCGAGGCCATCCATCACAAGATGCTCTCCTCGACGATCCAGAAAGCGCAGGAGAAGATCGAGAGCAACAACTACGGTATCCGGCGCAACCTTCTGGAATACGACCTCGTAAACAACGAGCAGCGTGAGATCATTTACGGTGAGCGCCGTCAGGTGCTTGACGGTGAGAACATGCGCGATTCCATCATGAAGATGATCTATGACACCGTAGATAATACCGTGGAGCGCGCGATCGGTGAGGCAGATGACAGTGAGGACTGGGATCTGGATGATCTCAACCGGCTTCTTCTTCCGCTGATTCCGATAGAACCTGTGACAAAAGAAGACGTCAAAGGCGTCTCCAAAGACCAGCTGAAGCAGAAGATCAAGGAAAAAGCGGCCGCTCTCTACGAAGAGAAGGAAGCGCAGTTTGAGTCTCCGGAGCAGATCCGTGAGATCGAGCGCGTCATTCTGCTCCGCGTCATCGATGAGCACTGGATGAACCATATCGACGATATGGAACAGCTGCGGCAGGGCATCGGTCTTGTCGGATATGGCCAGAGAGACCCGAAGGTCGAGTACAAGATGGCGGCCTACGACATGTTCAATGAGATGACAGAGAGCATCCAGCAGGATACGATCCGTCTTCTGTACCATGTGCGTGTCGAGGAAAAAGTGGAGCGCGAAGAGGTGGCAAAGGTCACCGGCACGAACCGCGACGATACGTCAAAGAAAAAACCGGTCGCAAGAAAGGCAAAGAAGATCTATCCCAACGATCCCTGCCCATGCGGAAGCGGCCTGAAATACAAGCAGTGTCACGGGCGCAAAGGCGCACCGCCGCTGCCTGATGCAGAGTAAACGCCTGTAATATACAGGATGTCACATACCGGGGCTGCTGTACCGGCCCGACGGCCCGGGGAAAAAGACCGGAATAAAACATTCACGAAAGTGAGCGCCTGAAGGCGCGAAAGGTGGTGAAGCTGATGGTTGTTGAATTAGAGAACATGAAACAGGAACTGAAAACCTATGATCAGCCGTTAGTGGAAGTGAGGGATTCACTTTGACCTCGCTGTCAAAGAACAGCGGATCGAAGAATTAGAGCGTAAGATGGAGGAGCCGAACTTCTGGGATAACCCGGAGGAGGCGCAGAAGCAGACGAAGGAACTGGGCGATCTGAAAAATGACCGCGATAGCTACAAGAAGCTGCTCTCCACGAAGGAAGATATCGAGACACTGATCGAGATGGGTGAGGAAGAGGACGATGCGTCTGTCGTTCCGGAAGTCCGCTCCATGCTGGATGAGTTTATCGATACGCTTGATGACATGCGCATCAAGACACTGCTCTCAGAGGAGTACGACGACCGCAACGCGATCGTCAAACTGAATTCCGGCGCGGGCGGAACCGAGGCCATGGACTGGTGCGGCATGCTCTACCGCATGTATACGCGCTGGGCGGACCGCAAGGGATTCAAGATCGAGGAACTGGATTATCAGGAAGGCGATGAAGCGGGCATCAAGTCCGTTATGTTCCAGGTCAACGGAGAAAACGCCTACGGACTTCTGAAATCCGAGGCCGGTGTGCACCGTCTTGTGCGCATCTCGCCGTTTAATGCTCAGGCCAAGAGGCAGACGTCCTTTGTCTCGGCGGATGTCATGCCGGAGCTGGATGAGGATATCAACATCGAAGTTCCTGAGAAGGATATCCGTGTGGATACCTACCGTTCGAGCGGTGCCGGCGGACAGCATATCAACAAGACGTCTTCGGCGATCCGTATCACGCATCTGCCCACGGGTATCGTGGTCACCTGCCAGAACGAGCGGTCGCAGCATATGAATAAGGACAAGGCCATGCAGGTCCTGAAGGCAAAGCTGTATATGCTGGAAAAACAGCGGCAGGAAGAGCAGAAGGATGATATCCGCGGAGAAGTGACGGATATCGCCTGGGGACACCAGATCAGATCCTATGTCCTTCAGCCGTACACCATGGTAAAGGATCTCCGGACTGGTGAGGAGCGCGCCCAGGCGGACGCCGTGCTGGACGGAGACATCGACAGGTTTATTTTTGCATACCTGAAATGGAACGCGCTGAAAAAGAAGCAGCGCGCGGAGGCATAAAATTAAGCAATATGTATAAGTCTGCGCACCCTTCGGGTGTGCAGCCCGCCTCTGGCATGCGACGGACTTATACACCTACATCAGATGAGAGCGAGGATATGAACAGATGGTCAATGCAGCCGTTCTGGGTTACGGAACCGTGGGTTCCGGTGTCGTAGAAGTACTCACCACAAACCGGGAGATTATCCGCCGGAATGTGGGAGATGAAGTTCACGTGAAATACGTACTGGATCTCAGGGATTTTCCCGGTGATCCGGTCGAAGATGTACTGGTACACGATTACAGCGTAATTCTGAACGATCCGTCTGTGGATATCGTTGTTGAGACGATGGGCGGTCTGAAGCCGGCCTATGAATTTACGAAGGCGGCGCTGGAAGCAGGAAAAAGCGTCTGCACATCCAATAAGGAGCTGGTTGCCGCGCATGGAACGGAGCTTCTGGAGACCGCGAAGGCACACCATGTGAGCTACCTCTTCGAGGCGAGCTGCGGAGGCGGCATTCCGATCATCCGCCCGCTGAATACCTGTCTCACGGCCGATGATATCGACGGTGTATCCGGTATTCTGAACGGAACGACGAACTATATTCTCACGAAGATGGATACGGATGGTTCGGAATTCGATGACGCACTGGCAGAGGCGCAGAAGAACGGATATGCCGAGCGCAATCCTGCCGCTGATATCGAGGGCGGTGATGCGTGCCGCAAGATCGCCATTCTCTCATCTATCGCCTATGGAAAACACGTGAGCTATGACAAAATTTACACGGAGGGCATTTCCTCTGTTACCGCTGCGGATTTCAAGTATGCGCAGGAGATCGGCGCGAGAATCCGTCTGATCGCTGAGAGCGGCAGACGCGGCGACCATTATTATGCGATAGTCGCTCCGGCCATGGTCGGTGAGAATGATCCGCTGTACAGTGTGAACGGCGTCTTCAACGCCATCTGCGTACACGGCAACATGCTCGGCGACACCATGTACTACGGAAGCGGTGCCGGCAAGCTCCCGACGGCGAGTGCGGTCGTGAGCGATGTGGTTGACGAGGCAAAGCATCTCCACGAGACGATCCATGTGAACTGGAGCAGCGAGGAACTTGAGCTGCAGCCGGTCGGAGAGCTTCAGACCCGTTTCTTCGTCCGCGTGAGCGGCAGCGCAGCAGAGCGCGCGGCAGCGGTAAAGAAGGTATTCGGAGAAGTTGAGACGATCAGCCTGCAGGCAGTGCCGGGCGAGTTCGCTTTTATTACCCGGAAGATCAGTGAAGCGGATTTTGCGGAAAAAGCAAAACAGATTGAGGGCGGCATCATCAGCCGCATCCGTGTTCATTTCTGATATAAGTTCAGGTGCAGGATATCAGCTGCGGGAGTCGCGAGGCGATGAAGCAGCTGTTTTTGCGCAGATGCCACGGCGTTCTGACGGAGCCGGGGCTATGCGGTGAAAGAATTTCCGTGAAGGAGTGAGTGCACATGCAGAAGCACACAGGGGAACCTTATTACATAACGACCGCGATCGCATATGCGTCGGGGAAACCGCACATCGGCAACACCTATGAGATTGTTCTGGCTGATTCGATCGCCCGTTTCCGCAGAATGCAGGGATTTGACGTCCGTTTTCAGACCGGTACCGACGAGCACGGACAGAAGATCGAGCAGAAGGCCGAGGAGAAGGGGATCACACCGAAGCAGTATGTGGATGAGGTATCCGGAGAGATCCATCGGATATGGGATCTGATGAATACGTCTTATGACAAGTTCATCCGCACGACAGATCCGGACCATGAAGCGCAGGTAAAGAAGATCTTTAAGAAAATGTATGACAAGGGCGATATCTACCTCGGTTCATACGAGGGCTGGTACTGCACGCCATGCGAGTCCTTCTGGACGGAGAGCCAGCTCGTCGACGGCCGCTGCCCGGACTGCGGAAGGCCTGTGACGAAAGCGCATGAGCCGGCATATTTCTTCCGCATGAGCAAATATGCGCCGCAGCTGATCGATTATATCAACACGCATCCGGATTTTATCCAGCCGGAGTCGCGCAAGAACGAGATGATGAACAACTTCCTCCTTCCGGGACTGCAGGATCTGTGCGTGTCGAGGACATCCTTCAACTGGGGAATCCCCGTTGATTTTGACCCGAAGCACGTGGTCTATGTATGGCTCGATGCGCTGACAAACTATATCACCGGTCTCGGTTACGATGCGGACGGCAACAGTGATCCGATGTTTGACAAATACTGGCCTGCCGATCTGCACCTGATCGGCAAGGATATCATCCGCTTCCATACGATCTACTGGCCGATCTTCCTGATGTCGATGGGACTGCCGCTGCCGAAACAGGTATTCGGACACCCGTGGCTTCTCCAGGCGGACGGCAAGATGAGCAAATCAAAGGGCAATGTGATCTATGCGGATGATCTCGTGGATCTGTTCGGCGTAGATGCGGTGCGCTATTTCGTTCTCCATGAGATGCCGTTTGAAAATGACGGCGTGATCAGCTGGGATCTGATGGTCGAGAGAAATAACGCGGATCTCGCGAATACGCTTGGCAATCTCGTGAACCGCACCATCTCCATGAGCAATAAGTATTTCGACGGCAGAGTGGAAGACCGGCATGTGACCGCGCCTGTCGATGAGGAGCTGAAGAAGGTCGTGACCGGCACGGCGGCGAAAGTGGAGAACAGGATGAAGACACTCCACGTGGCGGATGCCATCACCGAGATCTTCACGATGTTCAAGAGATGCAATAAATATATCGATGAGACGCAGCCATGGGTACTCGCGAAGAACGAGGCGGATCAGGACCGTCTGGCGACAGTGCTTTACAATCTGATCGAGAGTATCACCATCGGCGCGAGCCTGCTCGAGCCGTTTATGCCGGAGACGACAGAGAAGATTCTGCAGCAGCTGAACACGGAAAAACGCGATTATGCGGTGATCGATCAGTTCGGACTGTATCCTTCCGGCAATAAAGTAACGGCACAGCCGGAGATCCTTTTTGCGAGAAAAGATCTGAAAGAGATCATGGCGCAGGTCGAGGCGAAAAACGGCACGGCAGCGGAGAGCAAAGACGGCAGTGCGGAAGGCACTGCGGCCGGAACAGCTTCCTCTGCGGATGAGACCGGCAGGGACGAGGGTAAGAGCGAGATCCACGTAGATCCGAAAGAGGGGATCACATACGATGATTTCGCAAAATGCCAGTTCGTCGTCGGTGAGGTCATTTCCTGTGAGGCAGTTCCGAAGTCGAAAAAACTGCTGAAATTCCAGATCAGGATTGGAGATTCGACGCGCCAGATCCTCTCGGGTATCCGCAAATGGTATCCGGAGCCGGAAAAACTCGTCGGCATGAAGGTCATGGCACTGATCAATCTCGCGCCCCGGAAGATGGCGGGACTGGATTCGGAGGGCATGCTGCTGTCGGCGGAGGATGCTGAAGGCAATGTGTGCCTGATGACACCGTCAAAGGATATGCCTTCCGGATCGGAGATCTGCTGATGATTTTTGACACGCACGCTCATTATGACGATGTGGCATTTGATGCGGACAGAGACAGTGTGGTCAGTTCGCTTCCCGCTTCCGGTGTCACGGCTTTTGTCAACGTGTCGGCGGAGTGGGACAGCCTGAAGAAGACGGAAGATATCGTCAGCCGGTATGATTTTTCCCGGGCGGCGTACGGCATTCATCCCGACAATGTCGGGGTACTGACAGAGGAACGGATGGATGAACTCAGAGAATACTGTCTGAGCAGCCGCTGTGTCGCCGTCGGAGAGATCGGACTTGACTATCATTACGGGAAAGAAAACCGCGATGAGCAGATCCGCTGGTTTGTGCGGCAGATCGCACTTGCGCGTGAACTGTCGCTCCCGGTGATCATTCACAGCCGCGACGCGGCGGAGGATACGATGGATATCATCCGCCGTGAGAAAGTGGGCGATATCGGCGGCGTGGTACACTGTTATTCCTATTCGCCGGAAATGGCGCGGGAATACGTATCCATGGGGCTGATGATCGGTGTCGGCGGTGTGGTTACGTTCAGGAACGCCCGCAGACTGAAGGAAACCGTGCGGGAAATCCCGCTGGAAAATATCGTTCTGGAGACGGACTGTCCTTATATGGCCCCGGAACCGCACCGGGGAACGAGAAATACGTCGGCAAATCTTAGTTACGTGGTGAAAGCGATCGCCGACATCCGCGGAATATCGACAGAGGAAGTGGAAACTGTTACATACAGAAATGCACAGCGGCTGTACAGACTGTAGCGGGAACATATCTGTGCCCGTTTGGAGGTAAACAATCATGACGGCTTGGTACGATGAGGCGAGATTTTATCATATCTATCCCCTGGGACTGCTGGGGGCCCCGGCGGTTAACGAAGGCGGAGAAGTTGTGCACCGCCTGCGCGTGCTGACGGAGGAATGGATACCGCATATCCGGGATATGGGATTTAATGCCATTTATATCGGGCCGCTTTTCGAATCGGCTGCACACGGATATGACACAACGGACTACAGACTCGTCGACAGGCGGCTCGGAGATAATGAAGATTTCCAGCAGTTCGTGGAGACTGCTCATGAAAACGGGATCCATGTCATCGTCGACGGTGTGTTCAACCATACGGGAAGAAAATTTCACGCTTTTACAGACATTCAGAAGAACCGTGAGGCCTCCCGCTACACCGGCTGGTACAGAGGAATAAATTTCGGCGGGAACAGCGCATTTAACGACGGATTTTCCTATGACAGCTGGCGCGGAAGTCAGGATCTGGTCAACCTGAATCTGAAGAACCCGGAAGTCGTGCAGTATCTGCTTGACACCGTGGATTTCTGGATTGATTCCTTTGATATTGACGGCATACGTCTTGACTGCGCCGATGTGCTTGATTTTGATTTCATGCGGCAGCTCCGTTCACATACGGAACAGAAGAAACAGGACTTCTGGCTGATGGGCGAGGTGATCCACGGAGAGTATCGCCGCTGGATCGATGAGGCGCATCTGCACAGCGTCACCGATTACGAGCTCTGGAAGGGACTCTACTCCGGCCATAATTCGGCGAATTACTTCGAGATTGCCCATACGATACGGCACCTGTTTGACCCGCAGTGGGGATCCGCAAGGGGATGTACGCTGTATACGTTCGCTGACAATCATGATGTCAGCCGTATAGCATCCATGGTCAATGACAGAAGATTTCTGATTCCGATCTACACCTGCGTTTTTCTTCTGCCGGGTATTCCCTCCGTTTATTACGGATCGGAGTTCGGGATCGGGGGAAAGAAGGAAGACGGCGACGCAGCGCTTCGGCCTGCGATCGATCTTGCTGCCATGGAGCAGGATAATCCGAATGAACTGCTCACAGCCTGGATCGGCTATCTGAATGCAATCCGTTCTGTGCATCCCGCCTGCGCGGGCGGCACATATAAGGAGCTGGTGCTCACCAATCGCCAGTACGCTTTTTCGAGGGAAAAAGACGGCGATCTGGTGATCGCGGCAATGAACAACGATGACAAACCTGTCTGGATCAATATTCCGGTACCGCTCGGAAGACAGAAGTATTATGAAGCGGTTGACAGGCAGACAATCACGCCGGAAAACGGTCATATCGCCGTAAAAATTCCTGCGTGCGGTGCAAGGATCATTACACGGTTGGAACCATAAACAGGGTGTTCCGGAATGAAAACGGGGGGACAAGACTATGGCAGACGTGAAGAAAAAAAGAGGTGCGGCGGTAAAACCTGAGGCTGTGGTCAGTACGGCAGAGGAAGCTGCTGACAAGGCGGCGGCAGCCGGAAGAACGGCTGAGGCGGCAGAAGAAGCGGCCAGAAAAGCAACGGAGGCTGCAGCGGATGTCGTGAAGAAAGCGAAGGCTGCAGCGGCTGATACGGCGAAGAAAGCGGCGGCAGCGGCAGACAAGGCGATCAGGACGGCCGGTTCAGGCGGCGGAAAGACAAAGAATGCATCGTCAGCTCCGGCCGGAAAGCGCGAGCCGAAGGTTCCTGCAAAGGTGACGAATAATCCTGATGTGCCGGAAGCAGAAGAAGCGCCGCAGGATCCGCATATTTTTTCCAGCCTCGATCAGTACCTTTTCGGGCAGGCAACGCACTATGATCTGTATAAGAAGATGGGCGCGCACGCCGCGAAGAAGGACGGAAAAGCCGGCGTATGGTTTACGGTATGGGCTCCGGATGCGATGGCTGTATACGTGATCGGCGAGTTTAACAGCTGGAACGAGACTGCCAGCCCCATGACGAAGCTCTCGGAGCAGGGCACGTGGGAGACCTTTGTCGAGGGTGCGGCTGTCGGACAGCTGTATAAATATCTGATCTATTCTCCGAAGGGTGAAAAGCTTTACAAGGCCGATCCGTATGCCAACTGGGCGGAGAAACGCCCGGGCACGGCGTCGCGCATTGCCGATCTCTCGTACCGCTGGGGCGATGCGGCATGGGTGAAGGCGCGCAGCCGGTTCAAACCGAAGACATCGGCGCTCTCGATCTACGAGGTGCATCCGGGCTCCTGGATGAAGCATCCCTACAGTGAGGAGAATCCGGAGGGATTTTATTCCTACCGCGAATTCGCCAAACGGATCGTCGAGTACGTAAAGGACATGGGCTATACACATGTGGAACTGATGGGCATTGCGGAGCATCCGCTGGATGCTTCCTGGGGCTATCAGGTCACGGGATATTATGCACCGACATCGCGCTACGGTTCGCCGCAGGATTTCAAATATCTCGTTGATTATCTGCACAAAAATAAAATCGGCGTTATTCTGGACTGGGTACCGGCGCATTTCCCAAAAGATGCACAGGGACTGGCCAATTTTGACGGCGAGGCCGTGTATGAGCATGCAGACCCGAGGAGAGGTGAGCATCCGGACTGGGGCACGAAGATTTTTAACTACGGCCGTCCGGAAGTGAAGAACTTCCTGATCGCGAATGCGCTGTACTGGCTGGAGGAATACCACATCGACGGTCTGCGTGTGGACGCAGTGGCATCCATGCTCTATCTCGATTACGGACGTAAGGACGGCGAGTGGATCCCGAATGAACAGGGCGGCAATCAGAACACGGAAGCCATTGAATTTTTCCGCCATCTGAATTCGCTCGTAAACGGAAGAGATCCCGGCTGCATGATGATCGCCGAGGAGTCGACAGCCTGGCCGAAGGTCACGGGCAGAGTGGAAGACGGCGGGCTCGGGTTCACATACAAGTGGAACATGGGATGGATGCATGACTTCCTCGAGTACATGAAGCTCGATCCGTATTTCCGCAAGTTCAATCATAACAAGATGACTTTCGCGATGACCTATGCTTTTTCAGAGAACTATATTCTCGTACTCTCGCATGATGAAGTTGTTCATCTGAAGTGCTCGATGATCAACAAGATGCCGGGACTCGAGGACGACAAGTTCCAGAACCTGAAGGCGGGGTATACATTCATGTTCGGGCATCCCGGGAAGAAGCTTCTGTTCATGGGACAGGATATCGGACAGTACCGCGAATGGAGCGAGGAGCGCGAGATAGACTGGTTCCTGCTTCAGGATAAGAAGAACGAGCATCTGCAGGCATATGTGCGCGATCTTCTGATGATGTATAAGAAGTATCCGGCACTGTACGCCAATGATGTGGATTACAATGGTTTTGAGTGGATCAATGCGGATGACGCCGACCGCTCGATCTTCAGCTTTATCCGCTGGTCGCCTACGGGCAAAAATAATCTGATCTTCGTGATTAATTTCACGCCGATCGAGCGGAAGGATTACCTGTGCGGCGTTCCGAAGCTTACGACGTATACGCAGATCCTCGACAGCCGGGATGTGAAGTACGGCGGTCAGAGGGAGAAACCCGGAAAGTTTATGGCGGAAGAGGGACCGTGTGATACACAGCCGTATCACATCGCCTATGAGCTGCCGCCGTACGGAGCAGCGGTGTTCCGTTTCAACTGAAGATATCGGATCTGCGGATCTGGCGCAGATCCGGCAGCATTTATGCTGCAGACGGTACTTAATGACAGGGCCGGAGTCTCTGCTTTGTGCAGAGATTCCGGCCCCGTTTCTGTATACGCGGGCTGTGGCGAAATGAGTTATCGCACAGCGGCTGTGAGATATGCGAGGGCGGCGAGCAGTAAGAGATGTGCCGGATAGAAGAGATAGAAGGCATACTTGACGGCGGAACTGCGGCGGGTTCCGGCCGTAAGCTGTTTCCCGCGGCTCCCGTCGTACAGGGAAACGGGGATCATGGCGAGAAATGCACCGGCGTCGCCGAACAGATTCAGATTCAGCATCAGGCATCCCCAGAAGCAGGCATCGGTTTTTCTGACCATCATGGCGCCATTGAAGTAGTAAAAGCAGGCGAGGCAGAGAATGCCCATCCAGCCGTAATCCAGATGCAGAAAATATGCGGCGGCGGCACAGCCGGCCACAGCGGCGGCCTGCAGAAGAGACGACCGGATCAAGCGGAAGCCGTGCTCCCGGACGGCGGAGAGCAGGCGGAACATGATGAGCCCGAGTCCCAGCGTGAACAGAGTGTTCTGGTGTTTCGGAGAAAACCAGGAGCCGTACATGAGATCGAACGGGATTTCGGAGAGAACGGCGAAGAACAGAATGTGTGCCGTGTATTTCCGTACGTTGTGTGTATGAAAATATCCCTCGACCAGAAGAAAACAGAAAATGGGAAAAGCGATCCGGCCGGCAATATCGCTGAGGATGAGCTCAGCCGCGCCTCTCATATGAAAAAATTTACAGGTGTGATCGAGAACCATGGAGATACAGGCGATCAGCTTCAGATCAAAACCGCTCAGCCGGGCGGCTCTGCTCCGGGTATGCACACCTGTCTGACGGTTGCTTTCGGAAGGATTCATATTTATTACTGCCTCATTTAAAAAGTATACGGCTGTGTGCGGACAAAGTTATGCAGCTGTGTCCAGGTAAGTTATACACTCAAACTTCGCACATCAAAAGTGCTAACAAACCTTGAAAACTCAATAAAAAGTGGCAATTGAAAAGGCAGAAAGCCTGCCGTTTGATATAATTATTGTGTTACCAAAAATCAAACAAACGGAGGTCTCTGCCCTGTCTACCAATATAACACAGAATGATTATGACTCTGTCGAAATTAGTGGTTCTATTTCCATCTCTTTCAAAAGATTCCATAGTTCTCCATACAGTACTTTCTTCCGATACTTTGGAATGAATACGATATGGTATTGGCATTTCCATTTTGTATGTGATAGACTTTTGCTGTCCATTAGGACCGCCTCCTATCCTTTGAGCTAGGCTCGCAACACCCGACTCATCGTATCATAGGAGGCTTTTTATTGCTATCCGTAACGCTTCCGCTTACTCCATTCTCCCCAGCATAGCTGGGGGATTTGTATTTCCATTCATATGGATTCTCCCCCATCTCATAAGTTTTCCCATGCTGTCTTCCCGGCTGTCGGGTCCGAAAGAAGAGAAAGAAAAAAACGATACCGGCTTTTTTCCCGATCATTCGAACCCGTCAGAACAGGAAAGATTTCCCTGATCGATCAATTCTGCAATACGTCAAACTCTTCGAAAATAAACGTACGTCCCCTCATTTCCGATTTTTAATGATCTCATCCAGCCGGTCCAGGTTCTCCTGATTCAGTACATACGGTGCAAGTGTGATTTCATCCGCCGGATCCGTCTTGTCAGAGATCGATTCCTGATATTCCGCATCATCCAGGTATTCCGGGTCGGAATAATCGACGGTTCCTTCTTCTTCCGACTCGACTTGATATCGCACATACAGGATCCCATTTCCATCATGATCCTTCTCATCCGGAAACGGGCCGTAATACTCCTCGTTATAGTCATTTTTATCCCAGGCGTCAAAGCCGCAGATGAGCCTGTAGGAGTCTGTATCCTTCTCATACTGATACAGTTCATACGGCCAGATGATCGTTCCCAGTCCGATCCCCTGCGCATGGTTCTCACCGCATGCCATATATCCGGTGCGGTAAAAATTCAGCAGACCGAATACCGACGCATCTGCCTCTAAGGTAAACCGGTCTGAACCCGAATCATAATCATAAATATAAGATCTCATATCCGCCGTCATTCCGTAACTCTGTGAGATCAAAAGTTCGTCCTTTCCATCCCCATCCACGTCACAGATGGCAAAGTCCGCAAATTTTCCGTTCGCGCCTGCTGCGCCCGGCTCCTGATATCCCTGCCTGCCATCCTTGGTCTTGCGAATGTTTGAAGATTTTAGGAACGAAGCAACATGGAATCTTTTGAAAAAGGCGGAAGGTTTGTGAACAGCTGACAAAGAAATCCCTTCTGCAGGCCGTGTTTTCCGTCATTAATACGGATAGACAAATCAGTATATAAAGTATATTATAAGTATATCATCCTTAACAAAACAGATTCTGACAGCTCAGATGTCAGGCATCATTTCTGTTCATCGTATTTTTTCACTTCAACCTTAAATCATCCCTAAAACAATATATCACATGATTCAGCAGCTGTTACAGATCCGGAAGGCAGGTGATTTTCATGCAGACGGGAGAACTGTATCCTTTGCCTGCACTAATCTTCTGTGCAGGATCTGCCGCGATGGACATCCGCACGGCGAAAATTGACAATGGCTGGATTCTGACAGGCGCATGTGCCGCGCTCCTCTGTCAGTTCATGCAGCCGGATGAAGTTCGCCTGACAGGCTTTTTCATTCCGCTGGCTATCCTGTTTCCTTTCTTTCTGTTCCGCGCAGTCGGCGGTGGTGACGTGAAGCTTCTGTGTGTCATCGGTATGTTTATGGGTGTCAGGAGCATCGGCAGCTGTATGCTGTGGTCGTTTATTTTTGCAGCGGTTCTCTCACTGGCAGTCATGATCGACGACGGCTGTGCGCGGGAGCGATTCGGGTATCTTCTGGGGTATCTCAGGCGCAGGATTATCGGGGGCGGCAGGACAGACGGCAGCGGGATAAATGCAGAGCGATATATCCGGTCAGGGATGCACAGGGAGAATATTCATCTGGCGGTTCCCGTCTTCGCAGCTGTACTGCTGTGGTTCGGCGGTCTGTATTAACGCATGGAAAGGAAAATTGCATGAGGAATGTTTTTGCCGTTTTCGACACGGAACAGGAATATGCCTTCCGTCTTATGGAATATCTGAACTGCAGGAAAAATATGCCCTTTGAGGTGCAGATGTTCACCAGCCCGGGAGCGTTGATTTCCTTTACGGGAAAGAGGCACGTGGATCTGCTGCTGGTTTCCGAGAGAGCTGCTGCGGACAATATTCTGAATCTGCCGGTGGGCAAAATCGTCGTTCTCTCTGAAGGTGAGTGTCCGGAGAGACTGGAAGCATACCCGTCGGTGTGCAAATATCAGTCGGCAGGACAGGTCGTGCGCGAAGTCATGGATTTCTACAGTGCGGAAAAGGATGCAGCGGCACCGCCGAAAATCATGAAATCAAACGTGCGCAGGATCGGCGTCGTCAGCACGTGCGAACCGGGCATCAGGACGGCGTTTGCCATTGCGCTGGGCGGTGTTCTGTCTGAACACCGCAGTGTGCTGCTGGCTTCCCTAGACCCGTGGACCGGTTCTGCCGGTGTTCTGTCCGGAGAGGCGGACCGCACCATGAGCGAGCTTCTCTATTACTACCGCCAGGGTAAAAAGGGACTGATCTACTGTGCGGATTCGATGGTGCGGAGTATCCGCGGCATGCACTATATCCCTCCGGCCTCTCATCCGGGCGATCTGCTGATGATGCAGGCGGATCAGTGGAGCGGATTCTTCGGTGAGTTGCTGGATACGGGAAGCTATGATACGCTGATTCTGGATATAGGCAGCGGTCTGGTAGAGCCGGAAGGGATTCTGTCCTTCTGTTCTGAGATCTATATGCCGATGACCGGCAATGTTTTTTCGAAGAGAGCGGCGGAAATGCTGCAGATGTGGGCAGGCGATAATCAGGCGGAGTGGAAGGACCGGCTGCAGCCGGTTGTCATCGATGAGGAGACCTGTGAAGATTACCGGCGTATTTTTGCCTCTGACGCATCTGCCGGAGAGACCAATATGCCGGCTGAAGGCACAGGACCCGACGGGACGGATCCGGGATCCGGGCTGTACGAAAGAGAGCGCGTATCAGCGCTCAGATCCGGAAGAATGGGTCAGGTCGCATGCCGTCTGGAGCATGAGCGGATCTGCAGGCAGTCGGAGCCGGTAGTGTCAAATAAGCTATGAAAACATGAGGCCTAAAAAACAAGGCCCCGGCGGGCCTTGAAAACTGCAGATATTTATCTTTTGGATGGCGTACGCCACCCTTGACAACACCGCAGAGCT
>Ga0256406_1001941_pt1 | contig 31412 bp, 25 predicted proteins | sample RumenRJG_03DNA_FD_185986 | JGI IMG/M metagenome (GOLD analysis project Ga0256406, IMG submission 185986) | Bovine rumen microbial communities from Lethbridge, Alberta, Canada - RJG_03 | ecosystem: Host-associated > Mammals > Digestive system > Stomach > Rumen | place: Canada: Alberta | collected... | reverse complement strand
TCATTCAGAGGTCTTATCTTCCTCTTTCCTGACAGTGCCCACACAGATTGTCCTGTCCAACTTGTTAAAGAACCTGTTGCTCTTGCTGAGCGACAACAGGCGTGTATTCTACGCTCCTTTCTGAGAAATGCAAGGGTTTTTTAATGTTTTTAATGATTTATTTTATCTTTTTTAAAACTGGTTCATATTTAATGCCCAAGCCGGCATGTTTCTGAATAAAATTAACTCCCAGAATCATAAAGTTATATTTAAAATATCCCTCGATTCTATTCGATGCCGCCAGTCAGAACGCTTAATGGGAAATATCTTTGCCACACTGATCCTGCTTCAGTGATAGCCCCCCAATCTGCATACAGAATTTTTTTCTCCTGAGGGCTACTTCGAATTTGACTGATTTGAGAAATTATCAGCCGCCTCCTAAATAAAACACGATGTTCCTTCTTATATTCATTCATGAGACCTATATTGTAAACTTGTTCAAATTTTCTGTACTTTCATGCTTATTTAATGTTTAATATAAGCAAGAAAGCTTGAAAGTTGCAGCCACTCGGAATTTATCAAACTTTCATGATCATTTTGTTTTCAATATAAGCATGAAAGTAAGGACGGTATCATGAATAACATCAATAATGTGATGAGCCTTATGGATACGTCAGGGATGCTGCTCGCCCGAAATGTCATGGCAAGTGGCATCAGCAAATATGACTTTTACCAGTTCATCAGAAACAACAAGTTGGAAAAAATTTCCCATGGTGTTTATCTGTCTCCTGAGGCCTGGGAAGATCCTGCGTATGTTCTTCACCTAAGATGCCCGCAGGCCGTTTTTTCTCATGATGAGGCTCTGTATTACCACGACCTCGTAGACCGCGAGCCCATGCAGCAGACGATAACTGTCTACTCTGGCTACAACACAAAATCGCTGAAGGCATCCGGGGTCAAAGTATATTCAGTCAAAAAGGAACTCCTGAACCTCGGTCTGATATCGATAACAAATTCATTTGGCCATGAAATTCCAATATATGACCTAGAGAGGACTATATGCGATTTGATTCGGAGCAGAAGCAGATTTGACTTTCAGGATTTTCAGTCAGCTCTCAGACGATATGCCATCAGACATGACAAGGATCTGAACAAGCTTATGCAGTACGCAGATAAGCTTCGTGTTCAGAGAGTTCTTAAACAGTATATTGAGGTACTCCTATAATGAAGCTAACCATCGCTCAGCTAAAAGGACGCATAAAAAGTCTTGCACAAAAGAATAATGCCGATCCAAGGGTTCTTATGCGCATGTATATGATGTAACGTTTCCTTGAACGTGTTGCTTCCTCTCAATACCGAGATCATTTCATCATCAAAGGCGGAATTCTCGTAACCAACATGATCGGTGTTGCACTTCGTTCCACAATGGATATTGATGCCAGCATAAAGAACGAGAGCCTTACAGAGGAACATTTGCTTGACATGATCAGTTCGATCTGTGAAATCAACCTTGATGATGATGTTTCTTTCAGAGTCAAAAAAACACAGCAAATCATGGATGAAATGGAGTATCCCGGCATACGTGTCGCGATGGACGCAACTATCGGACAAATGCCCATTCCTATGAAACTCGACATTTCAACTGGCGATATCATCACTCCGCGCGAGATCGAATACAGCTATCAGCTACTTATTGAAAACCGCAGTATTTCTCTCAAGTCCTACAATAAGGAAACGGTTCTCGCAGAAAAACTTCAGACAATACTGGCACGTGGCATTTTAAATACCAGAATGAGAGATTTCTACGACATACATGAGCTTACAAATCTCTACTCAGACACCATCAACACTGAGACTCTGAAGGCCGCGTTTGAAGCCACATGTTCAAAACGCGGTACGACAAACCTTTCTGAACATGGGGCTGATATTCTGCTGGAACTCTCTCGGAATACGGAACTTCAGAAGCTGTGGCGGACTTACCAGGACAAATATACCTACGCAGCAAACATATCGTATTCTGACATAATGGCAAGCACCTCGGATCTGTTTAATATGGTGACCTGACAGCCGTAATCTGATTTTTTGATCACAAGCGTCTTAATCCGCGGTATCGTTGCTTTACGTTCTCAAAACAGGATTCCGCGGATTCTTATACAGGGACAGTTACAGGCTCTTATTCTGCTGCTGTTTATAGACCTCCACTCTCCGCTGAACCAAATGCTTTGACGTGTAAGGCTGTAAAGTGTAAAGCCCGGCAGATTCATCACTCTTATCCGAGACGCAGGATAAGCATGAAAGTCTGAAGAGAGCATCTGACTCAGAAGTTTTAACGAGCTAACGTTTTGAGCCAAATCCCAATCTGACGCCATTCTCCCGGCTTTATAATGCGCCAAGGGGAAAACAGCCTGCCAATCCTCTGCTGTTAGCATTCCATTTCGATGATCCATGCAGGATGAGTGTAAGGCTATACCCGCGAAGTGCCTAAAGACATGTTTTGAGATTTCAGATGCAGAGAGGCTTGATGCCATGGACGATACGTTAAACGGCATGGACAGAATTGAGGACCGTAACCTTTATGATGCGGTCATGAAGGCCATCGAGCTGATCATGGCCGGGCAGGCGCCAGGCGAGACGATTCATCTCGCTGCGAAGCCCTGCCACCTGAGCGAGAGCGAGATTGCCTATTATGTGGGTCAGTGGTCCGGCAGCCTTAAGGCCAGGAAGGAGCTGCAAAGCACAGCAGCGCCGGCTCACCCTCTTCAGCAGAAACAGAGGAACCTGATTTTGAAACACTGAAGCATCTCACTGCTGATGAGCTCATCGACAGCTTTGTCGCTCCGACTGATGAGATCAGGGAACTGCTGGTGGCCTACTCCGAGGCCGTCAGGTCCGAGAAGGAGGCGAAGGAATGCAGGCAGGCTATTGCGGAAAAGCTCGGCTGCTTTATAGGACGTTATTCCGGGATAGCTGACAGGGACGGTACCATGTACTGCACATGGAAGTCACGTTCAATCCGGCGCTTTTCCCAGGATCTGCTCGAGGAGAGGCACCCGGATCTTGTCAGTGTCATTTTGGACTGCTATACCGAGACGCCGACAAGGTTTTTGCGCATGCTCAGCGCCGTCAGAGGAATCAGGCTCTGATCCCGAGTGGAAATTCCAGGCTTAAGAAAGTCCTGTCAGCACTAGAATATCCTCCGCCAATAGTTCTCTGAGGACCTTCTGCGGAAAGGACTCCTGTATCCTCACTTGTCCGAATCTCACTGCGCGGCTGCAGCTTTCCGGCAGCAGCGCTCTGCCTCGGTATTGGGAAATGAGAGCGTATAGCGCATGGATCTGGGATCGTAGTCCTTTATGGTGAGGTATCCGCCAGCAGTCAGGAGCGGCAGCATGCTGCGCCCATCAGCGTAAAGCACACTGAGCTCTGACTCGTCTGCCATAATCCCGTCAAACCTCATGAGATCAGCACATCTTCTCCTTACAAGACCCATCAGAGGATCATCTGCCTGCGCCTTCTCTGGCTCCTGCAGGCTGAGGCTTTCCAGGGCAGAGAGGAGCTTTCTTGTGCAGTACACTTCTGCCCCGTTATCCGAGAAGCGGTATCCGCCGCACATTTCCCTGAGTGCGATAACAGCCTCGCTTTCTGACATGCCGTATTTTCCGGCAAGACCGCGTATGCCGTCTCCGCATATCGCGCAGAACTCGTCTTCCGTAATGCCAAGAAGAGTGCCGAACTCCGGCATCATGGAGATGTCCTCAAGCTTGTCAATGAGCGAGAACATGCTGAGCTGCTGCGGCTTCGTCCGTCCTGAAACCAGGACAAACTGCAGGTAATCATCCATACTCGAGAGGCACTGTAAGAAGCCCTCCATCTCCAGCTGCACTCCCTCAAAGCGATTCAGGTCCGGAAGGACAGCCAGAGCAGGCTCATCATAGCCATCCACAAGCACAGCCGCACGCATCCCGTATCTTCTGGAAAGGCCGTACACCAGTCTCCGGAGCCGGACGCGGCTGCTGTGAGATTCACATGGCAGGCCATATTCCTGCTCCAGTCTCCCGAGCTGGCACTGTATTTCCCTTTCAAGATCCTCTGCCGTACCGCCAGTGAAGTGTGAAAAGGAGAAACAGAGCACCGGATGTTCTTTCCATTCTGTCTCTGGCTCACTGATAGCAAGCCCTTCGAAAAGATCCTTCCTCCCGCGGAAATAACTCTCCAGTGTACTCATCAGGAACGTCTTACCGAACCCTGAAGGGCGCAGCAGCAGAACATAGCTGTAATTGCTCACAAGACTGCGAATTATCTGCGTTCTGTCTGCATAGAGCAGGCGCTCACTCCGGCAGGTCTCAAAGCTCTCCTCATGAACAGGATATCTCTTGATCAATGCAGAAATCCTCCGCCTTCAGCCTGCCTTGGACTTAAATTTATCAGACATATATCCAGAATCAGGCTGTTTTTATATAACCGTTTTCCAGATCAGACACATTTCCGTGACATACAGTGTATTCCGTCTTATTTTCAATATACCACAGATACAGAATATCAAAAAAAGATGTAAATCACTAAAAAATGACCCGCTATGTCACTTCAGGACCAACTAAAATTTGATCGGCAGCCAGAGGGACTTTATCATTAAGAAAAAACCGAGAGGAGTCCGGTTTCCGCCTCTGCCCCCACACCGGCGGGAAAAGGTCTCCTCTCCCCTGAAGGAAGCCCCTCCCGCAAGCCGCGCTTCCCGCCTGCACACCGAAAACCAAATTCCAATCCTGATTTTCCGCGTCACTGCCCGGGTTTCACCAAAGCCCTGTTTTCCGCAGAGCCTCCCTCCGGGCCGCAGCATGCTCATTCCACCGCCCTCTCCCGGGCACAGTCACTCTGTGTTTCCCGTAATTCATCCACAGGCAGGCAGTTTCGTGATCAGTGCCTTAACAAAGAACTCCCATGCGACTCGCTATGACATTTTTAGCGTTATTAACTGTTGATTTAAGCATCTATGACAATTATGATCGTATTCAGGAGAGGAGGGAACGCAAACGCCATATGCACCCCCATTGGCCGGAGCGGACTCCCCTCTCCCCCTATCGGATCAGCGGAGCAGAATGTCAAGATGCTCCCGCCGCGCAAGCCGGTCTCATCCGCAGCTTTAAAAGCAAAAAAGCCGGAAGCTCACGCCCCCGGCCTTCTCTTTTCAGAAGAGCCTTCTGATTACTTCTCAGGTACTACGTTGACAGTAACGGTAACCTTGACATCCGGATGAAGCTGGATGACAACAGGGTACTCGCCTACAGCACGGAATACGCCGGTGCTGAGGCGGATCTCGCTCTTGTGAACTGCAACGCCTGCAGCGGTAAGCGCATCAGCGATGTCCTTGGTGCCGACAGAGCCGAACAGCTTGCCCTCATCGCCAGCCTTGGAGGAGATCTCAACGGAGGCGAGCTCGGTGAGCTTCTGGCCCCTGGCCTGTGCATCAGCAAGCTCCTGGGCAACCTTGGCCTCGAACTCGGCGCGGCGCTCATCGAACTTCTTGATGTTTTCCTTGGTGGCCATGACTGCCTTCCCCTCAGGGATGAGGTAGTTGCGGGCAAATCCGCCCTTGACCTTTACTTTGTCGCCAAGACCGCCAAGACGGCCGATCTTGTCAAGAAGAATAACTTCCATTACCTTTCCTCGAAAATTAAAAGAGTTAGACCTCAGGGCTTATCTGTTCTGGAGATCAGTGTAGCCGATGAGAGCCAGGTAGCGAGCACGCTTGATGGCACGTGCGAGCTGGCGCTGGCACTTTGCGCTGGTGCCAGTTACGCGGCTCGGAACGATCTTGCCGGACTCGGTGATGTAGTTCTTGAGGTTGGCAACATCCTTGTAATCGATCTCGGAGTTGACCTCAGAAGACATGCGTGCGAACTTGTGACGACGGAAAAAGTGTGCCATTTGTCCTATCCTCCAAATCAGTTGTTTTCCTGCTCGGAATCGGCCTCAGGAGCGCGGTTCTCGGCGGAGTCAGAGTGAGCCCTGCGCTCATCGCGTGCCTTGGCCATAGGGGAAGGCTCGGTGATTGCGCACTTGGTGCGGATAACAAGGCTGCGGATGACAGCATCGTTGAAGCGGAAGCTGTTCTCGAGCTCGTCGACAGCAGCCTGCTCGGACTCAACGTTCATGAGAACGTAGTGAGCCTTGCGGAGCTTCTCGATAGGATAGGCGAGCTGTCTGCGGCCCCAGTCCTCAAGACGCTCAATCTTGCCGCCGGCCTTCTCGATTACGCCCTTGTAGCGCTCGATCATTCCGGGAACCTGTTCACTCTGATCCGGATGGACCATGAACACAATTTCATAATGACGCATTTAATGCCCCTTATGGATACAGCCTCTGCAGCTCGGTCAACACTGTGTAAAGGCAAGGAACGGATAAAAGACCGACAGGCGCGCATTTTACGCCTGCCGGAGGAGGAAATCAAGCAGGATCTGATCCTGCTGCTGATGATGAGGAGGAGGACACGGCCCTGTTCCCGAGCCCGTCGCGCTGCCTGAGTGCCTCGAAGAGGCAGATGCCGGCCGCGACCGAGACATTGAGGCTCGAGACCTTTCCCTTCATGGGTAGCTTCACCAGGAGATCGCAGCTGTCTATGGTGAGCCTCCTGAGGCCCTTCCCCTCCGCTCCCATAACGAGCGCGAGCGGTCCGGTGAGATCGGTCTCGTAGATGAGCTTCTCCGCGTGGTCAGATGTCCCGACCACCCAGACGTTCTCCTTCTTCAGGGCGTCAAGGGCGCGCGCGAGGTTCGATACCTGGAAGAACGGCACGCTCTCCGCTGCTCCGCAGGCGGTCTTCCGGACGACTCCGGTGAGGCCCGCGGACTTGTCCCGGGGAGCCACCAGGCAGTCGCATCCCGCCGCGTCAGCCGCACGGAACGCAGCCCCGAGGTTCCTCGGATCGGTCACGTCATCAAGGATGATGATGAACGGCGGATGGTCAAGGGAGCGGATGAAGTTCACGAGATCGGTCTCGTTCTTCGCCGGCTGCTCCCTCGCCTTAATCACGATGCCCTGGTGGATCTCGCCGTCAGTCATCGCGTCAAGCGTCTTCCGGGGGGCCTTCTGCGGCTTTATGCCGGCCTCGCGGAGGAGCGAGAGCACCTCCGACATGCGGGAGTCCTCCCGCCCCTCGAGGACCCAGGCCTCAAGCACGCTCTCGGGGGATTTCCTGAGGGCCGCGAGCACCGGGTGTATTCCGAAAATCAGTGTAGTCTGCATATATTCCTAGATTGACAGGTCGCCGACGTCAAACGCGTCGGATCCGACGGATTCGGGAGTGATGGAGCGGGGAGCCTCGCGCGGGGAGTCACTGCGGCCGCCTTCTGCTTCCGCAGGTGCGGAGGAGTCCTGCCTTCTCCCCTGGAACCTCTCGTGCCCCCTCGCGTCGCCCGGCTTCTTCTTCAGCGGGTGATGGCGGCGCTCCTCGACGTCCGTATGGTTCTCGAGGATCTCGAAGGAGATCTTCTTCTCGTCCGGATCGATCTCCGTGACCTTCACCGTCACATGGTCGCCGAGCTGGAATACGGAGCGGCTCACCCTGCCGACGAGGATCTGCCTGTCCGGATCGAAGGTGAAGAACTCGCCGCCGAGCTGGCTCACATGGGTCATGCCGTCGATGTGCCACTTGTCGATTGAGGAGAACACGCCGAACTTCGCGACATTGGTTACGGTCGCCTCGAAGGTGTCCTCCATGTGGGACTGCAGGAAGAAGCACTTGAGCCAGTAGGCGACATCGCCCGTGGCCTGGTCCGCGCGCCTCTCGGTCTCGGAGCAGTGCTCCGCGATGGAGGCAAGCTGGTCGTGCTCATAGCTGAAGCCGCCCATCGCGTCCCATTTCTGACCGGCGAGCGGATGGCTCAGGAGGTACTTGATGCCGCGGTGCAGCACAAGGTCCGGATAGCGGCGGATAGGCGAGGTGAAGTGCGAGTAGTGCTTGAGCGCGAGGCCGAAGTGCCCGATGTTGTCGGGCGAGTAGACGGCCTGCGAGAGCGAGCGGAGCATCATCGCGCTGATTATGTCCTTATCGGGCCTATTCTCCGCGTCTGCGGCAAGCTTCTGGTAGTCCGCGGGGGTCGGGTTCTCGTCGCCGCCGAGGAAGAGCCCGAGCGGCGCGAGGAAGTTCCTGAAGGTCTGGAGCTTCTCGCCGGAGGGTCCCGCGTGGACGCGGAAGAGGCTCTGCGCGTGGCGGTCCTCGATGAAGCGCGCGGCGCAGACGTTCGCGGCGACCATGCACTCCTCGATGAGCTTGTGCGCGTCGTTGCGCTCAACCGGCACGATGTCGTCGATCTTGCGGTCTGCGTTGAAGATGAACTTCACCTCGTCGCTCTCGAAGGAGATGGCGCCCCTCGACTTTCTCTGCACGCTGAATGCCTTGTAGAGCTCATAGAGATCATCGATGCTCTGCACCACGTCCTTGTACTCCTCACGCAGAGCCTCATCGCCCTCAATCATGGCGAAGACCTTGGTGTAGGTTAGGCGCGCGTGCGATCTCATGACCGCAGGATAGAACTCGTAGGACTTTATGATGCCCTTCTTCGATACGATCATCTCGCAGCACATGCAGAGGCGGTCGACGTTGGGGTTCAGTGAGCAGAGCCCGTTCGAGAGCTTCTCCGGGAGCATCGGGATTACCGTGTCCGGGAAGTAAACCGAGTTGCCGCGCTCATAGGCCTCATGGTCAAGCGGGGTCCCGATCCTGACATAGTGCGAGACGTCAGCTATCGCGACATAGAGCCTGAAGCTGCCGTCCGGCTCGCGCGAGGCGCAGACCGCGTCGTCGAAGTCCCTCGAGTCCTCGCCGTCGACGGTGACGAGGGGGATCTCCCTGATGTCGCGGCGGCCCTTCTTGTCGCTCTCGAGGACCTCGTCGCTCCAGCGGCGGATCTGGCTCTCCACCGCCTCGGGGAACACGTGGGGGAGCCCGTAGACCATCATGGCCTTGGTGACCTGCGCGCTGGTGTTGTTCGCGTCGCCTATCACCTCGGTTATCTCCGCGGCATAGGAGGAGACACTGCCCTCCTTCACGGGAACGCGCGACTTGAGGCGCACCACGACGAGGCTCCCGTCCGATGCCTCGGCGCCTGCGGGTACCAGGAACTCGCTGTTCACCGCGTAGCAGGGCTGCTCCGGGCGGGCGTAGAAGTCGCCTGACGTCGTCGTGATCCTCGCGACGACCCTCGGCTCCACGAGGTGCACGGGAGCTGCGGCGGTGAACTTCCTCACAGGAAGCCCCCTCAGCTCAGCGGATCCAGCGTCGATGCAGAGGTACTCGTCACCGGGCATCACGAAGCGCGGCGAGGGGAAGACGATGATGCAGGTCTTCTCCTGGTACGTGCCGAGGACGGTGCCGTCCCTGTTCATGATTTCACTGACCTTAATCCTCACCTTGACCTTGCTGTCAATCGAAACGGTGAGATCGCCCTGCTCCATGACCCTGGCACCGTCCTCAAGCGCGGTCAGCGCGGAGCGCATCAGATCGCGCACGACGTCGGAGTCCCTGTCAGTGCCCGGCACCGCGAGTGCGAGCGACGCGGCGGCCTCCTGGAGAAGGGATCTGGTCTTCTCCTTGTTGCCGGCCGCCCCGAGGGTGGAGACAATGCATTCCTCCGCCGTGCGGAGCAGTTTTTCGTTGTTTTCTAATTTGCCGTCAGACATGGAATTTCCCCGAAGGAAACCGGCCGCGCCGGCCTCCGAAATGTTCTGCCGGAAGAGTTCCGGCCTTTGTCCGGGGCTGCTGCCCCGTGCCTATTATGAGGCCCATAAGGAGAGCGGACTGAGATCGTCCGCTCAAAAGAGAAAGGACTTAATCAGGCGCCCTTCTTTGCCTGCAGATACTTGATGAGCTCCTTGAGGTACTCGTAGCTCTTCACGTGATCGGTGTTGATGCGGTAGATGCCATCGACGACCATGGTGGGGGTGCCCTCGATCTCCTGGTCCTTCACCATATTGTCGTACTGCACCACGCGGGAGTTCGTCAGGATGTTGTTCATGCCTGCGTCAAGATCATCCTTCGTGATGCCGAGCGCGCCGAACACCTCGAGCGGATCGATCTGGCCCTTGTCGCCGGCGGCCTGCGCCTTCTTCACCTGCTCGAACATCAGCTCGGTGAACTTGTCCTCGACGCCCTTCTGCTCGGCGAAGGCGTAAAGGCTCTGCATCTTGTTCCCGAGATCCCCGCCGAGGAACGCAACATGGACGCGCGAGAACTTCACCTCAGGGAAATCCCTCTCGAGGTCGCGCATGGTGGGCTGGAACCTTACGCAGTGGCCGCAGAAAAAGGAAAAGTACTCTACTAGGGTATTGGGGGTATAGGTGCCCTTGACCTTGGTGTATGCCCCGTCCTCGAAATTGTCCTCGGCCGCTGAGACGGCGAACGAAAAGAGGACCGATGCCGCGATGGCAAGGAACCCGATGAATTTTCTCATTGCTGACTCCTAAAACAGAGGCACCGCAGAGCGGTGCCTTTGGTGAGATTTTAGCAGAAACGGGCGATGAGTAACCACATCTTTCAAAATGCGCCGGAGGTGTGCGTCAGCGGTCGAAAATCGGCCTGACATGGCGCGGGCTGTTTCCGGTGTAAAGCTGCCTCGGGCGGTCTATGCGCCTGTCGCTGTCCTCGAGGAACTCCATCCAGTTAGCGGCCCAGCCGGCGGATCTCGAGATCGCGTATATGACCGGGAAGAGCTGGAACGGGATGCCGGCTGCGCGGAGGAGGATGCCGGCGTAAAGGTTCACCGTCGGGTACTCCTCGCGCTTCATGAACCAGCTGTCGTTGAGGATCTCGCGGTCAAGCTCGAGCGCGGTCTCCATGACCGGATTGTGCCTCATGCCGAGGGAGTAGAGGACCTCAAGGCAGAGCTCGCGGAGGATTTCTGCGCGCGGATCGTAGCAGTGGTAGATATGCCCGCCGACGCCGCGGAGGCGGAACGGATCGGAGGGATCCTTGTGGCGCTTCACGTACTCCGGGACCTTCGCGGGGGATCCGATCTCCTCGAGCATCTTCAGCGCAAGCTCGGACTCGCCGGCCTGCGAGGGGCCCCAGAGCGCGGCGACGCCCGCCGCGAAGCAGGCGAAAGGCTTGGAGCCGGTCGCCGCGGCGAACCTCACGCACGCGGTGGAGGCGTTCTGACCGTGCTCCGCGAGGAGGATGAAGAAGCGGTCTATCGCGTGCTCGATTATGGGGTTCACCTTGTACTCCTCGCAGGGAGTGGCGAACATCATGCGGAGGAAGTTCCCGGTGTAGGTCATCGAGTCGTCAGGCGCGATGAAGGGCTGGCCCTTGTAGTACTTGTAGGACATCGCCGCAATCGTCGGGAGCTTCGCGATGAGCCTGATGGCCGTCAGCATCCTCGACTCATGATCCTCGGGGTTGGGGCCCGCGTTGTAGAAGGAGGCCATTGCGGCGCACACGCCGCAGAGGATTGCCATCGGGTCGGAGTCGCGGCGGTAGGCGGAGAACAGGTTGTACATCTGATCGTGATCGGCGCTGTGCTTCATGACGCGTGACTCGAAGTCCTCGAGCTCGTCCGATGTCGGAAGCTTTCCCGTGATGAGGAGGTAGCTCACCTCCATGAAGCTGCACTTCTCCACGAGCCTTCCGACCGGATAGCCGCGGTAGAGGAACTCGCCGTTGAACACGTCGGTATAGGCTATGGAGGAGAGGCACGACGCGGTAGAGGTGTAGCCCGGATCATAGGTATAGTACCCGAGCTTCCCGAGCGACCTCACGTCTATAACCTGCTGCCCCTCCGTTCCGTGAATTATCGGAAACCTTGCCTCCCTGCCGTCAGGCAGGCGCAGCACTGCGAAATCTCCGTCGCTCTTGGGGACAGCCTGGCCAGATGACCTGTTTTCACCTGTTTCCATATAAACCTCTTTTATCCTGACTCCTGAATTCAGACTATACTTGGAACTGCAGGACAGCTTCCTGAACCATCATAACCTGTTCTTTCCGGCATTCATATATCCAGCCGGATCATCAATCCCTGATCCGTGGCAAAAAAAGTGCCGGCCGGCGGAGGATCCCGCCCCGCCGCCGTTCCGGGACACGGCAGCTCCGATCACAGTTCTTTTTTCACCGCAGGGGTGCGCCGTAATCATTCCTTTGGTGAAAATACTGCCTTTCCGGAAACGGTGCACAGGATCTGTGCAAAACCTGCCGGGGATCACATTCACCGTAAAAACGCCCGGCTCCCGCGCCTATTCTATTACGATAAGGCCTGCATTGGGCGATCAGGGTGAAATTTTAACAGTGCAGTTCCTCAGCGCGCCGCCGTCGCCATGTCGACCCACTGCCCGAACATGGCGTTGTAGATGGAGGAGACCAGGCCGACGACAAACGTGCCCGGTATCCCGACGATGCTCCCGTCAAAGGCGAGCTCGTTCCTGCCGTTCTCCTTCCTCTCGCAGACGACATCCCCCGGGGAGATCCCGATGCCGGCCTTCACCGCAATCCTCTCGCCGGTCTCGCAGCTAAGCCCCCTCTCGGTCCAGAGAAGCGCAATCTTCCCCGTGAGCGAGGCCTGGCCGACCATGCTCGCAAGTATCGAGTCCGTGACCCTGGCGCTCACCGGATGGAGGAGCCTAACCGCTATCCTCACCCTGAGGCTCTCGCGGATGCTCTTTCCCGCGCTGCTCTCCGGCTCCCTTTCGCCTCCTGCCGGGGCTAGCTCCTCAGTGGTCACTGTGATGTTCCCGGTCTTCACCGGCACGTCAATGCCCACATCGAAGAGGCCCTTCGAAAGCGTTCCCCGGATCTTCACCGGATCAAGCTCTCCCGAGGCCTCCCAGGCGTACTTCCCCGCGCTGATCCCGGGCTGGCGGTACTTCACGATGACATCGTTCACCTCGGCGGAGAGCGTGCCGGTTACGAGCTCCGCGATTTTCCCGAACTTCTCCGACCTCAGAGGGAGCATCCCGCCCCAGCCGAGCGTGAGCGCGGCGCTGCTGTCCCGGTTCCCGCCGCCCCCGGGGCTCTTCATCCTGAATACGGCCTTCGCGCTGAGGCTGTGCCCGTCCTTCCCGAACACCCCGCTCACCGTGCCGCGCTCGATGCGCTCGACGTTCTCCTTGGGTGTAAGCGCCACGCCCTCGGCAGCTATCGTCCCCGAGAGCAGCGGGCTCTCCGGCGTGCCCGAGACCGTCACGTCGCCCTTAATCCGCGCGTCCTTCACCGTGAGGTACTCGTCAAGCCAGTCCATCCCCTCGAGGATCCGGACATTGCTGAAGGTGAGGCGCCCGCTGAAGCTGTCCGAGAGCGATGTCGCGGGCACGAACCTCGGGCTTTTGAAATCGGCGCTGAACTTCATGCCGCCGCTGTCCGAGAGCCTCGCGCGGAACGCTGCCGACGGCGCCTTGCCCGCCTTGAAGGCGAAATCGGCGCCGATGTCCGCCTTCGAGTTCCTGAAGAGCCGGAACCCCGCGAAGAGCATGCCGAGATCATCCGACGAGGCATTCACTTTGAGGCTTCCCTGCCCCTTCTGGTACCGGAAAGCGAAGTTTCCCCGGCTGCTCCCCGTGAACTCCATGTTCCGGTTGAGCCTCCAGGCGTTCCTCGTCACCTCGTCCATCAGAATAACCCCGCTGCACTCGCTCACGGGCTCTCCGGTGAAGTCGGTCTTCCACGCGAAATCCTTCACGCTGATCCTTCCCGCGGAGTAGGAGGCGCCAGTTTTCGCGCCCTTCACGGTGAAGAGATGGTTCCTGAGATCAAGCTCTCCGGTGCCCCTGAAGCTGAAATCCGTCACCCAGGGGCTCGATTTCACGGAGACGTCGAGCGTGTGCTTCTTCCCGTCTGAGTCATTCCTCGCCCTGACTCCGGAGAGGGTGACATTCATGGCCCTGAGCGATGACGCGGTGAACTCGTAGCCGCCGTGGGCGAAGAACCGGACGCCGGTGCTCGGCCCGTTCGGCTTCGGGCGCGGCCCGGCGGGCCTTTTGTGCGGTAGCGGATCGGTCCCCGAGAGCACCGCCGAGAGCCTTTCCGCGCTGAGCCCTGCCGCCCGGGCCTCAAGCCTCGAGGCGGAGAGCGAGAGGTTCCCCGCGGTCGAGATGCTCGAGAGGAGCGGCTTTCCCGAGGCGTCCGTAAGCCTCACGCTGATGTCAACAGGCGCGCCTGTGGAGCGGAGCAGCGGATCCTTCATCGACACGCGGCCCGCGGCAAGGCTTTTCGCCTGAATGCTGAACTTCTGCCTCATCCTCAGCCAGTGCGACTTCCAGAGCCTGAAGCCCTCCGCGTCGAGCGCGAGGCTCTTCGCGTAGAAGAAATCCTTCGGGATATAGGCCGAGGTGTCGCTCACCCTCGCGGAGGCCGCAGGGACAATCATCTCCGCCTCCTTCGGGCCGAGCGACGCGTAGGCGGAAAGCTTCCCGATCTCGTCCTTGTTCCTGCCCTTTATCCCGGTGCTCTCGAGCGCGAAGAAATGCCATCCCGGGTACATCGCCGCCATGCGGAAGCGGAGTGAGCCGGTGATTCCGGCGCCCCGGAGGTCGGTGAGGAGGAAGGAGAGCGACGAGAGGTCGCCTCCGGTGCGGATCCTGAACGAGGATCCGTCAAGCACCGAGAGGTACTCGGGGAAGAACCCGTCCTTCCGGTACCTGAAGACGGCGTCTGCGTCAAAGTCAAGGCCGATATAGCCGCCGAGCGTCACCTTGCCCTTAACCTTCGCGTCTCCGACCGCCGGGACATGCGCCTCGGCGTGGCTCACGCTGATGGTGTGGCCGTCAAGGAAGCCGCTCAGGCGCGCGCTGGCCTCGCCCGTGCGGAACACGTCGCCCTCCTCATAGACGGGGGAGAGGCAGTCCCTCACGACCGGATCGCCGTTTTTCCTCTCAGCCCTCCTGAGGCGGTAGCAGGCGCGCTTTGCGGAAATCTCCCCCACGTCAATGCGGAGCCTTATGTAGCTGTCCCGGAAATGCCGCGAGAGCCCCGGGAAAGTCCCGTTGAAGAACTCCTCGCGATCCGCGGGGAAGGTCTCGAGGGAGAGCGGGGCCTCGGAGTCTGCTGACGTGGATGATGTTGATGTGGCAGAAGCAGCGCCTGCGGCCGCAGCACCGTCCGGAGTCCCGGGCTTCAGGAAGCTCGTCACCGCCGTCCTGTCGGTCGAGATCCTGCCGGCCTTTACCTTGCCGCCGCTCCACTCGCCGTACTCTCCGGTGATGTCCGCGGAATAGACCGTGACGACCGGGCTCTCGAACACGCAGTCATGGCACTCGAGCCGGTCAAGGTACAGGCGGTCAAGGCCCGCTATTTTCCGCAGATCGTAGTAAAAGCCGGGCGCCGAGGTGTCGCGCCGCTCGTAGGCGGAGGGAGGATAGACGGGAGCCGGGCCCGAGGGATCCCGCGGCTTCATGTCGAGCGTTACGGTAAGCCCGTCAGCCCTCAGGCTCTCCACATGGAGTATGCGGTCCGTGAGTGTTCCGGGTGACGGATCGAATACGAGGGATGCCTCATCCGCACGGATCGTGACCGGTCCCGCCTTGAGGTAGAGGCCCTCAAGGGTGACGCTTCCCGAGGCAAGGGTGCCCTTCGATCCCTTTACCGAAAACCCGGGGACCAGCGCGGAGACAGTCCGGAGGATTGCCCGCGTCCCGGTTTCTGTAAAAAGCGCGGCGCATGAGGCCGCGCCGGACAGAACCAGCGCGGCCGATGCGATAAGTCCGAGAACGCGGGCTTTCCTCATGCCAGCTCCCTGAACCACCCCGGCTCCGCCTCAGCAAGGCGTGATCCGGGGACCCCTCAGAGGGAAACGCCTGCCGCCTTCAGGGCAGCCGCAGCACGGGAGCTTCCGAGGTAGGCGAGCATCCTCACTGTGTCGCTCTCCGAGGCTGCCCTCTCCTTCTCCGCATCGGTGAGCGGATCTCGCGAGGTGATCTTGGGATCCGACGCGAAATGCGAGAGCGCGATGAGTATGAAGCTTCCGAGGAGCTCTGACTTCTGCCTGGTCCTGGTCTCATCATCAGCCGAGGTGTCGCAGAGCGAGACGAACATTCTGACCGGTCCGCCGAGAGCGGTGGCCTTGACCACGTCAGCCTCGCTTACTGCCGAGACGAAGCTCTCCGGGACGCCTGCGGCCTTGACGAGCTTCTGCACGAGCGGCGCGTCATCCTCGGCGAAATCGGCGAGCATTACCCTGATGAAGCGGCAGATGCTGGTGATCGTCTCCTCTGAGGATGAGCCGCGGCAGGTGTCGACAATCCTGTCAGCGCTGTCGGCAACGGCCTCGGGAAGCGAGATGTCACCGCTCTCGTTCCAGGAGAAGACCGAGCAGACGGACTTCATGATGTCAACGAAGCTGTCAGCTCCCGAGATGCCCTCTGCCTTCTTCGGAGCGGGAGCTGCGGCAGGCTTCTTCACCGCAGGCACGGAGTCCCAGGACATGGCAGACGAGACCTTCGCGGGCTGCGGATTTGCTGCGGGAGCCTTCGCGGCAGGAGCTGCAGCGGGAGCGGACTTTCCGGCAGTTCCCGGCATATGGATTCCGGGCATGTTCGGGGCGCTCTTAGGGGCAGCCGCCGGCGCAGACTTCCCGGCTGTACCCGGCATATGGATACCCGGGATGTTCGGTGCGCTCTTCGGAGCCTCAGCCGGTGCGGACTTCCCGGCAGTTCCCGGCATATGGATACCCGGGATGTTCGGTGCGCTCTTCGGAGCCGCAGCCGGTGCGGACTTCCCGGCAGTTCCCGGCATATGGATTCCGGGGATGTTCGGCGCGCTCTTCGGAGCACCTGCCGGAGCTGGCTTGCTCCCCGCTCCCTGTCCCGGCATCTTAATTCCGGGGATATTAGGAGCACTCTTCGGGGCAGCAGCCGGCGCAGACTTCCCGGCAGTTCCCGTCATGTGGATACCCGGGATGTTCGGCGCGCTCTTCGGAGCGGCCGCAGGAGCGGGCTTGCTGCCCGCAGCCTGTCCCGGCATCTTAATTCCGGGGATATTCGGAGCGCTCTTAGGGGCCTGCGGCGCAACGGAGTCCCAGGACATCTTGCCTGAGGGCTTCGGAGCTGCAGCCGGCTTGCCGGCAGCTCCCTGTCCGGGCATTTTGATCCCGGGGATATTCGGTGCGGCATGGGGAGCGGCAGGAGCCTCGCCGGCAACCTTCGCCTTCTGCCCGGCACCCGGGGTGAACTTCAGGGTGTAGGCGTCATTCTTCTTCTCTGCGCCATCGCCGGCAGGAGCAGACTCCGCCTTCTTCGCGGCGGCAACCTTCGCAGCCTTCTCCTCCTCTGCTATGAGCTTGTCCTTGTAGTTGGAGCCAGCATTGAACTTGAGGGTATAGGCGTCATTCTTCTTATCCGGAGTGCCGGCCTCAGCGGCGTCCTGCTTCTTCTTCTCTGCAGCCTCCTTCGCGGCCTTCTCCTCCTCGGCTATGAGCTTGTCCTTATAGTTGGAGCCGGCGTTGAACTTGAGAGTGTAGGGATCATTCTTCTTGCCGCCCTGCCCAGCCTCACCTGCCTTCCTCTTCTCCTCGGCCTTTCTGGCTTCCTCCTCATTCTTCGCGATGAGCTTCTTCTTGTAGTCCTCATCCTCGCTGTACTTGAGGGCCGAGGTGTCCTTCTTCTGCTCCTGCGGCTTGGCCTCAGCAGGCACTGCCTTCGCATCAGCTGCAGCCTTCTTGATTTTGTCCTCAGCCTCTGCCGATACGCCAGCGGCTGCAGCGGCCTTTGCCCCGCTGTCTGCAGGAGCGTTCTTCGCCTCGGCTGCGGCCTTCTTTATATCGGACTCGCCGGAGCCTTTAACCTCTGACTGAGAAGCCTTCTTCGGTGCAGGAACGGCAGGTGCCTTCCCCTCTGCGGCAGTCGCATCAGGAACGGCAGGTGCCTTCCCCTCTGCGGCAGTCGCATCAGGAACGGCAGGTGCCTTCCCCTCTGCGGCAGTCGCATCAGGAACGGCAGGAGCACCGGCTGCCGGAGTCTCCTCAAGCACAGCCTCTCCGGAACCTGCAGGATCCTTGACCGTATCGCCTACGTTCTTGCTCATGAGGTCATTGACGGTGAGCTTAGTATGGCCCTTTCCGCCGCCAGCGAGGCGCTTGAGATCGGAAACGGAGACCTTGTCGAGTCCCTTCTTCGCGCGCATCATGTTGAGAACGAATACTGCGCCCGGGACAAGCCCGATGAGGATGAGGATCAGTACGGCAAGCCCTATGATGCCGCCCAGGCCGGAGTCATCATCGGCGGCACCGGTATTTCCGGCTCCCTGCTGCGGAAGCGGCTTCTGCACCGGCCTCGGGGTCAGATCCCTGATGATGCCGCGCACCTCATTCGGGTTCATGTCAGCAGTTGAGCGGACAACGGCGAAGCGGCGCGCCTCCTGGTCGAGGGTGATTATGTAGTAGTGGTAGGCATCTGCTCCGGAGAGCGGAACCGAGCAGCTCACAATCTTTCCGTAATGGGGCTGGAAGGAGCGCTCGGTTACAGTGCCGCGGCAGATCGGATCCTTCGAGATCCGGTCGGCTATCTCGGAATCGTTATTGAGGGTCTCGCCGCCGACGTCGCCCTCTATGGTGTAGGCAAGGGCGGAGGCGTCAACCGAGAACTTGTCCTGTCCTGCCTCGGTCTTGTCCGGAACCAGGCTGAGGAATGCCTTCCTCACGACCTTGCCGTCCCTCTTCGCCCTGTCCCAGATGCTGCCGTTCCGGAGCTTATTGAGGATCCCGGAGTCATCGGCCATGCCGAGGAGGTAAAGCCCTCCTGCGGCGTCGAGCGCTGCCTGCCTTGTCAGCTGCTCCTTCGCTCCTTTGTCAAGTCCGGCGAACTCCTTTGTGAATGTCTTGGTGAACCAGACCGATGACACATTGCTGACCTGGTCGATGCTGCTGTAGAACTCATCGCCGTTCGCCTCTGGCTCGAGTTTCAGGAGTATAGCGGTGGCGCCGAGCTCGTTCTTCTTGCTGTCCCTGACGTCGCGGAAGACCATCACGTAGTCCTCTCCGCCTACGGAGCAGGTGAGCGCGTCGCCGTCCTTCTGCACCAGGGTGAGCTCCGCCGTGCTGTCACCGAGGTCATGGCAGAAGCCCGACTTCTTGAACATGACGGAGAGCGCATGCGAGGGAGAGCCGCTCTTCATGACTGACTCCGAGCCGCCGTCCTTGCCGGTGAATGATGGATCTGCCGATGAGACCAGGGGAGCATCGCCCTCAACGTAGAACCCCGTGATCTCGGCGTAAACCTTCCCGCCCTTCGAGTAGACTATGCTGGTCGAGCCGTCCGCGTTGAGCCTTGTCGCGCTTATGGAAATCCCCGCTCCGGCATCGGAGGGGAAAACCTGTCCTCCCGACATGCCGGGGAAAAGTGCCGTGTCTATAAATCCGCCTGCGGCATATGCCGGTGCGGAGACGGAGAAGGATGCCGCGGCGGAGGCGGCGAGAACCAGAGTCAACAGTTTATTCATCTGACGGATTCCGGCAGGTTCAGGGAGAACCGGCCGTCCTATGCTGTGTCAATAATATAACCGGGCAAAATACCGGACATCACCTCCCCGATTATAAAGGGAACAGCCGGCATAATTAAGTTAGCTGTCCTGCATTTTGAAAAAAAACGTGCGGGGACGGTTGACAGCGGGAGCGGCGCACGGCCGCCCCGTGAATCAGGAATGAGTGTTATCTGCAGTTGGAGCGGTCGAGGACGATGTCGAACGAGGTGCCGGCGCCGTTCCCGTAGCGGTAGATAATTCCGGTGAGATGCCCTGCGGCAAGCTCTCCCTTCATTGACGAGAAGCGGCAGAGCATCTCGGCGGCCTTCCGGCTGTTCTTCTTCATGGATCCGAGTGCGCCCTCTTCCGACGCCTCATGGAGAAGGACCACTTTCCCGTGCCCGCCGAAGGCGACGTCCTTCAGGCTGATGCTGCCCTTCCCCGAGACCGAGGCAAGGAGGCCCTTCCTTATTCCGGGGATGTAGAACCCCTTAAGATAGGGATCGGTGTAGACGCCGTCCTTCCCGACCGAGGCGGCGGATGCCTTCCTCACCGTATCCGCGCAGGTCTCTGGCCTGATGGTCACGGGAAGATCCCCCTTCTTCCCACCGTAAACGTAGGTGATTTCACGGAACCTTTTTAGGTCTCCCGCGGACTCATATGCCCGGCAGAGGGCCGAGGCGAGGAAAAGCGAGGTGTCATTGCGGGAGACCGACTCATCAAAGTCCGCCTGCCCGACCGTAACCTTCAGCACGCCGTCAGCGGGAGCCTCGGCGCCCTTGATGCCGCTCTCGGCGGTGAGGAGCTCAGGGATGTAGGTCTTTTTGAGCTCGTCCGCCGTATAGATCCCGACCGAGGCGGAGGATGCGAATGAAGTGAGCAGCAATGCTGCCGCAAGGTATGCGGTTCTGTTCAATTTTGTTCTCCTTTTACGAGTGCTTTAAGCAATTACTGTCAATAAGGGAAAGCATAATACCCGAACAAGGACAAAACTGAAAAGGACGGCAGAAAACAGAGAGAAAGACCAGACTGCAGTAAGAAATGACAGCAGAATTAGAACCGTGATTTCGAAATAGGAAAAAGTGAGACTTTCTGAATGGTGCCCGGAACCGGAATCGAACCAGTGACACGGTGATTTTCAATCACCTGCTCTACCGACTGAGCTATCTGGGCATTAAGTTTTGACGGGTGCTATTATGCTATATCGGGAGCAATGAGTCAAGCGTTTTCTTCCAAAAAATTCCGGACGGCCGCTGAATGCTCCCGGGACCGTCCGGAATCTGAAGCCCTCCGGCATTTCCCCGGGCTCAGGACCTCGCGGGAAGGGACTCGATGAAGCTGTCGCCGTCCTTAAGGAGCGAGTCAACGAACTTCGGGAGCGTCGTCCCGGCCTTCCCGTAAACGGACTTCCTGAAATAGCCTGCCTGCTCGCTTGCCGAGAGGTTGAACTCGACGTTCACCGCGCCCCTCGACGCCGCGATCCGCGCAAACCCAGCCGCCGGGTAGACGACGCCCGACGTCCCGACCGCAAGGAAAAGGTCTGCGCTCCATAGCGCCTCCTCGATCTCCTCCATGTGGTAGGGGATCTCCTCGAAGAACACGATGTGCGGCCTTACGGTGCCCTTCGCCCCGCAGTGCGGGCAGTCCTCGCGCGGCGCGACATCGCGGTCGCAGGGGAAGACCGTGCCGCAGCGCGGGCAGTAAATCTCGGTGAGCGATCCGTGCATGTGGTAAAGATTCTCCGATCCGGCGCGCTCGTGCAGGTTGTCGATGTTCTGGGTGACCAGCGTCACGCTCCCCTTCTTCCACTCCTTCTGCAGCCTCGCGACCGCGAAATGGGCGGGGTTCGGCTCCACGTTATGGAGGTTCCTCCTCATGGTGTTGTAGAAGTTCTCCACAGTCGCGGGATCGCGCTCGAGCGCGGAGGGTACGCAGACGTCCTCGATGCGGTGGTTCTCCCAGAGCCCGGTCTCGGAGCGGAACACCGGTATGCCGGACTCCGCGGAGATGCCTGCTCCGGTCAGGATGACGATATTCTTAATCATGATGCCTTTCCTCCTTTATCGAATCCTCTGATCTCAGTCAAGGACGCTCCGCGGATCAATGTCCGCCGACCACCTCACGATGCCGCGCCCCGGCAGGCGGTCAATGAGCGGCCCCGCGGCCGAGAGCGTGCGGTGGAGCGGCCTGCGCGCCGCGGACGAAATCATGATGAGGACCCGGTACCTTCCCGCGAGCTTCTCCATGCGGGCCGGGACCGGCGGCTCGGCGCTCACGCCCTCCCCAAGGTGCTCCGAGATGATTTTGAACGCATTCTCGGCAAATGCCATGACATCATCCGGATTCTGTGACTCAAAGCGCAGAAGCGCCTGCCTGGAGTACGGCGGGAGCGACATGCTGCGCCTCACGGCAAGGGCCTCCTCCGCGAAGGCGTCGTAGCCCTTCGAGACGATGGTCTGAAGCACCGCGTGATCCGGATAGAAGGACTGCACGGCGACCGTGCAGGGAAGAGCGCTGCGTCCGGTTCTTCCCGCGACCTGGGTGTAGAGCGCCGCGAGATCCTCCGCTGCCCGGAAATCCTCCGAGAAGAGCGAGCTGTCGATGTTGAGAATCGCGGCAAGCGTCACGTTCGGGAAATCGTGCCCCTTCGCGAGGATCTGCGTGCCGATGATTATCCGGTAGCGTCCCGCCCTGATCCCCTCGACCGCCGCCTCAAGGCTCCCCCGCCTTTTCGTGGTGTCGCGGTCAACCCTCACCACGGGATAACCCGGGAAAATCTTCTCCGCGGCCGCCGCGAGCTGCTCCGTGCCGGTGCCGAGGACGGTGAGGTTCCCAGAGCCGCACGAAGGGCATCTTTCAGGCGGCCTGAAAAAAGCCTCACAGTGATGGCATACGAGGCGGTTCTCCTGCCGGTGGTAGGTGAGATGCGAGTCGCAGTTCGGGCAGTCGAACACCTTGCCGCAGTCGGCGCAGACCATCACCGGGGCAAAGCCGCGGCGGTTCAGGAAAAAGAGCACCTGGTGCCCCGCCTCAAGCTCGCGCCCCGCAAGACCGATGAGCGCCGGGGAGAGTCCTGAGACGAGCCTCGTGCCGCGCACATCGATGATCTTCCGCTCCACGTGCCCCTCAGCCGCCGCTCCGGCGCGCCTCGTGAGGCGGAGGAGCCGGTAGCGGCCTGACATGGCGTTCGCGAGGCTCTCGAACGAGGGCGTCGCGCTCCCGAGGACTACCGGGCACTTCGCGAGGCTGCCGCGGAACACGGCGAGATCGCGCGCGTTGTAGCGGCAGCCGTCATCCTGCTTGTATGACTCGTCATGCTCCTCGTCGACGATGATGAGGCGGAGGTTCCGGAACGGCGTGAATATCGCCGAGCGGGTGCCCACGAGCACCGCGGCGCTCCCGTCAGCCATGGAGAGGTAGGCGTCAAGCCTGTCCCCGTCGGAGAGCCCCGAGTGGGTGACGGCGACCGGGACGCGGAAGCGCCTCATGAACCGCGCGAGCGTCTGCGGTGTCAGGCTTATCTCCGGAACCATCACGAGGGCCTGTCCGCCCGATCTCACGACCTTCTCGATGAGCTGCAGGTAAATCTCGGTCTTCCCCGATCCGGTGACGCCCTCGAGGAGGAACACGCCGAAGCCCTCCTGGGCCGAGACCGTGCAGAAGGCGGAGCGCTGCTCCCCGTTGAGCTCCTTGCGGTCCGTGACATTGACCGGCTCCCTCATGGTCCGCCAGTCAGGGGCAATGCTCCGGAGATCAAGCCCCTCGATTATCCCTTTCCTGAGGAGCCCCTCGAGGACGGACGGGGAAATCCCCGCCTGTGTAAGCTGCCTCCGCGAGACCGCCGCGCCGTCACTGAGGAATGACACCGCCGCCTTCTGCCTCTCTCCCCTCAGGTGCGTGACGTCAGCGCCCTCCATGAGGCGGAAGCCCGGCTCCGGCTTCTTCTTCGCGGGAGCTCCGGTCCTGAGGACTCTCGGCAGAGCAAGCGAGAAGATCTCACCCTCGGGCGCATGGTAGTAGCCTGATATGAAAAGGCAGAGCGAGATGACGTCCCCGTCCATCACGGGCGAGCTGTCGATTATCCTGAGAACAGGGAGGATCCTCCCCTCAAAGCCCGCGGGCTTCTCTTTCCTGATCCTGACGCAGACGCCGGTGAGAGTGCGGCCGCTGAAGCTCACCTCAAGGCGCGAGCCCGGCGCAATGCCGGAGCCCTCAGGGGCCGTATAGGTGAAAAGCCCCGCTGCCATGGCGGGAACGGCGACAGAGGCATAGAGGACTCCCCCCTGCCCGGCGCCGCTTCCGAAGAGATCCGGCTCAGGCTGCATCCCCGGCCTTCACGGCAAAGAGCTTCTGCACTGAGGCGTCAAGCTCGTCAAGGAGGGCATAGCGCTTACGGTAGAGCGAGCGCTTCTTCGAGGGGATGGAGGCGAGATCCTTCCGGGGCTCCGACGAGATCTCGGAGAATCCCTCCATATCGGTGTCCTTCGCCCCGAACGCTGCCCAGATTGCGTCATAGTCGCAGTAGACCTTGCGGCTCAGCTTCTTGTAGTGGAAGTCCTGGAACACGTGATGGGAGGTCTTGACGGCAACGACGCGCCTCGCTCCGCAGGCCTTCGCGAACATGAACACCAGATCAGTCACGAGGTGCATCGGGATGAGGCCGAACGCCTGGCGGGTGATGGTCCTGAGCGCGCCCTGGGGATCCTTCGCCGAGGGGTCGCAGCCCTGGATTGAGGTTATGGCAAGCGACATGGCGTCGCCGTCCTTCACGAAGCTGAACGCCGCGGAGTACATGCGCATGTCATTGGCGTCGACCACGGAGAAGGCAAGCTCCGCCTCGCGCCTGAAGGTTGAGCTCGCATGGAGTATCACATGGTACTCCGCCTCCTCCTCGTTCCTCCTCTGAAGCCTGAGGACCGGGATGCCGCCCGATGAGTAAAGGCGCCTTATATAGTTACGGTAGAGGCTTCCGAGCGTCTCGTAGTGGAAATAGATCTGATCGATTCTCTTCCTTATCGGGAGCCCCTTGCAGAAGTAGGGCCTGAAGGGCTTGTAGAAGATCGCCGGCTCGATGTCGCCGATGTAGCGGAACTCCGGCCTCGAGAACAGATCGCAGAGCTTCCTGAAGCTGCGGCGGTGGAGAATCATGCGGAAAAAGGCATGGATCTCCCTCGTGACCCTCCGGCGCGGAAGATTGTCGTGCACCACGCGGATCACATCGGGGATGGTGATGTTGCCCCTTTCTACCAGTTCTGACCAGATCATAGGACGCTCTCGAAAACTTTACTCAGTCAGTATAAAACACAAGCAGGCAAGTTGCAAAAAAGGACCGCTGAAATGTGAGCGGGCGGCGTCCGGAGCACTCCGGCTTAGGCAATTTCCGCTTGACAGGAAATTGCGCGGTGCGTACAATGTGCCCCGTTGCCCAGATAGCTCAGTCGGTAGAGCAGGTGATTGAAAATCACCGTGTCACTGGTTCGATTCCGGTTCCGGGCACCATTTCTGAGCCGGCTTAGCTCAGTTGGTAGAGCAGCTGATTTGTAATCAGTTGGTCATCAGTTCGAATCCGTTAGCCGGCACCACGCCGCATTCTTTTCCTGTTCTTCATTTATATTCCCTGCGTTCACTGCCACGGCACTCTTGCGTCAGTTTCCGTTCAGGCTGTCATGCTCTGCTTCCGCAGCAGGCATTGGAAAGAGGAAAGGCGCGGCGCACCTCTTAGGGCTCCGCCCCTTCTCCGGGGAAACTTTTCTCCGGCCGCCGCGCCGCTGCGGGCTCCTGGCTTCACTCATTCCCGGAGCGCTTCATGTCCTCGATAAGCTGCAGCTTCCTCTTGTAGAGCGCGATGCGCTTCTTCTGCTCGGAGAGCTCCCTCATGAGCCCCGCCTCCGGGCTGCCGCCGTCCATTGCGCCGAGATCCGCCAGGAGCTGCACCCGCGCCGCGTCGAACATGCTGCGCTTTCTCACCTCGCTGAAGAGGCGGCCCATGCGGGTCTCCATGAACGCGGTGTCCTCGGGGCCCGCGTACTCGAGGAGGACATTGGAGAGTCCCAGGGCAAGGCGCTCGAGCTGCACGATCTTGGCCTGCTTGTCCCTCACGGACGCGCCCTCCGGGAGATCGCGGTAGTACGCCTCGAACTTCGCCCGCTCGTCGTCGACATCCTTCTGTATGCTTGCGATCAGGTTCTGCAGGACCTGGATCTTGCGGTCAAGCGCGTCGTCAAGGGAGATGTTGACGCTCGGCTTCGACCTTGTCTCGGCGTCAGCCTTCTCAACGGCCTTCGCCGCCTCAGGATTGTCACGGAGGGCCTCGCGGAGCCGGTGCTTGAGGGAGTCCTCCTCGACGTCGAGCGAGAGGAGCTCGCCCCTCATGTCATTGAGCCTGCTCTCCGAGGAGCCCTGCGAGAGGTTCATGACGCTCTGCGAGTAGTCAAGCGCGTGGAACTTCACCGAGACATCGCTCTCGGGGAGAGCACCGTCAGCCGTCCCCGGATCAGAGCTGTCCGCGGCCGGCGAGGGAGCGGAGAAAAGCGCGCCGAGCGCGAGAATAACCGCCGCATTGATTTTTTTCAGCATCATGATAGCCTCCCTCAGAGCCGCTTTGCATACAGGAAATCCGTCACTGTGATTTTAGCCGCATTCCGGGTTAATTAAAAAGGAAAAACAGGCATATTCACGGGAAAGCTCAAAGATTTTGAGTGCCCGGGAATATTCAGGGGAAAGCCGGCCTATGGACAGTACGGGCACAGGCCGCGCTCATTCCTGAGCTGCTCAGTCCTTTTATAGGCACGGCTGAACCCTTTCAGGCTGAAAGTGTCAGAAAATGCGCCGCTCCCATCCCCGATCTGCAGCCTCACCCTGCTTCCCTGCCCAAGATACATGGGGATGCTGAAAACGAGCCCCGTCATAACGTAGAAATTGGCATTGTCGTCCATCACATCACAGGTCGTCGAGAAATCCGGAGATGAATGAGAGTCAACAAACAATGAGCACCCTGCTTTCGCCTGCCGGCCAGGCAGATAGACATTTCCCAGATCGGAGCCATTCTTCGGTATGATGACAAGCATCCTGGCCTCATCCCTCAGATACTCAACGGCAAGGCCGGTCTGCTTATTCAGTGCGGACTCCGCGTAGATCCTGGCCAGGTCCTGGCTGTTGATGTGGAATATACAGGAGCACCAGTCACTGAAGCACTGTCTGTCTGACACACGCCCTGTATCTGCCATTGAGGCAAAAGGGCATATTGCCATGACCGCGGCAAGCGCCCATGCAAGTCTTCCCATTGTCACTCCCTCCAAGCAGTCCCTTCAGGCACGGCCCTGCATCGCATGGCGTATGCCTGATTTACCCCCATCGCTGCCCGTTGCGGCGCAGCATGTCCTCAGATATGCGTGATCCGTGCCGCATGCCTGCGCCGCATGCAAGATTCCGCACATGAGTCAGCTCACATGAAATAATACTTCACAGAAGGCTGCTTTTTCGTGACTCATTCCTCAGGACGGCCCGTGTACATAGGGAAAGCCGGTCCGGCGTACTCTCATGAGCAGCCTGCCGCTCACATTATGCGGGGAACCACGCAATCGTGTTCCGGGCTCTCCTGATGCTCTGCGCTCCTAACTACCCGGCCTATGAGCGTTCCTGATGCTCAGGACTTATATAATTCCGTGACTTTCCTCCGAAATATCAGTCTCATACCGCCTAATGTCACATATAGCGGCGATGCCGAGTTACAAACTTCGTCTCTTTAGGCTACAATACGGAAAGGACCGCCCTCAGGGCAGTCTGCAGGACCCGGGGGAGCCCCGGGCCGCGGGATATCATTTGAAACAATAAGAAGAAGAACAGACATGGCAGCAGACGAGAACGGCACCGGCGCGGCCGGCGCACCCTCCGGGGAGATAGCCCGGATGGAGGACATCCACCAGATCGTGAGCGGCATGACGCAGCAGAGGTTCCTCACTGACGCCGGCATGGCGCTGCTGCCCAAAAGGATAGGGCGCGAGGGCGCGGAGCTCGCGGCAAGGACGCTGAGCCTCATCACAAAGGGAGCAAGAGGCATCGTTGTCATCGCCGCAGTCACGGATCCCTCGATCACGAGGACCATGCCGGATGACGGCATCTACCTGAGCGCCGAGTCCGACTACCTGACCGATCTCGAGGGCTGCCCTGCCCTGAAGCACGACACAGCCCTCGGCGAGGCGCTTGAGGCAGAGGGTGTATATTTCAGCACAGCATCGTCCGGGAAGCTCTCAAGGGGCTTTGACCGGAACGTGCTCTTCCCCATCATAAAGGAGCTGTTCCCGGAGACGCCGGTCAGCGCGGCGCTCGTCAAGAAGGGCTCAAGAAGCATGGTGTCCGAGTTCATCTCGGCCTGCCTTAAGGTGAGAAGAGCCGTGGTCTGCGTCTCGGAGCTTAGCTCCAACATGAGCATCTACGAGACGAGGGGCGCCGACTCCACGACGCTCAGCAAGATCCTTGCGGAGGATCCGACCATACCAGACAGGTACGCGGAGTCGGCCCCGCTCGTGAACGCGCAGATTATCGCGGGGAGCAATTTGTTTATGCTTCCCAAAATTATAAAATACGGAACGCACAGCAAGTTCCATTCACTCATAAATGTAACCGGGTACGCGGCGGTCGCCTATCTGCTCGACCGCCGTGACGCCCTGAAAGCGGACGTGTGACTCTGCAGGACTCTGACCAGGCATTAATTTTAATAACAAAGTTACGGGGGGAGACAAAATGACTGAAGGCAGCACGGGCTACAAATCACTAGAGCAGGCCTTTTCGCTCGGGAAGGGGCAGGACAAGGCGCTGGAATGGCTGGTCGAGACGAAGCAGCCGGTGGCGGTTTTTCTGATAAGCGGCATCAAGCTTGAGGGGGTAATCAGCAGCTTCGATCAGTACTGCCTGCTCCTCACCGACTACCGCGGCAACCAGCAGCTCATCTACAAGGCTAAGGTCTCGACCATCGCCATCGCCGGTCCCAGGAAAAAGGACGGGCAGAAGCCGAGGCGCGATCACGATCAGCAGCAGAGCTGACCGTCCCTCACCTTCACCAGGCTGAACCCTCCCCTGTGCGCGGCCTCGAAGCCGAGGGGAGAGTCCTCGAACACAGTGCACTCCGAAGGCTGAAGGCCGAGCTTCTCCGCGCAGAGGAGAAAGGTGTCCGGCTCAGGCTTGTACCTGGTCACGTCCGCCGACGTGACGACTGTCCCGAAGAATCCGTCAAGCCCCGCGGCGCGGAGCACGTCCCGGGCATTCTCCCGGAGCGTCCCCGTGCCGACCGCAAGCCCTGTTCCACGCTCCCGGGCCTCCGTAAGAAACGGGATCACCCAGGGGAAGGGCCTTATCCCGGGGATGAGGCGGCGGTAGTTCTCCGTCTTCTCGCGCGCGAGCGCCTCCGCGCTCTCCTTTATGCCGAACCTCTCCCGGAGCTTTCCGCCCATGACAAAGCTCGGCACCCCGCCGTGCGCGAGGAAATACTCCTTCCCCTCATGTATGCCGCGACGCTCCAGGACCTGCTGCCAGGCCATGATGTGGAAGGGCATGGAGTCGACAAGCGTCCCGTCCATGTCGAAGATGAAGCCGCGGGAGCGGAGGAGAGCTTGAGGGACAGCCATCAGACGCGCCTGTACATCAGATCGTGAATCACGTGCCCGAGCCTGATGCCGCGCTGCTCGAACTTCGTGACCGGACGGTCAGGGCGGGGCTCGATGAACCGGCCGTCTGCCGCGAGGTTCACGAACTCCCCGGATGCCCCGATCACCTCAAGCATCTCCTCTGCGTAGCTCTCCCAGTCAGTCGCGAGGTGGAGGATTCCGCCTGACCTGAGCTTTTGCGCTGCAAGCGCGATGAAGGATGGCTGCACGATTCTCCTCTTGTGGTGCTTCTTCTTCTGCCAGGGATCGGGGAAGAAGAGCTGGATTCTCGAGAGCGATCCGTCCGGGATCATGTGCGTCATGATGTCGACGGCGTCGTCGCTCATGACGCGGAGGTTCTCTATGCCGCGCTTCTTCATCTCGCGGAGACACACCCCGACGCCCGGGCGGTGGACCTCGATGCCGAGGAAGTTCAGCTCCGGCGCCTTCTCCGCCATCTCGAGGATGGAGGAGCCCATGCCGAAGCCTATCTCAAGAACGACATCGTTCGCATTGCCGAAAAGCGTGCTGAAGTCAAGGACTGTATCCTCCGAGTACCCGATGCCGTACACGGGGAAGAGCTCCGTGAGGGCCTTCTCCTGCGACGGGGTAATTCTTCCCTCGCGGCGGACGAAGCTCCTGATCTTCCAGTGCTCCCTCGCGTAATCCGCGTCATGCTCCGGAGCGCCGGCGCCCTCCGGGGCAGCGTTCCCTTCCGGAGAAACGGCTGGAGCCATGCTCTCCTGCAGGTCAGTCTCTTTCTCTGTCATTTCATCTCCTGAACAAAAAGGCCCCGTCAGCGTTCGCGCGCCGGCGAGGCACTGTGCAGCCTTTCAGCATGAAGGCTGTCAGATAAGGTGAAGCTTCTCCATCTCGGACCTGATCTCCTTCTTCGTCTCCTCGGAGAGCGGAAGGATCGGCAGCCTGCACTCCGGAGTGCAGAGGCCGAGGAGGCTTGCGGCGTACTTGGCGCCTGCCGGGCTCGGCTCCTTGAACATCAGCTTGTGAAGCGGCATCAGGGTGTACTGGATGTCCCTGGCCTCCTCCCACTTCCCCTCTGCCATGAGCTTCTGCATCTTCGAGAGGAGCGCGGGAGCGCAGTTAGCGGTGACGGAGACGCAGCCGCAGCCGCCTGCGACATTGAAGGAGACGGCGGTGGAGTCATTTCCGGAGAGCCAGGCGAAGTCGCTGCGGTGAATCAGGTTGTGCTCGACCCAGGGGCGCTCGAGATCGCCGGTGGCGTCCTTCACTCCCACAATCCTCGGGAGCTCCGCTAGGCGTGCGAGGGTGTCAGACTTGATGTCGACCACGGTGCGGCCGGGGACGTTGTAGACGATGATGGGGAGGTTCGTGTTGTCGTGGACGTACTTGAAGTGCTCATAGAGCCCGGCCTGGTTCGGCCTGTTGTAGTAGCCGGCGTTGTGGAGGACCGCGTCGGCGCCGTACTTCTCAGCCATGTTGGTGTAGTAGACGGACTCGACCGGGTTGTTGGAGCCGGCTCCCGCAAGCACCGCGGCCTTCCCGCCGCACTCCTTCACCGTCTCGACGGTAATCTGCATGACCCTGCAGTGCTCCTCCTTCGTGAGGGTAGGACACTCGCCGGTGGTGCCGGTGGGGCAGATGCAGTCAGTGCCGTTCTCGACCTGCCACTTAACGATGCGCCTCAGCGCCTCCTCATCAACAGAGCCGTCCCTGAAGGGAGTAATGAGAGCGACAATTGAACCGTGTATCTTAATCATAGCTGCTTTCTCCGGATGTCAGCAAAACCGGCTGTGATTATATACTTTTGCCAGGAGTTTTACAGGACTCACGGGAAAGCGCGCGCTCCGCGGTCCTTTCCCCGGCGCACTGCCCGCCGCGGCCGTGCCGTTTGAAAAAAGTGACATTTGATAGAGTTTGCCCGCCTTTATGCTGTTACAATCGCACATGACTGTTTACGGGCAACAGGGGGATAAGAATGTCAGGAGTACTTGCAGTGGTTCTTGCGGGCGGCGAGGGATCCCGTCTCCTTCCGCTCACGATATCAAGAAGCAAGCCGGCTGTTCCTTACGGCGGCAGCTACCGCCTCATCGACTTCGTGCTGAACAACCTCGTCAACTCGAACATCATCAAAATCTATGTCCTGACCCAGTTCAAGTCGCAGTCGCTCTACATGCACCTCAAGAAAGGATGGAACGTGAGCGGCATCCCGGGCTGCTTCATCGAGCCGATCCCCGCGCAGATGAGGATGGGAAAGCGCTGGTACGACGGCACGGCGGACTCCGTATACCAGAACATCTCCTTCATCCAGGAGGTGCAGCCCGCCTGCATCTGCGTGTTCGGCTCCGACCACATCTACAAGATGGACGTGACGCAGATGC
>Ga0256406_1001940_pt1 | contig 31419 bp, 28 predicted proteins | sample RumenRJG_03DNA_FD_185986 | JGI IMG/M metagenome (GOLD analysis project Ga0256406, IMG submission 185986) | Bovine rumen microbial communities from Lethbridge, Alberta, Canada - RJG_03 | ecosystem: Host-associated > Mammals > Digestive system > Stomach > Rumen | place: Canada: Alberta | collected... | reverse complement strand
GTCCATCAAGAGGGCAGCGAGGGGCTTCAGGAACGTTGAGTATTTCAAGACGATGATATTCCTCAGGCTCGGCCGCCTGGACTTCTCGGCCCAGCTGGCCGTCTCATCTGCTACCCACTAGAAACGTTGAAGAGCCAAAAAAATGACAGAGAGGGATAGCCCTTTTTCAGAAGGGCAGCCCGCCACGCTTTGCAATCTCAGCCACACAAGGGGCATCTCAAGGCCGATCTGTCCTGCATCCATAGATTCCCTTGAAGACGCTGCTGGCCATGATAGCCATGACGGGAGAGGAGCAGAGCACACACGTTTCGTCGAGCATGGCCAGCGAGACTGCAATGCTCGCCCTGCATGTCTTCAGCCCTGTACCATGCACCCCATATAACAGCGGAATGCCTGATGGAAGGCCCTGACGGCACCTCATGAGCACACGGGGAACGGCGTCAGCAAGAAACGTCCGGCGTACGTCATGGCCCAAGGCCCGAACATGGGTGCACTTCCCTCAGCAGACCGGCAGACAGGTGTCGAGATATCTCTCGACGGCCTCCATGTATTGCCTGAAGATATCATCATCGTTCTGAAGGCCATGGCCGGAGTGCGGCAGGACAAAGTACTCGTGGTCGACCCCGGCGCTGTCAAGCGCTGCGTCCAGCCGGACGGACGAGAGGAACGGCGCGACCTTGTCCTTCGCTCCGTATGCCATGACCGTGGGCACCGTATCTGGACCGACCCATGCAACGGCAGAGACGTCCCGCACCTTCTCGAGGTATTCGCCCGATCGAACATCCTCGGCGCTGAGAGGCACGCCGGCCATGGTCCCAAGCAGGCTAGCAGCCGCCTGGTCATCCTTGTCCAGGTCATAGCTGGTCCAGTCCTCCCTGTCCATAGATGCAGGGCCGACCGCCTCGAACACCATGCGCAGCGGCACCGGTGCCGCTGCGCTGTCCCGGTACGCATAGATGAGCGCGAGGCAGCCGCCAGCTGATCCGCCTGCTATAGCCATCTGGCCGATTGGATAGCCGAGATCGCCTGCGCGCTGGACCACCACAGGCACGGCATCGCGCACCTCAAGCGACTGGGAGCGCACGCTCGCCTCAGGATGGGCGTCGGAGAAGAGCGTGTAGTTGATGCCGCATGCCACGTACCCCTTCGAGCAGAGCCACTGGAGCATCGACGCATCGTCCGCCTTGTCGCCTGAAGTGAATCCTCCGGCGTGCAGATAGACCACAAGGCTGTAGCTCTCACGAGATACATCCGCTGGCAGGTAGAGGTCGAACCGATTTGCCTCTCCATCCCCATAAGGGATATCAAGGACCGACTTGCCGACGGCGTCATTCCAATCTGCCTCGTACCTGCTCTTCCAGGAAGGGGCGATCGCGAACTTGGATGCAGCTCCTGCCACCATTCCGAAGAGAAGCGTTCCAGCACCAGCGCAGACGAAGGCCCTGCGGCTCATCCGATCTATCCTCATAGGAAGTTGCCTCCAAACAGGGTCCCGCCGAGCAGCGCATTGAGCGCAGCCCTGACTGCAAGCCTTCCCAGAAGCACCCCGAGCGCCCCCAGCGCGATGAGAATCGCCACTCGTTTTGACATATCCTGCCACCCGTCCATCCAGCCTTTCCCAAATGATGTGACAAATGTACCATCGGAAAGGAAGCCGGAAGCAGGCATATGGAAAATGGAGCAGGGAGGGGGCATCTGTACCACCATGGGAAACCATGAACGGAATACCTATGCACAGAACAGGATCACAGAAGCGACGTTGGCGCTCCTCGAGGACCGGGAGCTTTCAGACATCTCTGTGACCGAAATCTGCAGGACTGCGCAGGTGAGCCGCAACTCCTTCTACCGTAACTTCGGAAGCAGAGAGGACATTCTCGTGCGGCATCTCTCGGAGCTGCTCGGGTCGTGGTCTGCATCCTGCGAGGAGCATGCGCCTGTCTCGAACGCGGAGCTGTACGGGAGCCTCTTTGCTTTCCTCGGCAAGCATGCCAGCCTGCTCCTGCTGCTCAGGAGGCGCAGGCTCTTCCATCTCTTCGAGCGAGCGTTCATGGAAATCTGGGGACCAAAGGACGATCTGGAAAACGTCGCCGCATACACCGTCGCCTTCATCTCTTATGGGACTTATGGCTGGATCGAGGAATGGATTTCGCGCGGGATGCAGGAGTCGGCAGAGGAGATAGCCACGCTGCTCGGCAGCATTGACGTACGGTAGCGGCAATCCCAGATCCAAGGCCTAAGCTGTAGCGTTCGGCAATCAGATTGGCATGCCAGCGCCAGCCAAGAGGTCAGCAATTGATAGAAGAAGCTGCCGTCCGGGATCTTCGCCTCTTCGCAGATGGCACGCACGGGTCTTCGGTGCCCGCCCTGTCTTTTCCTTTTCCATCTATGCCAGCCCGCCCAGGACCGCTATGGCACAGTAGAGCGCCAGAAGGACCACGACGAGCTTCAGGTAGAGCTCCCGCTTCAGATAGATATAGGCAACCCACTCGCGCACAAGGGCATTGAGCGAGAAATAGAGCCGGACCCGAGAGCCTGCCCCATCGGCTGCAAATCCAAGGTTTCTCGAGATCAGCAGGGCCCGGAAGACATGGTAGTCATCCGTGACGATGAGGACGCGCCCTTCTGCCGTAAGGCCCTCCTTTGCGCGGATAGCCTCCGAAAAGCGGAGGTTCTCCTCGGTATTCGTCGAGCGGTCCTCGACGAGGATGGCCTCTTCTGGCACGCCTTGAGACAGCGCGAAATCCCGCATCGCACAGGACTCGGGCTGCACCTCGTCTGCACCCTGGCCGCCCGACATGATGAGCCGGGATTCGGGATGCGCCTTCCAGGAAGCGATGCCCTTCCTCACCCTGTTCGCCAGAAGCGGCGTCGGGGTCCCATCTTTCCTGAGAGCACAGCCCAAGACGATGACAGCATCGTAGCGCCGGCCCCTGTGGGGACGCTGCGCGCAGAAGCCTGCCACCGTATAGAAAGCAAAGGCGGTGCCGAGGAGGCCTATGAGGATTGCCAGAAAGCCGAAGATGAAATCGAAGACATTGCCAAAAACCGGAACGTCGCCGAGAGCGCTCCGCACAAACGGCCAGATGGTCACATAGGCGACCATCGCGCATCCAAGGCCAAGCGAGAGCATGTTGTGGAAGCTTCTCCCCTCTCGCCGTATGAGCCGTATGCCTGTCGCTATGAGCGTCACGACGAGGGCGATCGGAAACATGAGGAGGAAGATGAAGAAGATAGCAAGGATTGCCAGAACGAGCGTCTGCACCCACGGGAAGACATCCCTGGGAAAGAGCGCAACGAGCAGGAGCGAGACCGCTATAGCTGCCGTGCCGGCTGCGACAAGGGCTGCGCATCCCAGCCAGACCGTACGCTCCTCGCCGAGACGGAGCCGCCAGAACCAGAGCTGTCCCAGACCGGCCATGACTGCCGTCAGAGCGACGAAGATCCCTTCGCCTGCAAGGTCCACTGCCGCCGCCTTTCCCCTGCGCCTCTGGGCACAAGCATAGCATCTCAGAGATAGCGGCCCGTCACCGACGCCGGACAGCTGCTGGCACCAGCCGGCACCCCTGCATAGACGATGCGGCCGCCTGCCTCGCCGCCTCCCGGTCCCATATCTATCATCCAGTCGGCATTCGCGATCATATCGAGATCGTGCTCGATCACAAGCACCGTCGCCCCATGGTCGATGAGGGTCTGGAGCACCCCTTCGAGCACTTCCACATCATGGGGATGAAGGCCAATCGTCGGCTCATCGAAGACGAAGAGCGCATCCTTCTGGTCGCGCTCCATCTCCCCGGCAAGCTTGAGCCTCTGCGCTTCGCCGCCCGAAAGGGCAGGCGTCGCCTCGCCGAGCGTGAGATAGCCAAGGCCCAGATCGTGGAGCACCTGGAGCTGGGCATGGACGCGCCTGAGCGAGGATATGGCTGCAAGTGCCTCGTCGACCGTCATCTCCATGAGCTCGGGAAGCGCAAACGACTTCGGCTCTGTCCCTTTCTTCGCACGGGCGAAGCTGCGCCTTATCTGCCATGCTGCCTCGCCGAACCTCCCGCCGCGGCAGGAAGGACAGGCAATCTCGACATCCGGCAGGAACTGCACATCGAGCGAAATCGTGCCGGTGCCATCGCAGACGGGACAGCGCAGCGACCCGGTATTGTATGAGAAGTCTCCCGCATGGAGACTGCGCTCCTTGGCAGAGGGAGCCTGTGCGAACGCACGTCTGAGCTCGTCCATCACGCCCGAATAGGTGGCAACCGTCGAGCGGACATTCGCGCCGATCGGCGTCGAGTCGATCAGATGCACCCTGCGGATGCCGGCAGGAGCGATACTCCTCACCTGGGAGGGAAGCTTCTCTCCCTTCGAGAATGCTTCGAGTGCCGGCACGAGGCATTCGAGGACAAGCGTCGTCTTGCCGGAACCGGAGACGCCCGTGACGACCGTCAGCGCTCCCAGCGGCAGCTCCACATCGAATGGATGCACGGTATGGAGCGCGTTCGTGGAAAGCCTGAGCGCACCGCGCGAGAAGATGTCTTCCGCCGAGCGGACAGGCCGTATCCTTTTCGGCCTTTCCTGCAGCAGATAGGCAGCGATGCGGGAGTCGGGGCTTTCTGCCACTTCGGCAGGCGTGCCCTGGGCGATGATGCGGCCGCCCTCCTTGCCAGATCCTGGCCCCACTTCGATCAGATGCTGCGCATGCTCGAGCACATGGACATCGTGGTCCACGACGACGACCGAATTGCCATCTGCCAGAAGGTCGTCCATCACGCCGAGGAGCCCTTCGACATTTGCCGGATGCAGACCGATCGAAGGTTCGTCGAGGACGTAGAGGACGCCTGTCGTCCTGTTGCGCACCGAACGTGCAAGCTGCACGCGCTGGCGCTCTCCTGTCGAGAGCGTCGAGCCCGCGCGGTCAAGCGCAAGATAGCCAAGGCCGAGCTGCTGGAGACGGGAGAGAGGCTCATCGAGCGTCGAGACGATGGATGAGCCTATCGCCTTCACCTCTTCGGGCAGGCTCGGCACGACCTTGGGCAGCCAGCAGGCAAGCTCATCCACCGTCTTGGCTGTCGCCTCAGCCAGATCGATGCCCAGGACCTGGGGGTTGCGTGCCTCATCGGAGAGGCGCGTTCCTTTGCAGGCCGGGCAGGGCTCCTCCTTCAGGAAGCGGGCAATGCGCTTGACCGCGCTTTCCGTCTTTGCCTTGGCAAGCGCATTCTCGACCGTAGCGACGGCGGAGTAGTAGGTGAAGTCAAGCTCTGTTGCCGTATTCGAGCTCTTCATATGCACGACGATATGGCGCTTCTCCTGAGGGCCATGGAAGACGATCTCGCGTTCCTTCGGCGTCAGCTCCGAGAATGGCACATCGGTACGCACGCCCATCTCGCGGCAGACATCCTTCATCAGGGACCACATGAGCGTGCCCCAGGGCGCGACCGCTCCCTCGTCGATCGTCTTCGATTCGTCCGGCACGAGCGTGCTCTCGTCGACAACGCGCATCGTGCCGGTGCCGCCGCAGGCAGGGCAGGCACCATCGCTGTTGAAGGCAAGCTCTTCCGCGCCAAGCCCATAGAAGCTCTCGCCGCAGACCGGGCAGACGATCGGCTTCTCGAGCGCCACGTTCATCGACGGCGCGACCCTGTGTCCGTTCGGACACCTATAGGAGCCGACACGGGAAAACAGGAGCCTGAGCGAGTTCAGCGCTTCTGTCATCGTTCCGAAGGTCGACCTGATGCCTGGTACCGGTGGCCTCTGATGGAGTGCCAGCGCTGCCGGCACATAGCGCACCTCGTCGACGTCGGCCCTGGCTGCCTGCGTGAGGCGGCGCCTCGTATAGGTCGAGAGCGCCTCGAGATAGCGACGAGATCCTTCCGCGTAGAGGACACCGAGCGCAAGCGAGCTCTTGCCGGAGCCCGAGACGCCGGCGATACCGACGATCTCGTGGAGCGGCACACGCACATCGACCGACTTCAGGTTGTGGACCCTCGCGCCTTTGACTTCTATCGCTTCAGGGATGTTCTGCATGCATGCCTCCAGGACTCTTCAGGTCCTCTTAGGGTATCTCGCATATATGATGCAGGACAAGCCTTCTACTCGTCCCAGGCCCTGATCTCTGCCGTATGGGGATAGCGGCGCAGGACCGCCTGCCAGCCAAGAGCAGCACAGATCATGCTGACGAGAATTGTCCAGGCAAGAGATGACACATAGTCCGTGCCGAGAGCGCCGACAAGAAGCATGCCGCAAGACCCCTGGACCGTGCTTGTGAAGTTGATGGCAGAAGCCGTCGTGCCGCCGGCATCGCGGAACTTGGACAGCAGGATATTTGTCGAGAGCGGACGCAGGCTCGCCTCCACGATTGCAAAGACAGCAAAGGCGGCGCAGAAGAGCCAGGGTGCAAGATGGCCAAAGACGAGAAGAGCCGCCCCTGCCGCCACAGCCACGCCGATCTCTGCTGTGATGAAGGTCCTGGCCTGCATATGGCGGGAAGCAAGCTCCCAGGCAAAGGGGCCAAGCACGGTCACAAGGGCAGCGATTGCATAGTACATGCCATAGCCAAGCTCAGAGAGCCCGAAGTAGGACTCATAGACGAAGGAGGCCACCGACACATAGGCCATGAAGCCGAGGTTTGGAAGCGTGAACACGAGAAGAGGCAGCGTGAAGGCAGGAACCTTGAGGACAGCAGCGAACTGCCGCACCGTCTCCCCTTTCTCGCTCGAGACATAACGCTCGGACACAGGAAGCGATTCCTCGAAGGCACATGCCAGGACGGACAGGAACACGCCCGACGCCGTCAGAATCCAGAATGTAGCCCGCCAGTCGAGGGCCATAACGACCCAGGCGCCGACAAGGGGTGCCACGACAGGACCCAGGATGAACATGAGCTGGATGAAGGAGATGGCAAGCTGGCGTCTCTGCTCCGTGAAGGCATCCTTCACGATCGCGTTTGTCATTGCATCGGCAGCTCCCGCCCCAAGCGACTGGACGATGCGCGCCACAATCAGCACCTCGATCGAAGGAGCGAGGGCACAGGCAAGAGATCCGGCCACATAGAATGCCAGCCCGCTCAGAAGGACCGGACGCCTGCCGCGCCTGTCAGAGAGCGGACCGAAGATCAGGAGCCCCACTGCGAAGAAGAAGTTGTAGCCCACCAGCGTCAGGTTCACCATCGCCGTGGTCGTGAAGAGACGTTCTGCCATATGGGGAACGGCAGGCGTATACATGTCGAGGGAGAGCGGCATGAGCATCGAGGTGCCGACGAGCAGGACCATGAGGCCCAACGTGCCGAGATGCTCCTGCGGGCGTGCCAGCCAGCTGCCTTGCGTCTCCATAAGCCATCCTGTCGAAGTAGGGGCATCTGCCCATAAGGCAGGTTCCACGTATATGCAGTGCCGTCTATGGTAGCAGGTACAGCACAGAGGGCAGCCTCGCCCAGAAACCTGCCTGCTTCATGCCGCGCAGCGGACAGGCGTGCCTGCTCGGACCAAGGCCTTGCTCCGAGCAGGCACCATCTATCTTCTGCATTCAATGTCCCACAACGCTGCATCGCATGGGCATTCCGTCAGCACCTGCAGCCTGCGCGCTGAAAGCGCTCCAGAACGCTCCTGAAAGGCACTTCCTTCAAAGCATGCGCCACACTGCCGGACCTGGCCAGGACCAGAGCCTCGGCACAGCGCTCCTTTCCGTCGGTGCCCGCCGGACAGGATGAGAGGCACCATAGCCAAGACAGCCACACCAGCCGCTTGTGGTCCATCGACGAGGCTCGACGCCTTTGGGGCCAGTCACGCATGCATGCGCAGCATGAGAGATGCTGTCATCCAGCTTCCTGTCAGCAAGATCCTCCGTATTTGGTGCCTTCCTGTTTGTCTGGATTCTCTGGAAGATGCAGGATCGTCGGCACAGGCACAAGCTTGCGCCAGGATTCGCGCCCGCGCGGACATGCAGAGCTTCTGCATTGGATTGCAAAACGAAACGCAGGGGATACCGCACGGCCGCAGATATCGCCTACACTGGTACAGGACAGTGGAAGAGAAGGAGCGAGGCCATGCTCAGGCTCATGATCGGATCGGACATCCACCGGAAGCTCGACCATCTCAAAGAGGCACTGGACAATGCCAGGTCCGAAGGCGCGCTCGATGCCATCCTCCTTGCAGGCGACTTCGAGGCAGCGCAGGAAGATATCGACCGTCTGGACATCCCTGAGGCTCTCTATCTCGTCCACGGAAACAACGATGCACTGCTTGCGCCATCAGATCCTGCCGACGAGCTTGTAATCGATATCGAAGACGACAGGATCTCAGGCGTCCATGCAGCTGGCTACACAGACCCGCTGCCGCCACGTCCTGCATCCTCTGCCCACCGCATCCTCATGACCCACGGCCATAGGTACCACGCGCCGCGGCTTCTGGCCCTGCGCGCCCGGGCCCTTGAGGCGGGAGCCGACATCGTGGTATATGGGCATACACACCGCTATCAGGAAGATGCCGGAGAGCCAGGAGATGCCCTCGTCCTCAATCCTGGCACCCTCATGCCGGCACCAGGCTCGGGGCGCTGCACCTACATGATCCTCGAGATTGCAGGCAGCAAGGTCCGTCCCCTCAGGCACGAGCTCTGAACCTCGAAGCGATGCATGCAGCTCCGATGAGGAGGGGCTGCCCGCTGCACCCTGTCTGCATCATGCAGACAGGCCCAACCCTTCATATCCTCGTGCATGGTACTCAAAAGATGTTTGGCTTGTCTTGAGGGCATGGCGTCAAGACAGGGTGCCCCACGCCCCGGCCTGGAATCTGGACCTTGCTGCATAGCATCGCTTGCTTCCACCCGCTCGGTGGGTGGCTTTCTGTGCCGCACTGCGCCTGCACAGGCTGAAGCTTTTGGCAAACGGGGCGCAGTTTACGGCGCCAGCCCCTCCTTGGGTCCTGCGAGCCTCATGCCTTTTCGAGAAGGCGTGCCACGGTATCCATCGCTGAGGCCAGCTCCTCGCGCTCGGATGGGCTCAGATGTCCGAGCAGACGACGCACCTCTTGGGAACCCTCTTCGATGTGTGCTTCCACATAGGCCCTGCCGGCATCGGTCAGGCAGACCTTGCGGCAGCGGCTGTCCTCATCGTCTGGCACCTGCCTCGCGAAGCCACGCCCCTCGAGCCGCGCTGCAATCTTCGATGCATGCTGCTTCGTGATCCTGAGGGCTGCTGCGAGCTCCTGCTGGCGGAGCTCCCCTGCCTGGTAGAGCTCTTCCAGGGCTTCGACCTGGGCAGGCCCAAGATCGCCCCGGTAGGTATCGCGGTAGGGCGCCATAACCTTCTGCTCGAAGACAGCGCGCATGCGCCAGGCCGGCTCCAGGGCATGGTCCTTCCAGGATGCGGACAGCTCCTCTTCTGCCATACGCTACCAGGTCCTCGAGCCCATGGCACGGAACTGGGCCACTGTCGAGGCATGGGAGTTCATGCCGCCATCCACATTGATGGTCTGCCCGGTGACATAGGCGCTCTCGTCGGAGGCGAAGAAGAGGCATGCCTGCGCGATATCGTCCGGGCAGCCATAGCGGTTGACCTCGATGTTCGAGAGGAAGATGTCCTTGAGCTGCTGCGGCACATGGGCCTCGTTCTGCGGCGTCACGATGAGCCCGGGACGCACGCAGTTGCAGCGGATGTTCTCCTTGCCATACTGGAGCGCGACCGACGAGGTCAGCATATCGACCGCAGCCTTGCTGCAGGCATAGGCTGTCGAGCCCAGATCCCCTGCAACCGATGCCATCGATCCGATGTTCACGATCGATCCCGCCTTCTTCTCGCGCATGTAGGGCAAGACCGCCTTGATTGCATAGAAGGTGCCGCGCACGCCGGAGGCAAACATGGCATCCCAGTCCTCGAGCGAGATTTCGTCCACCCGGCCATCTGCCAGGCCGACACCGGCAGCATTGTTGATGAGGATATCGATGCAGCCATATTCCTGGGCAGTATCTGCCATCAGCGCATCGACCGTCGCCAGATCGTTCAGGTCCATGCGATGGAAGCTGGCGCTTCCGCCTGCCTCATGGATGGCCTCCACGACCTCCTGCCCCCGCGCCTCGCGCCTGCCGCATACGACCACATGGGCGCCTTCCTTGGCAAATGCTTCGGCGATGCCGATGCCGATGCCGCTTGTCGAACCGGTCACGATTGCGATCTTGCCTTCAAGCCTCTTCATGTAGACCTCCCATACAGCAGTCTATTGTCATATCTATATGACCTTTAAGGAGATAGTAACATAGATATGACCAAAGGGTCAGGAAATCCTGCCTCCATGGTTCCGCCATGGAGGCAGGATTTGGTCTATAACCGATCCTGGATGTGCCGGCATGCCATCCCTGGAACGCACCGTGTGTGCCCCTGCCCACGCTGTCCGGCAGCAATCCTTTCCAGCAGCGCTGTGCAGCCATCCATGATGTCAGAGAAAGTGGCATCGAAGTCTCCGGTGTACCAGGGGTCGGCAACATCGCGCGGATGCCCTGTCCAATCCATGAGAAGCGAAACCTTGCGGCAGGGGTCGGCCTTTGCTGCAAGCCATTCTGAAACAGGCGCCCAGCGATAGCCTGGCCCCTTCTACCCCAGAAGCAGCCGATAGATGCCATCGAGGTTCTCATGGTCCATAGCAACGATGAGGTCGAAGCGGGCATAGTCCTCCGGGCGCATCTGGCGCGCGCAATGGTGGCCACAGGGGATATGCGCCTTTTCGAGACAGCTTCGTGTGCCTGGATGGATGTCTGATCCAAGCTCCTCCGTGCTCGTAGCGCAGGAATCGGTGATGACATCATGCTGCCCAGCCCTGTGCGCCAGCTCGCGCATCACGCATTCCGCCATCGTCGAGCGGCAGATATTGCCATGGCAGACAAAAAGGATCCGGAGCACAAGGCACCTCCAGCAGGACAGAGCGGACTGTCTCCAGCATACTGCAGGCAGAGATTGCCGGTCTGTGTCCCTGCAGCCGGACCAATCGGCGGAACTGCCGAAACCCTTGCTGCACCTTTCCCTGAATCACAAGCAAGCTGCATGTCAGCACGTCACCCAACATGAACCATCCCCTGCCCCCGCGGCGGGGCAGGGGATGTCCTTTATGCGCTCCAGAGCACGTAGCTTCCGCCTCCGAGCACCTGCTCCTCGCATCCCGGCAGGAAGACATGGGCTTTCGTGCCTTCCGGAACTTCCAGCTCGAGACGGATGCGGCCATCCCTTCGCTTCCAGGCAACAGAGATCGTGCCATAGGGGGACCTATAGGAAAGACTGGCAGATCCGATGCGCGATATGCTGCCCACTGCAACATCGAACTCCCGGAAGCCGGGCTCCCTGACTGACAGGCCTCCTGCCTTGCGGACAATCCAGTCGCCGACGCATCCGAAAGCATAGTGGTTGAACGAAAGGGTGCCGACCGTTCCATCCTCCTGGATGCCCGACCAGCTCTCCCAGATGGTCGTGGCTCCATGTTCCACCTCATAAAGCCAGCTTGGGCACTTGTCCTGGAAAAGCAGCGTCTCCGCAAGCTCCGGGTAGCCATGGTCTGCAAGCACATCGAGAAGATAGGGCACCGAAAGAAATCCCGTGTCGAGGCAGTCGCCATTTGCATGGATCATGTCGGCAAGGATATCCGCTGCCTGCTGCGTCTCCGCTTCCGGGACGAGCCCGAAGGCAAGCGCCAGCACATAGGGGCCCTGGAAGTCGCTGTCGAGATGCCCCTGTCCAGTGCAGAAGCGGTGCTGGAAGGCAGCACGGACCTTCGACGCGTAGCTTGTGCATTCCCTCTCGGTCTCATAGTCCTCGAGGAGCGCGGCTATCCTGCCCAGAATCTTGGTATGCTCGTACAGGAAGGCGGTGGCCACGATATCCTTGGTCGCAAGCGCCGTGGCGACCGGGCCCTTCGCTTCAGGCCCTTCCATATAGCTCGGGAACATCCAGTCTCCGTAATGGAACTTGGTATCCCAGATATAGCACGCTTCTCCATCTTTCGTGCCTGCTGCGCTTTCCGCTGCGAACCTGTGCCATGCACGCATCGCGCCATAGCACTCCTTGAGCACCTCCAGGTCCCCATAGCGCTGATAGAGCGTCCAGGGGACGAATATGATTGCATCGCCCCAGCCAGCAGATGAATAGGAACCGAACAGGCCTGTCGTCGAGATGCTCTTGGGTGCCGGCGAATAGTCGAGGATCTGTCCATCCGCTGTCTGGTCGGCACGTACGCTGGCAAGCCAGCGCCTGAGGAATGAGCGCACATCCATGAAGAAGGTGGCAGTCGGCGCAAAGACCTGGATGTCGCCGGTCCACCCCATGCGTTCGCGCTGAGGGCAGTCGGTCGGAATCGAGAGCATGTTGCTTCGCTGGCTCCAGAAGATGTTGTCCATGAGCTGGTTGATGCGCTCGTCTGACGTGGTGAGCACGCCACTGCGCTCCATATCAGAAGAGATTGCCTCGGCACGGATGCTGCCTGGATCGAGCGGCCCTTCGAGCCCAGAGATCTTTGCATAGCGGAAGCCATGGAAGCTGAAATGCGGCTTGAGCTCTGCAGCCTTTCCGTTTCCGACGAAGACATCCAGCTGGTCCTTGTTGCGGCCTGCGATATTGCAGAAGAAATGTCCTTCCCTGTCAAGCACTTCGGCATGCTCGACAGCAATCTCCTGTCCCTCGGCCAGGCATGCATCGAGGACGACACGTCCGCAGATGACCTGTCCGAAATCGACAATCGTGCTATCGCCTTCCTGCCAGAGCGCTGCCGGACAGATCCGGTCTACCACCTTGACCTCGGGACCCATCTGGGGCACCAGCGCATCGAAGCCCTCATCGACAGGACAGGCCAGCTTCCAGGAGGAATCTTCCGCATAGCCGGGCATATCCCAGCCAGGCCGGTCCAGTCTGAGGTCTTGCTTCTCGCCGAGGAAGATATCGCTCCAGACATATCGCCCCGCAGCGCTTCGGAACCCTCCATCTGTGCAGATGCGCTCGGCAGTGCCATCTGAATAGCGGATCTCGAGCTCTGCAAGAAACGCCAGCTGGTCCCCGAACTGGCAGGAATCTCCGGTTGCACCGATTCGGCCTGCATACCAGCCATCAGCGAGGATGGCGCCGAAGCAGTTCTGTTCCCCAATAAGTCCGCTCACATCGTATGCCTGATACATCAGGATCTTTCCATATGAGGTGAAGTCGGGCATGAAGAGAGCATCGCTCACGATGTGGCCATTTACATGAGGCTCGTAGATTCCATGGGCCGTGCAGAAGAGTGTGGCAGAGACGATATCGCTGCGCTGTAGCGTGAATGTCTTTCTCAGGTAGGCACAGGGACGCAGCCGCTGCTCATTGGGAAGCGAAGGCGGCAGTTCATGCGTCATGAACATCTGCTCCACCGTGACAGGAGGCTCTTCCGTAGGCTTGGGCAGATTCGGTGCGATCCAGCAGGCCTTCCAGGCCCGTGCTGTTTCAGTCATGGCGTGCATCCTCCCCATCAGTCATTGCCAGAATTCATCGTAGCCGATGCAGTACCTGCATCCTGCTCAAGCGTGCGCTCCTGGAAACGCGTCAGCACCAGGACGGCACAGACGGCAAGCGAGAGGATGCCCGCAGCAAGGATGCTCATCTGTGCATTGCCGCCCGATACCGCATTCAGCACGACCGGACTCAGGAATCCTCCGAGAGAGGTACCGACCGAATAGAGGGCGATTGCCTTCGCAATCATGGAGCCCGGGTTGATGACAGAAAGGACGAATGGCGCCTGCGAGAAGAAGACGGAAAGTGCGGTGCCGGAGATGAACGAGAAGATGAAGATGCAGGGAAGGCTCTGCACGAGCGAAAGGACCACGTACGACAGTCCGATCAAGGCAAATGCGACGGCAAACGAGAGCTTCCTGAAATAAGGCAGGATCTTTCCGAGCACGAGTCCTCCCACAAGGCCGCCCAGAAGGCTCACCGAGCTTGCAAGGCCTGCCAGTGCAGGATCGCCGAACCCCGCATCAGCGAGATACATAGCGATGTTATTGGGGAATGCGTTGTATGCAATCAGGTACAGCACGCCGAGGACCAGCACCACATAGGAAGCTTTTGCCATCTGTTTCTTTGCAGGCCGGCAGCCAGAGCCATTGTCTGCATGGGCCTCAGGTCCATCATTCGGGATCAGGACCATCGCGCAGATGAACACAGCAACTGCAGAGAGATAGACAAGATAGTTGTTTCTCCATCCGCTCTGGGCAAGCTGTCCTCCGACTGTCGTCATGAACATGGCGCCAATGCTCACAAACGCCGTGTTCTCGGCCATCGCACGCTGGCGCTCCTCGGGAGGCAGGAATTCAGTGAAGAGCAGCTGTGTCAGATTCGTGATGAGGCCAACGCCGAACCCCAGCACGGCAGCGCAGACAAGCATGAAATCGAGGCCTGCCGGAATGAAGTACGGAAGAAGGCCGCCTGCCGCCACCAGCACGGTTCCCACCAAAGAAAGCATCTTCTTGCTCGTACGGTTCGCGATGCGGCCGACGACCGCTGCCGACGCCACTGCCATGAGGCTCGGGAGCGACATCAGCATCTGTACAGCGGAAGCCCCCGCCTCCGGAAAGTCAGACATGATCAGGCCGAGCGAGGGCGTTATGCCCAATGCTGCCATGGAAAGCAGCGTCAGCGAGAAGATGCCTGCCTTTATCTTTGCATAGCTCTTCATGAATCCCCCTTCAGGCACAAAGGTCCTGCTTTGGTGCCTATAACAAAACAGCAATCGGAATCATAGTTGCGAACTTCAGGGATGCATGCGCGCCTGCATTCCAGCGCAAGCAGCATCCCTTCCATTAGCTTTCATGTGCTGCCGCGCTTCCTGATGCTTCCAGTGTGCCGGGAAGACCCATTTCGGTACATAGACGTTTCTTATATAAACCTGCTGTATTCTTATATCTGAAAGGGGTGCATATGTCTGACTGGATCAATCCGCTTCTGCAGGATACCTTCGCGCTCCATGCGGGAAGCCTCGTGCAGGAGCAGGCCAAAGCTGCCCTTCTGGGGCATCGCCTCACGCTCGAGGGGCTTGCACAGCGCTCGCTGATTGCGCCTGATGAAGATGTCTCCCTGATCGCGCACCGCATGGAGTTTCCGGCACCGCAGCACACCCATGCCTATTACGAGTTCCTCTACCTTCTCCAGGGAGATGTCGTGAACGTGGCAGGAGGCGAAGAGCTCTATATGCCCGAAGGAAGCCTCTGCATCATGAATCTCGAAAGCTCCCATGCGCTTCAGGTCACGAATCCCGATACCTTCATCGTGAATCTCTGCCTGAAGCCGCAGCTCTTTGCGGATGGAGTCTTTGCCCGCTTCCTGTCAGACCAGAACCGTATCTCTGATTTCCTCAGAGGCTCTGGCTCTGTCCCCTATCTCATCATGAACGATACGCCCGAAGGCACCATCAGAGATCTGATGGCAGATATCATCTCTGCCTTCGCCTCGTCCGACCTCAGGGAGACCTTCGAGATAGATGCCCTGGTACTACTGCTTCTCGCAAAGCTCGAGACCATCACCTCGTACAGCTATTACGGCATCAACCAGAAGACCATGCAGATGCTCGACTATATCGCTGTCAACTACCGCGATGTCTGCGTCGCGGACATCGCTGCCGAGTTCGGCTACAGCGAAAACTATCTGACCCAGTACTTCAGAAAGCATACCGGTAAGAGCCTCTCCCAGGTCATTGCAGCGACCCGTCTCACCAAGGCAGCCGAGCTCATGCAGGATCCCGCCCTCACGCTCGAGGCAGTTGCCAGACAGGTAGGATATGCCTCATACAGCCACTTCTTCCAGATGTTCCGCCGCCGGTTCGGGATGACGCCGAAACAGTGGCGCGAAGAGCAGCAGAAGAAGCATCTGCATGCCTGAGAGGAACAGGCAGCCAAACCTGTAGCCAAAAAACGCTGTCTGCCCAGGCTTTCCGCAACAGAGGGCATCCATAGCCGGCAGAAGGCAGGGGACGCTGTCCCGCGCTCCGATCTCGACCCGATAAGCATTCCTGGAGCTCTGCCTGAACCAGCCCCTGGCCGCATTCCCGAAATCTGTCTGCCCGATGCAGCGAAGACGGCACTCATCGGCAGCACGTGCCATGGCTGCAGCATCGCTTCTGCTGCTCTTGATCAGGCAGCTGCAAGAAGCTTCGTGATGCGCTCCATGAACTGGGCAAGGAAGCGCTCAGTGTCGACGGCGACAGCCACCTTCATTGTCTTCTTTGCATCGTTCAGCCTGGTCTCGTCACCGATTGTGCGGCCTCTGGTCGCCCCTTCGGTGTCCACCTTCATGTTGATGGGAAGGCAGCCCACAAGCGAAGGATCGATGGCAACTGCTGCTGCCAAAGGATCGTGCAGGCCGCATCCTCCAAGATAGGGAGCGGTCTTGGCATAGGCGCCGATATAGTAGTCGACGATATCGGCATAGGCATTTCCTGCCTTCGTCCCGAGCGCACGCCACTGCCCTGTCTCCTGCTTTGTGAGAAGCGTCTGGAGCGTGACGTCGAGCCCCACCATCGTGACATCGGTGCCAGAGCGGAACACCTCGTCGGCAGCCTCGGGATCCTGGCTGATATTGGCTTCGGTCCAGGCATTCACGTTGCCGGGCACCGTGAGCGCCCCTCCCATCATCACCACATGGAGGCATGCTGCAAGCGTGGGATCCTTCCTGAGCGCAGCAGCCAGATTGGTAAGCGCACCGGTCGGCACATAGACAAGATCGTCTCCCAGACGATGCGCTGCCTCGATCAGGAAATCGACTGCCGGCGTCTTTTCGGCAGCACGCCGGGAAGCAGGCACCTCGACCCCGCCGATGCCATTTCTCCCGTGGATGAAGGCAGAGGCAGCACTCACCGCGAAGCCCTTCTGTGCCAGAGCATGGGTCTTGCCCGGAAAGACCGGGACCTCGGGATGGCCCAGTAGCTCGGTCAGGGCAAGGCTGTTGGCAAGGCCCTGCTCCATCAGAACATTGCCGTAGGTGCCGGTAATGCCGATGAGTTCGGCATCAGGGCTTCCGAGCACATAGGCGATGGCAAGTGCATCGTCGATACCGGTATCGAGGTCGAGGATAATCTTCTTCATAGCAAGCCTCTCATGTCTTTCCGCCATCTGGGAAGCCTCGAAACCATCAGGGACTTCCTGCGTCTGTTCAGCATATAGAGTATAGCCAGGAACAGATATCCGCCAGATTGCCGCCGCCTGACGGATCGGAGAGGAGAGCTACATGATCTGGTTCACCGCAGACCTCCATCTGGGACATGAGAGCCTCGCCACCCAGAAGCGCGGCTTTTCCTCCCTGGAGGCTATGGAGCACACCATCATCCAGAACATCAATATCAAGGTTGCTCCGACCGATACGCTCTATATCCTCGGCGACTTCTCCTACCGCTGCACGGTCGAGCATGCCCATGCGCTCAGGAAGAAGATTGTCTGCCGCAAGGTCCACCTGATTTCAGGCAACCACGACAAGGACTGGTCGCGTCCGGAAGTCGCCCATACCTTCGTGCTCGAAGCGCCACTCATGAGGATGAAGACGGAGGACGGGCAGATCCTCGTGCTCTGCCACTATCCACTGCTCTCCTGGGAAGGCATGCACAGGGGCGCCATCATGCTGCATGGCCATATCCATTCAGGCCAGGGCGAGCAGGCACCCGGCTCCTACAACATCCGCATGAAGGAGGAAGGGATCTTCCGCTACGACGTGGGCGTCGATGCGAATGCAATGGCACCGGTAGCGCTCGGCGATATCCTTGCCTGGTTCAAGGATGCAGATGCCCAGGTGCCGGAAGGCCTCTAGAAGCTAGCGCCAGATGTGGGCACACAGCCACTCTGCCGCCTCGTTCACGACCTGCCAGTAATAGGGGTCGTCAAAGCCATGACCACCGCCTGGAATCACATGGAGCTCGCAGCGCGGGAAGAGCGACTGGGCACGCTGGGAATACGAGAGCGGCACGACTTGGTCTGCGTCCCCATGGAAGATGATCACGTCCTGTGCGAAGGCCGGGATGTGCTCGAAGAAGTCGTAGTCCCAGCAGGAGCGCAGGAAGTCTCCCGACACATCCATGCTCATCACATGGAAGCGCTCAGGCAGGTCTTCCCTTCTCTGGCATGCGCCATGCACTGCATCATGCAGGTTGAAGGCAGGATAGAGCAGGGCGCAGCCTTTCACGAGCTGCACATTCGCCCTTGCTGCCATGAGCGCGATCGTGGCACCGAGCGAGGCACCGCAGAGGAAGAGATTGTGTTCATCCACATAAGGCTCGCGCGAGAGCTCCCAAGCCACTGCCTCGAGATCGTGCTGCTCCGTGAAGAGCGACATGTTATCCTGCCAGCTGCTCATCGAATAGCCGCCACCTCCACAGAAGTCGAAGACATACGTCACCATGCCCCGCTCAGCAGCTGTCCTGGCGTAGGGCTCCATGTCCCCATGGTTCGTCGAAAGCCCATGAGCAAAGATGGCCGTGGCACGAGGCCTGCCGTCGTCCCACCCATCCGGCAGAAAGAGCTTTCCGTAGATCTTCTTGTCATCGCGCTGGCACCAGTGCTCGCGTTCTGCATAGCCCATGGAAAGCCTCCCGGAAAGTCCCTGTTGTCTGGATCTGTGGAACCATTCTGGCTGAAGAATGTGCAGCCCCTTTACCATTTCCCATGATTGGGACGCCTGTCTCAGATGGGACAGGCGTCCATTTGAGGCATTGAGCTGGAATTATGCAGGGCACACAAGACGAAGGAAGCCCCGGAAGAGCGAATCTCCCGAGGCTTCCCACAGATCCATCACACACAGATCCATCACAGACTGCTGGCTAGTGCGTCGTGCCCGTCGCTGCCTTCACATCGTCCGTGCGCTCGACAGCAGCGGCCAGGCCAAGCTCGATGCCGCGCGCCATCATGTCGAGCGACATGCTCGGCGTAGCAGATGGCAGATGGCAGGCCTGCTCCGTCGCATACGGGACATGGAGGAATCCGCCACGGACACCCGGATGCTTCGTTGCAAGCGTATGCAGCAGCGAATACATCACGTCGTTGCAGACATAGGTGCCAGCCGTATAGGAGACCTCCGCCGGAATGCCGGCCTCGGTCATGGCCTGGACCATCGCCTTGACGGGAAGCGTCGCGAAGTAGGCGTCGGGGCCATCGGCGGCGATACGCTCTGCCACCGGCTGGTTCCCGTCATTGTCCGGGATGCGGGCATCGGCATAGTTGATGCCGACAAACTCCGGCGTGATCTTCGCACGGCCGCCTGCCTGGCCGACGCAGAGCACGAGGTCCGGCTGGACCTCGTCGATTGCCTTGTCCACTGCCTCGGGGCCCTTGCCGAAAACGACCGGGATCTCGACCTTCGTGACGGAGGCACCGGCAATCGTGTCAGGAAGCCTGCGGACAGCCTCCCAGGCCGGGTTCATGGTCTCGCCACCGAACGGCTGGAAGCCCGTCACAAGAATCTTCTTCATGCATTCCTTCTCTCTCCCAGAAGAGCCTGCCGGAAGGCAGGCTCTCTTTTCTTTCCTACCGTCTCTCTACCCAGATGCAGCGCATCCTACAGTGCAACCAGGCAGATCATGAGGATGGTCTGGAAGGCAAGCATGATGAGGGCAGGAACGATCTGCTTCTTGATGACACCGTACTCGTCGTCCATCTCGAGAATCGCGACAGGGACGATGTTGAAGTTAGCTGCCATCGGCGTCATGAGCGTGCCGCAGTAGCCACAGGTAAGGGCCAAGGAGCCGACGATGACGGGATCTGCGCCGAGGGACAGCACGAAGGGAGCTCCGATGCCGACGGTCATGACCGTGATGGCGGCGAAGGCATTGCCCATGATCATCGTGAAGAGGGCCATGCCGAGGCAGTAGACGACGATGCCGACGACCATGTTGCCCTGCGGGATGATGGCACCGACGATATCGGAGATCACGTTGCCGACGCCTGCCGCCGTGAAGACCGATCCCAGGATTGCAAGGAGCGTCGGAAGCATGATCAGCGTGCCCACGATATCGATCATGCGCCGGGAATCCTCGAGATAGACCTTCATGGTGTTCTGCTTCGGACGCATGAAGTGCAGGACGGCCATGCCGATGAAGACGCCGACGGTGATGCCGACAAGCGAGCTGATCTTCGTGAAGAGGGCAAAGATCAGGGCAACGACGCCGATGGAGAAGGCAGGGATGAAGATCTTCGTGCCGAGGTCCTTGTAGCCGGCATGCGTCTCAGCGTCGGTCGGCTTCGTGCGGTCTGCGCCCTTGCTGACCTGCTTTGCAATCGGCGGGATGACCATGAGGATAACGAGGATGCCGTCCACCTCATACGGCACCCAGGGGCCAACGATGAAGAGGATGCCGAGAATGCACCAGAAGAAGGCCGTGCCGATCCTCTTCTCGTTCGTCTCGTCCTTTGCATTGCGGATTCCTGCATAGATGCAGACGAGGCCGATGATCATATAGACGATCTCGAGGAGCTTGCTGGAGAGCGTCACATCGGCGCTCTGGAAGAATTCGATGACACCCATCAGTCTTCCTCCTTCACGCCGGCCGCAGCCTCAGCCTCGAGCTGCTTCGGATCTTCCTTCGTGAGCTTCTTGTCGCAGATCGCGTAGTAGATCGTCGTAACGACGACCGCGACGACGGCGACAGGGATCTGGATGGCAGCGAGCTGGGGAAGGTCGACCGTGTAGCCGAGGTCAGCCATCGTGCCCTGGACAAGCAGCATGCCGGACGTGCCGACGAAGAGCACCTGGCCGAAGAACCAGGCGACATTCTCCATGCCGGCTGCCATGGCCTTGAGCTCCTCATGATGCTTGCGGGACATCTTGTGGCCACCTGCCTCGTCTGCCGCCTCTGCCATGGGCATGACGACAGGCTTCACGAAGCCGGCAACGCCACCGAAGCTGACATTGAAGGCAGCAAAGATCACTCGGAAGACGCCGTAGGCACCGAGCACGATGCCGGCTGTGGCATTCTTCACCTTTGCCATCACGTCTTTCGCCGCTTCCTTCAGGCCGTTCCTCTCGAGCGTGCCCGTCAGCAGGAACACGACGACCGTGATGAGCATGTTGCGGTTCGAGACGAAGCTCTTGCCCAGCGTCTGCAGGAATACCAGAGGATCCATGCCGGCAATGAGGGCAGTGACGACAGCGGCAGCCATGATCGTCAGGATCGAATCCCATTTGAGGGCAAATCCGATCACGACGATCAGGATGCCCAGGAGCTTGAGCGCTTCCATCTGCACCCTTTCTCGCGAAGGCAGGGCACAAAAGCCAGAGTTCCTCGGATGCCAGGCCCTGCCACCATCAGTTGCAGCACGACAGTATCCCAGCACATCCCTGCTCCTTCAAGAAGAGTTTATCGTGTTGACATGAACAGCCAGCAGGATGTCTGCGCATCCGTGCAGAGGCACGTATCTCAGTGCCTGCATGCCCCTGCATGCGTGCAATGCCGGCACAGCCTAACATATCCTTTATGCATGAGAATCCAGATGCCGAGCACCCCCAGCCCATAGGGCACCAGATAGCCTGGCCAGCCGAAGAGCTGGAAGAAGGCCTCGAGAGGGGAGCCTTCTGCCGGCACGCGCACGAACATGAAGTTTGTCCCGAAGCGGGCATTCACCGCAAGGCAGAAGACAAGATAGGCACCTGTGAAGGCAACCGCCTGCCAAAGACGTCCGAGGCTGGGCCGAAGCTCGCCGGTCGCAAGCTTCATGAGGACCAGGGCAAGCATCAGGGAATGCTCGGCAAAACCACAGACGACCGGCCATGACAGAGGCGGACACCATGCCCAGCCAGGGAACAGCACGGCACAGATGGCTCCTGTGGCAGAAAGGCAGAAGAGCGTCTCCCCCATCCAGGCGGCAGGCCATATCGCATAGATGATGCCGAGATACTCGCAGGCATTGCAGGAATGGAGCGGCCACCAGCTGGGCGTGAACGTGCCTGTAGCGATGAAACCCAGATCCTGCGAAGCCAGAAGGATGAGCGGCACGATCGCCACGACGTATGTCATCTGCTTCCGCGCTTGCCCAGCAGGCAGCGCACGGTAATGGAGGACACAGAAGGCGATGAGAGCACACGATGCCGCGAGCCAGGCAACATGCACAGCTCCGAAGAGCGGCCAGCCCTGGCCTTCTGCCAGAAGGGTCGCCGGCGTGAAGAGGTTCACGAGCCATGGAAGGACTGTCTCCATCCCAGGCCTCCTCCTTCAAGACCTGATCGGCCGGCCCTTCAGCCACCGAAGGCAGGATTCCTGCTTCCTGCCGCCTACTCCGCCCAGAAGGCGCGGCCGTCCTTGCGGGGCTGCGGAGCAGCCACCTTGTCCTTCACAGGATAGCCCAGGATCAGATGTCCCACGCCTTCATAGCCTTCCGGCACGCCGAGCGAGGAGAGCCACTCCTGGACTTCCGGCATCTCCGATTCTTCCTTCGCGCGATGGATCCAGCAGCTGCCGAGACCCAGCTCTTCCGCTGCGATTCCCATGGTGCCGATCATGAGGGAGCCATCGCAGACATAGGTCGGCATGTCCTTCTTGCCGAGGACCATGAGCACGACTGGTGCCCCATAGAAAGGATCAAACCCCTCTTTCCAGCCGCCGATCTTCCTGTTGAGCTCGGAGAGCCAGGAGATCTTCTCCTTGTCCGTGACAGCAACGACGATGGCAGACTGCCTGCCCATGCCGCTTGGCGCCCAGAGTCCAGCATCGATAACCTTGTCTATAAGGTCCTTCGGCACCGCCTTGTCCTCATAGGCGCGGACGCTGCGGCGGTTATGGATTGCTTCAAGAGCATTTTCCATAAGTACCTCCTCCAAGAGAAAGCCTGCATCATTCAAGAGAACTCATACCCAATGTGCTTCTCCGCTTGCACTTAGCTAGCCACAAGGACGAATCCGAAAACACTCCCAATGCAGATGTGCCCCTGAAGCTGTCAATGGCTTCAGGGGCACTGATCCAGATGTCGATGAACCTACTCGCTCGTGCTGCTGTCTGAGCTTTCCTCGTCCTCGGCAGCTTCAGCCTTGCGGCGCTTTGCCCCGCGGACAATAGCGTAGATGCCTGCCGCAGCACCGACCGCTGCTGCCACATCGATTCCCGTGAGTGCCATCTGCCATGGCGCCATGACAGAGACGACCTTTGCCGTGGAAGAGATGCCATTCATGGCAAGGCTGCGGGAGACGGCATAGAGGATGTGCTTGGAGGCCTGGCGCAGCTGCGTCATGACCGTCGGATTCGATGCATAGCCATCGATCTGCCAGTTGTCGGTACCGGAGTTGAGCCACATGTCAGTACCGCCAGCAAGGCCTGCACGGATGGCCAGCAGCGGGAAGGCCTGCGGGTAGGATGCCTGGTCGGTGATGATGGCACCCTTAAAGCCCCACTCGCCGCGTACGACATTCGTCGTGAGACCCTTGTTGTCGCCAGACCAGACAAGGCCGACGCGGTTCATGCTCAGCATGATGCCGAGCGTGCCCTCGTCTCCTCCCGAGATGCTTGGCTCGAAGGCTGCAAGGTAGATCTCCCTGATTGCCTGCTCGTTGGAAAGCGTGGCGATAGTCGTACGGCTGGTCTCCTGGTCGTTCAGAGCGAAGTGCTTCACGAATGTCATGACGCCCTTGGAGCGGGCACCTGCAACCGTGGCAGCTCCGAACTGTCCGGAGAGGAAGCCATCCTCTGAGTAGTACTCGAAGTTGCGTCCCGAGAATGGCGTACGGTGGATGTTCATCGACGGCGCATACCAGCCCGCAAAGTTGAGGTCGCCCTGAGCAAGGCAGTCCTCGCCGATCTGCTCTCCCATTGCCTTGGCGCAGGCAGGATTCCAGGTCGAGGAGATGACGACCTCAGAGCACCAGGCATAGGTCTTCTCGATGGTATTGACGCCTGTCGTGCCAGCATTGCCGACATAGGCAGGGCCATCGACACAGACCGTTGCTGGAGCGCCCACCGAGTTGACCGCCTGAGTCTGGTAGCCGCCGACACGGACCAGGTTGTACATCTCTTCGGGTGTCAGCTGGTCAAGAAGATCGTCCCATGCCGGATCGTCCGCATCGACCTCACGGAGCATCGCGAGCGTGAGGTCATTCTGGGCACCTGTCGTCGGCATCACCGCGGAAGGATCGTCCCGTCCCTCCTGTACAGCAAGCGCCTGGAGCACCTCATCAGTTGCCGTGAAGATGTAGGTCGTGGGATAGCTGGCTTCCCAGTCGCTGCGCGTCAGATAGGTGAAGCTTGCGTCATAGCTCCGCATGTCCGCATCATCGAACTGGTTCTGAACTGCAGCACCGGTATAGGGAGAAGTGGCGTAGTCGCTGCTCTCCCCAAGCGAGAGCTTCACGGCCTTCCCTGCATCGCTCTCTGCATCCATGCCAGATGCACCCTTGGCAGCAAGGATGTTGTTGAGGGCGTCATGGACATCCGTACCGATTGCGAGGTAGTAGTCGCCTGCCTCGAAGATGTAGGTCCCCTTGCCGCCCTCGTCGTAGCTCTTGAGGCTTGCAAGGGAGACGGCCACCTCGAGCGTCTGCGACTGACCAGGTGCAAGCTCATCGGTCTTGGCCAGGCCCACCAGCTGGACAGCAGCCTTCTCGACACCGTTTGCGCGGTCATAGTCCGTATAGGGGCTCTGGCCATAGACTTCGACGACATCCTTGCCTGCAAGAGACCCCGTGTTGGTGACCTTGACGGTAAGGGTCACCGTATCATCCTTCTGGGCGCTTCCGGAAAGCACCTGCTCGAAGGAGGTATAGGAAAGGCCGAATCCGAACGGGAACTGCACCTCGCTGCCATAGCTCCACTTGTCTGCAGAGCCGGATGCTCCGACTGCGGAATCTGCGTTGCCCTGTCCGAGCACGCAGTCCTCGTAGCGGGTCTCATAGTACTTGTAGCCGACGTAGATGCCTTCCTGGTAGACAACGAATGGCGCATTGTCTGTGCCAGCGATGATATTCGAGCCGAAGTTCATGAGCGACGGCGCAGACAGGGAGTTGCGGGCGTAGGTATCGACCGTCTTGCCAGATGGATTCACGGCGCCTGTCAGGATATCGCCCACGGCATAGAGGCCGTCCTGGCCCGGGTTGCCGATCCAGAGGCAGGCATCGACGTTGAAGCGGCTGCTGTCGAGGAACGAGAGCTCCATAGCATTGCCGGAATTGATCAGCACGATAACCCTGCCGAAGTGCTGGGAAGCATACTCCAGAAGCGCTTCCTCATTCGAGGTGAGCTCCAGATAATGACGTCCAAGATCGTCATCCGAATCGAGCCTGCTCGAATGGACCGTGCCGGTATAGCCTTTGATATCGACGTCCTGAAGATACGACTCATCATATGCCCTCGGGACATCCGAGCTCTCCGAGCCGGAGCGGGCAAAGACGACGATGGCAGCATCGCTGTAGTCGCCGAGACTTGCGGTCTCCGTATCGGTGAAGAGGTCCGGAGATGCCTCATGGATGACATAGCGGCCCGTGCCTGCGATATCGGCGACATCCATGCGGATAGAGCTGCCCGCGCCTTCAGTGTAGAAGCTCCACATCGTCGGGTTGACCTCGAAGCCAGAAGCCTCGAGCGCAGACTTCAGGGTCGGAGCAGTCGAGGAGTCGACAGCGCCGGAGCCGCCACCGCCGTAGAGGATGTCTGCAGAGCTTACACCGAGAAGCGTGACCCTGCCTTCTGCCATCGGAAGCGCGCCATCATTCTTGAGGAGGACGAAGCCTTCCTGCGCAACTTCTTTGGCAATGGATGCATCTGCCGCAAGACGCTCCGACTCGCTGCTATAGGACGCCTTGAAGTAGACGCTGTCCTCAGCTCCTGCGCCACCATCCTTGACTTCGTAGCTCTTCTGCCCGAGATAGGTATTGATGACCGGCGCATACTTGTTCGCATAGTAGTTGCCGACACCCAGGGCAATAGCACCGGCTCCGATGCCTCCCAGCCCCAGCACAGAGCGCCTCGTAAGTCCGCCTTTGGTCTGCGGCTTCTTCGAATCCGTCATCTGATGTCCTCCCTCATCCTGATGGCTTCACTTATGGGCCTCCAAGCCCTTTCTTGTTGATGCCATCTTCTTCGGAAGCAGGATGCAGATACAGCGGGCTGGCACGTTTCGGCAGCGCGCTGGCAGGATTCGACGGAAAAGCGCCGTCTGCGGATTCCGGAAGGTCGAGCGGTCGCCAGCACGGCGAATCCGCCCCCGCCGATAGGCTAGGATGTAGCGAGGATGCAAACTGGAAAGGGGATGCATGCAGGCTGCAATCGTCGACGATTCTAGTCTCGACAGGGACAATCTCGTCCGCTATATCGATGAGTACGCAAAGAGCCATGATGCCGATATCGAGCCCATCGCATTTCCGGATGCCAGTTCCTTTCTGCGGGAGGATTCATCCCAGTTCTCTCTTGTGTTCTTCGATATAGACATGCCAGGCATATCCGGCATGGAAGCCGCAAGGCTTCTGCGCAGTGTGAATCCCGATATCACGATCGTCTTCTTCACGAGCATGCCGCAATATGCCCTCGAAGGCTACGAAGTGGAGGCCGCCGACTATCTGGTCAAGCCGATCTCCTACCCGACCTTCTCGCTCAAGCTGACGAGGGCTTTGGCCCGCGTCCAAGAACGCTCGGAGCAGTCTCTTGTCATCAAGACTGCTGATGGCATGATGATCCTCCCGATCCGCGATGTGCTCTACATCGAATCGCATGGTCACTACCTCATGTATCACACCGCTCATGAGACCTACCGCACACGCGAGACCATGACGGCATGCGAGAAGAAGCTCGAAAGCTCAGGATTCGCCCGCTGCAACAGCTACTACCTTGTGAACCTCAAGCAGGTCAAGGCAATCTCAGGTTCCAGCGTAAAGGTCGGCACAGACGAGCTCGCTATGAGCAGATCGAGGCGCGAGGCCTTCACCGAGGCCTTCATTGCCTGTGCAGGAGGAATCTGACGTGGCTGCCTTCCTTGCTGCTGCAACCCCTCTCGCTATCTTCGAGGAGCTTCGCTTCGTCTGGGAATACCTTGCCGCTGCCTTTGTCCTGCTTGCTATCCAGGCAGAGCCGAAGCCGAAGGCCGCACTCAAGGCTGCGGGCCTCATTGCAGGCTTCTCTTTCGTCTCGCTTGGCTATTTCCCCTTCAGGGAATTCGTTGTCTCGGCAGCGCTGCCCAATGCCATGAACGTCCTCTGGTACCTATCGCTTGTGTTTGCGATGACGTTCTCGCTGCAGTGCTGCTTCCGTATAGGCCTGACCGATCTTCTCTGGAGTGCAGCCACTGCCTACACGACCCAGCACATTGTCTACATCGTGGTGCATGAATGGCTTGCGCTCTGGATATGGCCAAGCCTCACCCGGAATCTTGCGCTCTATTTCTGTCTGAGCGCCTTTGCCTGCATCGTCTGGTACACAGCTGTCCGGCTGATATTCAGGGATGTCCTCTCCAGGACCGGAGGACGGCTTCTCGAAGACGAACCCTACGGCGTGCTCGGAGCTTCTGCCCTTCTGGCCATGCTTTTCCTCTGCACCTTTGGCTTCCAAGGGCTGTTCCAGCAGGATGATTCTCGCCTCAGATCCGTATGGATGAGCCTTCTGGTCTGCATCATGGTGCTTTCGCTTCAATACATGGCCTGCCAGAAGGTCATCTCTTCGCGGGAAGCGCGGGCAAGCGAGCAGATACTTGCCGATGCGCAATCCAGTCTCGATCTTTCCCATGCCCTCTTCGAACGGCTGGGCAACCTCATGCACGATGTGCGGCATATTGTCGCGGGTGTGCGTGCAGAGCAGACCGAAGGATTGGGAGGATATCTCGACCGTGTCGAGAAGAATCTCAGAAGCTACGATGCAACGCTCCGGACGCACAGCGAAGCCATCAATGCAGCGCTTGCAAAGATGGAGCTGCTCTGCGGGCAGCAGGACATCACGCTTGCGTGCATGGCAGGCAGGATTGATGGCGGGGCACTCCGCAGCACAGACCTCTATGCATTGGTCACGGGCATTGGACGCCTTGCGATGCTTGTTGCCAGCCGAGGCAAGAATCAAGAAGAACGGGCCATAGACCTTTCGCTGAAGCAGCACGGCGGGATGCTCTTCATCTCATGCGATATGCCTATCCCCGCCTCAGCAGAGAAGCTCTCAGCCCTCGAAGACTTCCAGGCTGTGAAACGTCTTGCCACTCAGCATGGAGGCTCTTTGATTGTCATGAGCGAAGGCGGACTCACTACGCTCCGTCTGGCGGTAGCGCCAGGCTGCTAGACCCTGAATGATGGGAACCCCTCGAGCTGCTCATCTGCCTCCGAGGTGTCCTGCACAATGCTTGCGCCCCGATACCCCATCACATAGAGCCCCGCAGCCTTGGCGGCATGGATGCCGACAGGAGAATCCTCGACGGCGATGGAGTCTTTCGCATCCTTTCCCAAGAGCCTCAGCGCCAGAAGATAGGGATCGGGCTCTGGCTTGTGATGCTCGCACATGTCCCCTGTGACAATCACGTCAAAGCAGGACGTAAGATGGAGCCTGTCGAGCGCAAAGAGGATGGAGGAAGCTGCTGTCGTAGAGACCAAGCCCGTCGGGATATGGCGGGCACGAAGGTCTTTCAGGACATCCAGAAGGCCTGCTTCTGCCTCGAGCGGGAAATCACGGTAGATGCAGGTGTTGTCACGGCGCTTTGCAAAGAACTCCTGCGCCGTGACCGTGAGGCCATACCTCCTGAAAAGTGCCGGGATGGACTCAAGCCCCGTCGTGCCGACAAGCGACTGCATCTCCTCTTTCGTGGGATTGATGCCGTAGAGCTCATACACCTCTCTGTCGAGCTCTATGCCATACCTCTCGGTATCGGCACAGACGCCGTCGAAGTCGAAGAGGACGCATGCGGGCGTATCCGGCTTTATCATCAGTCTCTCTCCTATCTTTCCACTCGGGCTCAAGTCTCACTTCACGAAGCAGGCATCGAGCCATTCGGCTCCAGGACGTGCAATCAGGCGCGCATCCTTGTATGCCATCTCTGCCGTCAGTATCGTCTGGCCGATGTAGCGGCCCGACTGCGTCCGCTCGAGCACGAGCGCGATATCGGGCTGCTCGTCCTCTGTGAGGTCGAGCGGCAGAAGCAGGCTCACACAGTCTCTGGCAGGATAGTAGATAGGCACCGCCCACCTCCAGTTCCAGGCAACCTGCTTGACCGACAGCCTGATGGCAGCATCAAGCCGGTCCTTCAGGCACCGGAAGCGCAGCTGGTCGGCATCCAGAAGCTTTGCAAGCGCATCGAAGGCATCCCTGCGCGCATCTTTCTCCTTCGCTGCAAACGCGCGCTTCGTGCATGCCAGCTCTTCCTCATTGTCTGCAAGCTCGCGCACGAGGAAGGCCTCAGGCAGCCGGTCGATATTGCCGATCAGGATATGGCCATAGTCAGGCGTCGGCACCTGGTCCACGTCGTAGAGCACATCCTCTGCCTTGAAGAGATAGCGCGCACGCTCCGGCAGGTCGTGGAAGCTCCTGAGCAGCCTGTCGCCGAGCCTGTCTGCTCCTGCCGCAGCGAAGCCTTCGAGATACCAGGGCTGCCTGTCCGGAATCCTGTTCGGCGTGAAGCAGGCAAAGATGTCCTCATACGATTCATCGACAAGGCCGGTATTGAAGGCGCAGAAATCTTCATCATCGCTGATGAGGACCTTGCCCTCACGCTCGAGGCGAAGGAACGTGAAGCGCAGATAGTCGCTCAGGATCTCGTAGCGGCGAGGCCCTGTTCCGGCGAAGTCCCACCGCTCAGGCAGGGTCATCTGTGCCAGACGCGCAGAGGTCTCTCCCCACTCGCCGAGATAGGCGAAATCAAAGAGCGAAATCTCGTCCCGGCCCTTCTCCATCGGCTGCTCCTCTCTGCACATCAGCCTTCTTCTGTATCATACGCCTGTGAGAGCATCCGATGGAATTGAGCGCTACACGAGCCCCAGGCCGACCTTCATCTTGAGGATGCGGCGGATGGAGTCATCGATCCTGTCCTCGGAGATGTCTCCTGCCTCCACAGCGCTGAGCACAGCCGCATAGGCCCGGTCGAAATCGCTTGGCATGAGCAGCATATCGACACCGGCATCGAGCGCTGAGAGTACAATCTCCTCGATCGTGTAATCCTGGACGATGGCACCCATCTCGAGCGAGTCGGTGATGATGACACCGTCAAAACCAAGACGATCGCGGAGCATGTCGGTCACGACTTCCCTCGAGATGGAAGCAGGTGCATACGTGCCTGTGATATTGGGACAGGAGAGGTGACCGACCATGATCATGGGGACACCGGCCGCGATGGCAGCCTGGAAGGGCTTGAGCTCCTCTTCTGCCATCTCGTCTGCCGTCTTCTCGGAGACGATAGGCTCGGTCTCCGAGTCGCCGACCGCACCCCCTATGCCCGGGAAGTGCTTCGCGCAGCACCCGATGCCGGAAGAGACGAAGCCCTCGACCTGCGCTGCCACCATAGGAGCGACAGTGGCAGCAGTCGTTCCGAACGAACGCTGTGCCATCGTGTAGCTGTCCGGGTTGTTGCAGATGTCAGCATCTGGTGCGAAGTCGAGATTGAAGCCGAGTGGCAGGAGATAGCCCGCAATCGTCTCCGCCACGTCCCGTGCTGCCGAGACGTCGCCGGCATCGCCGATAGCGCGCATGTCGCCGACATTGGCAATGCCGAAGCCAGGAGTTCCGCCGATACGCGAGACCATGCCGCCTTCCTCGTCGGTAGAGCACAGAAGCGGTATGCCGCAGGCATCCTTCGAATACGTCTTCAGGGCGGAGAGCATCTGGACTGTCTGGTCCGTATCCTCGAGATTCTTTCCGAAGAAGCACATGCCACCTACGGGATAGGCCTGGAGTGCCTGCTGCGCCTCCGAACCTGCTTCCGTCATCGTATCCGAGACAAGGCTTTCGGGCCTCAGGAAGAAGAGCTGGCTTACCTTCTGCTCTGTCGTGAGGCCACCCAAGAGCTCCTCTATATGCTGTGCCGCAAGCTCCTCAGCCGTTGGCTCGGGAGCTGCCTCTTCCTGCGTCCCGGCATCGGTGCTGTCTGTTGCAGCAGGGCTCTCCTGCGCATCTGAAGCTGCGTCTGCAGCGTCATCCGTCTTGCCGCAGCCGGAGCATCCGGCTACGCCGAGCATTGCGAGGCCTGCCGCAAGGCCAAGCGCTCCCCTCCTTGTCATGGCACACCCTCTGCCGGCATTGCCGATATCTTCCTTGCTGTTTCTGGGCTCCATTGGCGCCTCCTTGTCCGGACAGCGCGCCCGCACCCGCCCTGCCGCTATCGGGTCCCTCTTCTGTTACCCGCCCGTTCAGCATTCGCAGCATGAGGAAGGCCCTTTTCGGCAGGCGACATTCAGAATTATGAAGAATGACTGAGGACCTCCGGCATAACCGCAGGAATTCCTGTCGCCTCCGAACCGCACAATGAGGATGCAGAGATGATGCATCCGGAAGGGCGGAGGAAGAGATGGCGAAGAGGCATGCAGGCGGCCTG
>Ga0256406_1001939_pt1 | contig 31421 bp, 23 predicted proteins | sample RumenRJG_03DNA_FD_185986 | JGI IMG/M metagenome (GOLD analysis project Ga0256406, IMG submission 185986) | Bovine rumen microbial communities from Lethbridge, Alberta, Canada - RJG_03 | ecosystem: Host-associated > Mammals > Digestive system > Stomach > Rumen | place: Canada: Alberta | collected... | reverse complement strand
AATAAGGTTTGATTTTAATCAGGTAGCTGATGAGAAAGAAATCATCCAGAAATATAGAGAGTATTTCGATCAGCTGTTTGAAAACGAGGACATTGTTGTTGATGTAAAAGAGGAATTGCTGAAACATCTCGGCAATTTATATAAAGAAAACTCCCCGGAGTTACTATACTACCTAACCCTTTACAACATATTCGGAGAGAAGCTTCTTAATATGGATGATATGGCAAGGGTCAAGGAGCGTACCGGAATCACGGAGACTAAAGTATGGAATACCCTGTACAACTTTCAACATGATGCGGTTGTTGGAGCAATAAAAAAACTGGAGCTTTTCAACGGTTGCATTATTGCCGATTCAGTAGGACTCGGAAAAACATTTGAAGCTCTCGCCATAATTAAGTACTACGAACTCAGAAATGATCGGGTGCTGGTTTTATGCCCCAAGAAGCTCAGAAATAACTGGACAGGGTTTAGGCAGAATTCCACAACAAACATTCTAGCAGAAGACAGATTCAACTATGATGTTCTTAACCACACAGACTTATCCAGAGAAAAGGGGAAATCTGGGGACATCGATTTAGCTACTATCAACTGGGGCAATTATGACCTGGTAGTAATCGATGAATCCCACAACTTCAGAAACAACGAAGCGATTAAAGGACACAAGACCAGATATCAAAGGCTTATGGAGAATATCATTAAGTCTGGTGTAAAAACAAAGGTCCTGATGTTATCGGCAACTCCAGTTAACAATTCACTCAATGATCTAAAAAATCAAGTGATGTTCATCACAGAGGGTAATGACGACGCATTTAGTGATAATGCGGGTATCCCAAGTATCGGTACCACACTTAGAAAAGCTCAGAAAGCATTCAATAGTTGGTCCAAGCTATCCCAAGATCAACAGACCACAGATAGCTTGCTACCACTTCTTGACTATGATTTCTTCAATCTTCTCAATACAGTTACCATAGCAAGATCAAGAAAACACATACAAACATACTATGACACAAAGGATATCGGAGAGTTCCCTCAGAGGAAGGATCCCATATCGATCAAAACAGATATAGATTCTTCAAACGAGTTTCCGAAACTGGCATATGTCAATGGACAAATTGCCAGCCTGAAATTGGCGGCCTATTCACCCATGATGTATATCCTGCCGACGAAGATTTCCAAATACGAGCAGATGTATGACCAGTATGTCAAAGAAGGACAGTCTGTATTCAAGCAGGTCGATAGAGAAAAGGCAATAGTTAACCTTATGCGTGTCAATATACTCAAGAGGATGGAGAGCTCAGTCAACTCCTTCGCACTTACGTTAGAGAGAGTCTTGGGACGCATAGAGGAAATGTACAAGAAGCTTGAGTCGGGTGTTGACCTAGATGATGAATTCAATGAAGAAGCAGAGGATCTTGATGACGATACGAATACAGTTGGTGGCAAAATAAAGATCAAAGTGTCCGACATAGATAAACTGAGAATGATGGAAGATCTCAATGAGGACACGAATATATTGAGGGAACTGCTGTCTTATGCTAACAAAGTCAGCGTGGAAAGAGACCTGAAACTTCAGAGACTCAAAAAGCAAATTGAAGACAAGTTTGCAAGTCCGATCAATGATGGCAATAAGAAGGTAATAGTCTTCACAACATTCTCGGATACTGCAGAATACCTATATAAAAACATCGAGGGATGGCTTCTTAAAGAACATGGGATGTATACAGCAATAGTAACGGGAGGAAGCACAAAGAATAATCATCCTAAAATAAGAAAGGACTTTGACTCAATCCTTTCTCATTTCTCGCCAAGATCAAACAGTTACGATACCAAAGGCAACGACATTGATCTGCTCATTGCAACAGATTGTATTTCTGAGGGACAAAACCTGCAGGATTGCGACTATCTTATCAACTACGATATACACTGGAATCCAGTGAGGATCGTTCAGAGATTTGGCCGTATAGATCGTATCGGTTCGCCTAATAAGTATATCCAATTAGTGAACTTCTGGCCTAACATGGAACTGGATGAATACATCAACCTTGAAAACCGCGTTAGAAACAAGATGGTTATGCTTGATATGTCGGCGACAGGGGATGACAACCTCATCAGCCCAGAATTCAAGGAATTGGATTACAGAAAGCAGCAGCTCAAGCAACTTCAAAGTGAGGTGCTGGATGTAGAAGAAATGCAAGGTGGAATATCTATCACTGACCTTACCTTGGATGACTTCATGATGTCTCTTGATAGATTCATGAAGGAAAATCCGAAGGTGTTAGAGAAATACCCCACTGGAGTTTATGCCGTTACGAACAAAGAAGAGAAGCTGGGTGAAGATGCGGTGAATGGAGTTATTTATTGCCTTAAGCAGACCAAGTATTCTGAATCACAGGAAGGAGCAACTTCCTTATACCCGTATTACCTGGTGTATGTAAATGAGAATGGAGAAATACATATAACCAATACTTCTCCAAAGAAGATCCTGGATATCTATAAGGCGTTATGCCAGAGCAAGGCAGAGCCGATTGAGCGGTTGGTGAAGATATTCAACAAAGAGACAAAGAATGGTTCTGTTATGACAAAGTACACAGATCTTCTAGAAAAAGCGGTCTTCGATATCAAAGGTGTAGCCGAGAAAAAGGGCGTACAATCCATGTTCCAAATTGGAGCAGCAACACTATTTGAAAACACAGTATCAGGCCTTAACGACTTTGAACTGATATCCTTTTTGGTGGTGATGTAATGGACTTATTAGAAAGACTGAATCTTCCACCATGTGACAAGACAAGGGTGCCGGTTAAAACTCTTGAAGAACAGCTGGAAGCAGACAGCAAACAGAAAAGACTACTTTCTCGACATATTGCATCCATGTACCTGGTGAGTCTGCTGAATGAACAGACTGTAAGGATCAGAGCATACAAGGATGATGATTATAGCTTCCAAGCTGTATATGTATTTGAGATAGAGCTTAAAGCAAATGACCAACTAACGGATTTTACAGAGCTGGTGCATTCAGCCTTCCCGGAATCTACGCTTCTAATTCTTAGGTACAAGGATAAGACATATTTATCCGGTGCCAGCAAAAGAATTAACAAGCTGGACAAGACAAGAACGGTACTTGAAGATTCAATCTGGATAGAAGTACCGGAGGGATTGCAAGCACAGGATATCAAAGAAGCCAATCTAAGAGAGTATTATGAATCACTCATGCGATTGCTCTACAGATACAAAGTGTTGAATGTGACCGGAGTATTTCCGGCAAAGGATGGAGAATACAAAGCATCAATAAAGCAGTATGAGCAATTAACGGCTCAAATCAATAAACTAAAGGAAGAATACTCAGCAGCATCAATGAGAAATGAGAAGATGCGCATAGATGAGGAACTATATAAACAGGAACAGGCGTTATCGGAATTGATAGAAGAAATAAGCGGAGGTCATAATTGTGGATAAAATGGATGGAATGAGCATGGATGTAGTTGGTAATAATATTGAAAAGATAAAGGAACTATTTCCTAACGCAGTAACTGAGGAAAAGATAGATTTTGACATGCTTCGCACAATGCTTGGTGATGAAGTTGAAGTATCTAAAGAGAAGTATCAATTCACATGGAATGGAAAAGCTGAAAGCATTAAACTTGCACAATCTCCATCATCAGCGACACTAAGACCATGCAAAGAGAAGTCAAAGGACTGGGACACAACAGAGAATCTTTATATTGAAGGGGATAACCTCGAAGTGCTCAAACAGCTTCAAAAGACATATTTCGGTAAGATAAAAATAATATACATCGATCCACCATATAATACCGGACACGATTTTGTTTACAAGGATGATTTCAAGGACTCGATTGATAATTACAAAGAACAAACTGCGCAAGTTTCTTCATCTAATCCTGAGACAAATGGAAGATTTCATAGTGATTGGCTGAACATGATGTATCCGAGACTCATACTTGCCAGAAATCTCCTCTCAGATAACGGTATGATTTTTATTAGCATAAATGATAAAGAACTGCAGAACCTCAAGAAACTGTGTGAAGAAGTTTTTGGAAGCACCAATGAAGTTGCCACATTAATCTGGGATAAAAACCATAGTGCGCAGGCAGGTATTTACAAAGTTTATCATGAATACGTTTTAGTATATGCAAGAGATATTACTAAGATAAAAAAGTCCAACGCATTAAACAATGAGCTTTTTGAAGCTGGTGCGATGAAAAAGGTTTCCGGAAGACACCCAGCGTCAGATTTTACATTTCCTGCTGGAACAAGGTTTGATGCTCCAAATGGGACCATTCTTGAAGATGAATACGGAGATACGGAAAAAGTTATTATCACTAAAGGGCGTATGATTTCCGATAATGGTTGTCTGAAAGAAGATGTAACGCTGAGGGCAGGTTTTACACAAGCTAATCAAATGAGAGAATTCTTTTATGGAGATCGAGAGAATTTAGTTGATTCTCAAGGTCAGAAAGTTGTTGAATTCTATTTCAATTCAACAGGCAAAATAAAAATAGTGAAAGAAAGAGGCATTGAGACGCCTCAGACAACTTGCAAATTCGGCACACAAGGCGCTGCATCCACAGCTTTAGCAGAAGTTTTTGGTTTGACTGAAAGTCCTTTTAGTTCGCCTAAGCCCGTACAAATGATTAGGGATTTTGTGGCAAGATTCTCGAGCAAAGATGATATCATACTTGACTTCTTTTCTGGATCAGCAACTACTGCACATTCAGTAATGGAATTCTGTTCGGATACAGATACACGAAGAAAGTATATATTGGTTCAGCTGCCGGAAGATTTGATAGAAGCAAGGAAAGGTGCTCAAAAGGATGCCGTAAGGACTTTGGATGTTGCAATCGATTTTTTGCGCTCAATTAATAAAGAACTAAATTTGTGCAACCTAGGAGAAGAGCGTATTCGAAGAGCGGGGGAAAAGATTAAAATGGAATGGTTGACAAAGAGAGATGAACAAGGGCTTCTTGGGAAACAGAAACCTTTTTCTATAGACATAGGATTTAAAGTTTTTAGACTAGATTCCACGAATATTAACCCATGGGATAATGCAAAAGAGCAAGATGAACAAACAATATTTGATACAGCAACTGTATTTAAGCTAGATCGATCAAAGGAAGATATACTCTATGAAATTATGCTGAAATACGGGTTGTTTGATCAACCAACAAGTGAGATTGAGCTGAATGGGAAGACAATGTACCGAGTTGGTCAACGTCACATGGTAGTGTGCCTTGAAGATCAGATTGATGATTCTGATATCACAGAAATTTGTAAACTTGATCCAAGAGTAGTTGTGTTTAAGGAAGATGGATTCAAGAACGACAACGCAAAAATCAACGCAGAATATAACTTGAAGAAATCCGGCGTTGAAGATGTGAAATGCATATAAGGTGGGAACTATGAGATTAAAATTTGTAGATCAGCCATATCAAACCGATGCTGTAAATGCAGTCTGCGACATTTTCGAAGGATGCGAGGTTAAAGATTCATTATTCACGATAGATGTAAGCCAAAGCGAGCATCAATTGAGCTTTAAGGAAACGGAAAAGTATGGGGAGCAACAGCTAAGTCTTGATGGAGACGGTATGTCATACTTTCTGGGGCATGCAAATAAGCTTTCCATTGATGACTTTCGCATGCTGGATAATATCCAGGAGATCCAATCAAATAACAATATCCAGATGTCAAAGACCATCCAGGGGAGAAACTTCACCGTTGAAATGGAGACAGGCACAGGGAAGACATATGTTTACACGAAGACCATCCTGGAACTAAACAAAAGATATGGATTCACAAAGTTTATCATAGTAGTGCCAAGCATAGCGATCAAGGAGGGTGTAAATAGCTCATTTATCGCCACTAATGAGCATTTCAGGGAGAAATACGACAATGTATCCTATAGCTGGTTCGTATATGATTCCGGCCATTTAGATAAGATTCGTGACTTTGCCACGAGCACCAATATTGAGGTGATGATTATCAATATTGATGCGTTCAGAAAGAGTTTCAAGGATCCGACAAGGGAAGATAAGGCTAATCTGATTCATAGAGAAAGCGAGAAGTTAAGTGGCAATAAACCAATTGATTTGATTGCAAGCACAAATCCGATTGTTATTATCGATGAGCCTCAGTCGGTAGATAATACAGACAAGGCGAAGGAAGCGATTGCTTCACTAAATCCTATGTGTACCCTGCGCTACAGTGCTACGCATAGAGACCTGTATAACCTTATGTATCGCCTCACACCTGTTGACGCATATCAGGAGAATCTTGTTAAGCACATAGAGGTAGCATCTATTACCTCTGATGACGCCTCAACAAAACCATATGTGAAGTTGCTAAGTGTTTCAAATCGAAATAATGCGTACAAGTGCCGGATTGAAATATATGTGAAGGATAAAAATACAGGAGCTGTCTCTAAGAAGACAGTTAACGCAAAGACTGGTGATGATCTTTGGGAATTATCTAACGAGGTCGAATACTATAAGACCTCCAACTATATCATTGACAATATCGACTGCTTCCAGGGAGAGGAATCTATTGCCTTTGCAAATGGCGAATACATAAATATTGGAGAGTCAATAGGAGAAATAGATGCGTCTGCGATAAAAAGAGCTCAGATTAGACAGACAATCGAGCTGCATCTCAATAAGGAACTACATTATATGAAAAGAGGCATTAAGGTCTTAAGCCTGTTTTTCATTGATGAAGTTGCAAAGTACCGCGACTATGACACAGAAGATGAACGGGGTGACTACGCCATATGGTTTGAAGAAGAGTATAACAAGCTAATAAAAAAACCAATATATAAAAAACTTGTGACGGAATATGGTGAGTATATTTCCGAGGACGCTGCCGCTGTCCATGATGGCTATTTTTCAAAGGACGGAAAAGGTAGGGTGAAAAACTCAAAAGGCGAAGGTATATCAAAAGATGATGAAACAACATATCAGCTGATCATGAAGGATAAGGAAAGACTTCTGTCATTTGATGAGCCGATTCGGTTTATCTTCTCCCACTCCGCACTAAAAGAAGGATGGGACAATCCAAATGTCTTTCAGGTATGCACATTAGTAGAGACAAAAGATACTATGACGAAGCGGCAAAAAGTGGGGCGCGGTCTTAGGATATGCGTTGATCAGAACGGGGAAAGAGTTCTCGATGAGAAATACAATATGCTAAGCGTTGTTGCAAATGAGTCGTACAAGGAGTTCGCTTCGACACTTCAAAAAGAACTCGAGACCGACAATTTCAAGTTTGGCATTATTGAACCGATTAGTTTCGCAGGTCTTGCAGTAAAGCAGGCAGATGGAGAGCGTTATGAACTTAGCCAAGAGGAATCGCAGGAAATCTTCAAGCATTTAGTTGATAACGACTACATGAGCAAGAACGGCAAGGTGACGCAAAAATATCATCAGGATGTTCATAATGAGACTTTTGTCCTTCCAGACAAATACGAGTCATTCACCGACAAGGTGAAAAAACAAATCAAGAGCCTGTCCAGAGAAGTTGAAATCAAGGATGCATCCACGAAAGTTCCGGTTCATATCAATAAAGAAGTTGAACTATCTCCAGAGTTTCAGTCATTGTGGGACAAGATCAAAGCCAGGACAAAGTATACCATACATATGGATATCGAGAAGCTTAAAAGAGAAGCAAAAGAAGGCATCAAAAATATGCCTGCAATAAAGGCTGATCGTGTAGATGGAACAATTACATCTGTTGATATTACAAAAGCTGGAGTCATAGGAGTAGGAGAACAAGTTAAACAATATGGTGCTATCTCCGATTATGAGAGAATGGACTACCCAGATTTCGTGAGAAGGCTACAGGACGCTACAGGACTACTAAGGAGAACCATTATTGAAATCATAGTTGAATCTGGAAGGCTCCATGATTTCTATATAAATCCAGAAGAGTGTATCAAGCAAGTTTCCAAGGTTCTTCTAGCGGTAAAGAAAGAAAATCTGACAGATGGCATCAAGTATGAGAAAACAGATGAGTATTATGAACAGGATCTGATATTTAATGATGAGGGGCTCTTTGGATACCGGGACAGAAATGTAATAGAAGCACCATCAGGAAAGAATATCTTCGATCACGTGATATACGATTCAAATATCGAGAAACAGTTTGCAGAAGATGCAGAGCTGGATGATGATGTAACAATGTACGCGAAACTTCCTTCTGCATTCAAGATAGACACGCCAATTGGGAACTATAACCCTGACTGGGCAGTCGTGCTGAATACGGAAGAAGGAGAAAAGCTATACTTTGTCGCCGAGACTAAGGGGACTGAAAACATCAATGACCTGAAAGGATCGGAAAAGAAAAAGATACTATGCGGGCGGAAGCACTTCGAGGTTATTGATAAAGATATTAAGTATGAGGTTGTTAAGGAATTAAAGACATTGAAGGACTTAGTTTAGCTAACTAATAAGAACTTTACAGCCTTCAGAAGGTTTGGAACAGAAGCTATGGATAGACTTAAAGCATTCCTGTATACCTTTGATAACTACATGAAAATGGTGAGTGTAAGAAATAGCGCTGAACCAAGAGATTGGATGGAGCCAATATCATCGGAACAGGAAATCAGGATAAAGCTAATTTTATTAAGAAAGTATTGCTCGCCTGAACACGGCGAGAGCAAACTGCCCGCCATTGTATTAATAGAGCGATTCATGGAACTATTTCCTGACAAGAAGACGGATGGAGAATCTTTAATAGAGGAAATAAATCAAATAGAGAATAAGATGGATGCAGTCACTTTGGGTGACGGGTCGAATCTTTCGTTAAGGAAAACGATAGAACTTGAGCTGTATGGAATTTACCTACATTCTGACTATAAAAAAATTATGCAGTTGCAAGTATCAGATACAACCTTAAGACTAATTGCAATGAGAAGGTACGTTGATATATACGAATCTGTCTTGATTCGCTTTTATAGACTATTGAAATCATGTGGGATAGAGGAGATACAAGAGAAGGCAGTGGAAAAGGCAGAAGTAATTCGTCCAATACCAAATGACCAGTCTGAACAAAATGTTAAGTTGTCACCATACTGGTCCAACATTTATGGAAGAGATGCTTCAGATTCAGAATTGATTGAAGATTTGATTGGCAAAAGTGAGGAAGATAAATTTGTTATTCTCAGTGCAATAGCATTCATAAATGAAGTAGAGAAGGATGAGCCAAATGTTGAGGCGTTGCAACAATTTGTGCATCCATCCACAGTAAATGAATGGGGAGACTTTCGCGAAGTTAGCGCTATGATGAGAGGTTATAATAATATTGGTTTTTCAAGCAAAGTAAGATATAACGAGAGACACGATATGGCATATGTGACCTTGTTTGATAATGTTGATAATGGCTTTTTTATAGAAGATCATCAAATAATAAATGTCTCAAAATATGTGACTCTCGTAATAGATGAGAACAGTGATGAGTGGAGAGTGTACGCAATAGGCGATAGATTAGATGAGTATGTAATAACCCTTTCTGAGATAATTAAGAAACTGAAGAAAAAGATACTGCCAGGAGAATCGGAGGATACTAATGTCCAAACTAAACATTGACCAGCAAACCATATATCAGTTATTCAGCGACAAGAAATCCGACTTTCTTATTCCGGATTATCAGCGTCCATATGCATGGGAGGAAAATGAGTGCCAGACACTCTGGGATGACATTTTCGACTTTGCTTTTCCGGGCAACGACTACTCCCAATTCGATGATGACAACGATGAGTATTTTTTGGGACCGATTGTTACATTCAAGAATACAGATGGAAAACTCGAAATAATAGACGGGCAGCAAAGGTTGACTACTTTGATGCTGCTTTTAAGGGCTTTCTATTCTCGTTTCTTGAGTATGAAGGATGAAGATTCTGTTCAGACGAGAGATACAATGTCGAAATGTATATGGAAGACGGATACATTCGGCAAGCTTAGAACAGATGAACTAAAGATCGAATCTGAAGTATCCACCGATGATGATAAGGAGGAATTCTTATCAATCTTGAAAACCGGAGAAGTGGATAAAACATACAAGAGCAGATATGCCCAGGTGTTCAGGTTTTTTCAGGATAAAATCAATGATTTCATAAATGAGTATCCGATGTACTGTGCATATCTGCCAGCAAGGATAATGAATAACTGCATTCTTCTACCGATAGAAGCAGAATCACAAGACACAGCCTTAAGGATTTTTTCGACGCTAAATGATCGTGGAAAACCATTGTCCGATTCAGATATCTTCAAGGCGCAGTTCTATAAGTACTATTCCGATAAAGGACAGAAGGATGAGTTTATAAGACGGTGGAAAGATCTTGAAGAAAAATGTGAAAAACATTTCTTCCCACAGCAGGGAACGCCCCTGGACGATCTGTTCACGCGTTACATGTACTATATCCGTGCGAAGCAGGGAAATAGAGCAACGACAACTGAAGCGCTGCGGAAATTCTATGAAAAGGATGGCTATTCCTTACTTAAGAATGATAACACTCTTGGCGATCTTGAGGCATTGGCAGACTTTTGGGAGGATATTGATCAACAGGATGAGGATGTTTTCTCAAAGAGGGTGCTCAGGAAACTATATGTTATCAACGCCGCACCGAACAGTATGTGGGAATACTTCACTTCTGTCTATTTCATGGTCAATAAGGATGCAGGCGGAAGTCTTGAGGAGGTGGCCTTCTACGAGTTCCTAGATAAGAGTACTGCGTTTATCTTTGCATATGCATTCATGCATCCAGGTGTAAATGCACTGAGAACACCGGTGTATCCTGAAATGATAAGTGTTGTCAATGGAAACCAGGTGAGTTTTAGCGAGTTCAAGTTTGAGAGAAACGCTGTCAGAAGCGTTATGCAAAACTATTCCTTTGGTAATGGTCGTCCAATCACAAAATCGCTTCTGACGTGGTGGGCATTATCAAGAGATGACCAGGCCATATTCGATCTAGATGATCGTCTTGAAATAGAGCATATCTTTGCAAGGAAAAGACAAGAGATGGAGAATACGCTTAGTGATCCATCAAGACTTGAGTCGCTTGGGAACAAAGCGTTGCTTGAGAAAAAGGTCAATATAAGAGCTGCGGATTATCGATTTGAAGATAAGAAGAAATACTATACAGGTTTTACTACTGAAAAGGGTAAGGTGAAGGAACCTACAAAGAATAAAGAGTTGCTCGAAATGGCGGCAGAAAAAACAGACTTTACGGAGGCGGACATCAACAGCAGGGAGAATGCTATTTTCGAAAGCTTCATTAAATATCTTGAGAGCAACGATCTGATCAAATAATCAAATGTAATAGGTGAAGGGTCAATGACTAAGGAAAACAGAGACATAGTAAAACGCAGAATTCTGGTGCTCACAAACTTCTTATACGAGCATACCGATGAGGATCATCAGATTACTTCTGATGAATTAGTCACTTATCTAAAGGAACAAGGGGTACCAGCGAACAAGAAGACATTGAAGAATGATCTTGATCTTATGGTGGAATCTGGACTAGACATAGTGACGGTGTCCAGCAAACCCAACAGATACTTCTGGGGCAGTCGGCAGTTCGAGATGCCGGAGTTGAAACTTCTTATTGACGCTGTATCCTCATCGAGGTTTATCACAGAGAAGAAAAGCAAGGAACTTAGCAAGAAGTTGACGGAACTTGCAAGTGTGAACCAGAAAAAAGATCTTCGCCGTCATGTGCACGCAGCTGGTGGCAGGGTCAAACCAAAGAACGAAGGAATATATTACATCGTCAATGATATCAATGAAGCAATCAACTCGCATAAGAGAATTGCTTTTAGATATTTCGAGTACGATGGAGAAAAGAACAGAGTATATCGGAACGATGGAAACGAATATGAACTGAGCCCATATGACATGATCTGGAATGATGATTTCTACTATGTAGTGGGTTATTCCAGAGAGCATGACAACGTATCCGTATTCAGAGTGGATAGAATTAATAAGGTTGAGATCCTTAAGGATAGAGCGGTCAGAAGACCGGATAATTATAAAATAGAAGATTACTCCAATCGTATATTTGAGATGTATGACGGCGAAGCCGTAAAAGTAAAACTAGAGTGTAAGAATGAGTTTATGAAATATGTCATAGATCGTTTTGGTGAGGATGTGGACACAAAGCCTAAGGGTAAGGATCACTTCGTTGCCAATGTGGAAGTATCCCTCAGTCCAAACTTCTATGCCTGGATCTTCAGGTTCGAGGGTGGAATGAAAATAGTATCGCCCAAGAAAGCGGTTAATAAAATGAGAGAGATGGCTGAGAAAGCCATGAGCTAGGTACGATGAACAAGAACAATCTAAACATAATCATAGAGCAGTACATCGCTAATTTCGAGAAGTTGAATGCTCCGGCTGATCAGGGGGGAGATGATGAAGGATATAAATGGCGTGTCATTTCTGCATTCAAAGAACATTGGGACATTGATGCGCCGGACTTCTGTGACATGTTCTGCAAGGCTATGGATGCTATCGGAAAGACAAATCTGATAAACAACGCGTATGTATTGCCTTTGCAGGGAATCATCCGTTTGATGACTGAACACCATGAGGTTGAATTTGTTCGCCAGCAGTTCAGGCTACTCTATTCAGAGGACGATGGAGATATAGATGCAAGGGGCGAACGAGTATTTGCGTTTCGGGACAACATGAATGCAAAAATCGAGGAAAGGTTCCCGGGATCGTGGAAGTTTCCTCAGAACACATTTTGCTGCATTTTCTATTTGTCCCTTTGGCGGCCGGAGGACAATTACATCTATCGTGCGACAGAGGCGCGTGAGTGGGCTGACTGCATAGAGTTTGCAGACGACTTTGGAAGTGGAGCATCCTTTTCACTCAAGAAGTACTATCGCATGTGTGATGAGTTAAGAGAGTCACTGCAGGATTATCCAGAACTTTTAGAACTTCACCAGGAGCGGTTTGACAGAGAGGCAAGAGGTTTTGATGATGAGCTACATCTCCTTGCTTTCGACATTATATTCTGTTCTCACTACATGGGATTCTATAGAGAGTGCCCATCGCTCGGGGTATCAACTAAAGAGAGAGTCAGGATAGCCAAGCGTAGAGAAGAGGAAGAGCGCCTAGAGGTCGAGATACAGACAAAGCAAGAAGAAATAACAAGGCTTGAAGACGAGGTACAGGAACTGCCTGATCTCGTTGGAAAAAGTGTTAAGCATAAAAAGTATGGCGATGGCAAAATTGAATCCTTCAATGACGGCATCTATCTGATCTCGTTCCAAGAGAAGCAGAGTAAGTTTAACGAGGATGCCATCGCAAAGGGGTTCCTGACATTGGCTGACGATTCTGTTGCAGAAATAGCATCTGGCAATCTGGCTATTAAAGAGAACATTCGTAGAAAAGGGATGGAATTATCTGCGTTGATGAGGGAGTTGGAGAATCTATAATAAGATTATTATAATTGCGATCAAATATTGATTAGGAAAGAACTAGGACAATTGGTTGGCGCAATGGTGAGCAATATTTAAAGGAGATATATGAAGCATATTTTTAAACTGATGGCGATGATTACCCTGGCAATTATGTTCCAGACCATGTTTGTCGTACCTACTTATGCCGAAGAACCATGTCATTATTATTCGGATCTTCACAAGGTTGCAAAGGATAAGGGATTTACTGTCAATCCCAAGAAGGATGACATAGATGAAGATGATGTACATTTTGGCTGGAATCTAGGGCAGTTGTATGTGAAGGGTTATACCGCAAAGGAAGAGGATAAGGATGGGAATCCTATTTTCTTAAAGAACTCAGGTGATAATGTAGAACTTGGATTTGATGTTATGCAAGACATCAACAAACTTAATGGAGATGATAGTCTTTCGATTGCCTATGATAAGAAAGGGTATGACAAGGATTATGGTATAGAGAAGCAGGCTTTCGGAAAGGGAACCCTGATTGTAAAGCATACCAACCACAAAAACGAATCGAAGCCTGCGAAGCCATACACAAACTATCTTTCTGCAAAGAGTGAAGTGAATGCTGATACAACAGTCAAGCTAAAAGAAGAGGGCGACTATGAAGTGGTGCTGGACTACACAGTAAAAAGTAATCCGCGGAAGGTTTTTGGAGTATCCATAGTTCCGAAATATTATGATTACACGATTCGCACTTTTAAGTTTTCTGTTAGAAACGGAAATAGCATGGATTTCCTCTTTGATGTTGCCTCGGGTAATGAATTAAAGAATAAAGCGTTTACTCGCTCCGGTTTCAGGATCGATCTTGCGAAATCTCATTATCTCAAGGCCAATGTATCGCGAAAAGATGATAATGGTGATGTGAGAGAAAATAAGCATGCGAAAGATGGGGACACGTTTACTAAGGAAGGGCTATATACAATAACAGTAGAAAATCCCACCACGGAACAGACTACAAAAAAACAAATCTATGTAGGTGATGATGAAAAGAAAATAGCGCAGGTCACTACAGGAAAAACAATGAAGGAAGTAGAAGCTGATTTAAAAAACGGTGGGACTGTGTCAGAGGATGGAAATATAGTGTTTGAGGATAATGAAGATGGATCCCTTACGGATGCAACTTCTGATGAAGACAGGAATATTTCAGGCCCTGGAGCTGTAGGAATCTTGGTAGGGACACTAGTTGTCATTGTGTGCATGATTCTATTCAGAAAAAGAAGGCGTGCCCGCAAGGCTATGAATGGTTGAGATATGAGAAAAGTACTGGCAATTATAATAGCGGCAGTGATTATATTGGCTGGATGTTCAGGCAATAATACTGCTGACAATAATAGTAATGACGGCGTACCCTCAATCAAGGAGCAATTAGGGGTGAAGGATCAGGATTTTGAGTATGATGAAATGAGTGACCCAGAATTGCTGAGCTTCGTAGAGGATGCGGTGTATTCGGATCTAATATATAGGCTTGATAGTGATAAGTATTTTGTTGAAAACGTAGAGGCCAAGTATGTGTCGCCAGAATACCTAGAAGAATTAGAATACAATTCTCAAGAGAACATTTATTTTGGATACACACTATCTGAACTTGAGGGGAAATTTGAAAATGATAAATACATATTCACCCTTGGCGATGACGGAACCACTATAGTAAAAGCGTTTGAAGGGTATGATGATACCTTTGAAAGGACAGTGAGGAATGTGGCCATAGGGTCCGGTGTCATACTTGTGTGTGTTACGGTATCTGTTGTGACTGGCGGGGCTGGAGCACCTGCGGTCAGTATGGTGTTTGCAGCATCAGCCAAAACTGGAACAGCATTTGCGCTTTCCTCTGGCGTAATCAGTGGTGCGGCATCAGGCATAGTAACAGGAATACAAACGAATGATGTCGAGGAGTCACTTAAGGCAGCGGCTGTCAGTGGTAGCGAAGGCTTTAAATGGGGAGCGATATCTGGAGCTACTGCTGGAGGAGCAGGTGAACTTGTAGGATTGTATGGTGCTTCGCTCAATGGGTTGACTATGAACGAGGCGGCGATGATACAGAAGGAATCAAAACTGCCACTCAGCATCATCAAGCAGATGAAAAGTGTCAAAGAATACGAAGTATATAAGAAAGCCGGACTTGTTACTCAGAGAGTTAACGGAGAAATGGCTCTTGTTAGGAATATCGATCTGAAGTACAAAAGCGACTTAGGTCGTAAGACAGTATCTAACCTTGAAAGAATGAAGAAGGGATATGCCCCAATTGACCCCGCGACCGGGAAGGCATATCAGTTGCACCATATTGGTCAGAAGAGCGATGGCACGCTTGCCATTTTGACAGAAGCGGAGCACCAAGGAAATTCGTCTATTTTGAATATAGCGGGGAAGGAATCTGAAATTGATAGAACAGCCTTTAACGAGGTGAGGAAAGCCTTCTGGAAGGACTTCGCCAGACTATTGTCATGATAAAGAATGAGAGGATAAAATGAGTGGAATTGTAGCGAAGATGAATAGTTACGACGATATCATAGCTGGAAGTGGTGTTGATGATAAAGCAATATCAAAGGCGGAGACAGAGCTTGGGATTAAGTTTGCTGAAGAATATGTTGAGTATTTGCAACACTTTGGTATCGCCGCGGTGAATGGACACGAACTCACAGGACTCGGATCCTCAAAAAGAGTTGATGTTCTTGACGTGACCTTATCAAAGAGAGGCATAATGGGAGATCAGATGAATGATTATTATGTCATTGAGGAGTTAAATATTGACGGAATTATAGTTTGGCAATCAGAAAATGGCGAGATTATAGTATCAACTGAAGACGGCAACACACAAAAAGCATTTTCTTCGCTCTGCGAGTATATTTCATCTTAGAAAAAGGAAATAATATAATGGCAAACGATCTTATTAAACAAGTTACAGAAATAGAGCTGATGCCAGAACCCATAGACACAGATAATCGTGATTGTTTGAGTAGTTTTCCTGTGTCGGAACTTGCATCTCTGGGAGTTGCCTTTGAGCCGTTGACTCAAGCGGTTCAATATATCACGAGTGGTGGAAAGGCAGCGGGTTTGTATAAGGTGACGCTTCCGGAAGGCGCCACACATCTTGCAAGTTTCAACAGTGGTGTTGGCAACCTTGGAACCGCTATGGGAGCAAATAATCAAATAGTCGGACAAGCAGTATTAAACCCTGTGGTGTGCAATCCGGCAATGATCTGTATGGCTGTGGCGCTTATGAACATAGATCAGAAACTCGACGCCATACAGAAGATTCAGAAAGAGATGATGGACTTTTTGGCTCAAAAGGAACGGTCAGAGTTAAAGGGCGATCTTAGATTTCTGTGGGATATTATGAACAACTATAAGTTCAACTACAACATCGACGATTATAAGAAGAATAGTCACATGAAGGTTCTTGATATCAAGCAAAATGCAGAGCGTAAAATCGACTTTTATAAAGAAAGGATTTCAAATAAGCTAAAGAAGCACGATCTCGTTCACAGAAGAAAGGATGCAAGGAAACAGATTAAGGAAGTAGAGGAGCTTTTCAAGGATTTTCAGCTAGCTGAATACCTATATGCGTTCTCTTCATTTTTGGAAGTAATGCTTTTGGAGAATTATAATAAGGATTATTTGAAAAGCATAACAGATAAAATTGAGAAGTGCTCATATCTGTATAGAGAGCTATACACAAAATCCTATGATGAGGTTGAAAGATATTCCTCCAGATCACTGGAGTCACATCTGATGGGTGGCGCGTCCATTGTAAGCAGGGGAATGGGACAGGTGATAGAGAAGGTTCCTGTCATAAGTCGTACACAAATTGATGAGAATCTACAGAGAGCAGGCAAAGCCCTTAAGGAAAAGAAGAAAAGCGACGTCGATAGAATGATGTCCGTCATGATTGACCAGCATAACAGTCAGACAAAGCCATTTGTAGATAATATCAACATGATAAGCAAGTTGTATAATGAGCCGTTAGAGATTGTTTTTGATGATAAAAATGTTTATATCCCTGAAGTGTAAAATAGTCAGAGACGAAATGGTAATTAAGAAAAGTATAGGAAGTTGTTAGCCAAAAGTCTGTGATACTCCTAAAAGGAATAAATGAATGATCAATATAAATAAAAAAGAGTGGAATGAAGTTTCGTTTTATGATGTTGAGCAATTCATAACGAAAGAAGAGAATGAGAGATTCTTTTTTGAATATAAGAGTGATTCTGTAAAAAACGATAAAGTTGCAAAGGAGATTTCATCCTTTGCAAATACCTTTGGAGGGTATCTAATAATAGGTGTAGACGACGATGGAACAGTCGGAAAGTGTACTGAGTGGAATGAGGAACGTGTACATTCTGTTGTTCACGATAACCTATCTCCAACGCCCATTATAGACATCAAGAACCTTTCTAGTGGTGACAAATCATTTATAATAGTAAGAGTTGAGGAAGGCGATAGACCGCCATACATTACAAGCAAAGGATATATATATAAAAGGGTGTCATCGGGATCGTATCCCATTAATGATTCAGCCGATCTCAATAGTCTTTTAAGAAAAGCAGAATACAAAGAAAGAAAAGTCGCTGCTAAGATAGAAAAGGATGACTCAATAATAGTGAGCACTATGCCGAGTAATCTATGTGCATATGTGGATATAGGGTTTTCGTTAGTCTCAAATCAACAGCTAAGCTTAGAAAAAAACTTTTTCAAACTAGATCTTAAAAAGACAGTTGAGGCAATTAAAAAAGTCGCTTCTCCGTGTACGGTATCTAGAGTTGGAAATACCGTACTTATATCCATAGGAGAAACAATCACATCAAATAATAGTCGAGAAAATATGCTATTAAATGCAGGCATAGGACATTTCCTCGAAGTGCATCCAGATGGGAGTGCTTTTTATAGGATAATGATTTCTTCAGACGCAGAGGATATGAGGGCTGACATTACAAATCTGACAATAGCTAGCAGTGCTTTTCGCGAGGCGTATTCGTCAATGATTGACACAGATATTGACGAGAAATTCGTATATGCGGACAAGTATGAAAAAATAAGAGTATATAAACAGTTCTGCCCTTACTACGGAAGGCCCAAAAGTCAAGGAGGTACCGATTCTGAGACCTTTAGATGGTTCACTAATCATGAAATTCACCAAACAAAAACATACGGAGCTAACAAAGTTATATGTAGCAGTAGAATACCAGCAACAGGGTATTATACTGTGGACAGAGAATTATTTAATAAATATGAATTAATGTATGATAGAGAGAATCTAATTAACCAGTTGTTTGGTACATCGTACCTCAACCTTGGCTATGTTGAGCCACCAGTGTTAGATAGTGAAGAATAAGAAAAGCCTATGTGCTATGGCAGTAGAGTCACGGGAATGAAAGAGTGACTCTACGACCTACCATATACCATATATTGTGACCCCACACAACTAAGGTAATTACTGGAAGGGAAAGCGGTAAAAATCTGGCGCTTTCCTCTTCTTTTTTGCAGACAAAAGAACATGTGTTTGCTTTTTGCGAAAGCGTGTTCTAAAATAAGATCACAAAGCAAATCAGATGTACATCATGCAAGGATGCAGAGGTGAGACGTTGCCTTTGCACGACAGAAAAAGGAGGGGATGGAACATGAGAAAACTCAACAAAGATATCGATGTTCTGGCGACCTTCCGAACCGGAGAGCCGCCGGAACCGCACAAGTTCCGGGTGAGAGATCGTTATGAGAACGTGCATGTGCTGAAGATCGGACAGATCCTGGATATCACAAAAGAAAAGACCCTTGGCTACGATATCTGGAATTACAGGTGCCAGGGCAGAGTAGGAAACAGCCAGCGTGCCTATGAGATCCAGTACAATGTGCAGAAGTCCAACTGGAAGCTCGTGAGGATCTGAGAGTTATCGCAAAGTAAGAGGAACAATTTATGCAACGGGAGTTAGTTAAGGCATTGGGCCTGAAAAGTGGTTTGCTCATATAATGGAAACACACCAGAGGCCAGTAAGGTTCTTTTCCCTATCCTGGGGCCAACGGACAACAAAAGATGAGCATAATTTGGAGGGATTGAAATGAGCCGAAATTATGCATCGAGCAAGAGCCGCATCCGGAGGATGTGCACATTAAACGAAGTAAAGGAAAATGATCTGTACGAGAAAGGGAAGTTATTGTTGGAGATTTATAGAGACGTATGCTGGAGCGCGATATCAGGAGCATCGGAAGTAAAGGAGAGTCTGCTGAACTACGGTGAAGCAGACACACCTCATGCAGATATGGATGCAGCTCTGATATATCTGGAACATCTTGCCCCTGAGGAAGGAAAAGACAGATTCGAGCAACAGGTCAAGGATCTATTTGAGACCAGCTGGATGATCGACATCATCGATGCAGCAATGGTAAAGGTCAGAGAGTTTCCCTGCTATGGGTATCAGTATTACGAGATCCTGCATACATACTATCTGAATCGCTTTGTCTATACCGAATCGGAGATCCTAAGCGAGCTGGGGATGGAACGCAGTACATTTTACAGACGTAAGAAGGAGGCTATCGTAGTGTTCGGCTTCTCCATTTGGGGAGCGCCATTCGAGGAATTCAAAGATTTCCTGAAAGAAAATACGAAGCCCACAAGCGTTCAAATGACTATGTTCTAGAAGCTGATACTGGATTTGCGACTAAAATGAGACTGGTTTTGATACTGGATCTGAGACAATAAAGCGACCTATCTGGTACTGACATGCGACTTGACGCAGGCTACACTGTATATGCTGGGAGATAGCAGCATAAAATAGAAATTGAATATGGAAAGGCACGGGCCTCGTAACCAATAAGGGTTACGGGGCTTTTGTTATGCCCAAAACTATGCGCGTCTGCCTGGCAGAAAGGAGCAGGTAGATGTGCGTAAAGAACAGATCGCCGTAGACCTTCTGAAATCGAGAAACTACATCTTTGAAATTTCAGGAGGATACGAAATGAAGATCACGTATGAATCAGCAACAGAAACTATTGAGATTGAAGTAAGTGAGAAATGGGGCCATCTTATCGAAGAGATGAACAAAGAAGATGCCCGGGTAGACAGGAAAGAAACCAGGCGACACGAAGAACTAAATCTCGTCTTGGATGAAAGTCCCTGGCTTGACGGTGGAGAGGAGGATCCGGGAGATGCCCTCATAAGAGTAGAAGTAGGAAGGGATATAAACATAGCTCTTTCGCGTCTTACCGAAAGGCAAAGAGAAGTGTTTCTGGCTGTCCATTACTACGGGTATGGAATCACGGAATACGCTGAAAAGAAAGGCGTTTCTCAGCCGGCTATTACGAAAAGTCTGAAGGCGGCAGAAAAGAAATTAAAAAAGTTTTTGTAAACAGGTTATATTTTGCCCTCTCCCGTGGCTATTAGTGAGAGGGCAATTTCCTCTCAGCGAACATTAACAGCTGAATACACATTCAATCAGGTACTTTCTTTCCGGCATCGGAGAGATCCGTGAGCGCGAATGAGATGTGCGCGATGACCCTAAGGGCGAGCGAGCAACACAGAACTGAAAGGCAGCTTGGCCGCTGCTTGTGCCATGACAACCGGAGAGGACAATGATACTTCCGTCCAGCCACAGCCCTGTAGGAATACAGGATCACGCAATGGGGGCGGCCGCTGGAGAACCTAGCGGGGGTTAGAATCCCATGAGGAAAGGCAAGCCACCTTCCGCCTGATCGTTTCCCAAGATCCGGGGTGCCGTGGGCAAATGGAGATCAAAGTTTAAAACAACCGGCGTAGGCAAGGAAGCTCACGCATCTTTGCCTGCCCGGTTTTACATTGCTTTGATTTACATCCGGATGGGAAACATATGTGTATCCGGCAGAAGTGGAGGAAAACATGATAGACCCAAAGAATGTGCGGCGAGGGGAGATCTACTTTGCGGAACTTCCCAAGCATACGAGAGGCAGCCTTCAGGCTGGAACAAGACCGGTACTTATCACCCAGAATAATTGGATCAATGAACGTGCTCCCACGGTAATCGTGGCAACGGTGACAAGCGTGATCAAGAGACTGGATCTTAAGACTCATGTGCTGTTGCCTTTGATCAAGGAACTACCGAAGCAGTCCATGGTCATGGCAGAGCAGCGGTACACGCTGGACAAACAAAGTCTTTTAGAGTATCGCTGCACCCTTCCGGACGATGTGATGAAGCAGGTGGATAGAGCACTCCACTATTCGGAAGCAAGCCACTATTCCAAGAGGCCATATTAGAAGGAATAGAGAAGCAGCGTGTCAAGACTGCAATCAGAAAAAAGGGACTGCGATTACAGAATTCGCATCCTTAACGAAGCAAAAGAATAGAGATAAGGTTCTCGCAGAAGGAGGGCAGGAGATGAATACACAAATAAAACAGAAGGATAGCAAACGCTATATATCCAGCGAAGTGCGCTTCTACACAGTGGAAGATGTCATGAAGATGACAGGATGGGGAAAGAAAGTAGTGCTCAGGATATTCAACGATCCGGAGTTCCCATCAGCCAATTTTGGGAGAGCGTTTCTCGTAGAGGCTCACGCTCTGATCGAATACTTCTCGGTGAAGCGTACAAAGACCGGTGACTATCATTGGAAGAAAGGAGAGTTAAGTGATGAGCTCAGAAAGAGGGTCGGTTAAGAGAGGAAAGAGGGGAATGGGTACGATCCGAAAGACCAAGGCCGGAAACTACGAGTACCGCATTTCCTACTTCGACGAATTCAATAGAAGAAAGTTCAAGTCATTTACATGTCCCACGGTGGAAGAATGCGTTGGAAGAGCTGAAGCTTTCAAAGAAGAAATGAAATATAAGCAAGGCATCATGAGACGCGACACTACCCTCGGAGACATCATAAGGCAGAAGATCGAAACAGACTACGAGAGGAACTTCACCGGCGAGCCAGGCTATGACAGAAATCTTAAAACTCTGGCCACCATAGAAAGAGATGGTATAGGAAAGATACCGATCAAAGATATATCCAACAAGCAGATGGAGGCATATCTGAAGCACATAACCAAATATGCCAACACTGTTATCAGAAAAATGTATGGACTGATCAAGGCTGCATATAAGATCGCATATGATTCAGGACTTCTCAGTTACAACATGATGCTTATGCCAGAGATGCGCTGTCCTCGGTCAGTAAAAAGGGATAAGAAGGTGAGAGGACTCACTGAAGAAGAACAACAGATGCTGGTTGCCGCTCTTGAAAACCATAAGAAGAGAAATGGCAGAAACGAGTATGCCCTGCAGCTTCTCATAGAGCTGTTCGGAGGTCTTAGGATGGGCGAGATAAATGCTCTAAGACCTGAGGACATCGATCTAGAAAGAGGATATGTGCACGTAACGCAAACAGTATCCCGGGGACTGGATTACAGAGCTTTTATAAAGGAAGGCACAAAGACCTATGCAGGGGAACGTGACGTTCCCATAAATAAGACTTTAAGACCTGTTCTTGAGAAGGCACTTATGCAGGCAAGGGACAATCCTCTTGGGCTTCTCTTCTACGACTATGAGAAGAAAGGGATCATAGAAACTTCCCAGGTGAATTGCTTTTACAGGCGGATATGTGAGACTGCCGGGGTCGAATACAACGGACAGCATTCACTGAGACATACCTTTGCGACAAGATGCATAGAAGCAGGAGTTCCCGCACTCGTACTAAAAAAGTGGATGGGACATACAAATATCCACATTACATTGGATACCTACTCCGATGTCTTTGACAAGATGGATTTCGAATCCACTGACAAACTGGACAAGCTGATGGGGTCATTCGTGCCGAAATCAGAAGAATAACAATCCCATTTTACTCCTTTCTTAAGTGGCCGCCTTCGGGCGGTCACTTACAGTAAAAAATGTCTACAGCCTTTTAAGATGGTGGTAATTTCCGGGTATAGGATCGGAAATCTTAGGCAAAAATGTGATCTGGCAGGTCACATTTACTGTACGGATGTGACATGCAGGATCACACCGAGCACCATCTTACAAATATATAATCTAGATGGTGAAAAAATGGAACAGGAAGGTATGCGTCAGTTTTATATCGATTATCCAAAATTCCAGTCACTGACGGGAGAATTAACATGGGCTCACTTGTGACCTGCCGGGACACACCGAGCACCATCTTAACAGTATATGCAGGTTGCAGGAAAACGACCTTTGCAAAAAATGTATTTGAAAGCACTGCCGCCATAGTCTATGATAAGAGTAGGACAACTCGATCCACTGCTGCACTTAGCGGAGGATCCAAAACTTCTAATAAAGAATGGGCTCCCGGCTGCTTGAGGTAGGGTGTTCGGGCAAACGTAGGAGTATTTCTTATTATAGAAAGATGGGCTGGTCGTAAGTCCCGGGTCCACATAATGGCGGGTAAGACACCCGTCGCCTTTTTAAGACACAATGATCAAGCCTGAAATGAACCTGAATGATGGCTTGATTCAGACCGGTTCGTCTCACACACAAGTCGAAATCTATAACGCCACAGATATGAATTAAGCTTTGAAACTGCTGGCGAAGTTTAGTAGAGAAACAGAGGATTATAAATATGACTATACAATTATCCATTAGAGATATAAAGAATATCTGTTCAGCCAATCTAGAGTTCCCATTTGAAAAAGGAGTGTATGCAATAGTTGGAGAGAATGGTTGCGGGAAAAGCACCATTATGCTTGCACTATCGCTGATGATTAAGAAATCATCAGCGAAGTTATTGACAGCACGGGATTTGTCTAATAATAGCGAGATTACACTGAAAGTTGATGAGGTACAGGATAAATGGATTGTAGATAATAATAGGCTGTCTACTGGGACATTCACCCAATATAGAGGCCGTACCGTAACTGATAGCAATATAAAAATACACGGCTTTTATGAGGGGAGCATCTTTTTTGGAACAAGGTTTAATGATTACGGTTTGATTAATGGGTTCATGTCTAGAGCGGATCTAAATAGCATTTTAATCGATGCAGATGATTTTGTTAAAGAGACTCTTGGGTATATTCTTCATAATGACAAAGGGTATTACCAAAATCTAAAAAAGATAAAGAGAAAGAAACTTGCTGAAGAATACAATTTTCGAGGCATGCCGTATTTTATTGAGGTAAATGATAATTACATAAGTCAGTATCACATGAGTAGTGGTGAGAGCATGCTTATCTCGCTAATCGATTTTGTTAACAATATAGTAATCAGAAACGCAAGCAAGGAACGTTTATTGTTTCTCATTGATGAAGTTGAACTGGCGTTACATCCGAGCGCAATTGATAGATTAATGGAAACTTTTAATTCGCTCATTAGGGAGGCTAAGGCAGATTTGGTCGTATATTTCTCGACGCATTCCGCAGAACTGCTTCATAGAATTAGTTATAAAAATATCTATTTAATTGAGAATGATGATGGAGTCATTGAATGTATTAATCCATGCTATCCCAATTATGCGATAAGGAATTTATATGTGCCAAATGGATTTGACTTTCTCCTGCTTGTTGAAGATACATTGGCTAAAGCGTTAGTTGAGAAATTGATTCGTTCTGAGAAGCTTGCTGAAAGTAAGTTGATATGTGTTTTGCCAGCAGGTGGATATAGTCAAATGCTGCAAATTCACCATGACATGATAACATATAATACTCTAGGTGTAGGGAAGCGAATTATCAGCATTTATGATGGAGATGTCCAGGAAAAGGTTAACGAAAAGAAGGACTATAAGAATCTTCCGAAATGTTTTCTGCCAATACCAAGTATAGAGAAATATCTGAAAAAGAAATTGGTTGATTCACCTGATAGAACATTCATTAAGTACTTGGGTGACCAGTATTTTGCTCAACAATCTCTTAAGGACATCCTAGCTGACTATAGGAATGACCCGAAAACGATAACAAGTGGTGATAAAGCAGGGAAGAGACTGTACAAAGTATTATGCTCAAATCTTGAAAAGAATGGTATTGATGAAGAAAGATTTGTCCAATATCTCTGTGATGATATCTTTCGGTTTGAGAATACGTCGGGGTTTAAGCGTTCACTATCAGCATTGTTAGAATGATAATATGTTGTCACGTGGCTATTGTGTGAAACATTAGCATTTGTTGAGATCATAAGAGATTTAGTTAAAAGGAAGACGGATGACAATACAGAAAATAGTCGTAAAGAACTTCAAAGTACTTAAAGATATAGTAATAAACTTGAATCCTGAAATTAACGTTTTTGTTGGCGATAATGATTCCGGCAAGAGTACGATCTTAGAAGCACTTTCAATTCTCACAACGGGAAAAATGAATGGGTTTTCGTTTGAACGACAACTCAAAGCGAACCTTTTTAATCGAGAAGAAAGGGAGAGATACATAAATGCACTATCATCAGGTAAAAGACCCGATCTGCCTAAGATTATCTTAGAAGCATATTTTGATGGTGACCCTCAGTACAAAGGCAGTGAAAATGAACTTTCAGAGGATACCGTAGGAATACGTGTTGTGGTTGATATCATTGAATCGAATACCGAAACCTACAGAAAAATGTTGGAGAATGGAGAGGTTAAGGATATTCCTGTGGAATTATATGGAGTGACATATAAGTACTTCAGTGGCAATCCGGTATCGTTTCGTTATTCACCATTTAAGAGCGTGTTCATCGATACAGGTAAGAAAGATTACATGGGTTTAGTGGATCATTTCGTGTCCGATAGTATTGCTAATAATCTGACCGAAGAAGAATTGACTGATCTTGCTGTAGCATATAAAGCAAGCAGGCGTCAATTTCATGAAAATGATGCAGTTCAGAAATTAAATAAAACTGTAAATGCCAGCACTATAGTTAAGGGGAGAAGTGTTTCGCTCGATTTACGAGAAGATGATACAGATGCTTGGAAAAAGCAAATGACTGTTATTGTAGATAGAATTCCATTTGAACATATCGGATTTGGGACTCAAAATATCATAAAAATAGAGTTGGCTATGAAAAACGCCGAAGAACAGGCTAATGTTGTATTACTTGAGGAACCAGAGAATAATTTGGCGTTTTCTAATATGGCACAGTTGGTTAAGAAAATAGTAAGCTCGAATGGAAAACAAATTTTCATCTCCACGCATAGTAGTTATGTCGCTAATAAATTGGATCTTGGAAATGTGATCCTTGTCAGAAACGGAATGGTAAGACATTATACATCTTTGCCGGACGAGACAAAGAAATACTTTATTAAGCTACCCGGATATGATACGTTGCGCTTTGTTTTGGCATCGAGAGTAATTCTTGTTGAGGGTCCGACTGATGACTTGATAATTCAGCGCGCTTATATGGATATATATGGACGTCTCCCGGCAGATGATGGAATTGATATTATTACCGTTAACTCTTTAGCGTTTAAGCGGTTCGCTGATATTGCTAATTTGATTGATAAAGATGTTGTGATAGTTACTGACAATGACGGGAATGTTAAGGAGAACATTGAAAAAAAGTATAAGGACTATATTGGAAGATCAAACCTGCACATTTTTTATGAATCAGATGAGAATATGAATACCATTGAGCCGAGTGTGCTATCTGTAAACTGTGAGAATGGACAACCAACCACTTCCTTTAAGAGTATATTATCCATAAACGGTTCGCTTGATTCCAGAGATTATGATGGAGTATTAAAGTTTATGAAAGGCAATAAGTCAGAATGGGCATTTAGGGTCTTTGAGGCTGATGCTTCTATTAACTATCCAAGGTACATTCAAGATGTTATCGGATACTTCGCGTAATGTTGCAAAAATGTCTGCTGCGGGCTCTGGCAAGACATATGATATTTGTAAGGAGGCGTTAGAAAAGGCGAGACGTGGAGTTAGAGTACTTGTTACGACTTATACCAACCGCGGTGCGGAGTCAGTCCGTAAGGAAATAAAATCGCAAAATGATGGTGTTTTATCCCAAAATGTGGTTGTAAAGACCTGGTTTGCTTTTATGTTGTCAGATATGATAAGACCTTATCAAAGGTGCTTGACAGGGGAAATAGGTGGAGTTAAAGGCTACGACTATTCTCAGGCGTATGGATTTATTAATTATTATGAAACTGGAACAAAGAAAAAGTATCTTACTGAGGGTAACAATGTTCGGTCAAATGAAGCGGCTTCGTTGGTCGTCCTTTTAAACCACATAAGTGGGGGCAAGGTTATCAGCAGGATTGAGGAGATATACCAAGCAATATATTTTGATGAAATACAGGATATGGCAGGAGATGATATTGAAATCATTAATTTGTTATTGAACTCTTCGCTCAATGTCATATGCTGTGGGGATAATAAGCAAGCGACTTTTCGCACACATAACGCAAAAAAGAATAAGAAAAAGACCGGGAAAAATATATGGGAGTATTTTAAGTACTTGGAGGATCAGGAGATAGTTGATGTTGAACGAAATCTTGCTAGCAGGAGATTTAATAGACAGATTTGTGAATTTGCAAATTCCGTTTTTCCATCAGGAGATCCGATCATGACAATAATGGAGGAGGAAACAGAGCATGACGGTGTCTATCTGATTGGTTCTGTTGATCTCGACTATTATTATAGGTGCTATCTGCCGCAGATACTACGATATGATAAGAATGCAGAAACGTATGGATACCATGCGGTGAACTATGGGGCGTGTAAAGGGGAAACTTTTGAGCGTGTTATTATTATACCGAACGGCCCGTTTACAAAGTTTATCAAAAATGGAACTGCACTGAACTCCCCCGAAAAATATTATGTAGCAGTCACAAGAGCAAAATACAGCATTGCTGTTGTTTTACCAAAACTACCAAGGTCACTAAGTGGTTATGAAGAGGTGGATCTCGATTGTGGAGAAGTACAGATCCGTGCATTGAGATATATAGTTGAGGATCCGAATTGATCTTGGCAAATACTTGACACGAGTGTAATAGGGCCATGGAGGATAATTTAATGAGCGATTATTTCCTGATATACAAAACAGAAGATGATAAGATCGAGGTCGAAGTAAGAATTGATCAGGAAGCTGAAACTGTTTGGCTGACATTGGATCAGTTGGCACAGCTTTTTGACAGAGATAAATCGACGATTTCACGTCACATAAAGAATGTCTTCGAAGAGGGAGAACTCCGTCGGGAGTCAACTGTTGCAAAATTTGCAACAGTTCAAATCGAAGGAGACAGAGAGGTCGAAAGGAACCTAGACTACTATAACCTTGACGTAATCATTTCTGTCGGCTATCGCGTCAAATCCATAAGAGGCACCCAGTTCCGTCAGTGGGCGACGAAACGCTTGAACGAATACATCCGCAAGGGGTTCACCATGGACGATGAACGTCTAAAAGAACTTGGCGGAGGAGGTTACTTCAGAGAACTCATTGAGCGTATTCGTGACATCAGAGCATCTGAAAAGGTGTTCTACAGGCAGGTCCTGGACATTTATGCGACAAGTGTGGATTACGACCCGAAAGCAGAGATTTCAATCGAATTCTTTAAGAAGGTACAAAACAAGATCCATTATGCAGTACATGGGGAGACTGCTGCAGAGGTGATATACCATAGGGCTGATGCTGAGAAGGAATTCATGGGCCTTAGATCCTTCAAGGGAGATCGCCCGCATCTGAAGGACACAGAAATCGCAAAGAATTATCTGGATGAAAAAGAGCTTCAGGCGATGGGTCAGATTGTAGAAGGTTATCTTGGTTTCGCAGAACGTAAGGCTGAGCGAGAGGAGTATATGACCATGCAGAATTGGGCAACACATCTCGACTCGCTTTTGACATCAACGGGTGAGAAACTGCTTGAAGGAGCCGGAAGTGTCTCGCATCTGCAGGCTATCGAGAAGGCTCATGAGGAATACAGGAAATATCAAGAGAAGACTCTGAGCCAGGTCGAGAAAGACTACTTGGAAGCAATAAAGCAGTTAGAAAAGGAAACAAAATAGTGTTGGTGATTATGCAAGTCAGTGACTGGCAAATCAACAGTACATTTCGGGGTCAATAAGACCTTGGGTGTTAGTCGAATCCGCACTACCGTTAGTGAGGATTTGAAGGGTGGACCTGGTAGAAGCAAGTAATTGCAATCCGGACCTAGGTTCGACTCCCATCATCTCCACCAAAATGAAGCACCTGCACGATATGAACCCTTTGGTTTTCATCGGCAGGTGCTTTTATAGTGCTTTCAGGCTTTCAGCGCATTTTCGGTTTTGGACGGGTCGCATTATTTGAACAAATTTTTGATCAAAAACGTCGAAAAAGCGGGATTCGAACCCATGACTTTAAGGCCATAACTCGGTGGGGTTTCCTCCGTTATAGTATTCAGTCTCAAATTGCTTTGGTGTTTTATAGTGCAGAGTCTTGTGAGGTCTGTCCTCATTATAGAATCTCATGTATTCAGCGACAGACTCTTTAAACTCTCTTTCTGAACGATACACTCTTCTGTATAACTCCTCTTGTTTCAGACTCTTGAAGAAAGCTTCAGCTACCGCATTGTCTGTAGGTGTATGAGGTTTTGAGTAAGACTGCACTACATTGTGATTATCAAGACAGATGCCGAAAGCTTTTGATCTGTAATTGGAGCCGCAGTCACTGTGGAAAATGAGTTCATTATTTGGACGTCTAAATTCATAAGCAGACAGGAATGCTCTTTTGATGAGCGCTGTACTGTTCCTGTATCCTATGCTATAGCCTATGACGCGTCTCGAAAAGAGGTCTAGTACAACGCAAACATAGTAATAGTGTTCATTGATATTCAACGTAGTGACATCACTGACCCAAATCTCGTTTGGCGACTTTGGGTTGAATCGTTTCTGAACAAGATTATGAGTATGCTGCTGTTCTTTTCTATATAGAGCTTTTGCTTCCTGCCTGATACATACTAGGCCCATCTCGATCATGAGCTCTTTAACAAGCTCTGGAGTTGTTCGTATCCCGCGGTCGCGAAGTACTGCTGTGATTCTTGGAGCGCCGAAACGCTGCTTGCTTTCGTTAAATACCTGAGTAATGGCTTCTTTTAACTCAACTCGTCTTTTTTTATACCAGACATCTTCGCCTTTGCCTCGAAGCATGTGATTATAGTAGGTGCCTCTTGAAACTTTCAGTGCCTCGCAAAGCACATGTACATTGGGCTCATTTTCCGAAAGGCGCTCCAGTTCTTTGAGTTTCTGTTTTAGCGGATCATTGGCACTGCAATTTGATTCCTGAAGAACAGAAACAACGGATTCTAGATGCTTGGACCGATTTATCAGGTATCTGAAGTTGCGCTTTGTGAAGTCAAGTTCATCGTATTTGCTATTCTTTTGAATATAATAATAAACAGTGCTTCGTGGTATGCCAAGTTCCTTAGCTATAGCTTGTCCTGATTTCTCTTCATTCAGGTACATATCCATTATTCTGCCGATAGTGTTTTCACCATACTTTGCCATGATAATCCTCCTAAGACGGTGTAAAGTAAAAGTGGAGTTTTGAAGAGAAGAGAGCACGCGTCATACGGCCCACCCAGGCTTGAACCCGCCCCAAGCGGACGCGTGATCAAAAAAGAAAAATAGAGATTGATTCCTAATGTAGAATAAAAGTGCTAAATAACTACAGAAAGGAAGCAACTCTATTTATGGAAAGAATTATACACCTCACAAAAGCATTTTTGGAGAAGATTTTCACAGAACATGCATATAGGCGGAGCAGTAAGCGCAAAGCTCAGTACGAAAGCCACAGTCGAATCGTACGAGAGAACCACGCAGGACGTAACAGGTGGTCTTGTTAGCAGGCAGACGGTACTAAACCATATCCATAAGACCCCTGAGCTTGAGAAAGAACCAAAAGATTCAGAAAAGCGGAAAGTTGAAATCCTTGACGTGTATGCAGATGAGGACCACGTACATCTTCAAAAGCCTGGAAAAGAAAAAGGCAAGAAAAGCAAAGTGGTACCACTTGTGACCGTTACCGAAGGAAAAGTAAAGGTGGGCAAGACTCGCTATGCAACAGTCAATCCGATGCATTTTGTAGACGAGAAACAAGATA
>Ga0256406_1001938_pt1 | contig 31431 bp, 21 predicted proteins | sample RumenRJG_03DNA_FD_185986 | JGI IMG/M metagenome (GOLD analysis project Ga0256406, IMG submission 185986) | Bovine rumen microbial communities from Lethbridge, Alberta, Canada - RJG_03 | ecosystem: Host-associated > Mammals > Digestive system > Stomach > Rumen | place: Canada: Alberta | collected... | reverse complement strand
CAAATTCTCGGCTCCCAGCCGCAACACCTGCACCGGATTTTCCATTTGTCCATTCCCCGCGCGGACACACTGCAGTACTTGCTGGCCGAGTGGCTTGGCCCGCTGGTGGCGGTTACGATGGCTGTGCTGCTGGTCCGGCTCATCTGTGATTTGGCGCTGTTCCTGTTCTGTGGCGTGCCGGTGCGCGCATCGCTGCGGGAATATTCCATTACGCGTATCGCCGTGCTGGCTGTCACCGATTTCATCGCCATCGTTGTCACTATCTGGCTTCCAGCGGTGATGGAATGTTCGAACACGCGCACGTCGGATAATGCTATTCTTCTGCTTTTTGCCGTGTCGTTGGACGTTTATGCCTTGATTCTCATGAGTTTCTACGCTATCCGGCGTATTATGCGCTCGGAAAACTCCCTGCGATGCTTGGCTGCTATCGGCGATTGCCTGCCATTGCCGAACGACCGTCAGCAGGACGTAATCGCTGATGTCATCACGAGATCGCTCCCGAATATCCGATGCTTCATCATGCCGGCTGGCCAAGTTGAAACCCGCCCATGGCACTCGTACCGCCAATCGCAACACATCGACAATCAGGGTAGGCAGTATGTCATTGTGTTCGAACGCAGCATGCTGAACCGCCCGTTCCTGCCTGCGGATGCGGAAGTGCTCGCTTCAGCCGCCTCGATTCTCAATGAGGAGTTGAGAGTGCATCATGAGGTCAACACGCTGCGCTCCGAATCTGAAACCGATCCTTTGACCGGCGCGTACACCTATCAATCGTTCATCGCATACTTGCGTAGCTTGCAGACTGAAAGCGCCGACAACCGGGTTGCGGTGATTTATTTGGATATTGATCAGCTTCGCCGTATCAACGAGCGGTACGGCAGGCTTATCGGTAACACCGTGCTGCGTGCGACCGCGGACCGGATCCGCAGCATCATCCCCGAGAACACTTCCGTCTCACGTATCAGCGGCAATGAATTTGCCGTCGTGGTGAACGGGTATGAGAGTCAGGAGAGTGTGGAAAATCTCGCGGATAGGCTGCGATCCGCCACATCTTTGCCCATTCAGACCGACGGTGGGGCTATATCGGTCGCGTCCACCATATCGATGTCTTTCGCTTCTGCGGGAGAACGGCTCACTCCGCTTCTCTCTGATGCCGGGCTGCAGGATTATGCAGGCATCGACTCGCAGGATGGCACGGACACGATCAAACAGGCGGGGAAGAATCCGCTCACGGTTTCCGACATACTGAAATCCGCCATCAAAAGCAATCATGTCTCGCTGTTGTATCAGCCGCTGTTCTCTCTGAGGCACCGGACCATGTCCGCACTGACGATGATCCCGCTGATTGCCGATGATACCGGTCGGCGTCTTGACCCCGATTTCATCGTCTCGGAAGCCCGGCGTTTGAATCTCGGCTGTGAACTGACCTTGGATATGCTTGCTATCGGCGTGCACGATCTGCTCGAATTCCGTAAAATCACGCCGCAGTTGCACGTCATCACTTTGACACTCAACGGCAGCGAACTCGGTGATTCCCGATTCTACGAGCATCTTGAAATGTTGAACGCTCGACATCCCGACATCACCATTTGTCTTGAATTCGGCGAAACGGCATTGAACACCGCGAAAGACGAATTCGACAACGAGCTGGAAGAACTCACTTCGATGTCTAACGTCGATATCGCGATTGCACGGGCGGGAACCACGTATTCGGAGATTTCCGCCATCGCGAACATCCCGTTGAACACCATCAAGTTTGATCCCACCATGATCAGCGACTACCGCAATCCGCGTGTCGTCAAGCTGGTGAAACGGGCAATCCAAATCGCCGAGGATGATGGCATCCATCTGGTGTTCGACGGCGTCAACACGCCCGAGCAGACCGCATTGCTCAACGATATCGGCGCACATAACGCGCAAGGGAATATGTATGCGAGCGCGATGACCGCTTCCGAAATACGCATGCGGTTGGAAACCATGGGGCTCGCATTGGGCACGCCGGAACCTATGCCTGTGGGCACGCCGGCGCGTCACACGCCTGCGAACGCAACCGGTGTCGAAGCGTTGTCCAAACCGGAATTTGACCGGTAACCGTATTTCGCGGCGGATTCGCCGTCTGATTCCATACGGGAATCTCGTGAAGCTGGCCGCGATACGGATTGTCATGCCGTGTGCTCACGATAGGCTTGAACGGCAATCGTACAACCGACGTCCGGGTACTTACGGCCATGCGCCCACGGCATCCGACATTCGATAAGGATATTATGGGGTTCATTGATTTTCTGATCCGCCTGCTCAAGGATCCGCGTGGCGCCATCGCCGGCTGGATTGCTATGGGTATCGCGCCCACGCTGGGGTTCATTTTCCTGATTGTGTTCATTGAAACGGGTGTCGTGTTCTTCCCGTTCCTGCCGGGCGATTCGCTGCTGTTCGCCGCCGGATGCTTCGCCGCCGTCGACGCGACGACCGGTAAGGCCGCCCTGCCGTTGAATCTGCTGCTGCCGGTCGTATGGGCTGCGCCGATTATCGGCGACCAGTGCAACTATTTCATCGGACATTTCTTCGGCCGGCGCATCATCGATTCCGGCAAGGTCAAGGCGATGACGCCGGAACGTCTCGCCCGCACCGAAGGCATGATTGACAAGTGGGGCCCTCTCGCCGTGTTCCTCGGCCGGTTCTTCCCGTTCATCCGCACGTTCATGCCGTTTATTTCAGGTATCTCGGGCATGAAGTGGCGCCGGTTCACCCCGTTCTCCATCTTGGGCGGCCTGACTTGGTCGACCTTGTTCACGCTGCTCGGGTATTTCTTCGGCGGCATTCCGTTCGTGCAGAACAATTTCGAGTTGGTGATCGTCGCGATCCTGCTGATATCGCTGACTCCGACCTTTGTGGGCCTGATCAAGGCGCGGACCGGCAAGCAGCGTGGCCGCGGCTCAACTCCGGCGCAGCATGCCGCCGGAACGACCAAGACCATCGAGACGGGGATGCTGCCCAATGACCTGTCCGGCGCCGACCAGCTGAGTCCGACTGACATCGCCCGTGCGACCATCAAGGATGCCGGCGAACTGAGCGAGGCGACGCCACGCGGCTGATTGACCGGCGGCGTGTTGGATTGCACTTGGTGACATCTTGTACTAGACTTTGGTGAGTTGTCTCGATGAGCAATCACCAGACACGGGGCTGTAGCTCAGTTGGTAGAGCGCTTCGTTCGCATCGAAGAGGTCGTGGTTTCGATTACCATCAGCTCCACGAAGAACCCTTTTGCATTCCACCGCAGGAGGGTTTTTCTTTATCATTTGGGACGTTGCGGAATCCGGGGTCATCGGCCGAATGCGGGCCCGATCGCATCCACGGCAGTAACACCTGTGGGGATTATCAGCAATGACTTTGCTTCCTATATGCCGATACTCCCAGCTGCCGGAATCTCAATATCTCCCGTGACAGCCTCAATCTGGAGAGTTGTTCAGAACAAAGTCCGAAAATCTCTGCGTTGAGAGCGATGCGGCGAGTTATTCAGATTTCACGGCTGCCGCCGAGCGGTGACGATGGCCCAGAATCGTTGATATTCCAGGCTTTTTGCAAACCTGCAGTCGAAGCCAACGTGCTTGGGAATCTCGATTTCTCTTGGAATCCCCCTTCGGGCATGAGATTTTCAGACTTTTCTCTCAACAATTCGACGAGAACGGCACATCGCTCGAGATGTTCAGTATTCACAGGCAATCAAGCCAACAACGAAGTAGCCTGAAGCGTCGCCCGCAGCCGCGGCGTCAGTCATCACGGGCGAGCACATCGATATCACGCACGCCATCAATCTGCGCGATATCGCCGATGCAATCATGCAAATCGCTCCTGTTGCCCGCGAGCTGCAGCTCGACCGCGGCACCCTGCCATGACTCACCGTCCACGTCATGCGTGGAGACGACCTGCGTTTCGAACCCATGCCGCGCGGCAAGCAGAAGCGCTTGGCGCAACGCCCCCTTGCCGTCCTGGTAGGTGACCCGGATGACATAGTCGCGGTCGCGTTTCAGCGCCCACACCACCAAGGGGGCGATGGCGAGCACCACCACGAAATACAATCCGGTGATCAGCAACGCCAAGGGGAACATGCCTGCACCGCACGCCATGCCTACTGCGGCGGCAATCCAGACGGCACACGCGGTGGTCAGCCCCCGAACCGTATCGTGGTTGAAGAAGATCACACCCGCGCCAAGAAATCCGATACCGGTGACCACTTGGGCGGCGATACGCGAAGCATCCCACGTAACGGAGGCTCCGACGACCGCCGGCACGCCCTCAATCGATACCATGGTGAACAGGCAACTGCCCAAGCCGACCAGAATATGCGTGCGGATCCCCGCATCCTTGCGTCGCACCTCACGTTCGAACCCGATGAGACCGCACAGCACCAGCGCCGCCACAACGGCGATGATATCCATCCATGACAATGACACCACGCGCATATAATAACCTCCGCAACTCCGCAGTTCCTCGACGAACAGCTTGACTTCCAAGCCTAGCGCGACGATACGATGGCGAAGACCGCGTGATGGGATAAGAAAACCGCACACCCTTCACAGATGTGCGGCAGACGATTGCTGCATGCGTTCAGAAGCCTACCGGTATCCCCACAGCACCACGGATCGTGATGTGGAGCGTTGCGCATCCGCCCCGCTGGACGGCAAAGCACGGGCATCCCCGTGGATGTCGCGCCGCCACATACGGGCACGTTGCGAACGCTTCACCTGCATGATGCCGCCGTCGGCGTCAGCTGCGAAGATGCTGGCATCGGCGGGCTCGCGCAACTGTTTGACTTGTCGGCGCAACTGGCGGTTTTCCTCTTCAAGGTCAAGGATCCGCGCGACACCGGCCAGGTTGACGCCGTCATCCTGGCTGAGCTGCTGGGCTCGCGTCAACCGCTGGATGTCGCGCAGGGAATACCGCCGGGCGCCGCCGCCGGTGCGGCGCGGCGTGACCAGACCCAGCCGGTCGTATTGTCTGAGCGTCTGCGGGTGGATGTCCGCTATCTGTGCAGCGCGTCCGACGGTGAACAGCGGCATGTCAATATCGAAACCCACATCATCAGCGCCATCGAGGTCGGCACGCCCTTCGACCAGCGCGATGGCGCACATCTCGTATAGGGCGCGCATCTGCGGTGTTATCCGGGTCATAATCACTCCTTTCCATCAATGGCGCTGATATGCTGCCGGCGCGGTTGATGCCCGTCAGCGTTCTTCGGCGAGTTGATCGACGAAATCGCCGGTCGCCGAGTCGAATTCTTTGGCCGCATGTTTGATGCCAAGCCCCGGCTTGGCGGGCACCTGAATCTGCACGCGTCCGATCAGATCGCCGTCACGTCCGGGCACGCCATGCCCGCCGATGCGAATCTCCGTACCGCTGGATGAGCCGGCCGGTACCTTGAAGGTCACTTCGTTACCGTCAATATCAGTGGCTTTGACTTTGGCACCGCACACTGCTTGGCCGACGCTGACCGGCAGGTCCATGACGATGTCATGCCCGTGCAACGAGAACTTCGGGTCGGCTTTGACATGGACCGTAAGATACATGTCGCCCGGTTTGCCGCCGTGCAATCCTGGCTTGCCTTTGCCGGGGATGCGGATTTTCTGTCCGTCCTCGACACCGGCCGGCACGTGGGTTTTGAACTGTTTGCCATCCACGCGCAACGACACCGTGGCGCCCTTGACCGCCTGGCGGAAGGTCAGGGAGATGTTCGATTTGCGGTCGGCGCCCTGCTGCGGTTCAGGCGCTTCCCGGTATTCGCTGCGGTAGCCGCCACCGAACGGGGTGCCTGAGCCGGCTCCTGCACCGCCGCCGAACATCGAGAAGATATCGTCCATATTCGGCTGGCCGCCGCCGGATGTCGAGAACCGGATATGCGTACCGCCGTTGCCGGCCCCGCCGCCGAACATCGAGCCGAAGATGTCGGAGAAGCCGGACGCGTCGAATCCGCCTTGTCCGGAACCGCCGGCGAATCTCGCGCCGCCCATGCCGAACTGTCGGATGGCGTCGTACTTTTGGCGCTGCTCCTTGTTGCTCAGTACGTCGTATGCTTCGGAGATGTCCTTAAATTTCTCTTCGGCCTCTTTGGTTTTGTTCAGATCAGGATGGTATTTGCGTGCCAGCTTGCGGTACGCTTTCGTGATATCGGCTTCGCTGGCGTCCTTGGAGACACCGAGGACTTTGTAGAAATCCTTGCTCAGCCATTCATTCTCAGCCATCTATGCCTCCAATCCTCATAGATTCTGCGGTACGGTTGTTCAGCGTTTCCGCTTTCTGTTTTGCCCCACGCGTGCGGTGGGTTGTGGTATATGTCGGGCCGCGCGGATCCGTTGAGCAGGATTCGCGCGGCCCGACTGAAGAGTATCCGGTCGCCGCCGCACCTGTTGAGGCGGCGTATGGCACCGTCTGCGTAGTGCTGTTGCGACCGGTGGCGACGGGAGTATGGTTCCCGCCGGTGTCAGTCAGTTCTGAGGCATGGACACGACCACGCGGGCGGCCCTTACGACACGGTCACCGATGCGGTATCCTGCTTCCACGACGGTGTCAACTGTCTCTTTCTTGGCTTCGGGGTCCGGCTTTTGCAGGACCGCTTCATGCTTGGTCGGGTCGAAATCCTCGCCTTTCTCGCCGAATTTCTCGACGCCGAATTTGGCGAAGGTCTTATCGATCTTGGTGGCGACCGCTTTGAACGAATCGTCCATCTGTCCGTGTTCACGAATGCGGTCGATGTCATCCAATGCGGGCAGCAGCGAGGTGAGCACGTCAACAATGCCGTATTGGCGGCTTTGTTCGCGTTCCTTGTTCATGCGATTGCGGTAGTTGATGAACTCCGCACGTTCGCGCTGCAACGCTTCCAAATATTCGGCGGCCTCTTTCTTCGCTTGGCCCAGTGGGGTCAGGGAACCGTCCTTGTCATGCTCGGCGTCGTTCGCCTCGGGTGCGGCCTTGTCCTGCTGTTCACCGGCAGCAGGCTGGTCGGCCGTTGTCTTGGGCGATGCGGCGGCATCGGGCTGACTGGCTGCGCCTGTGGCAGGAGTCTGCTGGGTGTCGTTGTGCGATGCCTCGCCGGCCTTGTCGGATGTCTTCTCGCCGTCGAGCGAGTCGACATCCGGCAGGTCCTTGAGGTAATCGTCCTTGTTGAAGTCGGACATTACTTGTTATCCTTCTTGTCGTCGTCATCGTCCACGACTTCGGCGTCAACCACGTCGTCGTCGGAGGACGAAGCCGCGCCGGAAGCCTGGCCGGCGGCACCAGCGCCGGCTGCACCAGCGGCACCTTCAGCACCCTGCTGGGCGTACAACGCCTGACCGATCTTCTGAGCAGAGGTCATCAGCTCGTTTTGCGCGGTCTTGACCTTCTCAATGTCGTCACCCTTCAGGGCTTCCTTCAGGGCGTTGACTTTCTCGGTGACTTCCTTGACCACGTCATCGGACAGCTTGGCCTTGTTGTCGTTGACAAGCTTCTCGGTGGAGTAGGCGAAGGATTCGGCCTGATTGCGGGTCTCGGCTTCTTCCTTGCGCTTCTTGTCCTCGGCCTCGTGGGCTTGAGCTTCCTTGACCATGCGGTCGATTTCGTCCTTCGGCAGGGCGGAGCCGCCGGTGATGGTCATGGACTGCTCCTTGCCGGTGCCCTTGTCCTTGGCGGACACGTGCACAATGCCGTTGGCGTCGATATCGAAGGTGACCTCGATCTGCGGGACGCCACGCGGAGCCGGAGCGATACCGGTCAGCTCGAAGGTGCCAAGCGGCTTGTTGTCGCGGGCGAATTCACGCTCGCCCTGATACACCTGGATGAGCACGCTCGGCTGGTTGTCCTCAGCCGTGGAGAAGATCTCGGAGCGCTTGGTCGGGATGGCGGTGTTGCGATCGATGAGCTTGGTCATGATGCCGCCCTTGGTCTCGATACCGAGGCTCAACGGGGTCACATCGATGAGCAGGACATCCTTGCGGTCGCCCTTGATGACGCCGGACTGGACGGCTGCGCCGACTGCGACGACCTCATCCGGGTTGACGGACTGGTTCGCTTCCTTGCCGCCGGTGAGCTCCTTGACGAGCTCCTTGACAGCCGGCATACGGGTGGAACCGCCGACGAGCACGACATGGTTGATGTCGCTCACGGAGATGCCCGCGTCGGACAGCACGTTGTTGAACGGCGTGCGGCAACGGTTGAGCAGGTCGGAGGTCATTTCCTCGAAGTGCGCACGGGTGAGCGTCTCGTCGAGGTGAACCGGGGTGCCGTCAGGCGTCATGGCCAGGTACTGCATGGAAATCTGCGTGCTGGTGGCGCTGGACAGTTCCTTCTTCGCCTGTTCCGCGGCTTCCTTCAACCGCTGCAGGGCGATCTTGTCCTTGCTCAGGTCGACGCCGTACTTGTTCTTGACTTCGCCGACGAGCCAATCGATGATCTTCTGATCCCAATCATCGCCGCCGAGGTGGTTATCACCGTTCGTGGCCTGCACCTGGATGGTGGAGAAGCCGTCGTCGTCCTTGCCGATTTCCAGCAGGGAGACATCGAAGGTGCCGCCGCCGAGGTCGAAGACCAGAATGCGCTCGTCTTCCTTGCCCTTTTCAAGGCCGTATGCCAGTGCGGCTGCGGTCGGCTCGTTGATGATACGCAGCACGTTGAGGCCTGCGATCTTGCCGGCGTCCTTGGTGGCCTGGCGCTGGGCGTCGTTGAAGTATGCCGGGCAGGTGATGACGGCGTCGGTGACGGGCTCGCCGAGCTTCTGTTCGGCGTCCCTCTTGAGCTTCATCAGGATCTGTGCGGAAATCTCCTGCGGGGTCCACTTCTTGCCGTCGATTTCGACCGACCAGTCAGTTCCCATATGGCGCTTGACGGAGCTGATGGTGCGGTCAACATTGGTGACAGCCTGGCGCTTGGCGACTTCGCCGACCAGGATTTCACCGGACTTGCTGAAGGCCACCACCGACGGGGTGGTGCGTGCGCCTTCGGCGTTCTCGATAACGGTGGGCTCGCCACCTTCCAGCGTTGCGATGCAGGAGTTCGTCGTACCCAGATCGATACCAACTGCGCGTCCCATATATTCTCCTTTATTGATTGTTCTGTTGTCTACGTCTTCGCTCAATCGGCACCGTCCGAAGACCGTGCCATTGGATGCTTCCAAACTTGAGCCTACATCACTCAACTTTGAGTTGTCCACTTTTATTCCCGGTTGTACGGAAATTTTTTCCCATGTCTATCCGAGACCGGGATATGTCGCACGCGCACGGATTCGACGGGCACCATTACCCGTGATTGCGATTCCGCGCCGGCAAGATGTCCGCTTGATTTACACGGTACGGAAAGGATACTGTGCCCGGCCAACGCGGCATGACGATCAAGGACACACCAAATCGTTGATATCCCCCCGTCTTCCGCCGCCCCGCCCGAATCCCGCCGGTATCCTTTCCATACCGTACGTTTCATCCCCAGAACTCCGTGGCGCGGAACCACATCGGCCCATCCCCGCCAGCGCGACAACGCCGGCCGCTCGCAAAACCGCGGATCAGCCGGCGTCGCACGCCCCGGAGGGGCATCACACACAAGAGATTTCAGGGATTCCACCGGATTGCTCACTGTTCCGGACATGCATTCGAGCCTGCCGCATCCATCGGGCCCGACCCCTCACGGGGCCAGCACGACCGATCAACCGCCCCGAATCGTTTTCCGGCGGCGCCACCGCTGACACCGCCGAAGAACTTACTTCCGAGCGAACAGACCGCGACGCCATGCGGCGAGCAGACCGCCCGCGACAGCAAGCGCGAGGGCGACCATCACCGTCCCGAGGATACGGGTACCGGTCTTGCCGAGCGCCCCGACCAGGGCGCCGGCAATACCGCCGTTTTCCATGGCATCGCCCAGCCCAGCCTTGGCGGCGGTCTTCGGAGCGACTACGACGTTGCTGGCGCCGTTGCCGGTCAGCCCGAATTCAGTGGCGATTTTCGTGCCGGACTGCTTGCCGGTGACGGTCAGCGTGTAGGTCGAGCCGCTCGGGTCGAAGCCTTTGACACCGTTGAAGTCGATGGTTGCGGTGGCACCGGTGGCGACGCGCACACCTGAGACCGGGGTGTCATCGTTCGACGCGGCGAGTACGGCACCGGTTTCCGTATCCTGCAGCTGGTAGCCGAGTACGGCGTCTCCGTTGAATCCGGTGACTTGCGCCACACCGTCCTTGACGGAGACTTTGGCTCCCGAGGACAACGCGTTGATGTCTTCTGTCGAGCTGGCCAATCCGAGTGTTTTGGCGATGGTGAAGAAGTTGTCGGTCTGGTCGGTCAGACCATCAACGCGGGAGGCGCCGGGACCGGATGCCGCGATACGCAGCTGGGTGCCGGTGTGGCTCTGGGATCCGTTCTGCGATGAGGCCGTACCGTACATGACGTACATGGCGGTGCCGTCTTTCGCACGCAGCGGGGTGTTCAGCGCGTACATGGACGGCCAGGAGGCGAGCTGGCTGGTGTGGGCGTGATCCGCGGTCACGATGATCAGCGTGTTGGACAGGTCCACTTTCTTCAGCGCGGCGGAGATGGCCTTGTCCAGGTCGTCGGTCTCGCCGATCTGTCCACAAGCGTTCGCGTTGTGGTCTTGCTTGTCGATGGATGCGCCTTCGACTTGCAGGAAGTAACCGTTGTCCTTGCCGTTCTTGTTTGCGGACAACAGGTCGATCGCCTTGTTGGTCATGTCAGCGAGCGAAGCCCCTTTGTTGCCGAGCCAGTCCGGGTTCGCTGTGCAGGTTTGCAAGCTGGCGTTGCCGTCTTGCTGGCCTTTGAGCGCGATTTCCTGGGCGGTTTTGCCGTCGTAGGTTTTGGATTCGTTGTACTGGGTCGGCAGGTTGCCGGCGGCGAACAGGCCGAGCACCGGGGAGCTTTGGTTGGCTTCGCTCAAGGAGCCCAGCTGTGCGGGGTCTTCGACGTACTGGTAGCCGCGGGCCTTAGCTTGATCTTTGAGCGTCATGCCTTGGTATTCGCCGGCTTGCGCGGTCTGGTTGAAGTATTCGCTGCCCCCGCCGAAGGTTACGTCGGCACGGGTGTCGAGCAGCTGTTCGGAGATGGACCCGATGCCGCCGTTCTGCTTGAGCTGGGCGACGTCGCAGCGCTTGGCGGAATCGTCAGAGCTGCCGTCGGTTTTGCCTTGAGGACCATAGCAGGAGCGTTGCGTGGAGTGTGATTCAAGCACTGCCGGGGTTGCGTCCTGGATTTCCGCGGTGGTCACGTTGCCGGTGGCCAGCCCTTTGGCTTTGGCCAGTTCGATGAGGTTCATCTGCGGGTTGAAGTCGTTGTCGACCGAGACCGCATTGTTGTAGGTTTTGGTGCCAGTGGCCCAGCCGGAACCCGACGCGGCGGAATCGGTGACCGCCGTGACTTGGTTCCTGCGGCCGGAACCGTCGCCAGTCGCGTAGGTTGTGTATTGGCCGGTACCGGTTTCCTTGGCGCTGGTGGCACCGGGCTGGCCGATTTTGTCAAGGCCTTCGAATGACCCGCCGGGACCGTACAGGTAGTCGCGGGCGATGGTGATTTCCGAGTCACCCATGCCGTCTCCGATGAAGAGGATGACGTTCTTCGCTTTGCCGGTCGCCGGCGTGTTGGCGATGCGCTGTGCGCCACCGTGCACGCTCAATGCGGAAACGTCCGGGGAATCTGCGGCGAAGGCGCCTGGCACCGCTGTAAGGCACAGCGCGCCGGCAAGAGCAGCGGAAAGGTCCGCGATGATACCGTGTCGGGATGGTTGCTTCACTTCATTTCCTTTCCTCGACGAAAACCTCGGCAGGCGCTCGCCAGTCCTCCTGCAACATACTGCTTACGTATTCGGTTTTCGTTCCGTTTGCACGCTATGACGCCAAAGCATCGGGTATCGTTCGCACAGTCGAAGCGCACCCCAATTCTTGGTGAATTCTCAGCGAATGGGCAGAGTCTCTCGGAAACAACACCATGGTGGCGCAAACATCATCATGGTTCTGACAACGTTTGCAAAAATGATGAAACAGTTGTACAATGTTCACCGCAAAGTCAGCGTCGAATGTTGCACAACGCAACGAGGCAAAGGGGCTGGAATGGCAAAGGCTAGTATTCGGGATGTCGCCAGAGTGGCGGGCGTATCCATCTCGACGGTATCGCGCGCCTTCACGCGTCCGGATCTGGTATCGCAGCGAACCCGAACCAAAGTGCTCGCCGCCGCCGACAAACTCGATTTCAACATCTCCCGTTCAGCCACCGCGCTGAAAACCGGCCAGGCGTACCGCGTCGCCCTGCTTATGAACGAAGAGATCACCAGCTGGTTCAATACGGAAGTATTCGCAGGACTCAACGATGTCCTGCATGACGCCGGTTACGACATCTCCCTGTTCCAGCACATCGACACCGCCGAAAACCGCAAGGAATTCTTCACCACGCTTCCCGTGCGCCGCAATGTCGACGCGGTATTCGTCAATTCCTTCAGCATCGACTCCTACGAGGTCGAACAGCTCAAGCGTGTCCACGTTCCCATCATCGGCATCAACACACCGTCGACCTCGAACTTCGACGCTTCGGTGAGCATCGACGACGAGGATGGCATGTTCATGGCCACCCAGCATCTGATCAACCTCGGGCATCATCACATCGTGTACACCTGCTCGCAAGCCGCGGACGGCATCGAGTCCAGCATCGACAACCGCGGGCGCGGGTTCATCAGGGCATGCAAAGCCGCCGAACACAACCACGACCTGCAATGGCAGGTGTTGTCCGTCCCGCGTGGCCGCGAATTCGCCGATTCCGCTTTGGCTGCATTACTCGCCCTCGACCAGTTCCCGGATGCCATCTGCTGCCAGATGGATATGATGGCCATCCCTCTGGTGCTCAAACTCGAGCGGTACGGCCACACCACCCCACGTGACTATTCGATCATCGGCTTCGATGACAGCCCGTACGCCGACACCATCAATCTGACGACCATGCGCCAAAATCCGCGCGCCATGGGACGCAACGCCGCGCAGAAGGCATTGACGATCATCGCGCGCGAACCACTCGCCAACGCGCATGAAACCATTCAGCCGCAACTGGTGCTGCGCGGCTCAGACGCCGTATTCAACCGGGCCAACTAGTCTATTGGCCGGCTGCGAGCCCACTTGGCGTGCCGCCGGCGGACCATCGGCTACATCACCGGCAGCGCGCACACCAACAAGGTCAACGGATACAAGGCGTAGAACACCCATTTGACCCATGGACGGGTATACCCCAGTTCATCCTGGCGCGTGTGGAGCATCGCCACACCGACAGCCGGCATGATGAAGAACACTGCGCCCAGTACGCCGGCAGTCATCATCATGGTGTTCTCATGCGCATCCATCAGGTGGAAAATCAGCGCCATGCCAACCAGCAACAATCCCATATTGAGCATGCCTTGCCGCAACCCGATGTGAAGAATCAGCACCCACGCCAGTCCCGCAATGGTCACCAGAACCGACACGACCCACCGTGATACGCCTTGCAGATGCTCACGGGCCCAGTCGATCGTGGCAAGCACGATCAACGCCACTACCAGCGCGAAGACCGGGTTCTGCGAACCCATATCCCACACTTTTCCGGATGTCGCTATGTCGTAGGGCACTTCGGAAATCAGCGCAAGCACCAGCAGCCGGATCCCGTATTGCAACGCGTTATGCGTATGCCGGTAGCCTTGCACCAGCAGCCATGCGTACAGCGGTATGGCGGTCCAGGACGCGACTTCGCACACGACCAGAATGGTCATGGCCACCATGTTGTCTGAGCCGGCATGATAACCCAGCATTTGAGGAAGCACCGTGGTCCCGATTGTCGCCAGCAGCACGAACAGCCAGCCCACGATTTTGACGCGGAACTCGGTCATGCCTTTCCTGCGTGTTTTTCCGCTGTTGACCGCCTGAGCGTCGGCGAATTCACTTGACATGGCGTTCTCCATACCTGGCATGCACCCCTATTCCATTGACTGTGAAGCGTATGCCGGCGTGATGGCGACCGGTGGCTGCCCACCATGCCGGCGACTGCGTGCCATTATTCCATGACCGACTGGAAACAGGCTGCGCAACCTGGGTTTTCACTCGCTGAGCACAAACTTCGCCAGCGCGGCATAATCGGCACCTTCGAGCGAAAGCGCCGCCTGCGGGCAGACGGCAGGATCATCCTGCCGGGAAATCGCCGTGTGCAGGTACACGCCGTCGATCCCGGCGGAGGCGGCACCTTGGATATCGCATTGCACTTCGTTGCCGACCATCAGCGCATGGTCGGGCGTGGTCAGTTCACGTTCGAGCGCTCTGAGGAAGAACAGCGGTGACGGCTTGCGGATACCTTCCTCACTGGAAATAAGGATACGGTCAAGCACCTTGGTCAGGCCGCTTTTGACCAATTCGGGACGGGTATAGCATGACTGTGCGTTGCTTACGAGCACGACGCGACGACCGGATTGTTTCAGCGCATTGAGCATGTCCACCGCGCCCGGATACAAGCGGAACGTGCTGGTGCATGCCTGGCGGAACACCCACGCCGCGTTCGCCGCAAGACGCTCCGAAGCGACGGCGCCGCCCGCAGCATACAACCGCTGGAACACCGGCAGCACATCCGGTTCGACCCATTCGGGATGTTGGGCGCCTTTGCGCGCTTCCTGCACGTTGACGGCGTTCAGCTGGTCGAAACTCGCTTTCAGATGTGCGGCATCATCATAATGCGCGCCGGTCGCGTCGAGGAATTCCCACAATTCCTGCCACGGTTTCGTTGCCTGTTCATCGGTGTGGATGTCAATCAGCGTCCCATACAGGTCGAATAGCACCACCTCGTATCGCATAGCCACGTTGTATCCTCTCTTGTCGCTTGCATTGCCTGCATGTCGTGATTCACGGATTCACCGGGTTGGTTCACACACCCACCCCTCGCTGCGGATGGGATCGATGTATGGTTCGCCAACCAACTTCTTCACATTGTACGCACACATATGATGCTGCGGTGCGCTGTCGCCATGGAATCGGCGGCAACGCACCGCAGCACGCTCATACGCGCACGACGGCGAAGCTTTGCGGCCCCAATTCCACCGTATCGCCGTGGGCGCTGACCCGCCCCAGGCACAGCAACGTATCCGGATTCTCGGCGGTATTGCCCTGCACCGGCACGGTGATGGTTTCGCTTTCCAGACCTGGATTCATGGCGATGACCAGACGCTCACTGCCATCTTCGGCGATACGGGAGTATGCGAATGAACGGCCTTGCGCAGGCTGGGCCAGCACGGTCATCGGGGCTTTGGCCCGCAACGCCGGATGGTCGGCACGCAACGACAGCAGGCTGCGTACCCAAGCGAGCATCGAGTCCGGCCGCTGCTCCTGTTCGGCGACATTCGGCGCCTGCGGGTCGGGGTCCACCGGCAGATACAGCGACTGCGGGTCGCCAGCCGAGAACCCCATGTTGTTTGAGGTGTCCCACTGCATGGGTGTGCGGCTGCCGGTGCGTGCGTACCCGCCTTCTTTGGTGGGCAGATCGCGGTAGCGCATGCCGATTTCGTCACCGTAATAGATGAATGGCACACCCGGCATGGTCAGGAACATGCCGAATGCCACTTGCTGTTCGCGCGTGGTCAGACGCGGGGCGAGACGCGGCGTGTCATGGTTGCAGGTGATGAAGCAGAAATACCCCTTGCCGCGGATCGCCTGATACTGCGGAATGTATTGGCTGAGGAACTCCTGGACGCTTCCGCCGCCGCTGGCGCTGAAATAACTGCGGTCGCCGGCGGTATCGAGCGCATTGTCCGTATTTCGGGCCAGCAGGTTGTACCCGTTGGGCTTGCCGTCAAAACGCCAATCAAGATAAAAGTCCATGTCGAAGCCGGCTTCCAGTGCCTGCGCGGGGACACCCCATTCGGAAACGAATGCCGCCTGTGGGAATTCGGCTTTGATGGTGCCGAGCATCTCCTGCCATGCCTTGATGGTTTCGGGCTTGTCGTCCCCGTCGTTCTTGACCAGGGAGTTCGCCATATCCACGCGGAAGCCGTCGCAGCCGAGCGCAAGCCAGAAACGCATGATATCCACCATCGCGTCGCGGGTGGCTTTCGCCGCCGGCGAGTCCGGGGACATCTGCCACGGCCTGTCACGTTTGGCGAACCCGTAGTTGAGGGCGGGCTGGCACTTGAAGAAGTTCAGGATATAGGTCGCGTTCCGTTCGCTTTCACCGCCGATGAAAGGCATCGTATACCCTTCGAATGCGCTGTTGGTCCAGATGTAACGATCCGAATATTCGTTGCGTTGCGCACGCTGGCTTTCCTTGAACCACGCATGCTCCTCACTCGTGTGCCCCGGCACCAGGTCGAGCAGCACATGGATGCCGCGCGCGTGCGCCTGATGGAACAGTTCGACCAGATCGTCATTGGTGCCGTACCGTGGCGCGACTTTGCGGTAGTCGCGCACGTCATAGCCGGCGTCTTTGAATGGCGAATCGTAGCACGGGTTGATCCACAGGGCGTTGCAGCCCAGGGATGCGATGTAGTCGAGTTTGCCGGTGATGCCGGGGATATCCCCGATGCCGTCGCCATTCGAATCACAGAAGCTCTGCGGGTAGATCTCATAGAACACCGCGGTATCAAGCCAAGCCGGCCGAGTGAATTGAGATGTCATGCTGTTGTCCTTTCTTATTTCCCGCCAGTCCCCGCCATGACCTGCATACTGCCGGACCGCCGCACGTGACGCGACGCTGTGCGCACGCACGGAATCGGGACAGGGTGTATAGGCGGGATGCGCCCTGTCCTGCTCGCCCGCGCGTATTGAGGTATCGCAGCAAACGCTAGCACAGATTATCCGGCCGACACCCGTGTTTTCCGGACGGACCGCCAACGTCGCGTCAAACGTTGCAACCACGCCGCGCAGCAGCGCGATTTGCCGCGATTTTTCAACGAAAGACGGCAAAAAAGACACGCGCGAAGAGAAAATTTGCATCATTTTTTGCGAACGTATGCAAGTTCATGTATACTGTTGTGCGGTTCGGAGGTACGCACTAGATCCGCCCACTTCGGTGAGCGGGCGTGCACCTGGACGGGAACCCAACAGGGCGAACGGCAAAGGTGCTGACCGCTGCACCGAAAACACACTCGCTCCGCGAACAGCGGAGCGGCATTTTAGGAGGTCAAGGATGACAAACATGAAGAAGATCCTGAGTGTCACCGCCGCTGCGGCGATGCTGCTCGGAGTAAGCGCCTGCGGTTCCAACAATAACAATGGTGGCACCGCGGCAAAGGGCACCCAGTCCATCAAGCTGACCGTGTGGGGCCCGTCTGAGGATCAGGCCAAGTCTGATTCCTGGCTGCCGACCATGGAGAAGCAGTTCGCCAAGGCGCACCCGGAGTACAAGATCACGTGGAAGAACGCTGTGGTCTCCGAGGGTGATGCAGGCAAGACCGTGAAGCAGGATCCGTCCGCTGCGGCCGATGTCTACATGTTCGCGAACGACCAGCTCGGCACCCTGATCGACGCCCAGGCCATCGGCGAGGTTTCCGATGATGCCAAGGCACAGATCAAGAAGCAGGATGACGACGCCATCATCAAGTCCGTCACCGGCACCGATGGCAAGATCTACGGCGTTCCGTTCACCGGCAACACCTACTTCATGTACTACAACAAGTCCAAGTTCTCGAGCGACGACATCAAGTCCCTCGACACCATGCTCCAGAAGGGCAAGGTGTCTTACAACCTCGGTAACTCCTGGTACCTGCCGGCCTTCTACACCGGCGCTGGTATGACCCTGTTCGGCAAGGATGCCGCCACCGCCAAGGATGGCATCAAGATGGATTCCGCTGCTGCGACCGACGTCACCAAGTACCTGGTCGACCTGGTCAAGAACTCCAACTTCGTCGTGGACAACGACGAGGGCGCTGGCCTCGCTGCTCTGCAGAACGGCACCGTGGACGCCATCTTCTCCGGCACCTGGTCCGCGTCTGATGTGAAGAAGGCTCTCGGTGACAACTACGCTGCTGCTCAGCTGCCGTCCTTCACCACCTCCGGTGGCAGCACCTACCAGATGAAGGCCTTCTACGGCTCCAAGGCCGTCGGCTACAACCCGAACTCCAAGGTTCCGCAGGCCGCCGCTGAGTTCGCCACCTACCTCGGCTCCTCCGAGGCTCAGAAGGCCCACTACACGATGCGTCAGATCGTCCCGACCGACAAGTCCCTGGCTTCGACCTACAAGAACGATCCGGCCGCTGTCGCTCAGAACGACACCATCGCGAACACCTCCACCCTGCAGCCGACGATCGCCCAGATGGGCAACTTCTGGGATCCGTGCAAGAACTTCGGCACCGCTATCGTCAACGGCGATGTGAATTCCGGCAACGCCCAGGCCAAGGCTCAGGCGTGGCTCGACAGCTACAAGAACATCGCCAAGGACAGCTCCAAGTGAGCTGGCGCATAGCGTAAGCAAGTAGACAGTGCCTTCAGGCGCCCCGCCCCCGGATTCGCGGGGCGGGGCGCCTTGCACGTAACTATCATCAACCAATCGAAAGGTCGTCCGCATGACAACTGCGACAGCCGCGACGGGACATCGGGCGCGCAAACGTAAGCGCAGCAACGCCGATGGCGTTCAACCGTCACCATATAGCTTCTCTCTCGCGTGGAAGAACGGAGATGTCCTGACACGCCTCTCCTTGTGCATCTTCGGTCTCGGCGACCTTGCGCGTAAGCAGATCGTCAAGGGCCTGGCGTTCCTCGCCAGCGAAGTACTGCTCATCCTGTACTTGGTCGAAAAGGGCGGTACCTATCTGGGTAAGCTCCCCACGCTGGGCAGCGCCAAGCAGACCAAGGTCAAGGTCAACGGCTTCTGGGTCTACCAGGCTGGCGACAACTCCATCGTCATCCTGCTGTACGGCGTCATGAGCGTCTTCGTCATCCTGCTGCTGATCTTGCTGGCCACGCTGTCACTGCGTAGCTCGTACAAGGCTCAGGTCGCAGTCCAGGAAGGACGCCGCCCGAACTCCATCGGGAAGGATCTGCACTCCCTGTTCGACCAGAACGCCCACGTCGGTCTCATGTTCCTGCCGACTCTCGGCATCGTCGTCTTCACCATCCTGCCGCTGGTGTTCATGATCTCCATGGCCTTCACCAGCTATGACCAGAACCATACCGTGCTGTTCGGCTGGGTCGGTCTGAAGAACTTCGGTACCGTGCTTGGCAACGGCGGCGGCGATGTGAACGCGAAGCTGTTCTTCTCCGTGCTCGCATGGACGCTCATCTGGGCGTTCTTCGCCACCTTCCTGAACTTCTTCCTCGGCATGTTCATGGCCATGATCATCGAACGCAAGACCGTCAAGGGCAAGGCCTTCTGGCGTGCATGCTTCTCGATGTCCATCGCCGTACCGCAGTTCGTGTCCCTGCTGGTCATGCACACCATGCTCCAGCGTGACGGCGCCATCAACCGCCTGCTGGAAAGCTGGGGCTGGATCAACGCCCCGCTGCCGTGGCTGTCCGACGCCAACTGGGCACGCGTCACGGTTATCGTGATCAACCTGTGGGTCGGTATCCCGTACACCATCATGCAGATCACCGGTATCCTCCAGAACGTGCCGACCGAACTGTACGAAGCCGCCGAAATCGATGGCGCCAACTGGTGGCAGCGTTTCACCAACGTCACCATGCCGTACATCTTCTTCGTGCTGACCCCGTACCTGATCACCACCTTCACGGGCAACGTGAACAACTTCAACGTGATCTACCTGCTCACAGGCGGCGAACCGACCCCGGTCGGCTCCTCGGCAGGCAAGACCGATCTGCTTATCACCTGGCTGTACAAGCTGACGGTCGATAAGAACAACTACAACCTGGGTGCGGTCATCGGTATCATGACGTTCATCGTCCTCGCCGTGGTCTCCCTGCTGACCTACCGCAACTCCGGTTCGTACAAGGATGAGGAGGGCTTCCGGTGAGTAATCCGAATACTGACACCAAGGTCACCAAGAGCAAAGGCAATTCGTACAACCGCCGTATCGCCGGCGATGTCGCAGCCTACATCTTCCTGACGGTTATGGCCATCATCTGGCTCATGCCGATTGTGTGGGTGGTGCTCGAAAGCTTTAACGCGAACACGCAGCCCTACCAGAGCACGTTCTTCCCGACGAAGTACACGTTCCACAACTATGTGCAGCTGTTCACGGAAACCGACGTGATGAACTTCCCGCGCATGTTCATGAACACGCTGGTCATCGCTATCTTCGTGTGCATCATTTCGCTGTTCTTCGTGCTGTCCGTGTCCTTCTGCATGTCCCGCCTGCGTTTCCGCGGGCGTAGGACCTTCATGAACATCGCCCTGATCCTGGGCATGTTCCCGTCCATCATGGCTGTCGTCGCGATCTACTTCATCCTCAAGGCCTTCGGTCTGACGGAGGGCGCGTTCGTGATCATCGCCCTGATCCTGGTCTACTCGGCAGGCTCAGGCGCCGGCTTCTACGTCATGAAGGGCTACATGGACACCATCCCAATGTCGCTTGATGAGGCTGCTTATCTGGACGGCTGCACCAAGTGGCAGGTGTTCACCAAGATCATCATCCCGATCTGCAAGCCTATGATCGTGTATCAGGCGATTATCGGCTTCCTGACCCCGTGGCTCGACTTCGTCATGGCGAAGGCCATCGCCCGTACTCAGGACAACTACACGGTTGCTCTGGGTCTGTGGCAGATGTTGCAGAAGGAATACATCAATCAGTGGTATGCCCGCTTCGCCGCTGGCGCAGTGTGCGTTTCCATCCCGATTGCGATTCTGTTCATCGTCATGCAGCGCTTCTATCAGGAGTCCATGTCGGGCGCAGTCAAGGGCTGAGTTCTGATCCTCTCCAACAAGGGCGGACCCGAGGCACGCCATGCTTTCGGGTCCGCCTTTTTGTGTCATCATCGTTTCCACGTTCACTATCGATCTTCCACACACACGACCTTGGCCGCAACGCGAGGCGGTTTCAGCTTGCGGCCGCCCAAAGGAGCATCATGTCCCACATCGCTACCCCATGGCCGGTGTATTCCGGCCCATTGGGAGTCCAGCTGCTTGAACACGGCACCGTATTCACCGTATGGGCGCCTTCGGCGACATCAGTCAAGCTGAGGTTGTTCACCAGCAGTATCGAACGGGAATCCGCCTATACCATCGTCGACTTGACACGCATCGAAGACGGTGCGTGGCGGTATGCCAGCACTGAGCGGCTCACCGGCACCTATTACGACTATCTGTTGTCCTTCCCGATCAGCCAGGTCGCCACCCCACCGAATGACGCCGTTATCAGTACGGCTGACGGCACGGTGACCATCCGCACCGCCGACCCGTGGGCGAAAGCGAGCGGCGTCAACGGCGAACGCAGCATGGTTGTTGATCTCGCTGCGACGGACCCGCAGGGTTGGGATGGCGACCAGGCGCCTCAGGTGCCGGCGTCGCAGACGGTGATTTGGGAAACCCATGTCGGTGATTTCAGCAATGATCCGCATGGCGGTTTCCCGCAGGAGCATCGCGGCAAGTTCCTCGCGTTTACGGATGCGCATACGACGCTTGACTGTCAGCCCGGCGGGTTCCCCACCGGTATCGCGTATCTGCGTCATCTGGGTGTCACCCACGTGCAAATCATGCCGTTCTACGATTATGGGTCGGTCAATGAGGCGACCGGCACGCCGTATAACTGGGGGTATGATCCGGTCGCGTACGACGTACCGGAAGGCTCGTACAGTACGGACCCGTATGATGGCGCGGTGCGCATACGCGAGTGCAAGGCGATGATTGCCGCATTGCATCGGGCGGGTATCCGGGTGATTATGGATGTCGTCTATAACCACATGTACGAGAACGACAATGAATTCGAGCGCATGGTGCCAGGGTATTTCTGCCGTCGTGACGACAAGGGTGACTTTGCGAACGGTTCGGGATGCGGCAATGATATGGCCAGCGAGCGTCCGATGTTCAGCCGGTTCATTGTTGAATCGCTGGTGTACTGGGCTAGCGAGTATCACGTGGATGGGTTCCGCTTCGATCTGATGGGCTTGCTGGACACGCAGACGCTGAACCGGGCGCGTGCCGAGCTTGACCGCCTGCCGGACGGCAAGTCGATTCTCATGTATGGCGAACCATGGTCGGCCGATACGACTGCCGCCGAACCGTCGTTCACGCTTGCGGACAAGAAGGGCCGTAAACTGTTGGACGCGCGAATCGGCTGGTTCTGTGACGAAAGCCGTGATTCCATCAAGGGCAATGTCATGCTTGAACGTGATCCTGGGTATGTGAATGGTTCGTCCGATGCGTTTGCCGCGCAAGTCCGACATGCGCTCAATGGGTGGCGTGGCACTGAAGCCCAAGGCAAGCAAGTCGGGCAGATCGTGCAGTATGTGTCAGCTCATGATGATTTGACGTTGTGGGACAAACTGTGCTTGACGATGCGCGACGATCCCGCCCATGCGGATTACGACGCGACCGGCGATGTGCAGGATATCCTCGCGGCCAATGCCATTGCCGCCGGACTGGTACTCACATCGGCCGGCTTGCCGTTTATGCTTTCCGGCGAGGAGTTCACTCGCACGAAGTACGGCTGCGATAATTCCTTCGATCGTAGTGCGCAGTTGAATTGGCTTGATTGGCGGCGGGCTTCGAGGTTGACGGCGCTTATTGAGTGGTATCGTACACTGATTGCAATCAGGAAGACACGTCCTGCGTTCTATGACGGGGTGCGCAGGACGCTTGACGCTCCGGATGGGATTATCGCGGCGTTGGTTGGCGAGCATCTGGCGGTGTGTGCGAATCCGACGTCGAGCAGTGTGACGGTTGCGCTTCCCGCTGATGTCCCCGTGCAGCAGTCTACGTGGTCGGTGTTGGCTGATTCCACTGATGCCGCGGATCCTTCCGGCAGTGTTGGTGCCAGTATCAGTGGGGGTTCGCTGCATATGCCTGCACGTGCTTTTGTAATCTGTGAGCGGAGCGCACAGTAATGCACACTGATGCTGTCAGGGGCGTGTCGGCCGGAGGGTGTGCCGACACGCCCCTGACAGCATCATCCGATATTGCAAACGATGGTAAGAATGTAGGAATCCAGCTCTGAAGAAATCTGTGATTTTCAGGCATTTGACTACGAATCGCAACGCTGCGAAGAAATTGCAAACGATTTCAATACGCGATAGACTGTCAGTATCCAAGGACGATAGTACCCCAATGATGGCGGCGCTGTCGCCGGGAACCCGTGCATTGCACACCCCAAGAGAGCAAAGGAGCGCATTATGACCGATCAGCAGGCATCGTCGCCATCCAGCCAAGACGCCCGTCCGCAGGAGGAAAGCCCCGAGCGGCTCGCCAGACCGCTGATTCAACTCGCCAAACTCAACGGTATTTCAACCTCATACATCGACCAGTTGGGCACATACGTGGAAATCCGTGACGAAGTCCTGGTCAGCGTGCTGGCGGCACTCGGCGTGGACGCTTCCAGTGACGATGCCATCGAGACCGCTCTCCAGCACATGCGCCGCATCGCATGCGACCAGCTGGTTCCGCCGACCATCGTCGTGTTCAACGGAACCCCCTCGCGCGTCGCCATCCATGCCCACACCGAGCGCCCGGAACTGTCCTTGACATGTGAAGACGGCAGCAGCTATCCGGGCGATCTTGCCGGATCGCTATGCAAAGACGCGGATGCCGACCCGACTATCCCGTATGCGTACACGCTGACCATGCCCGACGATCTTCCGGTCGGTTATCACACGTTGCGCGTGATCGACGGCGAGCAGACCGCCGAGGCGACTGTGTTGTGCGCCCCTGCAAGGATTCCCGTCCCCAAGCCTGTCGCTGAGCGGCACCGCTGGGGTTGGATGACCCAGCTGTATTCTGTGCGCTCAACAGCGTCCTGGGGTGTCGGCGACTACGGTGATCTCAAAGAACTGCTCCATGATGCCGGGGAGCATGGCGCTGATTTCATGCTGATCAACCCGATTCACGCGGGCACGCCGATTCCGCCGATCGAACCTTCCCCGTATCTGCCGGAGTCACGCCGCTTCCTGAATGTCACGTATATCCGCCCCCAGCAGATCACAGAGTACGGCGAGCTGACTGCGGACGACCGGGCACAGGTCGATGCGCTGCATGACAGCGTCGCCGCCGCCAACGACGATCCGAATCCGCTTGACCTCAATGCCTCTTGGACAGCCAAACGCAAGGCGCTGTGGACGATTTACCATCAGCCGCGCGATGCGGAACGTCAAGCGGCTTTCGATGCGTTTGTCAAGGCGGCCGGCCCTGATTTGGATGCCTTCGCCGCATGGTGCGTAGCGTTTGAAGTGTGGGGTGCGCCGTGGGAAACGGATCGGAACCCGTGGTTCACCACACTGGACCGCAACTCCCCCGAAGTCGCCGAACTGGTACGCGATAACCGCGACCTCTTCGATTTCCAGCGTTGGCTGCAGTGGATCGCCGACGAGCAGGTCGCCCAGGCGCAGGATGCCGCAAAGGAAGCGGGTATGGCGCTCGGCCTCATGCAGGATATGGCCGTCGGCGTCCACGCTTACGGTGTCGACGCATGGTGGAATCCGGAGCGGTTCGCCGTCGGCAGTGTGACCGTCGGATGCCCGCCGGACTTCTACAACCAGCAGGGCCAGGATTGGGGGCAGCCGCCGTTCAATCCGCGCTATCTGGAACGCACCGGGTATCGTGTCTACCGTGAGATGGTGCATAACGTGTTCGCCCATGCCGGAGCCGTACGTATCGACCATGTGCTCGGCCTGTTCCGCCTGTGGTGGATTCCGAAGGGTGAGGGCGCGAAGGGCGGCGCGTATGTTACATACAACTATCGTGCGATGCTTGCCGTGCTGTCGATTGAAGCGAGCCGGGCAGGCGGCATGGTGATCGGCGAAGACCTCGGCACCGTACCCGCATACGTATCGCAGGTGCTTGCCGACCATGGCGTGCTCGGCACAGTGGTCGAATGGTTCTCGCGCGTCAACAACTCCCCGAACGCCGGCGATCCGTACGCCGAGCCGGAAACCTATCGCAAGTACGCGTTGGCATCCGTCACCACACATGATTTGCCACCGACCGCAGGATACCTGGAGTTCGAGCATGTCAAGCTGCGTGAGCAGCTGCATCTGCTCAGCGAACCTGTCGAGGAATTCCAGAAGGCTGCGAGCGCCGAACGTGACGCCATGCTCAAACTGTTGGTTGACGGCGGGTGGCTTGATGCTTCCGCCGCACAGGATGTGCCGGCACATGAGCAGGAGATCGTCGAGGCGATGCACCGCATGCTGCTCAAGTCCCCGTCGCTGCTGCTCCAGGCGGCGCTGGTGGACGGTACCGGTGAGCATCATACGCAGAATCAGCCGGGGACGAGCACAGAATATTGCAACTGGCGTGTGCCGCTGCATGATACCGATGATCATCTCGTCCACACTGATGAGGTGTTCAAGAACCCGCGCGTGCTGTCCTTGGCTCGTGTGATGTGCAGCGAATGATGGCTTGACACGCCGCTGCGGCGCCGATAACGATATGGCCGCCTGTTCCTCTGTCTGTGGGGAGCGGGCGGCCATCGTCATGTCGGGAGCACTGTGTGCGGTGCGCCCGCGCCAAACGCGGATGTCAGGCGTCCTGTACGGCTTTCCTGCCGCCGTTGAGCCAATCCGCGTCATCATGGCCGCCGTCTTCCACAGTTTTGGTATAGGGGGCGAATACGCGCTCCAGCAACGGGATGTGCAGCATCACGCACGTGCCATACCCCATGAGCAGCAGCAGGAACAAGCCTTGCGGCATGTAGCGCCAGCAGGCGACGATCAGGGCGATATACACCGCGTCAATGGCGGTCAACGCCAGCGTGACCCCGATATGCGAGATGCCGAATATGAACGCGTTGCCCAGCGTCCGGCCGAAACTGTTCTCGAACCTCGCTTGGAGGGCCCACACCCATTCGAAACCGATGATCCACAGGATGGTGAGCGCGAATTTGGGGATGAGCAGCGGCGTGATTTGCAGGAATATCCATGATGCTACGACTCCCGCCCCGATCGGGCAGAACAGCAGCCACATCAGCGTGGCTTTCGGGAAGTTGTTGGCGAATGCCCGGAAATAGTTGGAGGTCACCCGGCCTTCACCCAAGATGGAGCGGCGGGAAGCGTCGTGTCCTGCGGCGAGCGCCGCGCCGACGGTGATCACGGGGATGGAGGTCACGAGCATGAGGATGTTGATCCAAATGGCGTCGATGAGGTTGCTCAACCCGCGCATGAACGGGGAATCCGGTGACAGGAAATGCATGACAGCTCCTTTGGTTGGCGGGGTTCCCATTCATCCTAGCAATCGTTGGCATCTTCCGCCGGCGTTGCGAGGCGCGGAAAGCTATGGTGCGCGCAATAACGACGAGGGCGGGCCGGTCGTGAAACCGGTCCGCCCTCGTTGTTTAGGAGTTCAGAGGAAGAATATCAGCCCTTGACTGCGCCAGCAATCACACCCTTGACGATGTACTTCTGGCAGATCAGGTAGAAGATGATGATCGGCAGGATGGCGAGCACCAGGCAGCCCATCATCGCACCCATATCGACGGAGCCGTAGCCGCCCTTAAGGTACTGCACGGCGATCGACATGGTCTTGTACTTGTTCAGGTCGAGGGTCAGGTACGGCAGCAGGTAGTCGTTCCAGATCCACATGGTTTCGAGGATGGCCACGGAGATGATGGACGGGCGCATAATCGGTACCACGATGTTAAAGAAGATACGCGGTACGGATGCGCCATCGATCATGGCGGATTCCTCGAGCTCCTGCGGGATGCCTTTGACTACGCCGGTGAAGATGAACACCGCCAGGCCTGCGCCGAAGCCCAGATAGACGATCCACAAGCCCCACGGGGTGTTCAGGCCGAGCATATCGGCGAGCTTGGAGAGCGTGAACATCACCATCTGGAACGGGACAATCATGTTGAACAGGAACAGGGTGTACAGCAGTTTGGCCACCCAGTTGTTCACGCGGACAATCCACCACGCGCACATGGAGCAGCACAGCAGGATCAGCGCGACGGCACCGACTGTGATGAACACGGTCCAGCCGAAGCTGCCGATGAGGTTCGTGCGTTCGATACCGGTGGTGTAGTTCTCCCACCCTGCGAAGGAGTCCTTGTTCGGCAGGGAGAACGCGTTCTTGGAGATGTACACCTTCTTCTTGAAGGAGTTGATGAACACCAAGACAATCGGGTAAATCCAAATCAGGGACAGGATGGTGAAGAACACCGTCCAAGCCCATGGGTGATGGACGCGCTCCGAGGCGTCGATTTCCTTCTCGTCGTTCATGCCTGCACCTCCTTGCTGGAAGTCAGACGGTTCTGGATCAGGGCCACAACCGCCACGATAATGAAGAACACCACGGCCTTGGCCTGGCCGACGCCTTCAAAGCCGATGCGGCCGTAGAAGGTGCGGTAGATGTTCAGTGCCACAAGCTCTGAGGTGTTGGACGGAGCGCCGTTGGTCAGCGCGAGGTTCTGGTCGTACATCTTGAAGCCGTTGGTGACGGTCAGGAAGGTGCATACGGTGATGCTGGGCATCATCAGCGGGATGATGACGTTGAACAGACGCTGGCGTCCGTTGGCGCCATCAACTTCGGCGGCTTCGATGACGTCGGTCGGCAGGGATTGCAGGCCGGCAACATAGATGATCATCATGTAGCCGATCTGCTGCCAGCATAGGAGCATGACCATGCCCCAGAAGCCGTAGGTCGATGAATAGGTGATGGACCTGGCCCAGTGGGCGAGCACGCCGTTGAGCAGCAGCAGCCAGACATAGCCCAGGATGATGCCGCCGATAAGGTTCGGCATGAAGAACACGGACCGGAAGACGTTGGTGCCTTTGAACGCCTTGGTCAGCATGTACGCGATGGCGAAAGCTACAACATTGATGATGATTGTGGTTACGATGGTGAATGCCGTGGTATACCCCATCGCATGCCAGAACTCTTTGTCCTGGAGCGCCACACGGTAATTGCGCAGACCCACGGGACGGGCGTCAGTGACCGTCGTGAATTTGCAGAAGCTCAGGTAGACGCCCAAGATGAACGGCAACAGGAAGCCAATGATGAACGCCGCGAACGTGGGCAACGCAAACAGCGCCCACCAGCGACGTATGGATTTGCCAACCATGGTGATCATCTTGCTCTCTCCTCTCTGTCTCTTTCGCCATCACCTCGTAGTGACAACGGTTGCAAAACTAATCTATCCGACTCAATGGCGGGCTACATCGACCCGTTGATTGAACCAACAGCTTACATGGTACGCGGAATTGGCAAAAAATACAAACGTTTTCATTACGGCGTGGCGACTTTTACTTAACCGATTAACGTTATGATTTCTAGGAAATTCGTACACTTCGGGTGATAATGCTGGTATACTGAAACGTACGATTTTTTGGGGAAGGAATTGCAACCGAATGCAATCACAGCGCCCGGCATCGCCATCACAGCGTTCGAAAATCCCCGCATGCACTAAGGAGCTTATCACGACCGCCACAATCCAAGACGTCGCCAACCGCGCGAAAGTCTCCATCTCCACGGTCTCGCGCTCATTCACGCGCCCCGACCTTGTGTCTTCCAAAACCCGGAAAAAGGTGCTCGCCATCGCGGACGAGCTGAACTTCTCCATCTCCCGTTCCGCAGCGGCGTTGAAAACCGGGCAATCCCTACGCATCGCCCTCTTGGTGAGCAACCACATCAGCAACTGGTTCGCCGCTTCGGTGATTGAGGGCCTCAACGCGGAATTCTCCGCCGCCGGCTACGACCTGTCCATCATCCAGATTGACAGCCGCCAGCAACGCAAGGAATTCTTCGACACCCTGCCGGTACGCCGCAACGCCGATGCCGTGGTCATCGCCTCGTTCGATATCGATGAGGAGGAAATCAAACGTCTGAGCAGTGTCGACGTGCCGATTATCGGCGTGAATTCCGTCCTGCAAGACAGTTTCTCCGCAACCGTGAACATCGACGACCATCAAGGGTCCATCCTCGCCGCCCGCCATCTCATCCAGCTTGGTCACCGCCGCATCCTGTATGTACGGACGAACCCCGCACAATCATTGCATTTCAGCGTGCAAGAACGCGTCGAATCATTCCTCGGATACTGCCGCGAGCAAGGCATCGAACCGACGGTCATCACCGCAGAAGAGGGGACGTACCGCATCGACAACCTCATCACCCAGATTCTCAGCCTTCCCGACATGCCCACGGCAATCGCCTGCCAAGAGGACGGTATCGCCATCCCGCTGATCTTCCAGCTGGAACGCAACGGATTCTCCGTACCCTCAGATATTTCGGTCATCGGGTATGACGACAGTACGTACGCCCATGATGTCGGGCTTACGACCATCCGCCAGCTACCTATCGACATGGCACGCTCGGCGGCACGCAAGACCTTGAATCTCATTGAGGGGCACTCCCCCGACAAGCCCAACGAGGTTTTCCCCGCCCACCTGGTCGTCCGCTCCTCGACCGCACGCGTAGAAGATCGCTGATCCGTACGGGAGCGTGCCGGTACCGGAACAACCTCGCCATCATCATCCCCCGCTCCCCCAACCGTTTGCCGACGCTGAGACAATGCTGAGCGTCGGCAAACGCTTCCACCGACGCCCAACACCACCCCAACATCAACAAACGCTTCTACCGACACTGACAGAACCCTCAGCGTCGGTAGACGGTTGGGGGCATTTCGCCGAGAACGCAACAACGTACACCAACAGAATGAGCCCCCACCGTGAATCACGGTGGGGGCTCATTCCAACCATCAAACAAAGAAGAAAGGAGAAAAACACGAAGGGCCGGCCGGACATCAACCGGCCCTTACGTCAGTGAGATTCCATGGGCGGCTCAGCCTTCATGGGCGGCGGAGTATTCCTTAGCCCAGCCATCGACGAAGGCGGTCTTGACAGCATCCCACTTGCCAGTGCCCTGAGCGTACTCAAGGAGCGCGTTGCCGAAGTCGTTCTTCCACTGCTCGGAAGGCATGAAGGCGAAGTCCCAAGCGACCTGGGTCTTGCCGGACTTCTGATCGTCCACAGCAGCCTGGGTCAGCGGGTTGGTGATCTTCACGCTGTCGAAGGACTTGAACGGCGTGGTCAGGCCCATCTTGTCGCTGATGGAGGAGATGCCGGTCTTCGAGGTGATGACCCACTTGAGGAAGGCTGCGGTGGCCTTCTGGTCAGCATCGGAAGCCTTGGAGTTGATGCACCAGTAGTTCTCAGAACCGGTGACCAGGCCCTCATTCTTGTCGTCAACACCGAAGTAAATCGGCAGCATGCTGACGTCATCGGCCTTCATGCCGGCCTTCTGCAGGTCGGACCAAGCCCAAGTACCGTTCTGATAGAAAGCAGCCTCACCGAGGGCGAACTCGGAGTTCGCGTCATCACCGGTCTTGGAGCTCAGCTGCGTCGGATCGGTGGTGGAGTCCTTGAGGTACATGTCGAAGACGTTCTTGTACTCCGGCAGATAAGTGCCCTTGATGGTGGCCGGTTCGGTGGTCACCTTGTCCTTCTCGAACTCATAGTAGAGCGGAAGGTTGGCCAGATGGGTCTTGAAACGCCAGTCGGAGCTGGAATCGAAGCCGGCGGAGGTGAACGCACCCTTGATGCCCAGCTCGCTCTTGCGTGCCTGCATATCGTCGGCGACGGCCTTCAGCGTGTCGAAGGAGTTGATGTCTTCGACGGACTTGGCCTTCGCACCGTCAAGCGCGAAGTACTTGTCCAGGATGGCCTTGTTGTAGATAAGGCCGTAAGTTTCCATGGCGTACGGCACGCCGACGACCTTGTTGCCGTCCTTGAGGGCGACCTTCTTGTTGACGAGCTGCTTGTACGGCTCGGTGTTGGACATGTCGGCGGTGTAATCCTTCCAGTTGGCATAGCCGACCGGACCGTTGATCTGGAACAGGGTCGGAGCATTGCTCTTGGCCATTTCGCTCTTGAGCTGCTGCTCATAGGTTCCGGATGCTGCGGTAGCAACGGTGACCTGGACGCCGGTTTCCTTGGTGTATTCCTTGGCGAGGGCCTTCCACTGGTCCGCCGCTTCCGGCTTGAAGTTCAGGTAATAGACCTTGCCCTTGCCGTTGTCGCTGCTGCTGGAGCTGCCGCAGCCTGCGAACGCGCCGACGGACATGGCTGCCACCGCTGCGATGGCAATCGCTGACTTGACTGTACGATTCATCATCGAACCTTTCTCTTCCGCTGTCGTTTCCGATTGTTGGTCGGAAGCCGGCACTTACATCGTGCCGTCATGTTTTCGACAGCCTCTATTATGCACGCACTGAAGCATTTTTGCAAACGATGGCATGCCAACGCGTCGGCGTGTCGTATATTCTTCCGCCACAATGCCCGAAAAACAGCCATTTTCAAACACTTTGCACCAGTATGCAACATGAAAGCGTTTGCTGTCACGGCATTTCTCGCTCACATCGGGACAATCGAACATCCATACCGCGAGAGAG
>Ga0256406_1001937_pt1 | contig 31444 bp, 30 predicted proteins | sample RumenRJG_03DNA_FD_185986 | JGI IMG/M metagenome (GOLD analysis project Ga0256406, IMG submission 185986) | Bovine rumen microbial communities from Lethbridge, Alberta, Canada - RJG_03 | ecosystem: Host-associated > Mammals > Digestive system > Stomach > Rumen | place: Canada: Alberta | collected... | reverse complement strand
GTCTATCTTTTCTTGTTCCATGACCGCAAAGGTAAGCAAAAAAAATAGTTTTAGCACGCTATCATATCAAGTTCTTTGGTTAGGCAGCGGCATCCGTCCGCCACGGACAATCCCCCTTGGGCCCAGAATATCCTTCTTTGTCCTTTTCATATATCGCACTATATTAAGAGGTCGTTAACCTAATTCAATCTTCATCTCTCCCCGCATCTTGCGGAAACGAATTGCAAAGGTAGCGAAAATCTATCGTTAAATGTGTGCATGGTACACTTTTCTGCATTTGTTCGTATAAAAAGCCCCCGTGAATTGACATACATCAATTACACAGGGGCTTCGAAGTTGTTTGAAGGCGATACTTGCCTATAGCCTGTGACCATTGGAATGCTTTTGTACTCCAGTATTCCTCTCTGGAGATGGCTCTGCAACGGACATGGAGGCTTTCTTATCCTCACCCTGTGACTCCTTGGCATCTTTATCATCCTGCTTCTCGGATTTGCTTGGTGCGAGGTCGAGCGTAATCTTGCGGTCGAGAGCGGCCAGTTCGTTCTTCAGGTCACGGAGTTCCGTTTCCTTTTTCCATTCCTTGTTAATCGTTGGCATGAGCTGCTTCAGGTCACGCTCCATCGACTCAATACGGGTCTTGTATTGGGCGATGTACTCAGGAATCTTCTCCAAGGCACGGAGGAAGTGAGTGGCGGCAGCGTCCTTGTCCTTCATGGCCATTTGGCCGTTGTTGAAGCGGTAGATGTAGTTGCCATGAACAGAGAAGCGGTTTTCGAGGAATGGAAGTCCACCCTTTTGCACCTCTTCTGTGCAGACCTTAATCGGAAATCCGAAAGCATTACCAATCTCCTTCGGTATGCCCTTCGTGTCCGTCTTGTCTGCAGTCTGCTGTAGCTTGGCTCCCAAAGTCTCGAAGTCATCGTATGTCTTGCCCTCAATAGTTACTGCATTGATGATATTCCCGAGTCCGTCGTGCATGGCGTTCTTCTCGAAGACCTTTTGGTCAGCCTGCATCTTCGACAGAATATCCCTGTCTCTCGTCAAGTCATTCTGCTTGGTCTCCACTTCTAACTCCACCGTTCGCCTTGCCTTCATGAAACTCTTGCGCTCACTCTCCAAGGCTGTGATTCTCTTCTCCAGTTTCGCCTTGTCAAGCAAGTCGGTGTTGCCCGACAGGATAGCCATATACTCCGAGAAGTTCATGCCCGATTTCTCGTCCATGCCTCCCTCGTCGATGGTACGTGCGCCCATTGCACCGCTCTTCAGCTGCGTGATGAACATCTGCTTGTTATAGAGCAGATTGAACTTGTACGCATCCAGCGTCCGCTCCACTGCGTAGATATGCACATCGACCTTATTGCCTGCAAACATCTTGGCAATCTCGTTACCCTTTCTGACCGCACGACCATTGCGCTGTTCAAGGTCGCTCGGTCTCCAGGGCGAATCGAGATGATGAATCGCCACAGCCCGTTTCTGGGCGTTTACGCCAGTACCCAACATAGATGTGGAACCAAAGAGCACACGCACACGTCCCTCGTTCATGGCAGCAATGACAGCCTTTCGTGCCTTCTCGTTCTTGCACTCCTGAATGAAGCGTATCTCGTCGGCAGGAATACCATAGTCCTCCACCAGTTTCCGCTTTATTTCGGAATAGACAGACCATCCGCCACCGGGCTGATACGTTCCCAAGTCGGAGAAAACAAACTGCGTACCCTTCTGCTCGTCGTACTTCCTGTAGTACTCGGCAATGGTAGCTGCACAATGAGAGGCTTTGTTATCGGGATGGTCGCCATACGACGGGTCTATCATGCGCATATCCAGTGCCATCTTCCGGGCATAGTCCGTGGCAATGAGCATCTTTGCCTTTTCTTCCGTCTCAGATAGCGGCCCACGACCAAGGATAGTTGCGTCACCTGTCTCGGCAAACTTCATCAGTTTCTGAATGAATACCTCCTGGTCGGGAGTCGGCTTGATGTTATGTAGTATCTCGTTCATCTCCGGTCTGTCCACTCCCACGTCCTTTGCCGTGCGGTAGTCGGTAATCTCATTGTAGAACTGCGCCAGTTCCGGCACCTTGATGAAGTATCAGAATCGCTCCTTCTGAATAATGTTATTCGTCACAGAAAACTCAAAGTCCGTCGATTTCTTGGCGAAGATAGCGGCCCAGGCATCGAAACAACGGATGTTCTGCCGCTCCAGTTCCTTCGGGCGCAGGTACTTGAAGAGCAGGTACAGTTCCGTCAGGCTATTGCTGATGGTCGTACCTGACAGGAACGTCGCCCCCAAGTCCTTGCCCGTCCTGTCCTGAATGGTGCGGATGGCGAAGAGCAGGTTCAAGGCCCGCTGACTGCCGAGGCTGTTGCCGAGTCCTGCCACGCGGTCGTGACGGGTGTTGAACATCAGGTTCTTGAACTGGTGTGACTCGTCCACAAAGATATGGTCGATACCCATCTGGCGGAAGTCCACCACGTCGTCCGTCCTCGTGCGGATGGCATACTCGATGCTATCCAGCTTTTCCTCCAGATTCGCCTTGCGCTTCTCCAGCCCCTTCAGCATCATGCCCGATATGTCCTTTCCACTGTTACGCAGCACGTCCAGATTCTCCTCCACGCTCTGCAACTCAGCCTGAAGTATCCTCTGCTGCACCTCCGGCGACTGCGGTATCTTGCCGAATTGGTCGTGCGACATAATCACGCAGTCAAAGTCATTATTCTTGATGGTATTGAAGAACTTCACCCTGTTCGCCGTCGAGAAGTCCTTTTCGCTGGCATACAGGATGCGGGCATTCGGATAGGCCGTCTGATAGGTGGCGGCAATCTCTGCCACATTCGCCTTCAGTCCGATAATCATCGGCTTATGCACCTGTCCCAACCGTTTCATCTCATGGGCGGCGATACACATGATGAGCGTCTTACCCGTACCCACGCTGTGGTCGCAGATGCCGCCACCGTTCTGTTTCAGCATCCACACACAGTCCATCTGCGAGGGATAGACACCCTTGATGCCATACTTGCGGTCGAGTCCCTTCAGGTCGAGGTCTGGAAAAGTCTGGTGACTGCCGTCGTACTTCGGGCGCACGAAGCAGTTGAACTTCTCGTTGTACATCTGCGTCAGCTTGTCCTTGAACTCCTGACTCTGCCCGTCGAGCCATTCCGTAAAGCCGTTGCGGATTTCGTCAATCTTTGAGTTTGCCAACTGGATAGCCTCCGCATCCCGTACCTTGATGTCGTTCCCGTTCTCATCCGTTCCGATGCACTTCATGATGTTCGGCACGGTGTTGTGCAGCGCGTGGCGAAGCAGTGCCATACCGTCGTAGCCCCGGTACTCGCCCTGCACATGGAACTCACGCCATATCTTCATGTTCTTGCGCTCACAGCTCACGTCATACTCGTCGATGTTGGGCGAATAGACAATATCCACACCCGTCTCGTAGAGGTTGGTCATATACGACGAATAGACTGATGCTGGAATCCAACGCTCACCGAAGTTGAAGTCCAAGTCCTCGAAGGGAATAGGCGTAGGCACGGCATCCTTCAGTGCTTTCAGCGACTTCTCTATCTGGTCGTTGATTTCACCACCGTTGGCTTCAATGCTTCTTTCGATGGCCTTGACCTTCTCGACCACGTTTCCGGCAATGAACTTGTCGCGAACCTCATAGTCGCCAGTCAGCGGATTGAGGAATACCTGCCCGTCCAGTTCGCTGATGAGGTCATCCTGCGTCTTGTCCGTCAGTTCCGACATATAGCCGAGATCCACCCTGCCATACTTATTGAGCGATGCCGCCACGGCTTCCTGTGCGGTATCGACATGAGTCACCTCGCCGACAGAGAAAGACACAGGCCGCTCGAAGATGTCTGCCTTGACAAACTGGCCGTTCTCACTGCGCTCCAGCGACAGCATATCCCTGCCTCCTGCATCCATCAGGATCATCTTGGCATTGGCCTTCTCGTTCAGACAACCGAAGCGCATACGGAACTCGTCGTAGTATGAGTTGAGGTTAGCGCGGAGCAGGTCATTCTCCTTATGCTCGTTCGCCTCGTAGCTGTAGAGCTGTTCGTAATAGTCACGGACTTGAACATACAGGCGCATCTTCGGCATCTGAGTGGCAGGAAGTGTCAACGGATTGAAGATGGCTGATCCGTCACGCACATCCGACAGGACACCAAGACGCTGATGGTAGTCAACGACAACGGAGCCGTCACGCAGATGCTCATACATCGTTCCCTCAAACTTTCCAGGCTGCGGTTGTTCTGGAACTTGTGGCTTTTCCTGCCTTGGCTTTGCCGATGTTGAAACGGTCTGGTGCGAATCGTCCTCCGTCTTGTGCAGCTCTGTCTTTGCCTGATGCTCCCGCTGTTCAGCATTGGATTCAATCTTCTGCTGACCAAGCATCAGCAATTCCTTGCGCTTCTCAGGTGACAATTCCATCATTAACTCATAGAAACCGTTGATGGGAGGATTCTCTTCCCAATCCAGAGAGTCATAGACCGCCAACTGCTGCTCGACATGGCTTTTCTTGGCCATTTCTTCCTTCTGTTCCTGTTTCTCTCTGGCTATCCGTTCCTTCTTCCGCTCCTTTTTCGGTTTCTTGGGCTCAGGCTTCGGCTTTGGTTGCTCCTGAACGGTCATTCCCCAGAGGTCAAACAGCGAAAGTTGCTGATTGGCTTCCTGCTTCGGTTCAGAAACAGGCTTCGGCTCTGGTTCCTCTTTCGGCTGCACAGAAGATGGCATTACAGGCATATCTACTACTTTTGCAGAGTCTGTCTTTTCAGCCTCAGAATCTTTGGAATCCTTTATTTCCTCTGCATCGGCTTCTTCAATGATGGGAGTCTGTTTTTCAGTCTGGGCTTCCTCAATGACAGATTGAGCTTGTTTCTGCTCTACCTCTACTGCTGTAGAAATGGCAGGACTCTCCACACCTGTAAACATCACGAAGTTCAGATGCTTCGGCAGCTCGTCCATCAACCGCTCACTCAAGTCATGGGCGATACCCTCCACACCACCGGAATGCTGATATTCCAACGCAGGCTTGCCGTACTGGTCTGTACCTCTGAGCGTGGTTGTTGCGAGTACGTTTTCAGGATGGCGGTCGAAGTAGGTGTTATAGATGATACTCTCCCCGTCATGCGAATAAGTCAGGTTGATCAGTTTCTCATCCTCGCTCAGTCCCTGCTTATGCTCGTTCTTCTGAATGATGATCAGGTCGCTGCCAGCCTCCGTGTTGGCATTCTCCTTGAAGAGATTATCGGGCAGACGAAGGGCAGTCACCAAGTCAGCTTGCTCAAACAATAGGTTCAGACGGTAAACATTTTGACTGTCGAGATAGTTGCGGGTGGTGATAAAGGCTACCATGCCACCGTCGCGAATGGCATCCAGTCCCTTCTGCATGAAGTAGCCATGCAGGGACTTGGAGATAGTGCGTTTCATCACCGACTTGTGGTTGCTGTAAATAGGGTCGAACACTTTGGTATCACCAAACGGGATGTTGGAGATGGCAAGGTCGTAATTGCCCAACTCCTTTGGAGCAATACGCTCAAAGCCCTCCACATGTACCGTGTCGTTGGGATTCAGCGTAGAGAGCAGCAATCCTGTCAGTCTGTCCTTCTCATAGGCTGTTACCTGTGCATCAGGATTGACAGAGCGCATGGTGTCGATGAACACACCCATGCCAGCAGACGGTTCCAACACCTTCTCCGGCTTCAGGTTCAGTTCTCCCATCACAGACCAGATGGCTTCCGGCACAGCCTTTGGTGTATAGAAGGCAGTGAGAACAGACTGCTTCATACTGGCGACATACAGTTTGTACTCGTCTTCATTGGCAGTGTTCTCGCGAATCACCCTGTGCAGTTCAGCGGTCAAGTCATAGAGCGGGAGGTCATTCTTCGACCATGCCGATTTATTGTCCACAGGATTCAGCACGCATTTCAGCCCACCGAAGCCGCAATACTTCGAGATAGTCTCATGCTCAGCATCGGTAGGTTCGCGATGCTCATCACGCACAAGAAATGCTGTGCGGATGGCATCGATGTTGGCCTGTAGCCGTGCCTTCCTATTGAACGCCATACTGTTCGATGTAAAGTACCACGGCACCTGTCAACTCCGTGTATAGTTGCACATAGTCCGTTGACAGTTCAAACTCAGGCTGTATCAGGTCGTAAGGCTCGAATACGGGCTTGACCAATGGCAGCAGTTTCTCGGCAAACGGAATCCTCTGTTCCTCGTCCACCTCTGCTGCAAACTCCTTCTCCAACACTTCCGTCAGGATGCTCCAACTGGAAACGCTCAGTCCCTTCATCAGTTCTGCCATTGCCAGTTCCTGTGCGCCCTCTACGGAATGACCTTCACGACGTGCCTGTTCAAAGGTCTCTGCGGCCTGAAGTTCACGGTTGTATATAAAATTGAGGTCTTTGGCTTTCTTCGAATGTTGCTCCATCAGGTAGCAGAGCAGATACAGTCCATAATAGGACAACTCTTGTTGTTCTTGCTTTTTCATTTTCAAATTACGTTTAATGGGGTTATAGAATCAGCGTATTAGCAAAGCGCCCCGGGTATCCCTCCCGAGGCGCAACCACTGAATCCATTTCAAAAAAATCGTGTAAACGAAAAATGAAAATGAAATTCAGCGGCGAAGTTACGCATTATTTTCGGGATTGCGGTTTCTTAGACTTATTTTCTCGCTCTTAAAACACGAAAATCGTGTTGAAACTATCATCAAAGGCCACACTTGCATCGAATTTCTTGCCCTGCTTGCTGGTGAAACCCTTGATGAGTCCAGTTTTGCCTTTGGTCAGAAGTTGGCTCATCTGGTCATCGGTCAGATTCTTGCCTGCTTTTTGTCGGAATACTACCAACCTGCAGTCGGGATTGTCGCATTCGGCAACTTTGCTGTACATGCTGATATGGCCTTGGCCGCATTTGGGACAGACGATGCCCTGCTCTTCTGAGTGGTCGAACTTGTCCGACAAAGAAAGAAGTTCATGTACGATTTCACTTGTGTACTCTTCTATGCCTTTGCGGAAGTCATTCGCGCTGTACTCGCCACCTTCGATGCGAGAAAGAGCCTGTTCCCATCTGCCCGTCATGGTTACATCCGCAATCTGCTTGTCTTTCAGCAAGTCGTAGATCAGCAGACCTTTTTCTGTCGGTATGAGTTGCTTGTTCAGACGAATCATATACTCTCTCTGTATCAGCGTCTCGATGATATTGGCACGTGTCGCGGGTGTGCCGATTCCACAGTCTTTCAGTGCCTCACTGATTTCTGCCTCTTCAATCTCCTTACCACATGACTCCATTTCAGAGAGCAATGCTGCTTCTGTCAGGATTGCTTTGGGCTTGGTTTTACCCTCATTGAATCCCCATCCGCTGATGGGCAACGTCTGTCCTTCCTTCCAGTTGGGTAATCGGTCTGAGTCTGTTTCTTCGTTTCTGATGAATCGCCAACCAGCCTTCTTCACGACTGTACCTTTCACCATGAACGGCACACCCTCAATCTCTGCCGTGACGGTTGTTTGTTCCTTGACGCATTTCTCAGAAAAAGCTTCCAGCATCCGCCCTACGATGAGGTCATAGATGAGCTTTTCCTCTCTTGTCGGGTAGCTCAACTTCTCGCCAGTAATCAGCAGGGCATGGTGGTCGGTGACCTTTGAGGCATCCACACTGCGATGGCTTGGTTTGCGGATGGTCATTGACAGTGCTCCCCACTGTTCATCATCTGCCAGTGTGCGCAACAGTTTGGGAATCTCAGCAAACACATCATCGGGAATATATCGACTTGAGGTTCGGGGATAAGTGATGATCTTCTGTTCATAGAGTTTCTGGGCAATCGAAAGCGTCTGTTCTGCGGTGAGGGCATACTTTACGTTAGCATCCTTCTGTAGCGATGTGAGGTCATAGAGTAAAGGCGTGTCCTCTACCTGTTCCTTACACTCTACCTTAGAGATGACTGCCTCCTTGTGCGCCTTCACTTTCTGATAGATTTCCTCTGCCTCAGTCTTATCCTCCCACTTAGTAATACTCTGGAATTTCACGGCTTTGCCTTTACCATCGGTTGTGAAGTGCATCTGCCAGAACGGAGTCGGCACGAAGTTCTTGTTCTCCAAGAAGCGACGGCACACCATTGCCAATGTCGGGGTCTGCACACGTCCGAGGGAATAGGTTCCTTTCCCGGCAGCAATGGTCAGTGCCTGAGTAGCGTTAATGCCTACGAGCCAGTCGGCTTCGCTCCTTGCCTTGGCTGAAAGATAGAGATTGTCATAATCATGGCCTTCTTTCAGGTTGTTCAATCCATCCTTGATAGCCTTGTCTGTCAGTGAACTGATCCAAAGGCGCTGAAAGGGTGTGTGACAGTCGATATACTGATACAGATAGCGGAAAATCAGTTCACCCTCTCGTCCTGCATCGGTAGCAACTATGATCTTTTCTGAATGGTCGAACAGATTCTTGATGTTCTGTATCTGTTCCATGATGCCCTCATCATTTTTCTTGTTCTTCTGACGGCATACCAGCTGGAACTCGTCGGGAAGGATAGGCAACGACTCCTGACGGAAAGCACGGATTCCGTATGCTTCTGAGTTAGCCAACTCTACAAGATGGCCGTATGCCCAGGTCACGGCATAGCCGTTGCCCCCATAATACCCCTTCTTCTTAATCATTGCGCCGACAACACGGGATATTTGCTTGGCGACGCTGGGTTTTTCTGCAATAATTGTAATCATTGTATGGTAATAAATGGATTCAGTGGTTATACATTATTATATATGCGCGTAGGAGGTGGACAGCCAACAGCCATCTGCGGCTGTCCACACATCATCTGCGCTAAACAGTTAGAGTCTCGGGCCTCGCTTCTGCTTCTTCTCTTCTTTCTTCTCACCCTCAGGCTTCTGCTCGTTCTGCTGTTTCTCGTTCTTCGGGGCAACCTGCCCCTTCTGCAGCGGCTCATCCACCTTCTTCGTGGGTTCGTTAGTCTTGCCCTGATGGTTCACCGCCACCTGCGTCTCGCTCTCATTGGCAGGGGCAACGACTTTGCCCTGCATCGGATCATTCTTTGATGCGAAGGGCTGGCCCTTGTCGGGATAGAACATCAGATACATCGTGGCGGTCGTGCCGTCCTTCAGCGGATAGTTGTCAAGCTTCACCGACTTGCCCTCGCGGTAGTCCTTCTGCTGCTCTTCGGTCAGAGGGATGCCCTTCCATTTGGTCAGGTTCTTGATGCTGCCATCCTCGTTCGTCCAGTTGAGCTTGGTTTTCTGCTCCTGTTCCTGTGCCACCTCCTGACGGCTGCTGCCAGGAACGAAGGCGACATTCTTACGGTCGGCATTCACCTGAAAGTCCACCATGAACTTCTGTCCTTTGTCGTTCTCATAGAGCTTGTCCTTCACCATGCCACCCTGTTTGAGCAAGGCCATCTCCTCAGGTGTAAACTTCACATTGCCTACACTTTCACGCAGATGTAGTTTGCTCAGCGGATAGTGTACCAACTCATTCGTCTGCTTGTCGAGCGACACGAAGCACTGCTCCGTCGTACCCTCCTTCATGTTGAACAGTGGAACCACCTTGCCCAGATTGCCTGTTTCCTTCAATGCCTTGGCATCCTCCTTGGTGAAGGTGTAGCCCATGTACTCCGCATTCTCCAACTTCTGCTCCTTGCGGACAAAGTGAGGCAGTACGCTGTAGGTGCCGTCCTGTAGACGTGTCAACTGGAGTCGCGCAGCTGCTTTCACCTTCTGACCATAGATGAGCATTGTCACGTCAAGCAGGCCAGACTTGCCGAAGTTAAGCATGTTGTCCTTTGCCCCCGTCTTCTCCAGCACCTCCTTGGAGATACCAAACTTCTCTTCAATCTTGTCCCAGTTCACCTTGGACTCGTCGATGGGCTGATAGCCCTGATTCTGATTTTGATTTTGTGCCATAATTTTGAAATGGTTTAAATGATTTGTTACTTGCGCTCCCTCTTTCTTCTAAAGGCTGGGAAACTTACTCCTTATGCTTCTATCTTGTCTCTGTTTTCTCGTTCATGGATGCGGTCAAGGAATACTTGTGCAGCTTTCTTGTCACATACGATGTCGTTGGCGCCCTCTAAGAGTTTTACCACGTCACTTTCTTTGTAGTACGACATGTTTCTCAGCATCATAAAAGGCAGCAGCCCCTTAGTGCGGTATCGTTGCAGCGAGCGCATACTTGTTTTCAGAATCTTCACAAGGTCGCGGTTGTTGTAGAGTCGTTCCCCTCTCAGATACAGGTTTCCGTCCTTGTTCCTCTCTTGTAGGTCATCCACTAGGATCTTCAGTAGTTGTTCCTGCTGCCCCATACGGTTTATCATCTTCTGCATACAGTTTACGAAAGTGTCTTTGTCCAATGGTTCCATATTACTTGTTGTTTATGATGTTACTGATTCTTTGCGTGTAGGCTGCTGCCACCTCGTCTGCCATTGTCACGCCAATAGACTTGAAGTGGATTCCTGAAAACTTCTCCACATCGGACAGTCTGTAGCGGCAACTCTTGCCGTACATCTGGTAAGGCAGTTTGCCCTCAGAGCGATAGCGTTGCAGGCTTCTTGTGCTGACATCCAGCAGTTGGCATACCTGTTCATTGTCAAGCCAGACATCATCGTCATCCAACGCTGCTTGTCGCTCTGTGGCCCTGACGACGTACTTTTCAATTCTTTCTAAGCGGTCTATCAGATTCTGGTAGGCTTCGCTTTCCATCATTATTACTTGCATATCTTTTTCGTTTTACTTTTGCTCGTTGATTCTTGATTTCGGCTGCAAAAGTACCCCGTCTTTTTGGACCGTGTTCGCAACTTACTAGTAGGTTGTGAGGATCTTTTAACATCTATTTGCAAAATTCGTCGGGCCAATGATAGATAATCCCATTTTTTAAACTCTATACCAGAAAAGTATGTACAACAAATCGATTGAGAAATATGATTTGGACAATAGATGACGGTTTGCAATCGAGGCAAATAGTATGTGTTGCAAGTATTGCCGATACTGTTAAGAACGTGATAGAAGGGAAAAGTGAATTCATCATACTCTCTCCTTCAGAACCCGTAAAAGCTTGCAACTTTATGCAGGCGGCATCAGTGGGTACCGAAAAGATTCACTTTGAAGTAAGCCTGTTGCAGCCAACGGGTAAAAATCGTACATATAGCAAAGTGTGTTCATCTGATGTCGCTATAAGGATGTTTACGCTGTTCTTTACAGAAAAGATGGTTCCAGACGTAACGGATTGGAAATTCGAAGGTGAATTTGGCTGAATAATCGAGAAATAGCACTAATTTTGCAAAATAATCAATAGAAGATATGGGAACCATAAAGTATGCTTCATTCTGTGAATGCGGAATACGAAGCAATAACGAGGACTATTGTCAGGTGGTGGCTAATCCTGAAGTTGGGCGTTACCTTCTTGTCGTTTGTGATGGCATGGGTGGCCATGCCATGGGCGAGGTCGCCAGTCAGGTGGTTTGCTCTATCATCTGTGAGTATTGGGAACAGGCATCTTTTGAAGAAGGAGTAGAACCAGTATTGCAGACTGCTTTCAAACTTGCATCTGATGCGCTCGATGCCAAGGCTGATGTCTTGCGAAAGGTAGAGATGGGAACAACACTCGTTTTGGCGGCAATAGATGGCAACCAGTTGTACATCGCTCATGCTGGTGACAGCAGAGCCTATTTGCTTCAGAATGGAGAGGTTGCATACCAGACAAAAGACCATGTTGAGCATAGTGTTTGGGGAGATTTCATCAATCGAAGTTTCTTCTCCTACCAAAGAGAAAAAGCAGATGTGGAGATTCACCAGTTTGAGTTGAATCCAGGTGATAGGATATTGCTCTGCTCTGATGGAGTATGCCAATTTATCGCTCCCGACATCCTTACTCGTCGCTCAATGGATGACAAATCACCTGAGGACGTTATAGATGTCATACTCTTCCTTTGTGAGAAGTTCAGCAAAGACAACTATACGGCTATATTAGTCTATTATGAGTAAAAGGCACGACAGGACTTGTATTGAATCTCATTACATATTATAAGCAACTTCTAAGCTGCTTACAACCATACTCCTGCCATACTTATACAAGCTATTTGAGTATGGAAGGATGTATGGTAACACCGTTTTTTATGTCATAATGCCCATAAAAAGGAGAATTTTCATTTCTTTTTGTCACTTTTTTAGCATTTTGTTTTCTTATGTCACATAAATTTTGTAATTTTGGCGCGTATTTCTCATAAGAGAGTACAAAGAAATATTTGCTCAAATTCTCCAGTCGAATCAGCACCTCGCCAGAGAAACAAAAGAGCAAAACCTAATATCTGTTGGAGTTGCGCATAAGCGCAGGCTTCACCATAAGATATTAGGGGTCGTGCTGAACCTGACTGGAGATATGGCAGCTGTCTGTGCTTTCTCTATGGCAAGAGGTTAGTGCAGAATGTCATTAACAAGAGTACTAACCGCTAAAGCAAAGAGCAAATATGGATGTTCCGCTTGTGCTCAAAGACATAAGAAACCGTAAAGGTTTGATGGGATATAAAAGAAAGTCCTCAACGTTCTGCCTTTTGACAGACGTTGTGGGATTTTCTGCGTTTATCCAGTTGTGTTTTTGAAGAGCAGATGTGGATTGCAGATATTATATGGATTACGACCTTTACGATGATGAGCAATTGGTCAATGGCATTTTGAACAACGATAGACCATTGATAGAGTATTTCTTCCAGAAGAAATGCTCCAAGCTCTTTTCATACATTCTTTTGAATGTGTTTGACGGCAATATTGACAAACGCGAACTGGTCAGTGAGCTATACCTTTTCATGGTCAATAATAATTGGGCAGTGTTCCGTAAGTTTCAGTTCCGTAGTTCCCTGATGACCTATGTCAGTGTGGTTGCAGTACGTTTTTTCCAAAAAAAACGTATTGTACTGATAGATTCCATGCCAGCAGAGGAACTAAATGATAAAATGAAACAAGCATATAATTCTGGATTAACCATAGAACAGCGTATGGATATTCATTCTGCTTTGAAGAAGATGCCCAATGCCCGATACCGTCAAGTCATTGAGGTATTGGACTTGCAAGATGTTCAACCAGAAAAATTGGCAAAAGAAATGGACGTGACAGTTGATAACTTGTATAACATTCATCGCCGCGCACTTCTACAGCTACGCATGGTAATGGGTAGAAAGGAGGAATACGTATGATTGATTTTTTGAAATTCAATGATGATATTTCCGATGAGATGCTGGCTGCATACATAGATGGAAATGCAACGGACGAAGAATCTGTTAAGATAAAAGATGCGCTATCATCAAATGAAATGCTATCTGAAGTAGCAGATGTCTTAAATGATATTAAATCTTATGATGATAGTGTTGATTGGGGGATTGTAGAAGTTGACGACGAATCGTTATCCATTGATTTTCCTTTGAATTCCCAATATGATGAATTGATGGTAGCATCTGCGATTCAAGAACCACCAGAAATTAGTATTGAACTTCCTCCATTGGAATCATCGGATGATGTCGGAAAGGATGATGATAGTTTAGACGATTTGTTTGACTAATAATTTATAGTGTATGATATTAGGGAATTTTTGTCCAAGTATCGGTTATGACATAGCAAATTCTTTTTGGTTATCTAAAAAAGAAAAGCTAATCTTGATTAAGGCGATGGAGGAGTTTGCAATTTCTGATGGAAAAAGAGGTTTTACTGATTTAGAGTTGAATCTTTTGAAGAGAACAAATTCATATCATGCAAAACTTTATGGAATCATCCCTTATGAAGGCTCTATGAGCTTCATAGAGCGACTAAAAGATAGAATTAAAAGTATAATCTAATTATTCGTAAAATGGAAGAAGTAAAAAAGACCGCAACGTTCTCTGTCCCCCCTGTAGCTGGATATGCTGCATATAGATTATGGAAGGCATACAACAACGGAAGTTTACATTTTAATTTTAACACCAAGGAAGAAGTTATGAAAGAATACGAAGAAGAAAATCAAGGGTCTTTCTTAGGAGCAAGACCAGCTCAAACCATTCATGGGCAGGAAGAAGCTGATGTCCCGTTCGATCCTGAAGTATATCAGTTCTATCCTGATACTTGTGCGATTCAGTCTCAGCACATTGTACTTAAACAATTTGGGATAGATGTAACTCAAAATGAGATGATTGAAGTAGCGAAGGAAAACGGCTGGTACGTCTCTGGGCATGGTACTCCACCTGAATATGTCGGGAAATTACTGGAGCATTATGGCGTTAATGTGGAAGCTACTGAAGGTAACAATATCTTTAATCTGGTAAATGAATTAGCCCAGGGACACCAAGTAATAGTGGGAGTTGATTCGGGAGAACTCGTTTTCCCTGAGAATGAAATAGGAGAGGACTATATTGTTGGTGAAATGGCTGATCATGCCCTTGTTGTAGTTGGCGTTGATACTAGTGACCCAGACAATGTTAAGGTGATTGTTACCGATCCTGGCACAGGAAACAGACAATGGGCTTATACTGAGGAACAGTTTATGGATGCATGGAAAGATTCTAATTGTATGATGGTTTCAACAGAACAGTCGCCAGAAGAATTTTGCGGAGGGACATTCGACAAACTAGACATTTTTGCCGGAATACCTACATCTACTATTGAACAAATGGCAGATGTTGATCTTTCTGCGTCATATGATTTTATGGATGCTTTAATTGATTCTATGCAGACGAATCCCGAAGGATGGGCAAATGTTATTGAGGATTATCCAAACATTTTCCATTTTGATGACGATGGAAGCTTTCATATTATCGATCCGGCTACAGGTCAAGATCTAACTATAACGGAGGACGGGGCGTTTATAGCATAGAAACATGGAAGAAATAAAAAAGCAATTGGGTTTCTTCAAGAGTTTGTCTGATGCTTACCATATAGAAAATGTTAGACAAGCTATTGATAATCTTCAGGAGAAAGCTGAAGACAAATCGTTGTATTTAGCTGTTGTTGGTGAGTTTAGTTCTGGCAAAAGTACCTTCATTAATGCCTTATTAGGAAGGAGAATACTTAAGGAAGCTGTTATGCCAACAACCGCTTGTGCGACATATATTGCTAAGGGGACGGTCGAAATAGAAATCGGTGTCATTTTTGACAAAAAAAAGTTCCATGTATATGAAAGAGACTTGACAGCTCTTAATGCCTATATTAAGAAAAGATATGGCATTTCAATTACTGGCATACAACATCTAATAGACATTCTTACGTCGGAACAGTCTGTCGCTTCTGATGTCAAGGCTTTATTTTTATCGATCCCCAATATTAATATTCCAGATAATATTGTGATTATAGATACACCAGGATTTAATCCAGGTGACCTGTCCGTAAAGAATCATTTCGAAGTTACAAAAGACGTGGTGGAAAATCATGCGGATGCAGCCCTTGTTTTAATGCCGTCGGATCAACCTTTTTCTAACTCTGTTAAAGTTTTCTTACAGAATCATTTATACAAGTATTTGCATAGGTGTGTTTATGTTCTTACAATGGGAGACCATAAATCTAACAACGAACGTATTGAACTGCTTGACTTTGTTAAGAATCGTCTGAAAATAGATTTTAAGTTGGATGAGCCAAAAGTTTATTGTGAAAGTGCTATTACAATGTTGCCAGTAGTTAAAATACCAGAAAAGATGAAGGTAGACTGGGAAATGTGGCAATCAGAATTTAAATCATTTAAGCAATATGTTTGGAATCTATTGACTCACCAGAAAGAGCTAATTATATCTGAACATCTTCACAATTTGGTTTTGGGTATATCAAAAGAAATGCAAGATTCTCTTTTGGTTAAACAAATAGAGCTTGAAGAGCAAAAGAAGAGAATTGACAAAAGTCGTGTTTCTCATATCGATTCAGTAACAACTCAATTGGCGTTAAAAGCAAAAAATAATATTACTAATACGATAACTAAAACAAAAGATAAGTTAGATGCTGAAATACGAGCTGGGAAATCTGCCTGTTTGTCTTTTGCTCGGACAAAATTAACTAGGTCAAATGCATTCAAGTTCCATCAGGAGGTTGAACCATTAATTGCAAGTGATGCAAAGACTCGTTCGTCTAATGCATTATTGAAAGTTAATGAGTTGATTTCTACTATAGTGAAAGTTTCTGTCGAAACGAATATTGCAGAAATGCAAAAGGAATTTACACGTCATTATTCTATGTTCCCTACTTTACAGATGAAAGATAAAGGAATAGAGATGAAAATAAATAGAATTAATCTTCCTGTAATAGAGTTTAGCAGTACTAACCAAATTGTTAGTGAAACAAACGAAAAAGGTGGAGGAAGAATTCTTGGAGGAGCTGCCGGAGGGGCTGCGGCAGGTGCTGCAATAGGGTCAATTGTTCCTATAATTGGGACAGGATTCGGTGCTGTAGTAGGAGGTATCGCAGGACTCTTTTTTGGCGGCTCTAAAAGTGATGAATTGGAAAATGACGCTTACCCTTCTGTTAAAAGTTCTATGGAAAGAGAAATCGATAACTATTTCAATTCGGTAAAATCAAAAATAAAAGATAAGCTTTCTGATAGGAAACGACAAATAGACAAAGCAATAGATGATTATGCTAAAAAGCATGTAATAGAATATGGTGATGCAGTTGAGCGATTAATATTACAGCAAGAACATGATAGTAAAATCGCTCAGGACAACATAGACAGTCTTAAAAATCAGATACGCTCTCTTGAAGACATAGAACATGAGACTGAATATAATCTAGTTCGTTTAAAGGAACAAAAATAAAGATTTTAAAATATAAGTATTATGGAATTAGAATCAATTAAAAGGATTGCGACACAGTTGGATAAACCTAATGTGTCAGAGGTTTTAGAATCTCGCTTGAAGCAATTGTCGTGTGAACAGACACGCGTTACAATTGCTGGAGGTGCAAATGTTGGCAAAACTACATTAATTAACGCTCTAGCCAATACAGATTTGGAAGTATCATCCATTCCAACTTCGATGACGGTAAGGATAACATATGAAGGTAAAGGCGATTCCGAATCCGTTAAGACTAATTCGGAGTGGCTTCACGAAAAGAACATAGAAATATGGGAGTTGTCAGATGCAGAGTTGGGCAATGAGCCTACTTTAGGTGAGTTTGGATTGCATTTTATTCATTCTGATGTTTGTATTATGTTGCTGAATTCAATGTCAGCTTTAAGTCGAACTGAGATTTCCCAACTTGAAGTTTTGGAGCAATTGGGGATTCCCACACTACTTGTGTTGTCTAAGGCAGACCAGGTCAATGGAAATGATTATCTTGAAGTTGAGAAATATGTAGAACAGAAGACATCCAAGTATAGCAATATAAGATTATTGATTTCAGGACGGAATGTTCATGTCAAAGAACTTGCTGACAAAGTTAGAGAAGTTATAAACGAATTATTAAATGACGCAAATCCCAAAGTTAGTTCTCGAGCAGCGTTGTTGCGTTTGTTTGAGACAGAAGCTCTGGCATCCTTATATGAGGTTTGTAACAATAAAATAGAGTCGGCAAATGAGGCAAGGGTCAAGGTTGAATCTATAACGAATGATAAGAAATCAAAATTATCGGATGCTACAACCATATGGCTCAAATTGCAAACAACATTGTCGCAACGCAAAAATGACACCGCAATTAAAATAAAAGAGGTATTTGAAAAAAAGAAACAAGAAACAATTCGTCAGCTTTCCCATAATGTTGAAATGTGTGGAGACGTTAAATTGTACTGGGAGAAGGAACTTCCATATCGCTTAGAAGATGTTATGAGGATGAATTCGCAGGCAGCTTCTCAGTTAATAAATGCGGATGTTCTGAATACTATTAATTGGTTGAATCTTGAAATAAAGAAATCATTTAATAAGAGTCTTAATTCTATACAACCAATAACATGTACTATTGAGCCGGATCCGTTTATTTCTACAGAAAATCCAGAAATATCGGATAACAAGAAGATGCGGATTGTTGCACGTGTAGGTACTGCTGCAACTGTTATTGCAGCTGGAACGATGTTTGCCACAATGGGAATTGGCGGCATAGTAATGGCTACTGGTATGGTGGCAGGTATTGGAGCTGAGTTTTTTATGAACAGGAAACAAAGTGAGTCAAAAGAGAAAGTTCAGTCATTAATTCCACAAATGGTTGAACAGGCTCAACAGAAATTATCAATCAATATCTCCGATAATCTTAACAAAGCATATGGAGAATTAATCAAGAATCTGCAATCTTATCAGGACTTGTGGTTAGAAGAAGCTGAGCAGAATATCGAAAAAGAGAGACAAATTGCACTCTATAATTGCAAGACCGATGCAGACAAGTGGATACAATGTATGCAAGAAATAAACGCTTTAAGTGAGGATATTTAACAACTAATTTATATTTATTATGTTTACACCGGAACAATTTAAAGAAAAGTCTGCCAACCTTTCAGAAATCGTTGGCAAACAGTTAAATGTTACATCTGCTTCTGGAATAGATGATGCAAATCAAAATTCGAAGCCTTCAGAGGTTCTTTCAGAAGTAAAGAAACGCCTTCAAGAAGGTTCTCTACGAGTATTAGTTATGGGTAAATTCTCCAGTGGCAAGTCTACATTCCTGAATGCAATGATGGGGAAAATGTTGCTTCCTGCCAAGCCAACACCAACAACAGCTGTAATAGGAGAAATACAATATGCCCATGAGCCAAGTGCCACATTGTATCCTAAGAAGCAGACTGGCAAAGCTCCGTTTGATGTTCAGATAGATGATTTAGACAAGTATATTGTCATTAATCACGAAGAAAAGGAAAAAGACGACGAAAAGAAAGAGAATCCTTATGAGAAGATAGTTATTAAATACCCTCTTAACATTTGTAAAATGGGAATTGACTTCGTTGATTCACCAGGACTTGACGACCCTACTTGTCATGATGCTATTACGCTAAATTATCTTCCCACGGCAGATGCTATTGTTTACTGTATGAATTCTCAGAGTGCTTTTAGTGCCTTAGATAAAGCTGAAATTGAACATCTCCGTGCATTAGGATATAAGTCAATCATATTTGTCCTTACATATTTCGATATGTTGGAACAGAATGACATGATGACAGGAAAGCATGACGCAGAAGACACCCGTCGTCATTATACAAATGTTCTTTCTCCTTACACAGATTTAGGTCCAGAAGGAATTTTCTTTGTCGGATCTCTTCCTGCATTGATGGGTAAGATTAAAAATGATATGAATCTGTTAGAATCAAGCCATCTTCCTAAGATGGAAAAGAAGTTGGAACAGATACTTTTTAATGAGCGTGGTCGATTAAAACTGATTAAGGCTATTTATTCTGTAAAGAAAGTCAATCGAGAAACACGCCGATTCTTGTCGGATAAGATAGAACTATATAAACAAGATCAAACTTCTTTATCAGGGAAGTTGAATAGTGCGCAGTCAAATCTAGACAAAGCGAAAGAGAAGGCAAGGCTAATCTCGACAAGTTTTAAGAACGGCGCTACGGAAATAGTTGAAGGGACAAAGGATAGAGCGCGTTCTTTCTTCTTGTCTGGGATTTTGCCAAATGTTGAATCTTGGGTTCAAGAATGCAATCCGGAACAAGGTATTAGCATGTGGCATCCTAAGCGTACTGGAACGGAATTTGCAGAGTCATGTATGAAGTTCTTGCAAACTAAAATTGAAACCGCGATGAGTTCATGGTGTCAGGACGAGCTTGTTCCCAAGTACATATCACCACGTTTGAAAGATTTGGTTGAACAGCAGGGATCTAGTTTGAAAGCTTATGAAAATGATTTAAAAAATGTGCGTGGAAGTCTTTCTTTGTCTATTGAGACAGAAGGGCCTCAGATTTCAGCTCTAAATCGAATAGGATCTGCTATTGCAGGCATATTCGCAGGTGGACCAGGTGGAGCTGTTGTTGGAGGATTACTTGGATGGGAAGGCTTATTGCCTGCCTTAATAGCCCAACTTGTTGCAGGTCTTGTCCTTGGCATAGTAGCGATGTTTAATCCAGTCTCGTTCCCCGTCGTAGTTATTACAGCAGTTGTCTCTGCTTTAATTGGCGGTGGACTAGGTACAATTGGAATTGAGAGCAAGCTTAAGAAAAAGTTAGGAGCTAAGGCCAAAGAAGAACTTTCAAAACAGCAAGAGGCATTTGTTTTAAATGTTAGTGGTGGCGTAAAGAAGATCACTGATAAAGCAGGAAAAGCTGTAGAAGATAACCTTAATGCTCCTGTTAATCAATATCAGAAATTACTTGATGATGCGAAGCGCGATGTTAATGCCCAGGGCACGACAATTGAAAATCAGATTATAACAAAAAACGCAATGTTGAAAGACAACAATGCTATAGCTGATGAATTGGAAGATTTCGGCCATGAGATAAATATCAATATCTAATTTCTTTAGGTTCCGCAAGTTAAGTACTTGCGGAACCTAACTAACGCCTTTTAAAGTATGAAATGTTATAAGTGTTATACAGAAATACCTGATGAATCAAGATTCTGCATGAAATGTGGAGCAGAGCATGCCTCCCAAGAGTCTTTTTCTGGAGAGGTGGAGCCTGTATATATCCCCGATGACATTAGGAACCTTTTCTTCCCATTACAAGGGGTTACATTGGGAGAAACTACCGCAGATGAGGTGAGTAATATGGGAATTGAGGTGGAAGATATTCTTTGTGATGGAGAACTTTCCTTTAGTTTATATTGGGATGAGGATCATCTATTTGGGATAACTTTCAGACAAGGGAAGGGGAAACAATATGTTAATGCGATGGAAATTGAAGAAATGGCGGGGCTACCAACTGAATGGACACAAGATTTTGGGATTAGGTATGACATGCCTTACCAAGAGTGGCTGTGTTTCTTCAAAAAATATGACTTTCATGTCGCTGAAGTCCATCCTGAAAGTGGTTTTTTCTGGAATTTGGATATCCTTAATGCCATTTCTGCAGACAATAGACTTCAATTTCGATTAATGTTTTCTTCACAAAAATCAAAATTAAGTAAGATTTATATATGGTATGGGCAATATGATACATAGATGAATTGTTGAAACAGATTTATTATGCGTACTTTGTTTAAGGAATCATTATCTCGTATTTCGGACATTATTAATAGGCAATCTGACATAATATCAGTTGTCGGATCCGTTTCTGTTTCATATAAACATTATCTGAGTATTTTGAAACAAATTCAAGAGACTCTTACAGATTATAAATTGAAAGTTGTCGTGTTGGGGAAATATGGCAGTGGCAAATCATCCTTAATTAATGCCTTATTAGGGCAAAAGTTTCTTCCTGTCAATCCTCTGCCGACTTATGACATGGTTGTTGAAATTCAATATTCTGATAAACCTAATGCAACTCTATACCCAACAAATAATTCAGGAAAAGAACCTTTCGACGTACGGATTGAAGATTTAAAGAAATATATCTTCTTTGATAGAGAGGAAATGAATGATGATGTAAAGAAGGCAATAGCATATGAGAAAATAGTTTTAAGATACCCTATTGATAACTACAAGCAAGATGTCGTGATCACTGAAATTCCTGAGGTTAGCGATAATCTTATTTCACATGAATGTCTTCTTTCGGCAGACATAATTATCTATTGTATGAACTCTCAAAGTCCGTTCGGCACAATAGATAAGAATACAATTGAACATCTTCGCGCATTAGGCTTAACTTCCATCTTCTTTGTCCTTACTTTTTTTGATACAGTGGAGTATTGGGACCTAATGATAGGCAATCATGATGCCGAAGACACTCGTCGTCATTATACAAATGTTCTTTCTCCTTATACAGATTTGGGCTCGGAGGGAATACTTTTTGTTGGCTCTGTTCCTGCGTTGATGGGTAAGATTAAAAATGATACGAGTTTGTTGGAATCAAGCCATTTTCCAGAGATGGAGAGGAAACTGGACCAGATGATAAATGAGCGTATTCGGTTAAAACTAATTAAAGCTGTTTATTCTGTAGGGAAGGTGAATCGGGAAATACGTCGGTTTTTGTCTAATAAGATAGAATTGTACAAGCAAGATAAGACGTCTATAATAGAGAAACTTAATAGTGCACAAGTCTATTTGGAAAGAGCAAAGGAAAAGGCAAAAATGATTTCTCCCTTATGGAATATTTGTGCATCAGAAATTGTGTCGGGTACTGAGGATAGATTCCGTCTTTTCTTCTTGTCCGAGATTTTACCAAATGTTGAATCTTGGGTTCAAGAATGCAATCCAATGCAAGGTATTAGTTTGTGGAACCCAAAGCGGACGGGAACGGATTATACTGAATCTTGTATGAAGTGCTTGCAAGCTAAAATGGAAATAGAAATGTGCATGTGGAGTAGAGAAGAACTAGTTCCTCAGGTTTTTTCCAAAAATCTAATTATTTGTCTTGAACATCTAAAGTCTATTATGGATGAATACGAAAGCAATCTTAATAGTCTTAATAATGTGCTGTCTTTAAGACAAAATAATTCACAAGTGTATGGCATAAGACGAATCTATCAAGCAATGTCTGAAGTAGTTGGTGGGGATATTAATTGGTCTATTTACACTCCTGTTCCTATTCCAGTGAATTATTATTTCCCTAAATTGCCTTCTATTTTGAACTCAATATATGTTGTAGTTCTTAAAAATGTATTTGAAAAGATTAGTGATGATGTAACCATTATTGCATTATCATCTTTAATGGGCGGGTGTTTGGGTGACGAACCAATTGAACGTAGGCTAAAAAGAACTATAGGTAGAAAAGCCAAAGCGCAATTGGCAATGAATGTCAACATCGCCATTTCAGAGATAAGAAATAGGGTAGAAATAACCACTAACAAAATTTTAAGATCGATAGAAAACAACCTTAATACACCTATTGATCAATATCAAAAGTTAATAAAAGATGTAAAAGAAGTTGATTTAATAGAAGAACAAATGGCGACAAATCTTGTTATGTTGACTAAAAACAATTCTATATCTGATGAATTGGGATTAATGGTAACAAAACACATAGAATGTAAACAATAGTGGGTAAATATATGGCACAAGAAATCAGCGTATTAAAGAACAAATGCAAGAATGTAAGTGATGAAGTAGCTCGTGTAAATAACTATTACAAATGCATTATAGGAAGCAGTTCTTCAATTATTGGGCAACTTGCTAAAGCAGAAAACCGTTCTAAAGAATATGAGAATGGCACATTCATAGTGTTGGTTGTCGGCCCAGTGAAGTCTGGTAAAAGTACATTGGTGAACTTGATAGCTAATGCATACGTCAGTCCTACTCATTTCTTAGAGTGTACGGTACGTCCATCCATTATATCACAGCGTCGTGATGATGAAGAGTGCAAAATAACTGTTTTTACAAGCGAGGACACCTCCAACCGAATAGAGCAGATAGATGCTATTATAGATTGTATACGTGGCATTGAAAGTGAAGATTCGCAGGAGAACATACATAAAGGTGTGTTTGACCTAACACCAGAGAATATCAAGCAAAAAGTTGAGCTGGGACTGAAGGATAGCCTTTCTTCAGAGACATTGGTCACATCAATTACCACACCTGGAGGAAAACTGATGAAACAAGATGTATTCATTGTTGACATGCCAGGGTTCGACGGTGAGTATGCTAATATCGATGATCCTGTTTATGACACTATCGCACAACGTGCCGACTTAATCATATTTGTACAGAGCTCAAATTCTGCCATCTCTAAAGTTTCCGGACAATTTCTTAAAACGTTAGCAGAAAACAATCAAGATGTACCGGTATGCCTTATTCATAACATATTTGATTCGTCGTGGTGGCGTTCCAATGAAGAGCGTAGTGCAGCAGCATTGAAACAGAAAGAATTCGCTATTAGCGAGATTCGAAAGCAAGGATTCAATATCGACGAGAGCCAATGCTTCAGCATCAATTTGGGAATGGTGGAGGACAGCCGTAAGCAGATTTATTCAGACATACCCGCTCTTACAAGTGAAGCTGAAGAGTATGATAGGGTTGAAGGAATATTATATGATCGTGTAATTAACCGGCGTGATACCATGCGACTGAACGTGAGCCTAAGTCGTACCCGTCAGCAGTTGGGTAAAACTGTAGCCTCTATTGATGACGAACTGAATCGTCGTTGCCAGCTATCTGAACGCTATGAGCAGGTAACAGCTGAATTTGCCAAGATAGATAAATCGTCAAATTTCCAATCGGGTCTTAAGCCGTTGATTGTGGATTACAATTCTTTGAAAAACATTATTCGGAATGAGGCACAAAGTACTATTGGACTGGTTGATACAAGCAACAATCACAAGACAGACACAGAGGCTACAGGTATTGTGGTAAACTTTATAGCTGCATGTGAGACAACGATTTCTGCCTCTTTTGGCAAGAGCCTTTCTTTAGAGCAGAAGGAGGAAGAACTTCTGCTGGTTTGTAAGAATCGAATAAACGAAATAAAAGAAGTGTCTATCAACTGTGGTGTAAAGCCTCTTCAAGCATCTGTAGATCGACTGCCTATTGAAGGTATTCCGACTATATCTTTGTTGTCTGGTGTTGATTTGAATCTTCTGATTCCTCGTAAACCGATGATTAATCTGCAGATAAAGCAGTTTGGCGGACATTCTGCGGAAGATATTGTGGGATACATCAACAAGACAGCAGAACGCCTTGCCGGCTCGGCACCTGGTGAATCCAACTATATCGAAGGATATATAGAGAAAGAAGGTGGTGCAATCAAACCGATACTTGATCAGGTGAATTTGTTAATAGAAGAAGTAACGAAAAAGTACGAAGATATTTGTCTGAAATACTGGGGAAATAGCTGTAAGGCCGTTCTTCAAAGCATTATCGCAGATAAACAGACATTTGATGCGGAAACGATGCAACTGAAGAGTCTAAAAGAGGAATTAATAAAGATACGGGAGCAGATATGAGGAGAAATTTGATTATCATAGTTTGTATCTTTTTGGGCATACTAACATTGATGGTTTCTGGGAATATCATCATTGTAGGTGAAAAGATAGCCCGCCTCACGCATCTGTGGTGGGCAGAATGGGTGTTCTATGGGGTATTGTTTGCAGTCTTTGCATATTATGTGTTATTGCCAATATGGCGCATTCATCGTACGCCAGCATTTCCTGCATTGGCAGTGAACGAGGAGGCGAGTGAAGAACAATTGAAAGAATATGGTAAGCGATTAGCAAACCACTGTGATTTCATTGAAAGTAAACGGCAACGATTAGAGCACAAAAAAGCGTTGGAAGAAAACCTCTTGCATGCATCTGGAAGCCGCACCAAATTATTGCAGGTCGTGCAGAATGAACTGGCATTCCGCTACGACGGCGATAAAGACAAAGGGGTCTTAGGAATAAATGGGCAAATAAAGGAATGGGCCAAAACCGTATTTATGATTTCCGCTATATCTCAGAACAGTAGATTTGATACAATCAGTGTGATGTGGCTTAACTATAAAATGATAGAAAGTCTTGTCCTTGCATCAGGATTCCGACCAAACAATCGCCAGATGTTCAAAATCTATCGCGACATCCTGACTACCGCACTGATTACATACGCCATGTCGGAAGCGTTGATGAAGACAAGTGCCGTCAGGCCATTTGATTTTGGCGACTTCCATGACCAAAACGTTGATGCTGCAAGCGATGCAGACATTGACAATGTAGCAGATGGAGAGGTGACAGAGATAGATCCTGACGATATGGCTTTTGACTCACAGATGTCGGACAGTGAGGGGTTATCGGTATATTCAATCCTTCGTCGCATAAAGATTCCAGGTGTAGTGGTCAGTTCTGCACTTGATGGGACTGTCAATGCTTTGATGACACTTCGTATTGGCTACATCACACGTACATATTTGCAAAAAGGAGAGCAGGCGTTGACTGGCGTACGTAATAAACGGGCAGTCAAACTGCAAGCAATGAAGGATTCGCTTGTGGCAATTCCTTCTGTTGTGGCATCTGGCAGTGCTGTGGTTGGAAAGAAAACATCAAATTTCATCATCAAGCTAATAGGGCGTGATTATTCTAAGAACAAATAAATTACATCATTATGGTTTTAAATGTCCATGTAAATGAGGCCGTTGAAATGATTAAGGCCAAAGTTAATAAGCCTATCAGTCTGAGGATAGTAAATGCAAAAACCATTAATGTTGGTTATGAAGTTTCTGTGAAACTTCCGTTAATAGGCAATAAGTCAAAAAACATAACTATTGATTTTATCATTGACAAAGTTGTTGACACAGACATATATTTTCATTATTCCGCAGGAATCATTGGCGGTGACAGCGTCATAAACGTATTGATGTCTTTTCTGCCTGTGGTCAGTGAGTCAAAATTTGTTGATAGGCATGATGGCGGACTTATTACATTCCATCTTCGTGAAGTAAAGCAATTGGAGGATATTCTTGAAAAGGTCAAAATTAACTCCATCTCTTTCGAGCAAGATTCTATCTTGATAGAATTCACCCCAAAGATTTAAGACATACAAAGAGAAGCATCTTTCCCCACATTTGACAAAGTTCAGATGTGGGGCTTTTATTTCACTGATAGAAACCTTATCGTTTTGTACTCTATGTTGAAAACTGCAAATAGAAAGAATTATGAGGCGACTATTTTTATCACTAATGCTTTTAGTAGTTATATCTGTTACTGCACAAGATTGTTATTATATGGATAAGGCCAAAAGTTATATGCGTGAGGCTGAATATTATACCAAGAAGGCTGAGGGATATGACCGTGAGGCTGAGTATTACAACAAAAAAGCACAAGGCTATCTTCGTGAAGCTGACTATTATTCTCGGAATAAAAAATACGATAAGGCTAACACTTATACCAAGTGGGCATATGAAGCATCAGATAAGGAACGATTGCAAATGAAGTGGGCCAACGAAGCAAGAGAAAAGGCCCGCTTACGAATGAAGTGGGCACAAGAAGCAATGGAAAAAGCAAGAAAATAATAAATATGAATAATATGGACATGAAATTATTGATGATGGGATTGTTGATGCCATTTGCAGCATCAGCACAAGAGATTGAAGCGGTAGATTCTATTGACGTAGAGACTGGCATCATCTACTATGCAGATTCTACACAAGTGAGCGATACGATTAGCACTGATTCGATGAACTGTGCTAATCCTCCTATTCCGCAAATACCATTAGAAGACTGTGATAGTTTGATGGCACGTGACTATACAGACCATTATGGTGTGGTGTATAAAGACGGGAAGTGTGGCATCTATGACCTCGTGAAGCATGAGAACGTGACGCGGATAGAATACTCATACTTGTGGTATGCCTACCGTAAGGAGTTTGAAGGCGAATATTATTCCTATTTTGGGTGGGAAGAAAATGATTCAAAGGGAGTGATAGGTGTGGCAGAAGCGAACAATCAGTTTGTTGCTATCTCTATGCCGAAGGAACAAAATGAGGAAAACGAAACGAATAAGGAGAGATGACGATGGATACATTACGCAAAGGATTCTATGTATTGGATCTGTTGATATTGGCTGTTCTATTGGTGTGCGTAATACACACAGTAGTTTATGACAAAGAATGGGGTTTTCTGATTCTGGATGCTGCACTGCTATTGCGGTTTAACAGTACGTTCTTGTTGTACCGTAAAGAGAAAATGAGCATTTTACCAATAGTGGCATTCACCCTGTTATTTGGCTTCGCAGTGTTGTCTGGTACTTTCGAGAATACCATCATAAGAATGAGTGAATACCCAAGTATAGTTTTGAATAACCAGCCTACAGGGGATGAACATATCTGTCAGAGATACGTAGCAATGGAGTTGCTGGTGAAGTGCGTCATCTATTGGACATGGCTGATGCCAGTCATTATATATGCAGCTCTAGCAATCAGTCGCAGACTGCAGAAGAAAGATTATCGATGGTACGATTTGATGGGGTGTGCCTTGTTCTATGATAGAGCGGGAAAGTTGTTTGTTACGACATGTGTTTTGGTTTTTATTGCGATGCTTATTGGCTATCAAATGGATGAAATGCTGTCGTTCTATGCCTTGATGACACTGCCAATGGTGGCATTCTATTACTTAAACAGGTATGTGGGGCGAAATGTGAATTGGCTGGAATATGTCATATTAGCCATTGGATTGTACGCCTTTGATAAGGCGCAGTACCAAGTTGATGATGAGCGAGTAGCATACTTGTTGGTGAGTGTAGCATTTATTATGGCTGTATGTATATGGATGCTAGCTAAGACGAAGAAGATTGTTGCTACACTATTTGCTTTCGTGCTAATGTCAATAGTATTGCCTGGACTTTCAATTGGGTACAATGTATATCAGAGTATGGAGGGTGCCCGATCTGTCAACTATGTAAGTCCGGGGATGAAGAAAGGGTATATGTATATCCGACGGATGGAAAATGTGAATGGTAAGCAGAAAATGATGGTCGGCATACGTGACCGCTATCGCACAACAATTCCGTGTAAATTCACCATCATAGTACCTGATGGTCTTTATAGTCCTTTTGCCCTGTGTATGACGGAGGAGCGCGACAGTGTGTACTACAATGTAGAGCAAGGATATATTTTTGAAAAGAGTATTGATAGAAAATAAAAGAAAAGGCTCTCTATACCATCAAACAACTTAATGTGAAGACGATTATGAAAAGAGCAATGAGTATTATCAATTACGATGTCCTTTGGGACAGAATCAGTAACTTCGCAAGAAAAGCAGGACGAGTAAGTACACGCCCTGTATTGATTCTCTGGTTTGTTCTCAAATCCAAGGAAACGTCAAAGGCAGACAAGATGCTGATAATATCAACACTGTCGTATCTGGTACTGCCTATCGACATTCTGGATGCCAAGAGGCTGCCGTTCATTGGTTGGATAGACGAAATCGCCTCGCTTTCAGTCACGTATCAGAAGGTGTGCAAGAACATTACGCCAGAAATGGAGGCAAAGGTGAATGCCATTCTTGACAGGTGGTTTCCTGAATATACACAGTACGAACTAATCGAGGGATAGTATGGCAAAGAACATCGTGTTTTTGACAGGAGAAAGTATCGGGACAAATGCTTCTGAGAGTCTGCACCTTTATCGGAGAATTGTGAGTTTCAGGAAAAGTGCAGATGTGGCAGTTATTACTCAAAGCCGAGACACCTTTCCGGAGCAGGCTGGCTGTAAGCGTGTCGTTCATCTGAATGCTGATAATGCGAATCGTGAAGATGCAACCCGGATAGCGAAGCAGGCCGATATGTTCGTTGTAGTAGGTATGGCTCCGAACACCTCTCTTTCTGCGCAACTACTGAGTGAGACAAGGCCAGAGTGCAGCATCGCCATCATCAACAAAGGTTGCCTGGAACTTCCTAAGGAACTGCATCGAGAGCATGTGTTGAGGATGCGCGAAATGAGTATTGGTACAGGGCTAATGTTCCTGTCAATGTATCGCTGGATGATGGATTTGGTAGAAGAATGAAATAAAACTGAGCAGATGAATGAAGAGAGTAACACTTTGGGCTGTTATATGCCTATTGGCCTGTGTTGACATTGCCGCCCAGCGCTTAGACATAAAGGGAGTACGTAAACATTCGAAAGCAGCGGACTGCGCAACGATTATATTCAAGTCAGATTTTGATGAGCTGACCATAACAAGCTTAGCTCTTGATAGTGTCTATAAGAAGGATTGTGATTATAGCCACGTTTGGCAGTCATACGTAGATCTGCGATATGAACGCGAACAAGGGGTTGATAGTCTGATAAACCGCAGCTTTAGATTGCATACACCCTATACTGAAGATGTAGAACTGACGGTTCCAGACAAGGACAGAGGATTGGTACAAGCTATCTATGAATACAAGGTACGTGTTCTTGATTATTTCCCCTTCCGAATTGCTTGTGAAGTGGATATGGTGAGAATACGTGATTATTATGGCATGAGAGTTAGTGCAGGTAGGAGATGGGGAGGCTACGTTTCTTTTAAGTTTGGATCTTACCAGAAAGAGGGATTTAATGCTGATGAGTATGGGGATGAGTTGGATGTCAGTAAGAAGTCGTATCTAGGACGGATACGCAACTCCTACATGGCCGGAGTCAAATATGGTATTGCAAGTAGAGATTATCCTGTCTATATCTATGCAGGAATAGGATATGGAGATGATTGGACACAACGGTCCAATGGAAAGAAAAAAGGGAAAGGTAGAGTTGCATACTACACTAACTATACACATGGATTAGAAAGTGAAATCGGTGCCAACCTCATTCTTTTCGACTTCTTTTCGATTTCCATGGGAGCAGATGCGATATTCGGACATCGAATTGCTTTTGAGCTCAATTGCACCCTCGGATTTGCTATAGACTTGGCACAGTGACTTAAATGTAGTTAATACATTGGCTTGCAAAGTCAAATATTCGATATTTTTCACTATATTTGCATCAAAGAACAGTGTTATTATGGCGAACATGGATATTCATATTGAGCGATTAAGGGAATATGCTATTAAGCATTTCAGACTGGGAGATTATTCCATTCATGGTATTTCTCATTGGGATCGAGTTGCCAATAATGCGGATGCTTTACTGACAAGTGACGTTGATGAACTTGTAGTGAAAGCGTTTGCCTATATCCATGATGTAGAAAGGATTAATGAGAGTGATGACTGGCAGCATGGTTCCAGAGCAGTATTGCTCGTTGATGAGATACATTCTTCGATGCTTGGCTTTTTGAATGACCAGGAAATAGATCAACTAAAAGAAACCTGTAGGCTGCATACATTAAGGCATAGGACGGATGATGCAACAGTAAATGCATGCTTCGATGCAGACCGCCTTGACTTGGGACGAGTTGGAATTATCCCGAATCCAGATAAGATGGCTACTGTACAAGGACGGATTTTAGCGGAGAAGATGATGGAGGTCAATCCTAAAGAAAATTGGCTTCTGAATGGTGGTTGAGAAGATGTATTAGGAACAGAACAGTGGGAATAGATTAGTATGAAATATAATGTAGATTCAATTATCGGATGTGGGAAAGTCCTTCAAAGAGAGGATTTTGTGTTCTTTTGGGGGCATATTGCACGGGCAGAGAAACAAATGAAAGCTTGTCTAAGTCAGTGGTTCCCGTGTAGTTTCTTGGTTGACGGTATTTATTATAACTGTGCAGAGCAGTTTATGATGGCAGAGAAAGCCCGAATGTTCCATGATGAAGATGCGCTGCAAAAGATTATGCAGGCTTACGACCCAATGGAACAGAAGAAAACAGGGCGCAGAGTTCAGGGGTATGACGATGCCCAGTGGAAAAAGCATTGTTTTGACGCTGTTGTCAGAGGCAACGTCGCTAAGTTCTCTCAAAATGAGAAGTTGCGAGTTTTTCGGCCCAAGGGGGATTGTCCGTGGCGGACGGATGCCGCTGCCTAACCAAAGAACTTGATATGATAGCGTGCTAAAACTATTTTTTTTGCTTACCTTTGCGGTCATGGAACAAGAAAAGATA